>Ga0351900_1035_pt1 | contig 42334 bp, 32 predicted proteins | sample BONcelHT113001D3_FD_205827 | JGI IMG/M metagenome (GOLD analysis project Ga0351900, IMG submission 205827) | Enriched cells from coal bed in the Powder River Basin, Montana, United States - BONCAT cells T11 rep1 HSBNCT.T11.300.1.D3 ...
TTGCGTTTACAAATGGATTGGAAGGGTTGAAATCCATGGTTGTTTGAATCGAAAAGGGCGCTTCGGGAACCCAATCTGCTGAATTAACTACGGTAAAGGACCAGCCACCTTTGGTCATATTCTCATACGCATAAGCAAAATACAAATTCCCGGGTTTTGGGGCGGCACTGCAATAGGTTTTAAATACAAAATCAGCAGAAATTTTATTTTGTTTTTGCAGGTCCAGAAAGTGAGCAGTGAGCAAGTACGCGATGGCGCCTCCCTGGCTGTGGCCCATGATGTAAAATTGGTGAACACCATTTTTTGCCAGCGAATCAATTTTCGGCAATATATCTCCCGCAAGAAACGCTGTTGCGATAAGCCATCCGGTATGAACGGCAGCTTTTTCGTCGTCGCAAAGATGGTAATCGAAGCTGACATCGTTACTCAACTTCAACTTACCTTTTGCAGGAACCATAGCAGCATAGAAATTTTCGAGCCAGCTTGTCTTTTCTGGAGTTGTACCCCTGATGCTGATTACAGCCACTGATTGATCGGACACCCATAAATCCCACCTGTTGTCTAATCCCATCGTTTCTGAGCGATAGATTTTTTTAAACTTCAGGGGTGGCGGCAGATCGGGATTGTAGAGCGTATCACCCTGGTAGGAAGATATTTTTAACAATTCCAGAAATTCTGTTTTATCGAAGCCGGGAAGTATTTTTCCCTCTTGTCCAAATGAAGTTAAAGGGGAAAAGCATACGAAGTATAAAAATCCAACTACCGATAACATGCCTGCTTTCTTTTTCATCACCATTAAATTTGTTGTTCAAATCATTCTTTTGTTAATGTACCCTCAGCCAGCGTATAATGCAACAGAGCAGCACAACAATATGAAAATAAACGAAATTCTCATCACTTTGCATTTTGCACACACCTAAAACCAACAGCAAAATCGACCCAACCCGAAGGCAGTCCGTTTCTGAAGTAGGTTTGAACACACATTGCACCCGAATGCCAGCTTCCACCCCGAATTACCTTAAATCTTCCGGCTACCGGACCTTTTGGGTTTTTATTTGGCGAATTTGAATAATAGTCGGCACCGTAATTGTCTGAAGTCCACTCCCACACATTTCCCGCAATGTCGAATAATCCAAATCCGTTGGGTTCAAAAGTGCCAACTTTTAGCGTGGTTGTGAATTTCTTTCCGTAATTCACTTTTGTTGAATCTGCCTGGTCGCCCCACGGAAAGTCGCTTGCCGGAAGTCCCCCACGGGCAGCATATTCCCATTCCGCTTCGGTAGGGAGTCTTTTCCCTGCCCACTTTGCATATTTATCGGCATCAAAAAAACTAACGCCTACAACAGGATGATCGGGAAATTCAAGACTGCATTTAAATTGTGCCTGTCCCCAGAATTCAGGAAACGGGGTTTTGGTGGCCACACAAAATTCATAATATCGTTGGTTTGTTACCTCGTACTTATCCATGTAAAAAGCATCGATGGACACTTTATGTTCCGGTTGCCAGTCGGTTGGATTGGGTGTGTTTTTACCCATGGTAAACTCTCCGGCCGGAATCAAAACCATATTTGGCGGTGTTTCCTGGGAGTAAAGGATGTTGCTGAGGAGAAAAGTCAGAAGGAGAAGTTGTTGTTTCATGGTTTATTTTGGTTAATTGTGAGTCGTTTAAGTTGCAGGTAATGGTCTGGTGACATATTAATGTAGCCGGTTTAGAAGTCATTTTATTTTCTTGTCTGGCTTGTCAATACTATTTTTTTTAACCGCAATTCCAATTTTTCGTAGTCGCCCAAATAAGCAGTCATAAGACTTTTCCAGAGTTTTCCGTGATTTGGAACATTGAAATGAAGTAACTCGTGAACAATCACATATTCACCCAAATCTTTGTCAATGTCAAGCAGCTCTTTGTTAAAGTTCAGGTTGCCATCTGTAGAACAAGAAGCCCATTTGTTTGTCATCGGACGAAGCGCCAATGACTTCACTTTTATTTTCATTTTATCGGCATAATCAAGCACACATGCCTTAAATTCCGCTTTGTCCTGCCACTTTTCCATGCTTATATTTTGAATGCTTTGAATAAATGGTTAAACAACTCGTCAATCAGATTGGCTGCTTTTTCCAAATCGTCTTCCTCAGCAAGCAAAGCGAAATAAATTGCCTGTCGCAATTCTCTCAATTCCTTTTCACTGGTTTTCCAATTCGGACAGTTAATAAATTCTGCCTTTATCTGGTTGGTTGTTCCTTCCGGGTTTTTGATTTCTTTATCAAGCAAGGTTCTGTAAATAAAAAAGGTCACATCGTCAAAGCCTTTTTCTGCTTGTTCCTTTCGGCGTTTTATATCTTCCTCGTAAAGTTTTCTGATTTCTGCCAAAGCTTCCTGAGTGCTGATTTGCCGGCTTTCGTAATTTTCTTCAACTGCTTCGGCGCGTTCTATTATCCCGATTAAGAAAGGGTCATCAGAATTTTCATCGGCAATTTTTTCGATGCTCTTGATTAAGTTGATTACCCGTGTGTTATCGTTTTCCTGCGTATCTTTTATCTTTTGAATTGTTTTTTCGTTGATTTCAAAAAACTCGTTGTTAAAAGCTGGCACCGAACCGGCAACTTTACTTTGAACCAGCTCATTTGTTTTTCGCTGAAACTCTCTGTCAACCTGTACCCGTTTTGCATAAGCATTTCTAACCACCTGGTAAATGGCTGAAAGCGTTGCATACGTTTCTATGTAAGGTCTTAAAAACTTATCGGGAGAAATAATTTCATACAACATTTCCACTTCCTTGAAGAGTTTGAAAAACTCCTTTCGTTTTGATTTATCGCGGAAATAATCAATCAGATTATCAGTGTCTTTGTCGTTAAAACCGTATTTTATCAATTCCAGATAAGGTGGAACATCTTTCTCAATTTTCGATTGAAAAAGGTATTTCAATAATTGAATGTCTTTTACAATAGCATTTATTTCATCGCTGTCGAATGCCAGTGCTTTCTCCAGATTTTCAAATATGCCGACAAAATCGAGAACAAAACCGTGAGGTTTTACCATTTCCAGTTCTTCGTTTTCATAAGGTCGGTTTACCCTTGCAATTGCCTGCAAAAGCGTGTGGTCGCGCATGGGCTTGTCCAAATACATGGCATATAGAATCGGGGCGTCAAAACCAGTAAGCAGTTTTTCTGTAACAATTAATATTTTGGGTTGCTCATCCAATTTTGTAAATTTCTTTCTGATTTCCTTTTCACGTTTTTTATCAATATGAAAAGCTTTTAAATCTTCGGTGTCGTTGTTGTTGCCGGTAAAAACCACTTCAGAATATTCGGCGGGCAGAAACTTATCCAACGCCTTTTTATACATGGCGCAAGCCGGACGGTCAACACCAACCAAAAAGGCTTTGTAACCCAATGGCTCAACATTCTCCCTGTAATGGCGAGCAACATATTCAGCCACTTTATCAACCCGTTCACGGCCTTTTAAAAAGTTCTTTGTATTTACTGCCCGTTCAAGAATTTTATTCAATTCCTCAATGTCGTTTACTCCATAAGCTTCCGCCAAATTCAAAAACTCCTTTTCAAGAATTTCCTTTGGCACCAGCAAATCATTGGGGGCCATGCCATAAAACAGCGGCAAGGTTGTTCCATCTTCAATACTGTCTGAAATGGAATATTTATGCAAATATCCCTGGTCGTCGTCAATACCAAAGGTTTTGAAAGTTCCCCTGCCATAAACCGTTTTGTCAACCGGTGTTCCGGTAAAACCAATGAACGACGCATTTGGAATGGCAGCCATTAAAAAGTTACCCAGGTCGCCACCTGTAGTTCGGTGCGCTTCGTCAATCAGCACAAAAATATTTCTTCTCAGGTTCACATCGGCCGGCATATCCCTGAACTTGTGAACCATGCTCACAATAATTCCCCGGTAATCCTTTTTAAGTAATCGCTGCAAGTCTGGAATGCTTTCGGCCTGCTCAACATTGTTTACACCAATCGAAACCAGGTTTTTCAGCATTTGGTCTTCCAACTCATTTCTGTCTATCATCAACAAAATGGTTGGTTTCTCGGCTTGTGGAGATTTAAACAGCAACTCGGCAGTTTTAATCATTGTGTAGGTCTTGCCGCTGCCTTGAGTATGCCAAACCAAACCTCTTGTTTTCACCGGGTCCAGCGCCCGTTCAACAACTTTGTCAACAGCAGTTTTCTGGTGCTAACGCAAAATGAATTTGTTGAGTTCTTCGTTTTGCTCTGCAAAAAGTATAAACTTATTAATCAGATCGAGAATATGCTGAATGTCGCAAAACGACTTTATTTTGACTTCAAGGTTTCCGATTTCTTCGCTTTTCCAGTTGAAAATATTGCGGCGGATTGTGTTCCATGTTACGCCATACGAAAAACCAATGCTTTCGGTGGCAGTAAACAATTGCTGCGGGACCATCACTTCGGGCGTTTCGCGGTGGTATCGCCGCAACTGGTCAACGCCAATGGCAATGGCTTCGTCTTTGGTGGCATTTTTACATTCAATTACCGCAACAGGAATTCCGTTGATGAGAAATACCACATCTTCGCGGTTTGCATATTGCCCGTTGAACAGATAATACTCTTCGGTAACTTCAAAAATATTGTTGTACGGATTTTCGTAATCAACCAGGTTGAGATTGAATTCACGGTTTTCTTCTTTGCTGAAAAATGTTTTTTCGCCCTGTAAATACAGATGAAACAGGCGGTTTCCGTGAATGGTCGGCAAAGGCAAATCGAGCATCCGCAATAATTCTTCCTTGCTGCCGATGTATTTCGGATTGAACTGTTTTACTTTTTCGAAAAGTGTGGCTGCAAAAAAGCGGCTGGCCTGTTTTGCTTTCTCGCGGAGCGATGCAGCCGAATGATTAAACCCCCTGCGTTTTTCTGCTTCGCTTCGCGAAACAATTGTCCAGCCGATGTCATTCGCATATTTTAAAATGCGGGCCTGAACGCTTTTATGTTCGGTTGGTGTTGGCATTATTTTTCATTCATTAAAAGCAAACCATAGTTTTATTTGATTCAGCATCTTTAAGAAAGCCTGATCCTCACAATTCTTATAGCTTGATGATTTTGCAATTTCAAAATAAAGCGATGATGATCTTGGCGTATTACAAGTTCTGATAGCTGCTTCAAATGCCTCTTTTGGATTTTTAGGTTTTAATTCATCCGCTTTTTTTATACCGTTTTGAATAAGCCAGTCATAGAGTCCAATTTCAGAATCCCATGAAATAGCGTTTTGCATACGAACCTCATTTACCCAAATCCAGTTTTCTAATTCAGGATTTATCGCAATTGCGCAAGAACGACTATTCCAGCCTGCAACTGACAGATTTTCCTCGATATGAGTTTCTATTTGTTCGCGGGTAAGATTTTCGTGACCGCTACCTTCAAAATCCAAAATTACAATTGCATACCTGAATTTATCGATAAAAGATCTGAGAAATTCATGAGACTGATTAAATATTCCGGGATCTCTGTATGTGTGCACAATGATTTCAAAATTAAAGTTTCTTATTCCCTCAATAACCGGAATCCTGGGCAATAATCCCCGTAAAAGAAATTCCATATTTTTATCCGCAACCAGTACAATCAAGTCTTTCATATTAACCTAAAATTCCGTTTGCATACAGAATTGAAAGATTGGTTTCACCTTTCCAGTCAACCAATGCCGGATGTTCTGTTCCATTAACAATATCGGTAATACCCTCAATTGTTTTAGAAAAACATAGCAAATGCTTTTGTTCTACTAAACTTAATACAATTGGAGAATGTGAAGCAAGCATGATTTGAGCATTATACACTGATGATAAAGACTGAAAAACAGATTCAACTGCCCTTGGATGAATTCCATTTTCAGGCTCTTCAATCAGATAAACACCTGTAAAATCGGGTAAATAAGGTGGTAATGTCAACGCTAAAAGACGAAGTGTTCCATCAGAAACCAACCAACTTGGCACACGCATATTGTTTTCATATAAAATTCTTAAATATCTGTGTTTATCGTCTTCCCTTTCAATTGTCTCTATATCTTTTATATCGGGTAATGCAGTTTTTATATGATTAATCCATTTCTTAAATTGTTTCTCATTTTTTCTTAAGTCATTTATTACCCAGGGTAAATTTGAGCCATCGGGTTTAAATTTTTTACTTTGACCGGGTGGGCTTGCCTGTTTTATTTTTTGACTGTCCAAAATAAATAACTGTACACCATCAAATAAAAACTCTTTTAGCCAGGTTGCAGCAGGAAATTTAGTTTCATCAGCAGGAAGATTTCCCAGTGCCGACCGTTTTATCCCTAATTTGAAAGAAGGTATATAACCTTTACCTGCATCTTTGTATGTTTCAGGGTAAAAATTATCATTGCCGCCAGGTTTCTTTCTTAAAATAAGTTTATAAGTAGTTGGTTTATATTTCTTGTTTAAAATTGAATCAGGAGAAATAATGTAGGAAGGGAAGAGAAATCTTTGCCTGGTTACCTGTGTTGACTGATTACTTTCAGTATCAACCAATACAACCCTTTCTTCCTTTATTGCATGTTCTTGTGTATTTTCTGTTAATCCAATCCTGATTTCATATCGAATAACATTAAAAACAGTATGTTGATATTGGTCTTTAATTTTCTTTGGTAATTCAACCTCTATTGCCAATTCAATATCACCACCTTTTGATGAGAACGTTAAATCTCTGTAATTGGCAGAGCGGTTTCGGATAGCCTCATCAATTCCTAATTTCACAATATCTGACAGAAAAGTGATAACATCCATAAAAGTTGTTTTACCACTTGCATTTGGCCCAACAAGTACGTGAAAACTATCAAGTTTTTGATTGATGTATTTTAGGGAACGATAATTTTTTGCTTCAATCCTTTTAATCATTTTAAATTTGATTTATACTTTCAAAGTTAATCTATTCTGATAATAATTCTATCTTTCTGCCGCAATACTCAGAGGCTGTTCTTTAATTTTATATTCTTTGGCGTATGCTTCAAAATTAATTTCATTTACCCGTCTTTGCCCTGTCATTAATTCGTGCAAAAGGGTTTTGAAAAGGTCGGAAAGGGTTTGTTTTTTCTTTTGGTGAAAAGATACTTTTCATTAAACGAGATAAATATTTCAGTTATTTCTTTTTGCTCCGATAAAGGTGGTTTTGGAATAAGAGTTTCTTGTAAAATTGTCTTGCTTAAACGTTGTCTTCCTGTTGAACCTTCCATTTTATCCGTTAATGGTTTTCTAACATCATCTTTTAAAAGATAATAGAACAGATAATACTTGTCACTAATGTTGGCCTTGCCTTTTATTGGAATAACTTCAGTAGTGGCATAACTGAATGGCTTGTCTATCGTAACAATGCCTTGTTTACCGTTTTCAAATGACGGAGTAATTTTAGCGAGCAATAAATCACCATTTTCAACATAAGTTCCGCTGCTTACACTTTCCCGAAGTTCATATTTCACAATAAAGATTTCATTAAGTGGAACAATTTCCATGGGAATAAAAGGTACAGGCGACAAAATATTTAATCCTCTTGGTTTTGATGTAAATTCATAGATATCTCCAATCCTCACCACTTCCCAACTCCCCGGAACCAGCCCAATTTCGGTTTGTTTTTGTTTTTCTCCCCGTGTTCCTTCGGTAAACAGTTTTTGCATCAGGGCTTTTTTGAGTTCGGTGGTGGTTTTTATCAGTTTGTCCTGCTGGTCAATGGTTTTTTGCACAGTGCTTAAAATGTAGGCGATGCGGCGTTGTTCGGGGAGCGTAATTAAAGGAACACGAACACTGTTTTTATACTTTGTGAAATCAAGGTTTCTAATTCCCGTCGTTTGGGCTTGCATTTCAAATGTATTTCCAGCTTCGTAAAAATACATTAAGTAATAGAACACGAATTTCGTATCTAATTCTTCATTGATTACTCTAATTCTTGAGGTAAAATTTGAGAAACTAAAATCACCATCTTTTTTATCAAAATAAACAACTCTTCCAACCGGTTGCTTTGGTCCACCACCAGACCTTTCAATAACAATATCACCCTTAATTAATTTCCTTTGGTCAAACTGCTTTTTCTCAACTTCTAATACTGCAACATTTGAATAATCAATCTTTCCACTTTCAGTAAAATTGGTATTGCGAATCACAGTTACAGTTTTGAATGGCGGCTTTTTACCAGTCCATAAGCCGTTTCCAAAATCAAAATATTCCGGATTTTCTAAAAGGATATGTTTCTTCATATTATCACTCATATCCCTAACTTTTCAAAAATGGCTTTCAATTCGGTATTATAAAGAGCTGCTTCTTCTTCCAATACAATTAACTCTTCAACTATTTCGGCAATGGGACGATAAACTTCGGCATCAGTAATTTGTATGTAACGGCTTGGAGAAATGTTGTAATCGTTTTTTACAATCTCCTCCCTGATTAACAGGCGGGCAAACTTTTCTTCTTCTTTAAATGCTTTGTAGGTTTCGGCTATTTTATCGATACCTGTTTCGGTAATATAGTTTTTTGGGTCACCTTTTTCAAACTCCTTGCCTGCGTGCAGCAAATAGATTTTGCCTTTGTGTTTCTTGTTCTTATTTAAAAAAATGACAATACCGGGGGCAGAAGTATTGTAAAACAGGTTTTCGGGCAGATAAATTACGCCTTCAATCAGGTCGTTGTCAACAAACCATTTGCGGCAATCTTTTTCCTTGTTGTTTCCTTGGTTGCCGCTGCCACGGCTGGCTGCGCCAGTGTCTAAAATTACTGCTGCCTGTCCGTTGTCGTTCAAACTGCTGTAAATATGCTGCACCCATCCCCAGTCAATTTTACCGCCACAACTTCCGGCAGGGAAGCGTTCCATTTCGTCGTTAATAAAAAAATCGTCGCTGATGTACGAAAGACTATCTCTGCCCTGGTTCCACATGGGGTTTGCCACAATGCGGTCGAAAGTGCGGAGTTTATTTTTAGTTCTGAACCTGGGATTTTTAAGTGTGTCGCCAATTTCAATCTCACCTTCCATGTCGTGAATAACCATGTTCATTTTACTCATTGCCCATGTGGCTGGCGTAAATTCCTGTCCGTAGAGTTTTAGCGGTGCATACTTGGTTTTGGATTTCAGTTTCATTTTCTCTTCCATCACCAGCTCACATTTAACGAGGAGCCCGCCGCTGCCACAACACGGATCATAAATTTCCATGCCGGATTCGGCATCCATTATTTTTGCCATAATAAAACCCACTTCGGCAGGTGTATAAAACTCACCGGCACTTTGTCCGCTACCTTCGGCAAATTTGCGTATCAGGTATTCGTAACTTCTGCCAATAATATCGGGTTCAACATCTTTTAGTCCCAATCGCTTTTCTGCAATTTTTTCAATGAGTTTACTCAGTCGGTCATCGTCAATGTCCCGCTGTCCGTGAGTTGTGGCATTAAAATCAACACGGTCGATAATTCCCTGTAAGCTTGTGTTTTCCTTTGCAACCGAACGTAAAATGTCAGTAAGTTGCTGTCCGATTTTATCACTCAAAGTTCTGATAACATCCCAGGTTGTTTCCTTTTCAGGGTCTTTGGGTCTGATTGGCATGTAAAACCGCACAATTCTTTTGTTTTCGTCTTTATTTCTTTCTTTATCAGCATCAACTAATTGTATTGCCTTAGTTCTGCTTTTTACTTTTTCAGCAATGCGGTCTATTTCATCGTCAAAAACATCACTTAATCTTTTTACGAATATGAGAGGCAAAATATAGTCCTTGTATTTGGCTGCATCGGCGGCTCCTCTAATACTACAAGCTGCATCCCAAATCCATGATTCCATGGATTTTACCTTTTCTCCGTTTCCGTTTTGTCTGGCCATTTATGGTGTCAATGTTTTAAGAATTCCGAATAATCGGGATAAATTTTTTAGTCTGCTAAGTTAAGTTTTATATGTTCAATCTGCTCACATGTAGTTGCTAAAAAATGGCTTTATGAAACAATAGGGGATCAAACTTATTTGTTTTGAAAGAGAAAACTTTTTGCGATTTTATTAAAGCTGCGAATAAACTCTTTCGGAAGCAGCCTTTACAAAATCCTTCATCTGCTTCTGCACTGCTGCCTTTGGCAAAACGGGTGTTCCGCTTTTTGAGGATGTGGATTGGTTATTCACTGATTTTGCAGGTTTTTGTGCGATTTTACCCAGCACGCGAATCAATGTATCAATTTCCTCTTTGCTGTTTCCAATGCCAAGGCTCACCCGCACCACACCGGGCAACTGCAATTTGGGAAACAGGGAAACGATTACGCGCTGGAACTTCTCTAATTTCGGACCAACACCAAGCATGTGTTTTACAAGAATGTGGGCACAGTGGCAACCCCAACGCACTCCTATTCCACCATGCATCGCCAGTTCGTTGCCTATCCCGCTGGAAACCTTGTCTTTCAGGGAAAATGCAACCACGGCGCCTCTTTCGGTAAACTTTGGTGAGGCGGTGTCAGATATCCCAATAATCTTAACACCTTCAATCTGCGCAAGACCCTTTATAACTCTGCATGTCATTGCCTGTTCTTCGCCCTGAATCACGTCCATTCCAATCCGTTGCAAAAGCACCAGCACTTTGCCTAACGCGGCAATTCCACCTGCGTTTTCTTCGCCGGATGACCGGATGAGTTCCATTTCGGCAGAACTATAACGCAACAATCCTTTTTTCACCACCAACGCTCCGCTGCCAAAGGGCGCGTAAACTTTGTGGGCAGAGAAAGTGAGATAATCAATTCCGCATCCCGCCATGTCAATCTTCCGGTGTGCGACCAACTGTGCGGCATCCACCAGCAACCGGGCTCCATATTGATGCACAATCCGGCTGATCTCCTCCAGATTGTTATAGGTGCCCAGTACATTCGATGCAACACTCGCCGCAACCAGGCGGATTCGCTTTTTCCCTTGTTTTCCTTCCTGGTTGTATTCAAGCAAATGTTTTTCCAGTTCATTCAAATCCAGAAATCCTTCCTTATCAATCGACAGCCGAATTAACGAATGATTTGGAATCATGCGCCACGGTAAATCGTTTGATGAATGTTCGAGAAGTGAGTTGATTACAACAGGTTCGATGCCTTCTTCGGTTTCACGGCTCAGACTTTCGGCTGCCAGGTTGATAGCTTCGGTGGTATTGGAAGTAAAAATGAACTCATAATCAGATTGTGGCGCCTCCAACATTCCGGCACAAACACTCCTGACATCCTTAACGATCTCCTGCTGAATTTTTTCAGGTTGCCGCCATGTTTGACGGACTGTATTCCAAACCGGAATAAATGTGGGAGAGCTTGCAGCATAATCGAAGTTGATTAAAGGTCTGGCCCCTTCAGCGGGGGTACCTGAATATCGCGTCCGATCAGGGTTTTTCTGAGTTCAGCCAGCAATTCATGTCCGGTGAGATTCTCCAGTTCGTCGTGGTAAAGAATTTCAGCAGCCGTCAGTTTTTCGGAGGCCGAATCCATAAAAATATTTTTATCCGATTTCATAATCAGTCGCAGCGCCTTTGCAAATGCGATGATGTTGATAATGGAAGGAGTTCCAGCCTCGAACCTGTCGGGAGCTTTTTCCCAAACTACCCAATCTGTGGCCATTAGTCTGGCTGTTCCGCCGCCGGTCAGGAATGAAACGCTTTTGGGCAATGCTTTTCTTTTTACTGCCACTGCCCTTACTCCTAAAGGCAGGCCTATATCGATACATGATAGAATCTTGTAACCTTCGGCATCCAGTTTTGCCGTCAGTTTTGAAGCGCTTAAAGGAGAGCAAAAAATTACCTTGTATTTTCGTTTGCTCAGACCAAGGTATTCCAAAACAATTTCTCTGGCCTGTTCGAATAAATGCGTGGTCACCATCGAAAAGTGCCCGCTGCCACGATGAACATTGGAGTAGGTTTCCAACGCTGCATAAACACTGTGTTCCAGTTCTTCAAACGGTTTATAAGTTTTATTTTTCAGGTCGGGTTGATTTTCCATTTTTGTATTGCCTTTGTTAATCGTATGAAGCACAATAATTAGGGTCTGCTGAATAACCATTTAGTATTTGATTACTAAATATTTATAGCGATATTTGGGAGTATAAATGCATGGATTTATGAAAAAAACTAAGAAAAAGCGTGCACCAACACCATTGTATGTCAGTCCAAATCAGCTTTCCATAGATTGTTTTAAAACTCCATTTGAACAACATCTGAATTTTAAAAATCGCTGGGTGGTATTGGCAAGACTTATTCCTTGGGACGAAGTTTGCAACCTTTATCTTAAACATGTAGGGGTTAGTGACACCGGTCGCCCACCACTGAATCCTCGGGTTGTTCTTGGTTCATTGATTATAAAGCACTTGTGTAATCTGGACGACAGGGAAACAGTTGATCAGATTTCGGAGAACATTTACATGCAGTATTTCCTTGGTTATTCGAGTTTTACATCAGAAGCCCCCTTTGATGCATCGCTGTTTGTTGAGTTCCGAAAACGGTTAGGAATGGACACACTGAATGCAATCAACGAAAAGATTGCTTCACTGAAAACCCATCTGGAAACCAAAGAAGAGAAGACAACTGCCACGCCTGATTTGAAGTCCTCTTCCGATCAGAAAAGTAATCGTGTTGAACCACAACTGATAGAACCACAACAGGAAGCTGAAGAAAAACAGCCCACACCCGTGGCTGAGTTGGAACCATTGCCTGATAAAAACAGTAATCCTTCAGAACCCAAAAACAAGGGAAGAATCATTTTAGATGCCACCGCTTGCCCACAAGATATTGCCTATCCAACGGATCTTGACCTGCTTTCGGATGCCCGGAAGAAATCAGAAGAATTGATAGATAAGCTTTACAGTTCCACACTACACCCGAAGAAGCCAAGGACATACCGAAGGATTGCACGCAAACTCTACCTGAAAACAGCTCAAAAAAAGAACAAGTCGCGCAAACAGATCCGCAAAGCATTAGGAGTTCAACTGCGATTGCTAAAGCGTAACCTCAAATCAATAAACCATCTGTTAGATGCCTATCCGCGAATACCCCTAAAACCAAATGATTACAAGTACTTGCTGGTTATCAACACATTCTACGAACAACAGCAAGAGATGTACGATTCCAGGTCACACCGCATCGAAGACCGTATTGTGAGTATCCATCAACCTCATGTTCGACCCATCGTCCGGGGAAAAAGTCAGGCGAAGGTTGAGTTTGGGGCTAAAATCCATCTGTCAGTAATCGATGGTATCTCCTTTCTTGATGAACTCAGTTGGGATGCCTTCAACGAGGGGAGCCACATGATGGAATATGTCGAAAAATATTATCAGCGATTTGGATGTTACCCACGCGAACTACTGGCCGACCAGATATACTGCACCCGCGCCAATCGTGCTGCACTAAAGGAGAAGGGAATCAAGCTACTGGCCAAGCCCCTTGGAAGGCCATCGGCAGTGCAAATTCACGTAAGTCCGGGAGAGCGTAATCCGATCGAAGGTAAATTTGGGCAAGCCAAAACTGCATACGGGCTGAACCGGATCAAGGCCAGACTCAGAGATACAAGCGAATCGTGGATTGCCAGCATCATTTTGGTGCTCAACCTGGTCAAGTTGGCTGGGGCGGCACTCCCGTGCTTAATTGTTAAGTTTATTAATGGCTTGACTGATAGTTTTTCAGCAAGGTGGCTGGTTGTTCTGCAAAGTCGGATTGCTTACCAAAATTGCAGACAAATAATTCTGATACCTGAAATATCATATTCTCATCAAGTCTAATTAAAAATTGTGGACTGAGTTTTTCAGCAGGCCCTAATTAAGTAACCAATTGCGAATACAAATTACAACATGTGTCGTATTATTCAATTATTTTGAGGCATGTGCATTTAACGTCTGGTAAAGCGTTAAAAAACCAAAGCAAAAAACAGTAACAATCACTGCTCCCGCTAACGGTTCGCGGCTACCCGAAGGTGGCGATTTCAAAGCACTTCACTGTCAACCAAGCACAAACTTTGATAGAAGCACAAAGCTTGATTTAACCACTTAACCGCCACTTTTGGGTAGGTGCTGTTATAAGCCGTTTTCTTACAAATTAACGTAAAATGGAATAAGTTGACCTACTTGTACTGCAAAATCGTCAATGTATAAAACTGGTTCTGCAATCAAATAAGTTGTTCTATATTGATACTGCCCCCAAACAAACCCTCCTCTTGGCACATTTAAATATTGGTATGGCATACTTGCAAACCATTGATTTATACCAGCTAACGCGTTTACTTTAGGAGTTCCACATGCAGCAGTTCCATCAGGCATCATAAAATAAGTTGACGAACTTCCAACTGGTAATCCCTTCCCACCATGCCCATCGTTGTAATAAAACTTAATTACAATTTGTACATTTTTACCAATATTTTGTGGCAAATTAAAGGTACCATTAAATCTCATTACTTGCCCTAGTTGATTGTCTACAAAGTTGTGTTGAACATTACTAACAATGATATTAGCTGGTAAATCACTTGTCGGATTAACAACGGGATTAGGTCTTGTAACATTGTCAACGTTGTTTATTGCGTCTTTCATTACATATCCTTCTCTTACTACTTGAGGGAATAGATTGTATGAAATCCAACAATATCCATCACGGCCCCAATCTTTTCCCCATGAGTTCAAAACTTTGAATGCTCCTTTAGAGTCGTTAAAACCAACAACTAACATAGCGTGTCCTCCTTTTGGATTATTTCCGGTAGAACTCCAAACATAATCTTGTCCTGCGGAAATTCGTCCTTTGTCTTGAAAGTCTTTGTCAACCATAGCACCAATAATTACAGGGAAACCTGCGTTAATTTGAGCTTTGACTTCTTTTTGGTCATAAATATTTACCCGTCTCCAAAAGTCAATACGATAATTTTTGGCTTTATTCTTTAGTGAACTATTGGGTTTGGTCAAAAAATCAAGTTCATTATAGGGCATGTCAACCCATTTTACTGCTCCTTGTTGTGATAGTATATTTAGAGCATCAGTAAAATAACTCCCTCCATCAACGCCATTATTAATTTGATTATATATGTAAGCAGGACTAAAAACTGCATTTAAGTTTAGTTGCCCGCCCATTATATAATTTGAATTTTCTTCTAGTTTCTCTTGATAGCTTTTATAAGCATAAGCAACAGTCCATGCAACACATGAATTCTGTCTCCCTTGATTTCCAGCAGGTGGTAACTTATTTGACAGGTCAAAAGAATTAGGCAACTCAGTACCAGAGTAAGGAGTAGATGCTAAGGGTATTCCTTGCAACTGGTCTTCGGGTGTGAACTTTAAACCTAAACCTTCCTCTTGTCCAAAGCAAATCATTGATTGGATTACAAATAAAAAGATAATTGTCTTTCTCATATAGTTATTGTTTTATGTGTTGTTTTAAATGGCTTATAACGTTTTTAGCGTTTTATTTTTTTCATTGCTTTAATTTCTGTTTTCAGGTTTAACCTGTCCAACGGACTTTGGTATTGGTTAATAGCTTTGTTGGAAACATGCGTATAAATCATTGTAGATTTTATACTCCAATAACTCAATAGTTGCATAATATAAAGGATATACATGCCTGCTTCCATGACATGAGTTGCAAAATTATAACTTTCTAAACTGCAATTCTGCCCTTTTAATTTATAATTGATAAATGATGGCTCAGTTGTTAAAATATTGAATAATCGCAATTTGTGTAAAACGAGTTTCATTATCAAAAATGATTTATGATTAATGTTGTACAAATTACAAAATCGATTTATATTATACAATACCAAAAGGTATTTATTTTAAAAAGAATAGAAAAGGAAAGAAATCCTTTCTGCATTTATCCGGTGTTTGGGTTGGTATTTCATCAATAAATACAGGCACTCTACCAAAGATACTTCTCAAAAAACGCATCCATTTTCTTTTGCATATACTGGTTGGGGCGTTCGGCAATGTCCATGGCATGGGGCCACAACGGAAGTTTGTAATATTCAGCCGGTACACCGAGCCTGTCCAAACGGGCTTTTAAAGTGTCAGACTGACTTTGCGGAAGCAGGTTGTCGGATGTTCCCTGGAAAATTAGAGTGGGTGGTAAACCTTCGCGTAAATATTTTGCAGGAGAAGCTTCCCAATACAACTCCGGTTTTTCGGAATAGGGATGGCCGATAAAACCTGTTACAAGCGGATGGGTTTGCGAGTAGGGCGTAGTCATATCCACCGGGCCGTAAATATCAACGACTGCTTTTACTTTGTGCGGACGGGTGGCCAGGTAAACATTGTCGAGTGGAATTGATGGTTCCTTAAAATCGTAAGTGGTCATTAAAACCAGGTGGCCGCCAGCCGAACCGCCAATCATGGCCGCGCGATCAGGGTCGTAACCATATTTTTCAGCATTACTGAAAAGAAAGTGCATGGCATCGGAAACGTCATAAACACAGGCAGGGTAAATACTGTCTTTTTTCAGGCGGTATGAAACCGTGGCAGTGATGTACCCTTTTTTCGCAAAATCGACAAGGTAAACCAGGTAGTCAGAACGTTTACCGCCCTTCCATCCACCGCCGTGAACAAAAACCAAAAGCGGTGCGGGTTCCGTGAGGTTGCGCGGTTTGTAAATGTCAAGTTGCAGCGATTTACCACCCACATTTTTGTATTCAATATCCTTGATTTCCTCAATCTCAGCAGGAATTTCAGGTTCAAGATTTGTCAGTTTTTCCAGTCCGACACCGATTGCCAAATAATCGAGCAGTTCGAAATGATAGGCAATGGGCGCCTTTTCAGGAAACAATAATCCGATGGTTCTCGGGATAAGCATCAGCACAATAAAAATGGCAAGCATCAGCAAAAATCCTTTCAGAATTCGTTTTACAATCGGTTTTTTCATCTGTTTATATTTTTGTTTTTTTTTAATTTTTCAATTCAATCCGGATCCCACATTCTTACATTCTTTCCCTTTCTTCTCATTCCCGCATTCATGCATTATAGCATTCACGCATTACTCTCCCAACTCCCCCAGCATCTCCTTCAGATTTCTGTGGATCACACCTGCCGTTTCCGGGCCAAGCGAATTCACCTCTCCGTAAGGCGCTTTTTCGCGGCCATAAGTAAAGGGAGCTTTCACATCCCATTGACTTTTCGGAATGATGTAACCAATTTCGTCGTTACCCAGTCCCAGAATAAATTTGTATTTCCCCGGCATCATTTCGCGGATTACCGGAACTTCCACCGGCTGAACACCAAAATCATTTCCTTCGGGCGCTTCCACCGGGCCATTCACCAGTTCGGGATAAATTTCGCCCGGAACGGTTACAAACGACAACGGCCCGATTTTGACCACTGCCAGTTCCGAGCGCATTTTCATCCAGCCCATCGTACCGCGTTTCATCACACCCATTGCCGCACCAAGTTTAAAAAGAATGTTATCGATTTTCAGCGGTATGGTGCGAACTACCAGCGAAATAGCTGCTCTATCAACAATTTCAGCAGGTGAATCCATTGCGTTCAAGGCAATCAGCGAAAGTTGCATACCCTGTGCTTCTGTTTTTTTGTAGGTTGGTTCAAACAGTTCCTCACCTGTAAAAGGATGCACAATTGCCAGGCTGGGATGGGTGGTCATCAATCCGCCAACCGCGCCGTTTGCATATACACAAATCCCGCCAATTCCGGCTTTCACGAGACTGTCTTCATTGAAAACCCCTTTTTCGACTCCTTCGCGAAGAAAATGGGGAAAATCGGAAGAAATGAGAAGGTTCTGGCTCCAAAGCGTTTCGGGGTGATTGCCCCATGCCACCAGCGAACCCAGTGTTTTTCCGTTTTCGCGGTCAACAGCTTTTATCATTCTCATCCCCGAATCGAAAACCTCTGGTTTCCGGGTGTCTTTTACCATGGGAATGGCGCTGGTCAAATCCTGCGAAATTTCGAGCCGGGCCGGACGTACATTTTTTGATGCCTCAACCACCGATTTCACAATCTGCTCTTTTACAAAAGCAAGGTATTTTTTATCCACACCGCTTTTTAATGGATTTTTTCCCCACAAACCAAGCAAATCGGCAGCTTCATGGGTGTGGGTTGAAGCGATTATTGTATAAGTTACCCCGGTTTCTTCCGGAATCATTTTGCGCACATCCACAACATCGTCGTTCATAAAACCAATGGCGTCGAGAATAACAATGGCAAGCCGTGTTTTCCCATCGTCAAAAATCATTGTTCTCGCCCAAACATCGTCGTGCACGCCGTTGGCCGGTTTGTTGTTGCTGAAACCGGCAATCCAAACCGGATCAAATTTCCCGTTTCCGTTTCCATCGGTATAAGTATCTCCTTTTTTGGGTTGATACTTATGGTTGTTGTCAATGTCTTGCCAGCGGTCGGGCACTTCGGGTGTAATTGGCACTGCCGCAAATCCTGCGCGCAACTGCGCCGGCGCTTCACCAATAATTTTCAGGTCGGCCTTGTAACCCGGGTGCCTGTCGGTCATATTGGTAAACATCCACGCAACAACAGCGGCAATAAACAGAATCACCGCAAAACCCGCAATTTTTAATATTTTTTTCATCTCATTTTAATTTAAAATCCTGTATGTTTTTATTATTTCTCCCTAAGAAAGGCTTCGATTCTGAGTTTTACATTTTCGCGGATGTTCATCCAGAAAAGGTTGAAATCGTAAATATGCAAATCCTTTTTCTTTTCAAGCATTTCAAGTATTTGCGGGGGAACATCGACCCATAGAATTTTGGTATTTGGCTCAATTGCGGCAGAAAGTGTATTCGGGATGATGCTTTCGAAACCCAGCATGATTCCCTGGTGCAACGCCGGAGACGCCCATTCTGTCGAGATGTTCCATGTAATTGGGTTCACACACACCGAATTTCCTTTTTCAGCATCCAGCTTTTTGGGTATTTCGCCTTTCACATAACTGCGCCAACTCACAAAACAACCAGTCTGATCTGGATTATTTCCAACCGGAATTGACTTAAATTCTTCGTTTTTAATCCGATAACCGGGCATGTACGCACAAACTAATTGCTTCTGAAGTGGAGTTCCATCAAAAAATTCCTTCAGTAACCTGATGGCATGGAGTGCGCCCTGACTGTGGCCTGCAATTACAATCGGGCGACCGTTGTTTTCGGTTTTCAGGTAATACTGAAATGCGGTTTTTACATCGGAATAAGCCAGATCGAAAGATTCGGTGGCGCGTGGTGTTCCCATTTTGTAAAAAACCTCCATGTTGGCTTGCCGGTAGCGGAGAGCAAAAACCCTGCAACTTCCGTTAAAAACAGAAGCCTGCAAAAGAATTGTTGTGTTGTCGGTTTCGGTGTTCACCTTTTCGTCGCTCAGCCAGGCATTCCACGAAGCAGTGTCAGAATCGTCGTCGTAAATGGTTGGATGGATAAAGAATACATCGGCTAAAATTTCTCTTTTTTCATCTTTTAAAAATGCCGGAATCTGTTCGCTGGCATCAGTTTTATGCGGTGAAGCCGCCCAAAATTTCAGGTCGGAATAATTGGGTGGAGGCGGTATTTGAGCAAAAACCTGACCTGAAATCAGAATTAGAAAGTACAATAAAATCGCTGTTCTAATCATATTTTAAAATTAATGAATCGTTGGTTTCCCAGTCATTTCAAAAACAATTTTACCACCCCGCTGAATCTCTTCATGCTTAAACCACCAGCGGTCAAGCGGCACATCGTTTAACCACACTTTCTGCACATATCTGTTTTCGGGGGAGAAATTTTTTGTTTCGATTTGGAGGATGTTTTCACCCATTTTCACGGCAGCACTTTCAAACAAAGGCGCCCCAATCTGGTAAACATCAGAACCTGCCACCGGGTAAAATCCCAGCGAACTGAAAACATACCACGCCGACAAAGTTCCTGCATCGTTATCGCCATCCATTCCGTCGTAACCGCTGCCGTATTTATTTTCCAGAATCCAGCGCACCCATTTTTGCGTGAGGTCGGGACGACCGGCAGAGTTGAACAGATAAGCGGTATGAATATCGGGTTCGTTCCCATGCCAGTAATACGAACCGGGTGTCCAGTGTCCTCTTTTCGGGTTCGACTTTTCAAAAAAATCATTGAGTTCCTCTACAAAATAAGTTGTATCCCTGAAAAGCGATATTAAACCGGGGGCATCGAAAAACACTGCCCAACGCCATTGCAATGCAGTGCCTTCCACATAATCGTCGGTATATTCCTTATTTTTATCGAGATAGGTAAGCAAAAGCGGGTCGAATTTTTCCTGAAAACTACCATCGGCATTCCGTGGATGAAAATACTGTGTTTCCGGGTTCCAAACGTTCCGGTAATATTGTGCGCGTTCTGCGAATAAAAGTGCATCGTCCTTTTTTCCCAAAGCTGCAGCGAGTTTTGCAATGGCATCGTCGGCCCAGGCATATTCAATGGTTTTGCTCACCGCTTCGCCCATGCTGTCGGCCGGACAGTAACCATGCCTGATGTGCTGCAAAATTCCGGGGCGCGGTTTAAACCCTTTTTCAGGTATATCAATTCCCAGCGCTGCTTTTTTCATGGCGGTGTAAGCTGTTTCCACATTAAAATCGCGGATGCCTTTTTGCCACGCTTCCGAAATCACGATATCTGCCGAAGCGCCCAACATGGAACCGGTATAGCCTGTTCCCGACGGCCAGCGCGGAAGAACTCCGCCCTGTTCAGCCATTTTTACCAGCGAAACCATCATATCGCGCTGTTTTCCGGGGAAAATCAACGTAAAAAGCGGGTGAGTGGTTCGGAAAGTATCCCAAAGCGACATATCGGTGAAATAACGGAATCCTTCAGCTTTATGCACCTTTTTATCAAATCCGTTGTAATCGCCGTTGACATCGTTAAAAACCGTTGGCATTTGCAACGACTGATAAAGCATTGTATAAAATATTTTGCGCTGCTCACCGTTGGCGCCTTCGATTTTGATGGTTGAAAGTTTTTCTTCCCAGGCTTGTTTCGCCTTTTCAACGATTGTATTGAAATCAGAATTTCCAACTTCAGCTTCAAGGTTTTCGCGGGCATTTTCGATGCTTACATACGAAATGGCCAATTTCAGTTCAACGGGTTCGTCTTTCGGTAAATCTCCAAAAGTGCAGTCAATTCCCAGTGTATCATCCTTTAAATCAGAAACATTTTCGAATTTTCTTTTTGGCGACCAAAGTGTGTGCGATGTAAAAGGCCTGCTGAACCGTGCCACAAAATAAACTTTCAGTCCGCCGTACCGCGATGCAAAATTCCCAAAAGTGCGGATAGCGCCGGTGATTTCTCCGTTTTCCAAAACATGTACCTCGCCCTCCGTTGTTCTTCCTTTGCCCAGCGAACTGGAAACATCGATTAAAATGTGCGGCGTTTCCTTTCCCGAAAAAGTGTAACGGTGCACTCCCACCCTTTCAGTTGTGGTAAGCTCGGCCAGAATATTTTGTTTGTGAAACCATACCGCATAATATCCGGGAAATGCGATTTCGTTTTTGTGCGAAAAACGGTTGTAGTTTTCCTTGTTGTAGTTGTGGTGACTTTTTTCGCCTACGGAGGGAATTACCCTGAAATGGCCTCCGTCCCAAGCGCCGGTGCCAATCAGCCGCGTGTGGCTGAAACCCATGATGTGGTTATCGGCATAATAGTAACCGCCCGTGCTGACGGTGCTTTCATCAAAAAAATCTTTCCCTAAAAAAAACCGTGTATCCGGACTTAACCTTACCATGCCGAAGGGCATTGTCGGGCCGGGAATATTGTCGCCGCTTGTATAGGCCGGAAAACCGCCCGTTCCGATAAACGGATTTACCCATTGCCCCAATTCACCGGGTTTAAAATTAACCTCCATTTTTCCGGTTTCATGCCGAACTGTCATCTGGTATCGGAGGTACACCGCGCCAATAATTGTTAACGCTAGCATCAACAGCGAGATTACCAAAAATGACAAGTACTTCAAAAAACGGATAATTAAAACTGATTTACGGTTCATCCGGTGAATTATTTTTCAAATGAAAAGAATTTTTACAAATTTATAATCTTCTGCCATAGTTGAAATTAAGTCGGATATTTTCTTTTGGGTATTTCGGTTTTAATTTTTCTGTTTAAAAATCCGGAATAAAAAGGCCAATATGGAAAAGCCAAGCAACGCCCCGCCTGCAAAAAATAAAATCCTGCTGTATTCGGCGTACATCTTGGTAAAACCTTCCACCTCCTGAATACGGAAATTGTAAACCAACCCAAGTCCCACCAAAAACAGGGCGGCCAAAATTCCTGAAACAGGCATCATTCGCGAACAGGAATATTTTTTAACCACTTCACCATTCGAATTTATTTTGAAAGAGAGATATGAAAACAGCAAAATCCAGAAAACCCACGATAAAACCTGTAGAAAATTTAGGGTTCTGAAATAGTTGAAAAGGTTAACCAGCGGTCTGAAAAACAGGTTTTTCTTTTCGTAATACGGTCTGTCATTCAGTAAAAGTACTTTCAGTTTGCTTTGATCGCGGGTTTTGATGATGTTCAGAATTGCCTCCTCTTTGGTCTGAAAATCCATGTTTTTCCAGCCCGGTATATCGAAGGCATTCCATAAAGTGCAGGCGCTTCCGTAGCCATGAAAATCGGGGCCTCCATTCATTATCAGGCCATTGTTTTCGCAAAAGTTTTTGATTCGTTGGTAAACCTCGCGGTTGTATCGTTTATCTTCTGCGGTATTTTCAATTTCGAAACCGTCAGCGCCCAAATCGCGGTAATATTCAAGGGTTTTGCGCTCGCCATCGAACCAGTGGTTTACAATGATTGCAGCGCCTTCGGAACGTGCTATGGCCACAACAACCGAATCAGAAAGTCCTTTTGTACTGAAATCAGTTTTCAGCCCGAGCAAACTTAAATGGTTGCTGCCCGAAAATTCCTCGCCGCTAAAAACCGCAGGGTCAGCCTGAAATTCATTGTTCCGCTGGCGTTTTACAAATTCCAGCGTTCGATTGTGGTTGTTGTGTTCGGTGATGAAAAACGCATCAAACCCATTCCGTTGGTGCCATTTTAGCAGTCCCTCCTGCGAAATCAATCCGTCGTGACTGAATTCGGTATGCGAGTGTGTGTTTACCAAAATCCAATCCGTTGTTTTGTTGATAATCCGGTCGTTATGAAGGGGAATGAAAATCAGGATGACCAGGAACGCGAACCACAACCCAACCAAAATCGGAAGATTCATCAACTGGCTAACCAGAAACCGTTTAACCTGAGTTTTCCCGTTCAGCCTGAAACTTTGTACCAATGTGTAAACCGCAAAAATCCCAATAATCCAGTACAGCAAAACCATGATTTCATTGAGTGCATAGTATGCCCGGTTGAAATACAGCAAAACACCCAAAACCGGTTCGAAAACGATGCGCAACCACGAAACCTGAATTTCAAAATCCGGCTCATGCTGCAATGTCAGGGCATTTTCAACGTGTACCGGGTAATGAAAAACCACAGCCACAAAAACTATTACAGCAATCAATGCCACCGGAACTATCCAACTTTTTCTGTTCATAACAAATGAATTCACTTAAAAACAACAAAATAATTGAATCATTTCTTAAAAAACTTCCGCTTTTTTATTCACTTCCTGTTCTATTTTAACCGGATTGAAAAGAAATTAACCATTAGTTTTTAATAAAATTCAGGTAGCAAAAAAGGAATTATTTCGTTTCCTTTATCCAGGGAAAGAAACCAGAATTCGCAAAGAATTAACGGCCTGGTGTTATGGAACGCAGATATAACAAGGGCCCAAAAACATAAAGATTATGATACATCATTCTGAACTTTTAAAACTGAAACGCTGGAACACGCCAACCATTTGCAACGGTTGGGAACAGGTAACAAAACACGATACAGGCCGAGATGGTTTTAACCTCGAAGAAACCACCGATTATATGCCGCAAATGGGCCCAATGGTTGGGTATGCAGTAACTTTAATTATTGAACCCGGCAACCGCATTCACAAGCAAAAACCAGGTATTTGGGAAGCGTATCGTGAATATATTGCTTCGGTGCCGGGGCCAAAAATTGTGGTAGTTCAGGATTTGGACAAGCCCGCAACTTACGGTTCGTTTTGGGGCGAGGTGAACAGCAACATCCACAAAGCGTTGGGTTGCGTTGGCACCATCACCGACGGCAGCATCCGCGATGTTGACGAAATGTGTAACGCAGGGTTCAAAGCGCTGGCGCGCCGTCTTTCGGTAAGCCATGCATTCAGTGCGCCCATTGAATGGAATTGCGAAGTGGAGGTTTTTGGCCGGAAAGTTCAGCCGGGACAGTTGATTCACGCCGACAAACATGGGTTCATTGTTATTCCTGATGAAGACGTTGACAGGTTGCTGGATGCCGCCATTTTTATGGACAACAACGAATGTAACACACTGATTGCCGCTGCCAGAAATGCAACCGGAAAACCAGTGAACCAAATACTAAAAGAGTTAAACGACGCATCGGCTGAATTTGGGAAAGCCGTAAAAGACAAGTTTAGGTAAATTTGAGAAATGGCAAAACACCCTTCGACTGCGCTCAGGGTGACGGTCAGACTGAGCATAGTCGAAGTCTGAAAAAAATAACCACAGATTAATCCGTGTAATCTGTGTGAATCTGTGGCAAAAAAAAATTCGTATTGTAATTGAAGAAGTAATGCATAAGTATCTGATTTTAATAATTTTTGCAGCACATTCATTCTGTTCTTTTTCGCAAACCTGGTGGAAAGTTGAAAATGAATTTGGTGATGAAATTCTGCTGACCATTGAAATAAACAGGGAGAAAAATACCTTCGTAGCCTTTACCCGGAAAGATGCTTTGAAAGATATTGCCGGAACTTTTACTTACACACTGGCAAAAACGGCTGGCAAACTGAAATATCCTGAAATTGTTTTTATTGAAGGAACAACTCAAAACAAAAAAGACTCGATTCATTTAACCGGCACTTTCACCTATTTCGACAAACAGTTCCCGTATTCAGGAACTATCCGGGGAAACAATCTCAAAGGTTCGTACATCGACAGAAACCGGCCCCGCACGCTAAAAGGGACAAAACTTCCCGACAATAAACCCATTAAAGATTACCCATCGCTCATCAACTCTGCTTTTTCCATTGCCGAAAAAAATATGGCCGACCCCGGATGGTTAAAATCGGGTGAATGGATTGAATTCAAAAAGAAAATTAACGAACTGAAACCAAAAATTGCCGACGATTACGAACTGGCTGCGGCAATTGAGTGGAATGGTAAAAAGTTGCCGTTTTCACCTTTTGTGATTAACAAAACAAATCCGAACTCAAAACCCTCTGAAAACAGAAACAGGACAGCAATTCGCGAGTTAAGCAGCACTGCTGCGCTCTTCGATATAAATACTTTGCCCGGCACAAAACATGAAACCGACAGCATTGCCGAAGTTATTTCAAAAAAAGGATACCAAAATCTGGTTGTCGATTTGCGTGGCCGGAACAGTATAACGCCCTGTGCAGCAAACCATTTTTTAAATCTTGTTGCTGAAAAAAGCAGTGTTGCCGGATTTTATCTTACACGGAAATGGTTTTCGGGAAACACTTCAATTCCAAAAGCGCCGGAGTACAGCAAGATTTTTAAAAGTTTTGCTGAAACCTGCCCAACACCAAATGAGTTTTACAAAGAACCAGGCCAAACTTTGACTATTTCGCCCATAAAAAAAGGTTTTAAAGGGAAAGTTTACATCATCACCGATAACAGAACTTCAAAAGTTTCGGAGGCGCTGGTTTATATTCTGAAATCTGAAAAACGGGCAACAATTGTTGGACAGAAAACTGTCGGCACTGCATTTATGGTTGAGCAGTTGCCCATCAACAAACAATTTAAACTGAACCTGCCGGTTGCTGAATTTTACTCTGCTGACGGGAAAAAGCCGCTTAAAGAAGGTATTCAACCCGATGTAACCGTAACCGGCGAAGATGCTTTAAAGTATATTCAAAAAAATCTGATAAAATGAAATGGGAAAACGATCAAGGGCAAAACGACTGTTACTTCTGAGAAATGGGTTGGAAAACTAAATATTTTATCATCAATTTGCCTTGTATTTCTAAATTTAAACCAAAAATTAGTATTGAAATAAAGATGCATCGCAGCGAAACAAATCGAATAATATGAAAATACGTGTATTTATCATTATCGTCATTTTTCTATGCCAGACATGGGTGCTGATAGCACAGAATTTCCCAGCACAAAATCTCCAAAACGGCCAGTGGCTCAAAGAGTGGATTCTGGTTGGCCCGGTACATCTGGAGAAACAGGACGAACCTTCGGGAGGTCAGTGGAAACACATCCCCGGATTTGAAACCGACTACCTGCAATCGGTTGGCGGTGAAAAAAGCCCGGTTTTAAAAGATGGAAAAACTGTCCGGTTCAAGGGTGGTTCGGCAAAATGTATTTTGTTTCATTCCCCCGATTCAATTATCAATCTCGACCTTGCCTTGTCGAAAGATTCGCCGGTGCTGGCTTATGGCTATACCGAAATTGATGTGCCGGAGGAAGGAATGAAGGTTCTTTCGCTGGGAAGTAACGACGGTTGCCGGCTTTGGCTGAATGGTGAACAGATTTGGGACGTACCCACCGAACGCGGACTTTTTGTCGATGACGACCTGATTCCGGTACTCCTGAAAAAAGGCAAAAACACGATTCTTATCAAAGTGGAGGAACGGGGCAATTCGTGGGGATTTTGCATGAGGTTTTTGCCGTTCTCCATAACCGATTTCAGCAACAACGGAAAACTGTTTTCGGTTACGCCAAAAACCGGTATTACTGCGCAATTGACGTCGTCATTTACTGAACAGGTATTGAGCCGGTTGATAAAAGAATGTGAAATTGAAGTTGTCACCGACCAGAATGAACAGGTTATCAAAGAAATCCGAAAATCGGATTTTACCAGACCGCTGAAACTGAATACTGTGGATTACAAGGGTTACTTACTAAAGATGAAAACCACCCTGAAAACAGGGGATATTATACAGAACGAAATTGCTTTTAATTCCGGAAGACCTCAGAAATTCACGCTGTTTTCAAACCAAAAATCGGATTACAGGATAGTGATTGACAACCGCGCTTCAGCTTCTGAAAAATGGGCAGCTTCGGAGTTACAACATTGGTTGCAGGAAATCAGCGGCATAAAACTTCCGATTGAAAATACCGGCGGCACCTCATCTGGTCCTGGAATTTGGGTGGGCTACAACGACATGATTAGAAACTTTATCACCACTACCCGACCCGATTCAACCGATGAATCGTTCACCTGGTTCAACGCGGGCTCGGATGTTGTTATTTACGGTGGCAGTCAGCGCGGAACCATGTACGGTGTGATGTCGTTTCTCGAAAATGAGATGGGTTGCCGGTGGTACACGCCCGGGGTCGCAGTTGCACCCGAAAAAGCTGAATATTCTTTTGAAAGGCTTGCCCACTCCGAAAAACCCGGAATCAGGGTGCGAAACGATTTTTATTTCGAAGCTTTTAATCCCATCTGGGCAGCCCGCAACCGGATGAACGGAACGCTGGGATTCGATAAAACCATGTCTCAACCCGGAGGAACCGAAAATTACTGGGCCGTACACACGTTTTACCCGTTAATGCCGCCAGAGGAATTTTACGACAAACACCCTGAATATTACAGTCTGATTGACGGAAAACGAATTCACGAAAGGGCGCAGCTTTGCCTTACCAATCCCGATGTTTTGAAAATAATTACCGAAAGGATTAAAAAGCAGATGCGCGAAAACCCTGAATACCTGATTTACGATGTTTCGCAAAACGACTGGTACAATCCATGTCAATGTAATGAATGTCAGAAAATTGTAAAGCAGGAAGGTGCAGAAGCGGGCATTGTAATCTGGTTTGTAAACCAGGTAGCCGAAGCGGTTGAAAAGGATTTTCCCAATAAATTTATCGGAACGCTGGCTTACCAATATACACGCACGCCGCCCAAAAACATCAAACCGCGAAACAATGTGGTGGTAAGGTTGTGCAGCATCGAGTGCTGTTTTTCGCACGACTTCGAAACCTGCCCCGAAAACCAGTCGTTTCTGGCCGATTTAAAAGGCTGGTCGGCCATTTCGCCTCACCTGTACATTTGGGATTACGTGGTGAACTTCAGTCACTACATTATGCCCTACCCCAACTTTAATGTGCTGCAAGCCAACATTAAAACCTTTCAGCAAAACCACGCCATCGGCATTATGGAACAGGCAGCGTATCAAAGTCGCGGTGGTGAATTTGCCGAACTGCGCGCATACCTGATTTCCAAACTGCTCTGGAATCCCGATTGCAATGTTGAAAACGTAATAAACGATTTTATGTATGGATATTACGGACGTGCCGGGCAGTTTGTGCGCGAATATTTCGATTACCTGCACAGCCGCGTTACGCCCGAAACACACATCCACCTGGGTTTATCGCCCGATGATGTATTGTTCTCAGGTAACTTTATACCCGATGCCGAAGCCATTTTCCGCAAAGCCGAAAAGGTGGCCGACAATCCCGAAATACTTCGTCGGGTTGAAATGGCCCAATTGCCTTTACTTTACCTGAAATGCCGGCAAACTCCCGAACTCGCGGTTTACGACGGAACCTACGCAAAATTCACCCGAATTGTTGAACGCGAAGGAATAACGCATTACGCCGAAGTTGGCAAAAGTCACAAAGACGCGTTTCACAGGAATATGGAAGCGATTGGGAAATAAGGAAAGTTGGAAGTTAGTAACTGAATTGATGACAATACTATCCATTTTTACAAATTATTTGACCTAACGGTTAGTGTCTATGCCCAATACATATGTTGATCCACCGGCAGGCATTGAGTTTATTACTTTTTATGCCAAATTATAATTTCCACCTTTTATTAATAATAGCGTTTGCTCTTTCATAAAGTTCATCAAATGTTATTATTTCAATGTCATTAAGTGATCTTCTAAAGATTTCAAAAGAACTAAATTTTTCCTCGTGAATATTACCTTCTGAGTTTCTAAATTCGTTTAAACAACCTATTAGTAAAAATGCTTTAGGTTTATATAAATATAATTTCTCTTTAGTCATAAAACCATCATCGTCCATTATTTGCAAAGCATTTTGTATATTGTAAAGAGACTTTTGAACTGTGCGCTGAACTTGAGCTATTCCTCCGGCTAATTCTTCCGAGATTGCCCAGGACTCTGGTCTATAAGGAGTTTTTGAAATTTTTAAAATTTCTTTTTTATGAGTTTTTATTTCGCCAAAACATAGAGACTGAATTATTCCATTCGTTTTTAATAAAGCATCTGTTCTTTTACCTGAACCCGTTATACTGTAACCCACAACGGTTTGCTCCAATTTTTTGCCATCCAAAGGAGAATTGAAAATATAATTAAGACTAAATCCAAAAATCCAAGGGTTTTTCTCAAAGAAATTTTGCCAAACCGCTTCATCACCGCTAGTTTCTGAAGATTTTGTCGCAAAAAAGCTATCGTCATGCAACAATTTAAAGAATTCATATAATTGTTCTTTTCTATACGATATTTCAACAATTTCAGTGGAATCAATTTTCCCACTGTTTAAAAGTTCATTGACTTTTTTAAACTCACTATCACGTTCATTCTGAAGGTAGTCAATCTTGGCAATCAACTCCTCTTTAATCGAATTAGTCCAGTTACTTCCTATCGAAATACTTTCTATCGCATTTTCTATAATGTTAAAATAGTTGTTTTGAATGTTTTGCTGAAATGTAAAAAAGTTTTTGGGGGTTACTAAATTTTCAATTTTATATCTCAATGTAGGACCTTTTAAAAATCCACTTTGCGAAACCCCTGGTCTGGCCAACCCAATTTTGAATGCTGTAAAGTAATTGTAAATAGATTCTAGTATTTCATTTCCAAGCTCTGCCTCATCACATATTATAAGCTCTAAATTGTCTTTTAAAATTTTGCCTTGATTGATAAGATTGTTGATTTCTTTGTAGGTAAACGAACTAGCAATTGATTTCAGATTATATTTTGAAACAATACCCTCAAAGTAAGATTGTAAAACTTTATGTGATGAGACGAATGCAAAAGATTGTAATACATTTTTTTTAACTAGGCGCTCTATGGCTGCCATAGCGATTACAGTTTTTCCACTGCCTACCGGCATTTCTATCCATATAGATTTTTCTTCTCGCTCGTACGAAGTGATTATTTTTGATATAATTTCTTCTTGATAATTATTTAGTTCCATAATAATAAAGCACAATTTTCAGAAGTTACACTCAGTGCTATATTTAACAAATGAACTTCCTGCGAAGTACTGCCGTTTAATTTATTAATTTCTTATCAACTAAGTTAAATCCCCCGACTTGCCGGGTATTTTGCTGTTAAAAACCGTTTTATTTCTTATTCCTGTCTCCTATTTCTGTCTTGTGGAATATTTACAGATTTGCTACTTGATACACCTTTGGCAATTGCAAATCCTGAAATTCCAGAAAGAATTGGAAGTCCAGCTTCAGCGGATATTGCTTTAGTCAAAAGTAAAATTGTCAAGACTAATGCAATTAGTACAGCAATGATTATCTGTCCAAAAGATGTCCAAAATTCGTTTCTTCTTTGAAGATACTCAGTATAACCGTTAATAATATGCTGGGGAATATCTCCAAGTCCATTTGGATCTCGATCAATCCAAAGAAAAATATATTTTTCCCAATAAGGGAAATCATCTACATGGCGACTTAGGGATTTTCTCATGATTAATATCCCAAATAGAACTAATCCAACAAGTATTAATAGTCCGAAAACACTTACGATTATACAAATCCAGAAAATGTAAATTTCATTCATAACTATATCTCTTAAAAATGTTTAATTATTCTTCCTACGATTTTTTAAATAGTTTATAACGTTTCGCGTTCGGGCGACTTTCGGAGCACAAAACTGTTAGTCACCACAGAATTTGAATAGAAACACAATCTTACAAGTTTTTAAGTCAGCCCACCTGACGCAAAAATCTTGTTATAGCCAATGTTTTTCATACTTCTTCTGACGGAATATGTTTGTCTTTGCAATATTTTTCTACTTCAGTGTCGTTTGCAAAGTAGTCATCACAAAATTCGTCAAGTTCTTTTTCTGCACCTGATACATATTTTTCACTTGCAGTCATTAGTTTTTCCGTCTGCTCAATAAACTTTTCAAACTCCTTGTTGATTTTGCAGAGTTTATCAATGGTCTTAAAGTCCAAGTCTCGGTATGTTGGAGGGAAAAGAATTTTACTTTGGTATGGATTTGCGTTGAGTTCTATAATACCAATTCCAAATGATTGATTTAATCGACCCATTTCTTCATACAAACTGTCGCTAAATTCAAATGCAACTAAGTAACCGTAATTTGCCCAACTTGAATTTGAAACTGCTTGAAAAAATGCTTTTTTAAGCTCGCTATCGTTGTTAATTTCCTTTTTCAATTCGTATGAGCTCATTTTGAACGTGTCAACACGATTTATTGATTTTAAAAAGTTTTGGCTGGCTTTGGTCTGTAAGTTTAAAAACTTAATTCCAACCATGTCGGGGTGTGTCCAAATTTGGTTATTGTCTTTGCCGGATGATTGCTCGTGAAAAATTGTCTTGGAGTATGTGCCAGTGTTTTTTAAGTAGCTGCTTAAAAGTTTATGTAAATCTCTTTCTTCATATGTTATGTATTTTACAGAAGCACTTGATTTGTCACTTGCCTTTACCGATTCATTAATACCAGCCAAAACGTCAATACCAATATTTTGCTCATTTTTTGTCAAATAGTAAGAGTAGGTTCCGCCTTCTTGTTTTAACCGTTTTACTCTGGTGTCACTGTTGCGTATGAAGTCACCAAGTAAAGCAGAAATTGTAGATGCAGGAGTTTTTGCTGTCCCGAAGTCGTAATAGTTATTTTTTACGATATGGTTGTAAATGTCCATATACGTTGTCAAGTCGTTAATGTCATCTAAGCTTTTTAAAATCGCTTCTTTTATTGTCATAGTCTGCTTGTTTTATGTTAAAGTTTTGTTGCACTAATATTGTCTATATTTTGTTTACCATACTTTTATAAATCATCTCAAAGCAATATTTTTTGAATCTATTCCCTAATAATTCGGGCATAAATCATGGATGTTTATTATATGTTAGTCACTTGTTTATTAGCCCTAAAAGTAAGAAAAGTATCTTACATAAATCCCCAAATTTTACAATAAAAAAAAGTGTTGTATATCAAATGAAAACCAAGTCATAGTATGACTCGCAGTCATGCTATGACTTTACGCAGAAAACAATTTCAATTTTGCACATCCTGCAAAGAATTTGAAAGAACTCAAGGGGAACATATCATGGTAAAACTTTCTGTGCCGCACATTGTTAATTAATTTGAAACAAACAATTTAACAACTTCATCATGAAAGAAATAAGAAAAGAAGACATCAGCCAGGAGGTTTTTGATTTGTACGATTATTATGTACACAGTAAAATCGATCGCCGTGAGTTTATGAACAGACTATCGGTTTATGCCGTTGGCGGTCTGACAGTCAGTGCATTGATGTCGTACCTGATGCCAAATTATGCACAGGCACAGCAGGTAAAACCTGATGACAGCCGAATAAAAACAGAATACATCGAATACGATTCTCCAAAAGGCGGTGGTAAAATTCGTGGATTGATGGCCAAACCTGCAGGTAACAGCAAAAAGTTACCCGGTGTAATAGTGGTTCACGAAAACAGGGGACTTAATCCGTACATTGAAGATGTTGCGCGGAGACTGGCCGTTGATGGTTTTATTGCCTTTGCACCCGATGCATTGACTCCACTTGGCGGTTATCCGGGCAATGATGATGATGGCAGGACGTTGCAGGCTAAACGCGACAGAAATGAGATGCTGGAAGATTTTATTGCCGCATATCAATTTCTGAAAGTTAACAAAGAGTGCAGCGGAAATGTCGGGGTGGTAGGATTCTGTTTTGGCGGATGGATTTCGAATATGATGGCCGTGCGGATTCCGGATTTAAAAGCTGCAGTTCCGTTTTACGGTGGTCAGCCAACCGCGGAGGAAACTGCAAAAATAAAAGCGCCGTTATTACTGCAATATGCAGAACTCGATACACGTGTAAACGAAGGCTTACCGGCTTATGAAGCTGCATTGAAAGCAAATAAAGTGGAATATACACTTCACATTTATCCCGGTGTTAACCACGGTTTTCATAACGATACAACACCACGCTACGACGAAGCAGCGGCAAAACTTGCGTGGCAAAGAACAATCGAGTTTTTCAAGGGGAAATTGATGTAGGGAGGTTTTACATTTCTTATTTTTTGTTCCTTTTCTTCTTTCCGGGAATAACAGAATAAGAAATAACAAAATCAGGAATTGGGAAATCGTTCACCTGTCCATTAATCGAAACTGCGATAACCAATTATCCAACAGTTTTTCCGGCTTCAAATTTCCAGACAAAGCTGTTGCTTTTTCTGGTAAAATATGAATCCGAAATCCCCCTTTAATTCCCCCTTTTGAAAATTGTTTGTGCTCAAAAACGGAGATTGCGGCAAAGGGGGACTCGCTTCGATGTTTTTTTTACAACCAATTGGTCAGCAACTACCTGTATCTAAATATATTATAACAAAACTAACAAACTTGAAACCGGCCTCAATTCCTCATTTCTTATTTTTTGTTTCTTATGGGCACCTCTAAAAACCACTTTTTTTTGTTTTGATTTAGCATGATTTTGAGTTGATGTTTTCTATAACCTCAATTATAGGTGCTTACTTTTTGTTTTTTACTCATTTTTTACATTGTTGTTGTTTTGAATTATGCTTTTTTTCGTTATTGGGCATAGCTATCCCATGCATACAGTTATTTTCAGTTGTGTGCAACGGCAAATGTTATAGACCAAATTCATCAACCCAATTTTGGCTTTTGCCTTGGCCATTCCTATTGTGCGGACAAATGAACCGTTCATGCTGTTTTCCACAAACCCAAAAATATGTTCTACCCTCGCCCTTGTTTTTGATTTTTCCTTGTTGTTCTCCTTTTGTTCTTCAGTTAAGGGTTTGTTGCGGTACCCTTTTTCATTTACCATGTTTACCACTTTCTTCTTTTCATAGATTTTATCCTGTTCTTCGCCCGTATAGGCGCTGTCGGCATAAAATGGCTGCCCCGCATCTTTTTCTTCCAATAACTCTTCTACTGGTTGCGAATCATGCACCGAAGCATCTGTTACTTCAAATTTTTCTATGAGCTTTGTTTTTGTGTCGGACTTTATATGGTTTTTGTAGCCATAAAAAGCAACATCGTTTTTCTTTGTCCAACGGGCATCTGTATCTTTTTGGCAAAGCTTGTGAGGGTTCTCTTTCCACGCTTCAGGCGCAGTTCCGGTTTCTTTTATGTGCTTATTTTCTTCCCGGGTGTTGCGTTGACGTGGCGCTTCAACAAAACTTGCATCCACCATTTTTCCTTCGTTAGCAAACACCCCTGCTGCATCAAGTGTTTCGTTGAAGGTTTTAAATAAATCCATTATTACATCTTTTTCGATGAGTTGCTCCCGAAAAAACCAGAAAGTTTTACTGTCAGGAACTTTATCACTCTTTTTTAAACCCAGGAAACGCTTGAAACTTGCCCTGTCCGTCAGACTGTCTAAAAACCTAACATCATTTTGTTTAAAACTCACGGAGATATTAACATCGATGAAATCAGTCATTTAGTATCTTCAGGCATGAAATATATCCAAGGAGAAAACAGGTCACAAATCACACTTTTCCCGGTTTCGCTCGACGATGCAGTCGATGCCGAAAATGAAGTCAGGCTTATCGACCTTTTTGTTGACAGCCTCGATCTGGGGGAATTCGGGTTTAAGGTTGATTTTATCGAAAATGGCCGGCCGGCCTATCATCCAGCCGATTTGCTGAAACTCTACATTTACGGTTACCTCAACAGGGTACGCTCGTCGCGACAATTGGAGAAGGAATGCAAACGGAACGTTGAAGTGTTTTGGCTGCTCAAAAACCTGCAGCCCGACCACAACACCATATCCAATTTCAGGCGCGACAACCCGAAAGCCATCAAAATGGTGTTCAGGGAAACCGTGAAAATCGCAAAACACTTCGATTTGATTGGCGGCACGCTCATTGCCGGCGACAGCACAAAACTGCGTGCACAAAACAGCAAAAAGAACAACTTTAACCAAAAGAAAATCGACCGCCACCTGGAATACATCGAGAACAAACTGGCTGAATATAACAAAGCCATGGCCGAAAGCGATGGAGATGATAAAGAGAAAATCAAAAAAGAAATCAAGAAACAGGAACTCCGCAAAGAGGGGTACAAACAAATCGAACAGCAATTAAAGGAAAGTGGCCAGCCACAGGTTTCAACCTCCGACCCCGAAAGCCGGCAAATGATTACCCGCAACAATATTACCGAAGTGGCTTATAACATACAAACCTCGGTGGACGCCAAACACAATCTGCCCTTCGACTACCTTGTTACCAACACCAACGATGCAAAGGCAATGGGCAACATGCTGCAAAGGGCCGAAAACATACTCGAAACCAAAGATTTTACTGCCCTGTACGACAAGGGGTATCACACGGGAAGCGAATTTAAAAAAGCCGCCGATTTGGGAATTGACGTTATGGTGGCAATACCATCGGTTGCTTCAAATGCCCCAAACCCCGATTACAACGTCGAAAACTTTGCCTTCGACAAAACAAACGACTGTTACACCTGCCCGCAGGGCGAGATACTCACCACAAACGGAAGGTGGCACCAGGACAAAACATACCGCTTTAAACGTTACACAACAACCGCCTGCAAAACATGCCCGGCTAAGCCCGAATGCTCAAAAGCCATTTGCGGGAAAGCAATCCAGCGCAGCGAATACCAGGAACTGGTAGACATGAACAAAAAACGGATTACAGAGAACAGTGAACTTTACCGCAAACGCCAGCAAATCGTAGAGCACCCCTACGGTACAATAAAACGACAGTGGGGTTTTAGTTATTTACTCACAAAAAAAGGAATTAACCGTGCCAGCGCCGATGTCGGGTTCATAATGACCGTGTACAACCTGCGCCGGATTATCAATATTATCGGGATAAATGAGCTAAAAAAGTACCTAAAAAGTGCTTTGCTTTCCATATTCGGAAAAATGCCCCTGCAAAAGTTGTTTTCAGGCAAAATAAGCCCGGATGTTTTCAAGCATAAAACAACAATAAGGTTCTTAAACGTAAGCTTAAATCAGCTATATTTAAACCAAAAACCAACGGTACAATTTGGTTTTTAGACAGACTGCCGTTATCTGGTATTCCAGTTGGTCGTCAGAAAGGTTGTATAGACTCTGTATCAGCAAGGCCTTAAAAAGTACCAATTTATTAAAAGGCGGGCGGCCACCTTTTGACATATCTTTTGCCTCATCGCTGAAAGCCTTGTCCAACGGGGCTTTGAAAATATCCCAGTTAATATAATTGCTAAGTTTCTGTAACGGGTCACCCAATTTTGTGAGTTTTTCCATCAGAAAATGATCGTCAAAAAGGCCGACTGGATTAATGTTCTTCATTTTTACTAATTTTACCCTAAATTTAATAAAATAAAGAAAATACAGGCTTTTAAAATACTAACATTCAAATGTTTATATCTTGTTTAGTTTTTAGAGATGCCCTTATTTCTTATTCATTCCGGGAATAACAGAATAAGAAATAACAAAATCAGGAATTTGGAAATCGTTCACCTGTACATTAATCGAAACTGCGACAACCAAATATCCAACAGTTTTTCCGGCTGTAAATTTCCAGACAAAGCTGTTACTTTCCCTGGTAAAAATATGAATCCGAAATCCCCCTTTAATTCCCCCTTTTGAAAATTGTTTGTGCTCAAAAACGGAGATTGCGGCAAAGGGGGACTCGCTTCGAAGTTTTTTTTACAACCAATTGGCCATCAGCTAACTGTATCGAAATATATTACAACAAAACCAACAAACTGGAAACCGGTCCCAATTCCTCATTCCTTATTTTTTGTTTCTTATTTCTTATTTCCCAAAAACCGACCCTGTCTGTAAAATCGGTATTATTGCACAATTTAAAACTGACATTCAAAATTCATCCAAAATGAAACCAAAAATTACAGCGTTTTTGCTTGCTGCACTTGTGTTTTCGCTTTTTACACAGGCCCAAAACAATCCTGAAAAATTCTTTCCGGCAAAAGAACTTACCACGGTTGGTGTTTATTATTATCCCGAGCACTGGGACGAGTCGCAGTGGGAACGTGACTTTAAAAATATGGCCGACATGGGTTTCGAATTTACCCACTTCGCCGAATTTGCGTGGGCTGAACTGGAGCCCGAAGAAGGAAAATTCGATTTCGGCTGGCTCGATAAATCGCTGGCGCTGGCTGCAAAATACAACCTGAAAGTGGTGCTTTGCACTTCCACCGCCACACCACCCGTCTGGCTGGTGCGCAAACACCCCGAAGTATTGGCTACCGATGATGACGGTAAACAAATGGACCATGGCGCACGCCAACATGCCACTTTTTCGAGCAACTATTACAGGCAATATTCAATGCATCTGATTGAAGAACTTGCCAAACGATATGGAAAAGATCCCCGGGTGATTGGCTGGCAGTTGGACAATGAACCGCGCCGTTTTCTCGATTACGGGCAAGATGCTGTAACCCGTTTCCGCGACTGGCTGAAAGAAAAATACATAACAATCGATGCGCTGAACAAAGCCTGGGGAAACAATTTCTGGAGCGGTACATACACCAGTTTCGATCAGATTAACATTCCGCAGCACCGGCAGTGGGGAATGAACCTGCACCAGCGCCTCGACCATTACCGTTTTGCCGACTGGGAAACCGCCAGTTTCCTTGATGAACAGGCGCGTGTTCTGAGAAAATTTACATCGAAAGACCAATGGGTTACCTCCAACTACATTCCCATGTATGATGTTGGTTACATTGGACAAAGCAGCGAACTTGATTTTGTTTCGTACACACGGTATATGGTTTACGGCGGCGACCGCGGCATTGGGCCAAAAGGTTACCGGGTAGGCGAATATACGCGCATTGCCATGGCCAACGACTTTTTCCGTCCACTGAAAGGCGCTTATGGTGTGATGGAATTGCAGCCCGGACAGGTGAATTGGGGAAGCATCAACCCGCAACCGCTGCCGGGAGCCATCAGGTTATACCTTTGGCATGTTTTTGCCGGTGGCAGCAAATTCACCTGCACCTACCGATACCGTGCTCCGTTGTATGGCTACGAAGCCTATCATTACGGAATTGTGGGAACCGACGGAGTTACTCCAACATCTGGCGGACTTGATTTTGAACAGTTTATGAAAGAGGTTAACCTGTTGCGAACAAAATACGATACCAATGCCAAATTACCGGAAACTTATGTGAAACGCAGAACGGGAATCCTGTTTAATTCAGACAATGTGCAGCAGATTAACCTGAACAAACAAACCACGGAATGGAATACCGAAGGCCATTTTCTGAAATATTACAAAGCTGCCAAATCATTCGGAGCGCCGGTTGATTTTGTGCGCGACACATTCAATTTTGCCGAATACCCGGTTTTAATTGTTCCCGCTTACCAGATGATCGACCAGCCAATGATTGACAAACTGACAAAATATGCTGAAAACGGAGGAAATCTTGTGTTAAGCTGTCGCACCGGTTTGCAGGATAAAAACGGCCATTTGTGGGAGGCTAAATTTTACCAGCCGATGTGGAAACTGCTGGGCGCTGAAATCGAATCATATGATTTACTGATGCCTCATTCGCCGGATAAAATCAAATTTAATAACCAGGAATATTTGTGGACAAGCTGGGGCGATTTGCTAAAACCGTTTCCCGGCACAGAAATCTGGGCAACTTACGAGGGCGATTTTTATGCAGGTACACCTGCTGTAATTTCACGAAAACTGGGCAAAGGAACTGTAACTTATATCGGAGTTGATTCAAAATCGGGCGACATGGAAAAGCAGGTTCTAACCAAATTATACAAACAACAGGGCATTCAGATTGAAAACTATCCCGAAGGAATTATGGTTGAATACCGCGATGGATTTGGCATTGCCATGAATTACGCTGATAAGGCATTCGAAATGAACCTGCCGGCAGGAACTGAAATTCTGATTGGTGAGAAAACCATCAAAACCGCGGAAGTGCTGGTTTGGAAGGTAAAATAAAATTACTTCTTGCTCAAATCGCGGTAATACAAATCTTTGGCTTCTATTACCATTCCGGGGTTGTGGCACTGAATGGAAAAGAATCCTTTTTTGTATTCATCGTCATCGTAAGTCATCACAGGTTTTTCGTTTATCCAAAATTCGATGTGGCTGCCTATCATTTTAATGCGGTAATCGAACCACTCGCCGTCTTTGGTTGGATTGGCTGTGGCTTTTCCGGTTGGCGTTCCGGGTTTCCAAAGCCAGCCGGTATGCGCATCCTGACTGTTGCAAATCTGAGCTTCGTAACCACGTGGGTAACCATCGGGATTATCGGCAGGCGGATTGGCACGGAAATAAAGTCCGCTGTTGGCATCTTTGCCGGTACTGGTGATTCTGAATTTCCCTTTTACTTCCAAATCGGTCAGTTCGGGCGCGGCGTAAATATGGCCGTTTTCACCTTCACCTACCAGAACACCATCTTTTACAACCCAGGTTGCTTTTCCGCGAACGGTCCAGCCATCCAGGTTCTTCCCGTTAAACAACGATTTCCATTCGGGTTCGGGTTTGAAACCACCTAACAACATGGCCACGACAACAATCACAATTAAGAATATTGATTTTTTCATTTTAATTGGAATTAAAAATTTATTTAACTGTCTGAAATTTTCGCACAATTATCCACGAAACTGCCATTACAGAAACCGCAAAAAAGATATCGACAAAGAATTTTCCACATATTATCTGACACAGCGAAAGTCCTTCGACTCGTAACTTTTCGGGATTGATTCCCATTCTTAAAAATGAAACGATTATGCACGACCAAATCAATAAAAGAAACAGGTTCCGGATAGTGTTTTCCTTCCGGCTGAAATAAGCAACCAGCAAAGCAACAGCGGTTGTCATCAGAAAAACAAACAGAAAGTGCATTGTAAATGGTGAAGAAGTATTTGTATCCGGGTAAAAGTCCCGGATCAGGTCAATTGCTGCGTGACAAAAAGTAAGTGTGATTCCGATTTGCCAGGCGATTTTAGGAAACTTCATAATCATCAGCACAAACAGTAATCCGTAAAATGCATAATCGACCAGTATTCTTGAGATGTCGCGCAAAGCAGAAAGAACAAGACCATTGGCTGCGCTTTTCCCGTCAACAAAAGGTTCCAGCGATTTTGGAATGAGCCAGTAAGTAACAATTCCGGCCAACAGAATTAATCCCGATTCGATATAAACGGATTGAAAAGGCGAGTCAGGTATTTTCCAGTCCTGATCGGAAATGGCTTTCAACTCGTTTCGGCTTAACCAGGCTGCATAACCCAAACTACCGCCAAGTAATAAGCCAAAAGTAAATTCCATGGCTTTCCACCAGCTTTTAAAAATTACATCGGGCATATTACTTCCCATCACCATCCAGAAACCGCCCAACCCGAATCCAAGTCCGCCGCCAATCATTCCAATCAAGGCAAACCGGATTATAATTTTGAAATCAGCTTTTTTCAGTTTGAACTTTAAATATAACAGCAGTACAATCGCGCCAACCAGAAGCGCTCCCCACGATTCAGGACGCGGATTTGCACGGTCAGAAAAATAGATGATCATCGGGTCGTTAATCAGTTTAAAGCCGATATACATTCCTAACATCATCAGTAACAAAGTCAGAATCATTGTTTTTTTGGGAATGCGCCTGAAAAGGAATCCTATGGCAAAAACAGTTCCACCAAGCAATCCCCAAACTGCACCTTTTACAGTTGTACCGACAGTTCCCCACCAAACAGTTTCCGGATTCCGGAGAAAACCAAGCGTTTGTCCGTAAGTCATTTCACCGCCAAGTCCGATACCGAAAACGCCAAAAACAACAAGTATTGAAGTCGCTGCAACCGGCATTTCAAGGAGCAGTGCCAGGCTCATTGCCACCATCGCACCCGGAATCATTGCACCAAACGGTCCGCCGCCAATGTGTCCGCGCAACCCCCACCCCAGCATCATGGCCAGCGCCGGGAAAACAATAAACTTCCACTGTGGATATTTTTCAGTTTGTACCATATTTTTAATTTAGAGTAACCTGTTTAACATTCCATGCATTCACCTTCAAAACCGGTTTTCCTCCCTTTGAATCGGCAATATTATAAGTTGCATCATAAGTCCGCGATTCACCTGGCAGTAACGTAATATAATTGTCATTCCAGTAAACCGGCAGAATTGGTAAATCGGTTTCCGAATCAACCAAATCGAAAAAAGTAAAGAATGCAATTGTACTTGCCGGATTGGTGACTTTCAAAGTAACTTTACCATCTTCAGTGCCTTTTTCATACAGATAATCGTATTCCAACTGAATTTCAGGAAGTTTATCGAGTGCAGTAAAATCGGCATACGCTTTTGGCGGCGTATAAAACGGCCACTCCAGCGCTTTTGCAGCTTCATAATCCAGCACATCAGGTTTCGTTGAAAGCCAGTAAATGCTATTGTCGATTTCACGGTTGTTTGCATCGTAAATCCTTAAATCCAGAAACCAAACTGAGGTCAGACCTTTAATTTCAGGCAGTTTATAAACAAATTTTGAAGTGTTTGTTTTAATGTCGCCAGTCCATTTATCGGCAAAAATCTCCTTTGAATTGATGTCGAAAACCCTGATTTGTACCGTAAGATTTTGAGCATCCTGCAAATCTTCACTGGCAAGATAAATATCGTCGAAACCGTAACGGTAAATGGCATGAATCGGATTACAGGCTTTGCGAACCGCGTAAAACGCCCCGTTGGGCTGCAGATAGGTATCGTACAACTGCCAAATCATTTCGGGCCAGGCCGAGTTCAGCATCCACTGCACCAACCCTGTACTTTTGGGTTTGTGCGCAATAAATGCCTCAAACATCGGGCGCATCAGTTCGTAGTTGCTCACCTGGTTTTTAAAGGCAAACTCCTCCACACTGTGCGATTTTCCATATCTCATGTCCAATGCCTTGCGTATGCGACTGAGCGTTTTAAAATTGTTCCGCCCGGTATGGAACTCCCAGTAATTTGTATCGATTGGCCACAGGCTCTCCTGGGGCAACATTTTTTTCAGCGAAGCCAGCGGCGGTATATTCTCTCCCGGACAAGTTTCGGTATTGAAACCATAAGCGCCACCCAATTCTGTATCAGTAAACCAGTACACCGGCGGGGTGTAAGCATAAGGTCCGAGCATTTTCATACCGGTCGGTCCGCTGATATCGCTCACCAATGGAACTTCAGCAATAATATTGTTGTCTTCGGTT
>Ga0351900_1037_pt1 | contig 41698 bp, 43 predicted proteins | sample BONcelHT113001D3_FD_205827 | JGI IMG/M metagenome (GOLD analysis project Ga0351900, IMG submission 205827) | Enriched cells from coal bed in the Powder River Basin, Montana, United States - BONCAT cells T11 rep1 HSBNCT.T11.300.1.D3 ...
TGTAAGATCATGCTTATATTTTAATGCTACCTTGAGTGCTTCCACCTCTTTCGGATCACAATGGGTAAGGTTAGCAATAGTCCGGTTCTTGTTCTTTCCATCTTCTCGATATGCTTCTCTTAGGAGGGTACAACGGTGAGATATTTTCCCTGTTTTTGTCTTTGTGAGCACATCCGTTATGTACATGTCTATTATATATCATATTTATAAATAGATATAAAGTATTATAATCTATTATACATGTCTATAGTATAAGATCAATAAATGCCATTAAATAAGTATTATTGCATAGTTATTAGATTAGGGGGATGGAACATCTGTTCAAATCAAAGATGATATCAAGGCGGCAAGGAAGAGGCGACGCAGGCATACTACCAGTATGTCGAGGAGTTGATGACGTAGCCAACGATGATAGCGCTTTGATTTGGAAATGGAATTATATGTTGTATACTTCTTTTCCGACAGTGTGAACCCAGTTCTGTTCCAATACATTTTGTGCTTCCTCTGTCTTGTCCACCCCGAGTATTACGATTGCGCTGTTACTTACCCGTCCCAGATGGGGATAGAGGTAATGAACGTTTATGCCTGCATTTTTTAGCGGTTTGAGAACCGCATTCAGTCCTCCGGCATGGTCAGGTGTTTCGACGGCGAGAACATCGGTCCCTTTCGGAGAATAACCGTTGGCTTTTAAAATGTTCTTTGCTTTGACGGGGTCATCAACAACAAAACGGACCGTACTGATATCTGAAGTATCGGCTACTGATATTGCACGTATATTTACGCCTTCCCGGCCAAGAATCTCGCTTACAGCCGATAATGCACCCGGCGTATTTTCAAGACTGATCGATATCTGTTTGATGACCATTTTATACTCCTTTATATAGCCTGCCGCAAGCTGACTATTGCCCCGGACAGCTACTCATTTACATAATTAAAACCGAGGTCAAGGGCTTCTTTGTTCATCTTTATCAATTTTGACTTACCCTCGCCAAGTATTTCTGAAAGGTGTTTTATAACAAAGTCAAATGAAATAATATCGCTCGCCCTGAGAAACGCCCCCAGCATAATCATATTGGCAACCTTTATTGTCCCGAGCTTTTCTGCAAGCTCGCTTGTCGGTATGTTTAAAACCTCGATATCCCTTCTTGCACCCGATGTATCGACAATCGAAGAATTCGCACAGAGGAGGCCACCCGATTGGAGGATGCTCTGAAACCTTGCGAATGAAGGCTGGTTCATGGCAACAACAAAATCCGGTTCCGAAGCAACCGGTGAGGCAATTTCTTCATCGGAAACAACAACCGTACAATTCGCGGTCCCGCCCCGCACTTCTACACCGTACGATGGCAGGTATGTAACATATTTGCCCTCAAACATCGCTGCGTTTGCAAGAGTAAAACCCATAGAGAGTACACCCTGACCGCCGAATCCCGAAAAGATCGTTCTTATAAGCATGTTGCCTCTTTGGTAATACCCAGGGGGAATTGCTTACTCATCACATCATCAATCCACTTACAGGATTCAACAGGGCTCATTTTCCAGTTTGTCGGACACGGGGAAAGAATTTCAACAAGCGAGAAGCCTGTCCTGTTTAGCTGGTGGTTAAATGCCTTTACAATGGCCTTTTTTGCCTTGATAATGGCCGAAGGCTTATTAACCGCCACACGTTCAAGATATGACGTGCCGTCGAGAAGTGCAAAAACCTCGCAGACCTTTACAGGATGGCCTGCCAGATTTGAATCTCTCCCTAAAGGGGTTGTTGTCGTTACCTGCCTGTGGAGGGTTGTCGGTGCCATCTGTCCGCCTGTCATTCCGTAGACACCATTATTAACGAAGATTACCGTAATCGGCTCGCCTCTGTTCGCAGCATGAAAACCTTCAGCGGTTCCTATAGCAGCAAGGTCGCCATCCCCCTGATATGAGAAAACAAGATTTTCCGGCCTTGCCCTTTTTATGCCTGTTGCTACGGCAGCGCCTCTGCCGTGAGCAGACTCGAGAGTGTCAATATCAAAGTAATTATAAAGAAGCATGCCGCACCCGGCAGGCGCAACACATATAATTGTGTCCCTGAGCCCCATTTCATCCACTATCTCGGCTATAAGACGGTTTATTATGCCGTGACCGCATCCCGGACAATAGTGAAAGTGGGCTTCCTTGAGAGATTTTGGACGGGTATAGACCGGTTTCACTATTTTTTCCTCCGGTGTGACTGATAACAGTGGCGTGATACAATGCGGGACAACTCGACAGGCGTGGGGATAACGCCGCCGGGCCTGCCGTAAAAGTGGATATGTCCCTTGCCGTTAAGAGCAAGTTTTACATCTTCTATCAATTGACCGGTACTCATTTCAAAGACAAAGAAATCATTAACCTGCTGTGCTGCTTCCTGAATGACTTTCATCGGGAAAGGCCAGACCGTTATAGGGCGGATCATTCCGACTTTCAGGTTTTCCTGGCGGAGCCTCTTAATAGCTCCTTTTGCAATCCGCGCTGCAATACCGTAAGCAATGATTACCATTTCTGCATCATCAAGGAGAAATGTTTCGTAGCGGACTTCATTTTGCTCCATCCTCTGGTATTTGCGGAAAAGCTTCCAGTTATGCTCTTCCTCTTCCTTTGTATCGAAAAGGAGAGACCGGATCATCCTCGAAGGTCTTCCTTTTGCACCTGTGAGGATATAATCCTTAGGATAATCCCTGTTCGGTTTGATATTGTCAAAGCTTACCGGTTCCATCATCTGTCCGAGCATACCATCGCCCAGTATGATCACAGGGTTTCTGTATTCATCGGCAAGATCAAAGGCAAGGGGCACTAAATCGGCAAGTTCCTGAACCGAAGACGGTGCAAGAACAATTGTCTTATAATCTCCATGCCCGCCGCCCCGGGTAGCTTGTAAGTAGTCTGATTGAGAAGGAGAAATATTACCCATGCCGGGACCTCCCCTCATCATATTAACAATTACTGCGGGAAGTTCGTCCGCGGCAAGGTAGGAAATCCCTTCCTGTTTGAGGCTGATGCCGGGACTGCTTGACGATGTCATCGCACGGGCGCCTGCTACGCTTGCCCCAAGAACCATGTTGATTGCAGCCACTTCACTCTCGGATTGTATAAAAACCCCGCCTGTCTCAGGAATTCTCTTTGCCATATGTTCCGTAAGTTCATTCTGGGGGGTTATGGGATAACCAAAGTAACATGTGCATCCCGCAAGTACCGCTGCCTCTCCGAGTGCGGCATTGCCGCTCATCAGTTTTCTCAACTCTTATACACCTCAATTGCCGTTTCCGGACACATGACCGCACAGGTTGCACACCCTGTACACTCCTTTATTGTCTCAAAAGAGGCAACAAAATATCCTTTAGCGTTAAGTTTATTCGAGAGGATTATAGCCTGCTTGGGGCAGAACTCCATACAGAGCAAGCATCCTTTGCAGCGTTCCGGATCAATATTTATGTAAGCCTTCATTTATAAGCAAATACCTTAAACGTCTGGAATTTTCTACTCTTGAGTGACGGATTGTCAAACGTTTTAGAATAGCTTACCAAGGTATTGCTTGTCAATATTTTTAGAAAGTTTCTTATTCTTGTAAAATCTCATTGCAGGATAGCAATGTTGAATATATCCGGACTCTTGCAAAAGTACTTAAATTTATCATCCCGGAGCAAGCCGGAGCAATTATTTTTTATAAAAGGGTGACATCTCTCTCAGTCTGTTTACAACCTCCGGCATAACGGAAAGGGCATAATCGACATCTTCTTCGGTGTTTTCCCTTCCAAGGCTCATCCTGATGGCGCTCTGGCATATCTCGGGGGGTATATCCATAGAAAGGAGCACGTGGGACGGTTCTGTGGAGCCCGAGGAGCAGGCAGAACCCGAAGAAACGGCAATCCCGTTAAAATCAAGGGCAATAAGCAGCGATTCAGCTTCCACATACTCAATGCTTATATTCAGCGTGTTGGGGAGCCTGTATTCAGGGTGCCCATTCAGCCTTACATGATCGATACTATCTGTGATGCCCTTAAGCAGCTTCTTTCTCAAAGCCTCAACCTTTCCGTTCTCTGTCGTCATCTCCTCCTTTATCAACTCACAAGCCTTACCAAGGGCAACAATGCCTATCATGTTTTCCGTGCCTGCTCTTCTGCCGGCTTCCTGATGCCCGCCGTGAATAAGGTTGTCTATGTCCAGACCTTCCTTAATATATAAAGCGCCAACACCCTTAGTTGCATATACCTTATGGCCCGAAAAGCTTGCCAGATCTACATTCAGTACATACATGTCAATCCCTATCTTCCCTATGGCCTGAACCATATCAGAGTGAAAAATGATCCCCCTGTCATGCGCTATCCCGCCGATTTCTTTGATCGGCAGCAATGTTCCTGTTTCATTATTTGCATACATAACAGAAATCAGGATAGTGTCATCCCTTATCGCCTTTTTTACATCCTCCGGTTCAAGTCTTCCATAACCGTCAACAGGAAGGTATGTAACCTCATACCCCTTTGTTTCAAGATATCTGCATGTATTCAATACACCGGGGTGTTCTATCGTTGTTGTGATAATATGCCGTCCCTGATTATTTTTTGCATATGCCGTCCCTTTGATTGCATGATTATCGCTTTCCGTTCCGCAGCTTGTAAAAACAATTTCATTGGGCCGGGCATTAATCAGCCCTGCAACCTGTTCCTGTGCCCTGTCATAATACCCCCTGACTTCTCTGCCTGCCCAGTGAAGGCTTGACGGATTTCCGAATAACCCCTTTAAAAAAGGTTCCACAAATTCAGCTACTTCGGGATGTATAGGCGTCGTTGCATTATTGTCTAAATATATCCTCTTCATACCTTCCCCTAATCAAAATATACATTCATTGCCCTTACCGGACAGACCTTTACGCATAATTCACATGCAACACATTTCTCATAATCAAATCGAACCTTCATATCTTCCCTGTTTATATACAATGCATGCGGGGTGCATACACTCGTGCATACGCCGCAGTGTACACACTTGGTCTCATCCCTGTTTATATCCTGTTCTATCGGTTCCATATCAAGATTCATGCCCTTCAGATATTCCATGCCTTTATTAAAATTTTCATCTGTGCCTTCTATCTCCAGCACCATCATTGAATCGGCCCTGGGTGACAGGTTTGCCCTTAGGATATTGAAAATTAAATCGTAATCCTTCGCCAGCCTGTAAACAACAGGCTTATCGATGGCCTCCCTTTTGAACCTTATGATGAACCGCTTTTTCATAATAAACCTCGCATAATAAATTAATTGTACCCCGGCTCTCATATACAAAGCCTGCCTCGGGGTAATTCATTCCGAATTTCGAAATGAGAAATTCTTCTATACCTTTGTTATCTCAATATCACCCCAGACGCCAAGGTGATCACCGATAATAATCAATATACCGCTTATACCCTGATATACCTTGCCTTTTTCTATGGCAAACTGGACATCATTCTTGTTTTTTACAATATTTCCAACATAAGTTGCAAGCCCATCTGCAAAAAGGGGAGAATCTCCTATAATACATGCCGTATCAGCCTTGCCGAAACTTAATGAGTGTCCTATTGTTCCCGAAGAGGTGCAGATTCCATAGGGTCTATCCCTTCCTTTGAGTTTGATTCCTATCTTCTCGCTGTAGGGTGAATCTTTTGCATATATTAGAACAACTCTCTCATGGTCTGTTCTGAGACAAATATCGCCGCCGTTTTCAATAATATATTCGTCTGTCAATGCGGCGATATCCCTCCCCGCATATTCCGCGATCGCGCCGGCAACACAAGCCATAGGTCCAACCCCTATATGCTTCGATGCCTCTATCATCTCCCGCACAATCTCCGGGGCGAAAATATCGGTTTCAACAGGTATAAGGCTTTCCTTGAACTCAGGCCTGTATTTGATATATGTTTCAAGCTGATTCCGGTAGAAAATCACCCGTTCCTCAATACAGGTCCTTAAATCAGTTTTTGTGCAGCAAAAGAGGTCCGTTTCATTAAGTTTTACCTCGTAACAAAGCATATCGCGCGGCTTTGATATATTTCTGTAGAATCTTTCATCGTACATTATGACGCTCGGTTTGCTCAGTCATTTGATGCATGGCTGTCCTTAATCTCTTCTTCTCCGCCCAACTTCTCTTCAAGACGTTTTACCCTCTCAATAAGTGAGCCGATAGCCCGTGACTGAGGGTCGGGCATGAATGAGCTGTCCATCTGGATGCGCCTTTCCCCCTCAACCCTGAAGACTACCTTGCCGGGGATACCCACCACAATAGAGTTAGGCGGTATTTCATTTACGACAACCGAATTGGCACCTATCTTTGAATTATCCCCGATTTTAATAGGTCCCAGGACCTTTGCGCCGGCACCGATAACCACATTGTTTCCTATTGTAGGGTGTCTTTTTATCTTCTTCCATGTTGTCCCTCCAAGTGTAACACCGTGGTACAGGGTAACATTATCACCTATTTCAGATGTTTCTCCGATAACCACCCCCATGCCGTGGTCAATAAAAAACTTTCTGCCGATCTTTGCGCCGGGGTGTATTTCTATACCTGTTAATAATCTTCCTAAATGGGAGACCAATCTTCCTGGCAAATACAGCTTATGAACCCACAACCAGTTACTGATTCTGTAAAACAGGATTGCATGAAAACCGGGATAGCACAAGACTATTTCAAGGATATTCCTCGCAGCAGGGTCACGCTCGAAAACCGATTGTATAGATTCACGCATCTTATCAAACATAAAAGGAAATATACAACCCCTGACTATATCTGTCAATTGTTGTAAATGTTTTAGTGATTTATCGGGCTAATCCCTGCCGCAGATACTTTTCCTTTTTTTCCTTGTACATAAGGGTATCTGCGGATGACATAAGGTCATCAATGGACTGCGGATGTTCCGGATCATAACATGCTACACCGATGCTTAGTGATAACTTATAAGATCTGTACGTCTGCGCGTTATATCTGTCAACATGCTTCTGGAGGCGTTTTACAAGCAAATCTGCGCCTGCTTTGTTTGTACCGACTGCAAGTATGGCAAACTCATCTCCTCCGATACGCCCGATTATATCCGCTTCCCGAAAAGTTTCACGGAGTATGCCTGCAGTCATAATAAGCGCATCATCGCCTTCTTTGTGTCCCATGGTATCATTTATCCACTTCATGCCATCAAGGTCGATGAAAAAACAGAGGACTTCCTTCTTAATACGATTTGCAATCCTCATCTGCTGCTCGGAAATGATGAAAAAACCCCGCCTGTTATAAAGCCTTGTCAGGTCATCCTTCATTGACATAACCTGCAGCTGTTCTTCCATCTGTTTTTTTTCCGTTACATCAAGGAGTGTTCCCAACTCTGCCGGCCGGCCGTTATATATTGCACGGGAGCCGTATATTTCAACCTTTCGGGCTACCCCGTCTTTTCGCATTATACTCAGTTCAAGAAGCATACCATCCGATTCACCGTTTTTCATCATACGCATACTCTCTTTTGCCTTTTCGCGCTCCGCAGGGACAATAAAATCAAAAGGTCCCTTTTTATCTATCATCTCAACGGGTTCATAACCATGAATATACGCAAAGGCCGGGTTTACATATCGGAAAATATTATCCTGAACCATATATACACCGACAAGGGATTTTTCCGTGAGGATGCGGTACCGTTCTTCCGATTCCTTTAAAAGCATCTCTGTTTTATTGTGGTCTGTTACATCAATAAAATTTCCGAGAACTGCCTGTTTCCCTTTGTACTGTATGGATGTAACTGTTACAAGAATCCATCTGGCTTCTTCTGCTTTTGCTGAAACCCTGGTTTCAAAGGCGGATATCCTTTCACCCCGCAACATTTTCAAGGCATTTTCTTTTATTACTTCTTTATCTTCATCCAATACAAGCGCAAGAGAATCCCTGCCCACTATCTCATCCTCGCTGTACCCGGTAACTTGCTGAAAGCAGGGGTTGACAAATTTAAACTTGCCGTCCTGCACAATATAAACACCGGCAGATGAACTGTTCGCCAAAGTTCTGAAAAGCTCTTCCGCCATTTTCCGCTCTGTCACATCACGGGTAATCGCCAGTATAAAAACTTCGCTGCCGAACATAATCCGGTTGAGGTTCACTTCTGCATCAAATGTGGTCCCGTCATAACGGCGGTGCTTCCATTCGAAATGCTGTGGCTCGCCATTTAAGGCACCGTTCATCTTCTCAGTAATTTCTTCTCTCGAATTGCTCCCGCCAGGCTGTGCTGGCGATAAAAACAGGTGTAGAGGCTGTCCTGCAACCTGTTCGTATGTACATCCGAATACCTCAAGCGTTTTTGTGTTGCAGTCAACAAATGTATCACCTTTTATAAGCATTATTGCATCATTGGCATGTTCAAAAAGGGTTTTATATTTGGATTCACTTTCCCTCAGCGCTTCCATCATCTGTTTTCTTGAAATGGCACAAGCAAAGATTTCTCCTACAATTTTTAGAAGAGAAATTACATCTTCAGACCAGCTCTTTTTTGAGCATACGCTGTCAAACCCGAAAAAACCCGCTATTGAACAGTCCAATACAATCGGCACAGCAACAATGGACTGGATATTCTCCCGCATAAACTCATTCTTCTCTGCTATAGCCTCATCGGGAAGCCCCTCAACATCGGGAATATGTACCACTTCAAAACCCTTTATCTTCTTACAAAACCAGGGAAGGCTGTTTACTGGCACATGCTGAAGATCCTGTATTTCAGGTGATATCCCCTCTGCGCACCACTCGTGGGTGTTGCTCATTTCAAGTCCGTTTTTATCAAATTGAAAAACATAGCTCCTGTCAACCTTTGCAAAACTGCCTATTGCCTTCAACACATCGTTTATACCGTCATTTATTTCGTCCGGAGAAAGGATGATAAAGTTTGTCGAGAGGGTAAGGATAAGCCTAAGCAGTTCTTCCGATCCTTTGAGCGCATTGTCTACAAGTCTGTGATCGGCAATTTTCTTCTCAAGTACAGCAATGCGTGTTTGCATCTCTTCCAGTTCGTGTACCAAAGCTTCCTTTGATCTGTCCTTATTGTTCAATCTTCCGCCTTTTTAAAAAGGATATTATTCACAAATATTATTTAGTTATTATAGTGTGTTACAGAAGATCAGCAACATTAACCCTTTTACTTTGAAAATTATTTTGATAGTATACACTATTAAAAAGCTGTATTAAAAGTAATATTGTAATACCTAAAATTAAATTATAGGGGATCAGGGTGGTATGAAAATAGATGACACCGGAAAGCAAATAAAGATCGACGATGATTTCTTTAAAATGCCTGAAGAACAATGGAAACCAAAGGAAATTAACGGGGAAAACGGCACTGTTGAAAAAATAAAGCATCTTTTGCCTATACTCATGCCTATAGTTTTTATTCTTATAATTATAATCGGAGCAGCAACTATTTTTCTGCGGATGCAAATATCCGTTATAAACGATAATTTAATATATCTGAATAAAACAGTAAGTAATATCGATACTGCAAGCCTTAAATCCGAAATGACAGCAATGGAAACAAAAATTGAACGTCTTAATAAGGAAAATGAAAAATTAAAGTCCGAAATGGCTCATCTGGGGAACGAAATAGAGGCCATCAAAGCAAGAAAAGAAAAAACCGATACGTCTGCCCAGAAGCAGCCGGCTGCCAAGAAAAAAGCTGTCAACAAAACCCCGGGCAAAAACCCGAGAATGCGATAGATGTACATGGATACGCCATAAAATTCAGGAGGCACGATGTCTGTTCTGGTCGAGTTTGCCATGTTCCCCACAGACAAGGGAGACAGTATAAGCGAATATGTGAGCAGAATCATCATAATGATGGACACAAACAGGACCCCGTACAAACTCACATCCATGGGCACCATATTCGAGGTGGACACACTTGAAGATGCGTTCAATATAATAAACAGGGCGTATAAACAGCTTGAACCCGACTGCAGCAGGGTCTACTCAACCATAAAACTCGACGTCAGGAAAGGGAAAAGCGGGAGAATCATACAGAAGGTTGAGTCAGTTGAGAGAAAGTTGGGTAAGAAATTGAATTCATAGATTCATAAGGTTTTGTACCTGTTCCGAAATCCTCCTGAATTCCAAAAAATCTTTCGCTGTAATTGCTGCAATTATTGCTTCAACTTTTCACAAAAACATCAAAAGATATATACAATAAAATTGACAAGCGCTGTTATTGTGCTACTATTAAAAAATGGGATTTTACAGAAATTATACTCAAAAGTTCATAAAAACATATTCGGCAGGACGCATAAAAGCAACAATGTTCATAAGGAGGTGCGGAAAGCAACAATATCTAAGGAGGTGTAATAATGGCGGATGAAACGCAGTTGTTGGACGAGTTGGAAAAAGGCCCCTGGCCGAGCTATGTAAAGGAAATCAAGCGTATGGCAAAGAAAAATGCAGCGGCTAAAGACCTGCTGGGCATTCAGGAACTATCATACAAAGAAAGGGTTACCCATTGGAAACACGGCGGGATAGTGGGGGTAACCGGCTATGGAAGCGGTGTAATAGGTAGATACTGCGACTCACCGGAAAAGTTCCCTGACGCGGCAGCCTTCCATACCATGCGCATCAATCAACCTGCCGGCTGGTTTTATACAACAAAAAGTCTGCGGCAGATATGCGACATCTGGGAGAAACACGGCAGCGGCATGACAAACTTCCACGGCTCAACGGGAGATATTATTCTTCTCGGCACCACTACGGAACACTTGCAGCCCTGTTTTGACACACTGACTGAAGCCGGTTTCGATCTCGGCGGCTCAGGTTCAGCACTCCGCACTATTGCGGGTTGTGTGGGCAAAGCACGCTGCGAATGGTCTAATATCGATACACTTGATCTTGTATACAACCTTACAATGGAGTTTCAGGATGAAATTCACAGACCGAGATGGCCCTATAAATTCAAGATCAAGGCATCAGGATGTTCCAATGACTGTGTTGCCGCAATTGCGCGGGCAGATTTTACCATCATCGGTACATGGAAAGACAGCCTGCGCATTGACCGCGACGCTGTAAAAACATACGCAGACAACGGTTTTGACGTCAAAGGACTTATCGCTGATAAATGCCCGTCAGAGGCCCTCACGTGGGATGCGGAGACAAAAGAGCTGAAGCTTAACTCAGAGGACTGTGTCAGGTGCATGCACTGCATAAACAAGATGCCTAAGGCGATCAGGCCCGGTGTTGATACAGGCGCGACAATTCTGATCGGAGGAAAAGCACCCATCATTAAGGGGGCATACCTTTCCTGGGTGTTAGTGCCCTTCATGAAACTTGAGCCCCCCTATGATGAGTTGAAAGACCTGCTCCATAAAATATGGGACTGGTGGGACGAACACGGAAAGACCAGGGAAAGACTGGCAGAACTCATCGAAAGAAAGGGACTCAAAACATTTTTGAAGGAAATCGGCATAAAACCTGTGCCGCAGATGGTATATAAGCCCAGGGCCAACCCGTATGTATATTTTTAATAAGGAGGGATAACATGGGAAGAACAGACATTGGACCACCCGATTTCCGGGAAATGTTGCCGGATGTTATAAAAAAGAATTACGGAAAATGGAAATACCATGAAACACCCCGTCCAGGCGTTCTCAGACATGTTTCGGAAACCGGCGATGAACTCTACACCGTAAGAGTTGGATCACCGAGGCTTGTGAGCATAGACTTCATCCGGGATATCTGTGACATAGCGGATAAATACTGCGACGGCCATCTGCGATTCACGAGCCGCTCCAACATCGAGTTTCTCACAGATGCAAAAGCAAAAGCGGACGGGATAATCGAAGAGGCTGCAAAGCTCGGTCTTCCTGTGGGCGGCACCGGCGCGTGTATCTCGAATATTATACACACCCAGGGATGGATACACTGCCACAGCGCTGCGACAGATGCCTCAGGCCTTGTGAAAAGCGTTATGGACGAACTTTATGAATATTTTACCAGTATGAAGCTGCCGGCATTTTTAAGGATTGCCGTCGCATGCTGTATCAATATGTGCGGTGCTGTACACTGTTCAGATCTGGCAATCGTGGGAATCCACAGAAAGCCGCCGAAAGTCGACAATGAAAAGGTGCTTGCGCAGTGTGAAATACCGACAACAATACAATCGTGCCCGACAGGGGCCATACGCCGCCATGCAGACCCGGATATAAAAAGCGTCACAGTAAGGGAAGACCTCTGTATGTACTGCGCGAACTGCTTTACTGTATGCCCTGCCATGCCTATGGCCGATGCAGATGGTGACGGTCTGGCAATATATGCCGGGGGCAAGGTATCTAATGCCAGAAAACCGCCCATGTTTTCAAGAATGATTGTTCCATATCTGCCCAATAATCCGCCCCGCTGGCCCGAGGTTGTTGATGTAATAAAAAAAGTGGTGGACGTATATGCAAGCGGAGCAAAAAAGTACGAGAGAATGGGCGAGTGGATTGAGAGGATAGGATGGGAAAAGTTCTTCAAATTGACTGAAATACCTTTTACCGAACAGCATATAGATGACTTTACCCATGCGGTGGAAACATACAGGACAACAACACAGTTCAAGTGGTAAAAAAAGGAGGTAGTCGTTTTGGCAGATGAAACAGACAGCGAACTGAGACAAAAGATAATAGATTATCTGAAGACTGTAAGCAAGGCAAAGAACAGGGAAGTGGCGCGGAAAATCGGCATGGATAAACACCTCGTGGATAAAGCGATTACCGAATTGAGCAAGGAAGGCAAAATCGAATATATATACCTTGGCGCGTCCTTTATAAAACTGAAGGATGAAGGTACAGGTACCTGATGATAAAACACAACCCGCAGGAGACTTTCCGGTGAAGAACAAGCTGACGCACGGGTTTATGGTAGCTGCACCTTCAGGCCGTTCCGGTAAGACTGTCATATGCATAGGTCTTTCGAAAATACTGACAGAAAAGGGTTGCAAGGTGCAGCCCTTCAAAAAGGGTCCTGATTATATTGATCCGTCGTGGCTGTCTGCAGCATCCGGCAGCATATGCCGCAACCTTGATGCCTTTCTTATGAAGAAAAACATATTGCTGAAAAGCTTTGAGCAGGCATCAAACGATGCCGATATCGCCCTTATAGAAGGAAATATGGGGTTATATGACGGTATCGACAGAAATGGAAACGGCAGTTCTGCCTGTCTGGCAAGATTGCTTCAGATACCTGTCCTGCTTGTCGTCGATACTGCCCGCATGACCAGAAGCGTGGCGGCCCTGATTAAGGGCTATCAGGGCTTTGAGCCTGAAACCAGGATGGCAGGAGTTATACTCAATAATGTGTCGGGGGCAAGGCATGCGGGAAAACTCATCGATGCAGTGGAACAGTACTGCAAAATACCTGTTTTGGGGACTATCCCGAGAGACGTCGGCCTGAATATTTCCGAGAGACACCTGGGACTTATACCCTTTAAAGAAAATGCATCCGGTGCTTCTGTAATAGAATACATCTCCCGGATAACAGAAAAGCACCTCGATATAGACGGCATACTGAAAATTGCAGCAGACTCGGGAAAAAGCAACCTCAATCGTGGAAGGCAAAGCAAAAGCGCGGGGCAGAGTAAGGCATGTTCGACTCCTGATTTCCCAGTCCGGATAGGGGTCTTTCTTGACCGGGCTTTCAGTTTCTATTATCCGGAAAATCTTGAAGCCCTGACAAAGGGCGGGGCAGGGATTGTCTTCATCGATTCCATGAAAGATAGTACATTGCCTGAAATTGATGCCCTTTACATAGGAGGCGGATTTCCGGAATTATATCTTGAAGAACTGGCAGCCAACAATACTTTAATGGCGCAGACCGCAGACTCGATAGAAAACGGGCTCCCTGTCTATGCAGAATGTGCCGGTCTCATGTATCTGTGCAAAGGGATCTGTTCAAATAACAGGTATTATCCTATGGTCGGTGTTATCCCTTCCGTGATAGAAATATGCAATAAACCACAGGGGCACGGTTATGTTGAAATGGAAGTCGTTAAGGAAAACAGTTTTTTTCCTGTGGGAAAGGTTTTGCAAGGCCATGAGTTTCACCATTCAACACTTATCGGTACAGATGTCATTGAATGCGCCTGCCGCATAAAGAGAGGCACCGGGATTGATGGTTATAAGGACAGCATTATATATAAGAACCTTTTTGCATCGTATACCCATATCCATGCCCTCGGTACACCGGAATGGGCAGGGTCTTTTTTATCTTCCGCATTGCAGCATAAGAATCGTATTAAACGTAAATATCCCGCAGCAAATATCGTGACGCCTATATCGGAAACAGGAGAACCTTCTCGGCAAGTCGCGGGGTACAGGACTTAACAAGAATATAACAGGAGGTATCATATGGCAAATATTACGCTTGGCGGAGTTGAAATCGAGACTGATGAGGACGGTTTTATCCAGGAACCGGATAAATGGAACGAGGATATAGCACTGGACATTGCAAAATTAGAGAGCGCGTATCCGATGACTGAGGAACATTGGAAGGTTGTCAATTATCTGAGAGATTACTATATAAAATATGAAATTGCCCCGCCCGTCCGGATGCTGGTAAAACAGACCGGGATTGATTTGAAAAAAATATATCAGCTTTTTCCAGGTGGGCCGGCAAAGGGGGCTTGCAAGATAGCCGGGCTTCCAAAACCCACAGGATGCGTATGAGCGCTCTTCGTTCATTCGACTCAGCTCATAGTTAACAAAAAGAAGTTGATATCTGCCGAGAGCTGAAAGTTAAGATATGGATATCTTTCTTGCAGTATTCACATACTTTGCCTATATATTCATTATTGTCATGTACACCGTCAAAGCTGTGAAATACATAAGGATGCCCACACATCTCCGATGGGAGCTGTATTCCGCAACAGGCAAAGGAGAACATTTCCAAAATGCCTCCTGCTTCGAAGGCACGGACAGGAAAGACGTACACCGAAAGTATACACTGCAACGCCTACTTTTCCTGTTAAAAGAATACTTCACCCTCAGCGAATACTATAAAAGACATACAAGCTACTGGCTTTTTCTGTACCTCTGGCACATCGGTTTCATATTGATTATTACATTCCATATATTCTGCTTTTTCGGCGCAGTTACAATGCTCTTCGACATAACAATATCTTCTGCTTCCTCAAATGTTTCAGGGATTGTTCTCTACTTTGCCATATTTTTTACCGGTGTTATAAGCTTCATCACCGGTGCTTTAGGCAGCACGGGCTTATTAGTTAAGAGGGTTGTTGACAAGGACCTCAGTCTTTATGCCTCACCTCTCAATTATTTTTCTTATGCCTTCACCCTGGCCGTATTTTTAAGCGGTTTATATGCCTGGTTCTTTGTTGACCCAATGTTGTCCGAATACCGGGCATTCTGGAAGGGGCTTATTACGTTAAATTATATTCATGTCAAACCCGGTGCAGCAGTGCATATTGTGCTTTTTAACCTTTTTCTGATATACCTTCCCTTCACAAGGTCCATGCACTACATTACACGTTTTTTTGCCTTTTTCCTGATCAGATGGGATGATGAACCGAATCTGCGGGGCAGTGAACTTGAGAAAAAACTGCAGGAACTTCTTGATCAGAAGATTACATGGTCGGCACCGCACATCAAATCAGGCAGAACGTGGAGGGAACAGTGAAGAGGCGGTATCCAAGGACAGGCATCCCGCGTCATAGTTGACAGAACAGAAGGTGAGCAATAGAAGCATGAAACCTGAAGATATCGGCAAACAAAGCAAACGCATGGTCAGGATAAGTCCTGAAGACCTCATACCCCTGCCCTACCCTTACGATACGGCCTATGATGAGCCGCCCTTTAAAGAGCTCACAAAAGAGCAAACAGAGAAATACGACTCGTCGCTTGATGGATTCCTCGCAATAGGCATACCGAAACCTGCAACAAAAGAGGAAGAAGACGCCCTTGTTGAAAAATTTCTCTCAGGTCTTGAAAAACTCCTTACAAAAGAAAATAACTGGACTTTCCTCCAGCCACTTTTTCATTCCCTTGAATACTGCGTGAAATGCCAGATATGCAACGATTCCTGCCCGGCCTATATTGCAAGCGGTAAGAAAGAGATATACAGGCCAACCTATCGCCCGGAGGTGCTCAGGAAAATTATAGAAAAATATATCAAAAAGAAGGGCAGGTTCTCTTCCTTCATGACAGGCAGTAATATTGAACTGAACTGGACACTCTTATCAAGACTGGCTGAACTTGCCTACAGATGTACACTTTGCAGGAAATGCGCGCAGGTGTGCCCCCTTGGGGTGGATAACGGGCTGATAAGCCGTGAGATCAGAAAGATCTTCAGCCAGGAACTCGGCATCGCTCCGAAAGAGCTTCATGAACTCGGCACAATCCAGCAACTGAAAACCGGCTCTTCCACAGGCATTACCCCGAAAGCATTAAGCAATATAATCAGTTTTATGGAAGACGAAATCGAAGAGATTGCCGGAAAGAGGATAAAAATACCTGTTGATAAAAAAGGGGCGGAAATACTCCTTTTGCATAATGCCGGCGAGTTTATCGCATGGCCTGAAAATACAGAGGCATTTGCTGTCATCTTTGATGCGGCAGGCATTGACTGGACGCTTTCCAGCGAAATTGTGGGATACGATGCGGTCAATTACGGCGTCTGGTATGATGATATTCAGCTTGCACGTATTGCAACCCGGCATGCTGAAGTCGCAAAAAAACTGAAGGTTAAAAAAATTAATGTAGGAGAATGCGGCCATGCCCACAAGGCGATGATCGTAATCGCCGACAGGGTGCTGACAGGTAATCTTAATGTTCCGAGAGAAAGCGCGCTGCCGCTCCTGGAAGAGATTGTATGCAGCGGGAGGATAAGGCTGGACCCCTCCAGGAATGACTTTCCCGTGACCCTTCATGACCCGTGCAATATGGTAAGATTGATGGGGATTGTGGAGCCTCAGAGAAATATATTAAGAAAAATCTGTCCGCAGTTCAGGGAGATGGACCCTCACGGCGTTGAGAATTACTGTTGCGGCGGAGGAAGCGGGTTCGCAATCATGCAATCCATGAATTTTCCTGACTGGCGCAGCGCAGTATCGGGCCGGATGAAGCTGAAACAAATTTTAGAGGTGTTCCAGGACGTTATCTCGCCGGACAATAAAAAATATGTATGTGCACCCTGCTCAAACTGTAAAGGACAGATACGGGAACTTTTCAACTATTATGATGTCAATCAAAAATGCGGTATTTTTTACGGCGGCCTGGTAGAACTGATAGCCAATGCCATGACGGACCTTAAAAGACCGTTCATTGAATGGGAATGGCATTAATTGCGTTCAATAATTCTGTAAGTGATGAATCACTGTTGATTGACTTCCTGCCTTAAAGGCACTATATTGCATGTATACAAGGTGGTGATTTTTTCACTGGATGAATAGACGCCGAATCCCTGTAGCAAAAATGACGACACGCTCATGTACAAAAGTGCTACAAAATAATTGCTGGTTTTGCGACAGAAAGGAGCGATAGTTTGTTGTACCGTATACAGGCCTCATAGCTAACCCAGCCCTGCCGAAACAACATGGAAGTGCTGACACCTGTGTAAACCACAGTAAAACAGATTTCTCAAACACACTGTCAGCAGTCCGCTAACAGCGAAGAAAAGCATCTAACAAAAAGGAGGAGCACATGAAAAAGACCATTTTTATCGTATCATTGGTACTGGCTGTGGCATTTGTCTTTGGCGCCAGTTCAGTTCAGAGTCAATCCGGCAGAGGCGGCTATGGTTACGGCATGGGTCCCGGCTACGGTGGTTACGGCATGGGACCTGGGATGATGGGTGGATAAGGCGGCTACGGCATGGGGTATGGCATGACGGGAGAATGGCTTGATGTCCCCGCTAAACTGCCCGCACCTAAAAACATGGAATGGGTACAGAAACTCAGGGAGATTTTGACGCTTGAAAAACAATCTTTGGCCCAATATCAGATTGATCAGGAGAAATTCAACGCTTATATGCCTTACATGATGGTCATCCCTCAGGAGGAGAATCACATTGAGTGGATAGAACAACTATTTAAAGCTTATGGTCTGCCTGTTGATGTGAAAACAGCCCCGGTTACGGCGAATAAGACATTAGAGGGGGCCTATGAACTCAGTGTAAAAATGGAAAGTGATTTATTACCCCGTTATGAATGGCTCGTAAAAAAGGCCGAGGATCGCGATACAGCTCAGGTGCTGAATGCCATCCTCATTCAAAGCCGCTGGCATCTGGTGATGTTTGAGCATGCCTTGAGAATGGGCCACGGCTATGGATACAGCAGGGGATCGGGCATGATGGGCGGCTATGGCGGCTACGGTATGGGTCGCGGCTATGGTTATGGACGGCAATCCCGGTCAACAGGTAAATCCATTGATGCAAAGGAAGCCGAGGTTACGATGAAAGACTATCTGAAGTCTTCAAGAAACCCCAACCTGAAATTGGGCAAGATAAAAGACGTGGGAAGCGCCTTTGAGGCGGAGATACTGACGAAGAAAAATGATCTTGTTGACAGGGTTCATATAGACAAGGCGACGGGCTATATTAGATCGGCTTATTAGGAACAGGACAGATCTCATGGTTGACCTTCAACCGCGTTTCAAGATGTAAAGATTATCCCGGGTGTAAAGTCAATAATTTCACCCGGGAAATGCTATTGCTGCAGAAGGAGGGCGGGTATGATCAATTACGGTTTTACCAAGGAGTTGGATATCCCTTATGAAACAGTTATTGAACTGGTGAGAGTGGCTCTGAACAAAGAAGGATTCGGAGTAATGACAGAAATAGATATCAAGCAAAAAATGAAGGAAAAGCTGGGCCTTGATATGAACAAATACATTATTCTGGGTGCCTGCAATCCTCCGAATGCATACAAAGCGATCCTTGCCGAGGAAAACATCGGACTTATGCTTCCATGTAACGTTATTGTTTATGAGAAGAACAATAAGACAATACTTTCCGTTATGCGGCCGGCGGCTGCCATGCAGATGATTGATAATGCGGAACTTCAAAAAGTGGCGGAGACAGTAGAGGAACAATTGAAGAATGTCTTCGATGCCATAAGATGAGGAGAACCTGAAGATGAGAAAATATCTTGGAATATCTCTTATAATTATAACAGGTTTGCTTGTTTCCTGCGGCGGAGGAGGTTACTACGGCCAAGGTCCGGGCGGATGGGGGCCCATGATGCATTACGGGTTTGGATATGGAGGAATGTTTATGTGGATAATATTTCTGATCGTCATTGGATTACTTATCTATTTTATTATTAATGCCCAGACAACAAAAGGTCGGACGCCGACGCAGAATGAAAGTGCTCTTGATATCCTGAAGAAACGTTACGCAAGGGGAGAAATCACAAAAGAAGAATATGAGAGAATGAAGAAAGACATTGAAAGGTAGATTTGATTATTTTCAAGGGAGGGAGGCAGCATTAATATTATTGTTGCCCACTATTGCCATACGGGGCCAGCAGATCATTGTGCACCGGGAAAACTATGGATGGGGAATGGGATTTGGATGGATATTCATGATAATCTTCCGGGCGCTTATCATGCTTGGGATTATATATTTAGTAAGATTATTTACAAATGCAGGATACAGCCAATCCGGTTGCCTCTATCTGTAGGCAGACCCGAGTACACAAAAAACTATATCGCAGGAGATAAAACAAATGGGCATAGTCCCCGGCATCTGGAAGGAACAGCGGCTAATCGAGTCCTTTGATGTAGACATCCTGGGCCGGCTGCGCCCGCAGACACTATTCGCGTATCTTTTGAACTCGGCATGGAACCACGCCAAAGAGACAAACTACGGGCACGAAAAGCTCTCAGCACAAAACCTGATGTGGGTTCTAATCAAAATACAGATACTCATCAAACGACTGCCTGCATGGGGTGAGCGGATCACAATCGAAACATGGGGAAAGAAGATAGTACGGCTCTATACGCTCCGCGACTTCGCCATTACATCAGAAACAGGTGAAAAACTGATCTCAGCTACTTCGTCCTGGATGGTAATGGACAGGACAAGCGGCCGGCCTCAGCGATTTGACCGGAAATCAGACAGTTTCCCATGGCATCTGGACAAGGATGAGATGGAAACCAACCTGGAAAAGGTGAAGGAACTGAGTAACGGCAAAGACGTTGCCCGGTTCCGCGTACTTTTCTCCGATATCGATATGAACCGGCATGTAAACTCTGCCAGATACCTGCAGTGGATGATAGACAGCCATTCGCATGAGCATCTCTTAACAACAGAGCCTGCATCAATTGAACTCAGCTTCCTTTCAGAAGCGCTGCCGGAGGATGAAGTGACAGTGTTTTCAGAGGAAACAGGAGAATATGAATTGTGCTCTGTGAAACGCACCGGCGACGGGAAGGAACTTTGCCGGGCAGGGTTCGAATGGCGCAGTCTAAAATAAGATTATGCAAAACAAATAGTAACAGTTACTCCTGAAGATAGTTTATGATTTGCACAAAGGGACAATGGGCCGCTGGATAATAATAGCAGGATTAATATTGGTTGTAATAGGGGCAATACTGCACTTCGCTCCCTGGCTTTTGAACTGGTTCGGTAAATTGCCGGGTGATATAAGTATTGAGACTGAGCGCAGCAAAATATTTATTCCTGTTACATCGATGGTGGTGCTGAGTATTATTCTAACAGTGCTGATAAACTTATTCAGGCGATAGGCTGACCGAAGTACCGGCTGTATCTCGAATCTCATATCGCCCCGACAATAACGTTACATTTTGTTACACACTTTTACCTTCATGAAAAACATTTTCAAAAGAAAAGTGGTATTGTATGAACTACATTGTTGAACAAAAAAGGAGGGATATGTCGATGGGAACCGAAGATGGCGAAAAAAAAATGAACCGTCGGGACTTTCTGTTGATAACAGGAGGGATAATCAGCGCGTTGTCCCTGGCGGATTTGTTGCCTTCAGCAACGAGTCACGCTGCAGCAATAGAATTTCCTGAATCAAAATGCGAAGGCAATAGTATGGTTAACAAGAGAATACTGGTGGCTTATGCAAGCAAGTATGGCTCTACCGGTGGCATTGCTGAAACTATCGGAAAAGAATTGTGCAGGGAAGGAGCAACGGTAGATATTCTTCAGGTAAAAAACGCAATTGATGTGAATTCTTATCAGGGGGTCATTATAGGCAGCGCTGTTTATATGGGTAAATGGCTGCCTGACGCAACAGATTTCGTTAAGACGAACTGTGAAATGCTGCAACGGGTTCCTGTGGCCTATTTTATGGCATGCATGACCCTGCACAATCCGACAGAAGAGAATCGCCGCACTGTATTAGCTTACCTGAACCCTGTCCTTAAGGCGATACCGGATGTAAAGCCGGTCAAAATCGGCACTTTTGCAGGGGCACTGGATTACAACAACCTTTCCTGGCTGAATAAGAAGATTCTTAAATCCAAGGGAACACCGGAAGGGGATTTTCGTGACTGGAAGGCTATTCATGCCTGGGCAAAAGGATCGGCAGGAGTTTTTATACCCGGAGAAAAATAGAACAACACAACCGGAACAGAACATAAATATTATGTCAAACCTGCGGCATCTGCTTCCAGCCCGGTTTTTTCTCCGGAGTTTCCTGACTTTTTTGTGTTGACTTTAATCTGATACTAAACAATATTAATGCATGGATACGCTCATTCTTGTTGACGCTGAAGATAACATCACAGGTTATGATGAAAAAGAAGATTGCCACATTATACCCGCAAAGCTCCACCGTGCATTTTCCATATTTATTATCAATTCAAAAGACGAGATGCTCATCCATAAAAGAAGCAGCTTGAAATATACGTGGCCAGGATTCTGGACTAACGCCTGCTGCTCTCATCCGAGAAAAGGGGAAAATCTGGAGGATGCCGCGCAAAGAAGGCTCCTGGAAGAGATGGGATTTACATGCCTGCTTAAATACCTTTTCAAATTCAGGTATCAATCAAATTACGACAATAAATACGGTGAAAATGAAGTTGACAATGTTTTCATCGGTTTTTATGATGGCCCGTTAAAGCCGGATAAAAATGAGATAGAGGAATGGAAATTCATCAGCATAGATGCGTTGCTGGAAGATGTGGAAATCCATCCCGCAAACTATACCCCGTGGTTTATGAAAGCGCTTCCTGAAGTAATAAATAATATCCGATAAAGCATTAAAGATATAAAAATGGTTATCGAAGAGCTTCTGTCACGTAAAAAAACATATATCATTAAAAAGTGCGTAAAACTTATAATGGAAACTTATCCGCCGGAGTCTTCAGAGGTATTTGAAAATTCCGGGGACAGGTTCCAGAATCCCGTCGGGTTTACAATTCGCAGCGAAGTAGAAAATATCTATAATGAGCTTGCCGGGAAAATGGATATGGAAATGCTCGGCAATTCCCTGGAAAATATCATCAGGATAAGGGCTGTTCAGGGATTCCTGCCATCTGAGGCAATATCCTTCGTTTTCCTTATGAAAAAAGCAATAAGAGAGGAACTAACAAAGGACAGATTTGAAGAGACAAACAACACATGGCCGGGAGGTAAAAACGGAGAGGCAGAAACCCTGAAGGAGTTGCTTCAATTAGAGGAAAGAATGGACAGGATTGCCCTTCTTACCTTCGATATTTACATGAAATGCCGTGAAAAGATTCATGGAATAAGACTGAAAGAGATAAAACGCGCAATACGCTAATATTATTGGAGTGCTTGTATGGAAGAAAACAATTCAACACTCGAGGCTCAACACTCGAAACTGGTCCTCGGCCTCGTCGGTTCACCCAGAAAGCTGGGAAACTGCGAAGTTATTACAAAGGAGATCTCAAACCTTCTTACAGTGGAGCACGCACTTAAACTTATCCGGATGCCGTCTCTCAATATTCTACCCTGCAATGCCTGCTACGGATGTGTCATGGACAAACTGTGCCCCAATGAAGACGACATGGTGTTCCTGCTGTCACAAATCGTCAAGGCAGACGCAATAATTATGACTTCTCCCATATACTACCTCGGCGCGCACAGCATCTTCAAAAGGATATTGGACCGGGGCTTCCTGTTCTTTACCGTGCTTGACAAAACATACGGCAAACCATGCATTCTGATAAATACATACGGGATTGAGGGGCGGATAGGCGCTGCGCCTCAGGCCCTTTTGACATTTGCCTCATTCCTCGGGCTGGACGTTAAGGCAAGCCTAAACATCAAGGCAGCTCTGCCCGGAGAGATTCTGATGTCGGAGGAAGGAAGACAAAAGGCAAAAGAGCTGGCTGGAATACTCTTCTCAGATAAGAGAATAAAGAATGACGGTGGGTGCCCCTTCTGCGGATGCGAAATTGTGAGAATGGAACAGAGTAAATTTATCTGCACACTTTGCCATAGCACCTTTGCCGTAGACAATACAGGCAAAACAATAAAAATCAAAGACGGTGGTGTTCTCGGCACAATGGAACATCTGTTCAAGCATAAGGAATGGCTTCGCAGCATGAAGGACAGATTTATCCGGAATAAGAAGGAAATTATAAAGACGATTGCCTGCTACAAGGATACAGGAGAGTGGGCCAAGCAGTAAAAGAACATTTTTCCAGGATATTTAACCCATATTTATTTGAAGATACACTCATAAAGCTATTAAACACGCAGCAAATGAAGTTTAAGGAACTCATTACTAAGACAGCATAATTAAAGTAAAGGATCGGTTTTAAATTCTTCAGCTATTTCTGCAAGATTTCTTTTTCTTTTTTCCAAATTTTCCCAGATAGAACAATTTCCTCCTGTTGCCGGTGGGGGCGGGATATAACCATATTTACTGATATTTTCAAACTTTGTATGATATGGTTCATAAGTTAAATTCTTTACAAAAAAACCGCTCTTTTCATCATCTATATCTTTGCACCACCTTATAAATCTTTCTTTAAGGCTTTCTCCTTTTAGTTCATCAAGGTAAAGCCCCCTGCATTGGGTTTGAATTTCATTTGCCTGACTAATAAATTTGTATAGCGCCAGATAAATTTCTCTTTTTTTCTTTTCTTTTTCTTCAGTATTTTTAAGGTCATCTATTTGTTTTTCAAGCGCAGTTACTTTTTTATTTTGATCTTTCCAAGTAGCATAACCAGCCCAAAAAAGGCAGATAATCCCAACAGTAATAAATATCCAATCTGGGATATCTGACCAATATTTAAGTTTATCGGATATATTTCGCCCAATTCTTAAACAAAACGCCACAATCAGGCCAACTACTCCTGTCATGAGAGACACCCAATGTTTCCACAAGGCTGATAAATATTCTGCCATTCATCCATCATATCATACAATTGTCTCTTGACATTGACTTTTATGAATTGTTGTGATAAAAACACAAGACGTGGTGGGTGTAGCTCAACGGTTAGAGCATCAGGCTGTGGTCCTGGGGGTTGAGGGTTCGAGACCCTTCACCCACCCCAATAATACTTTTTAAAATTCATCATGTTCCCTGTACACAACTTTTAAGAATCAACATGTTTTTATTGGGGATTGAGATTTATTGTACCAAATCTTCAGGAATTTATTGTACATTTTCCCTGGAAAAACACAACAGGAAACAATGAACTGCCCTGCCGCAAGCGGACAGAACATCAAAAACAATAAACTGAAAAATGCTTTTGCAGCAAGCTATGGTAAATTTACCCGTTTTAATACCAATTCGGATTCACAGATAGAACGAGGCAACGAGGAGGAACCGAAGTAGGCGTACTTTTACAGTGCGTCGGGGAGAGTGACGACGAGGTAACGAAGTTACCTGTCCGCTAAGACCAAGGGACAGGCGGGAATGATTGAAGGCAAATTGGTATTAAATTAAAAATACAAGGAACGGATATAACAATGATATTACTTATACGACACGGCGAAACAGCAGGAAACCGCAAGGATTTAATCCTCGGCCAAAAGGATTATCCCCTTACGGAAAAAGGTATAAGCTCATCAGAAAGACTTGCCGGGCTTGTGTCGCAATATAATAACGGGATTATTCTCACTTCTCCGCTCGGGCGGGCACAGGCTACTGCGGCCATCTTCTCAAATAGAACAAGCTGGCCGATACTCATTGTTGAGGGGATGAAAGAGCTCTCATGCGGTGAATGGGAGGGTAAATCACGTAAAGATGCCGCCCCTGAAAGACGTTTTCTCCGGACCTCATGGACCGACACGCCGCCGGGAGGTGAAAGCTACATGGAAGCCGAAATCCGTGTAGGCGGGGTTATTAATGCAATCAATGATATAAAAGAATACGAGACGATCGCCATTATCGGCCATGCATCCGTAAACAGGGTCTTTCTTAAGCTCTGGCTGGAGATTGAACCTTCATACGCCATGACTGTAGGGCAGCATCATGAAACCATCTATCTGCTCGGCAGTGATGGTAAGACTGACTGGATTAACATTCGAGGAGAGCGCGGCGTTGAGCATTTTGACGGCAATATGCTGCTTCCGTGAAAAAGTACAATAACCAAATGAGCAAACCCGCGAATTCTGTCTAAATCATCCTTGCAAAGACATCATCAAGTAAACCCCGGAACGGTCCCGGCGTCTCCATCTTGATTGAGGCGAGGGCTACGGCAAACTTCAACGATTCATACACGTCATGGTCTATCCTCCAAGCCAGATAAGCCCCCATCGTTGTGTCGCCCCGACCGGTTCTGCCGTGAGTGCTTTTGTTTGAGTATCTTTCAAAATATGTCCGACCCCTGTGACGGAGAAACACTCCGTCCGAGCGGGTTATCATCGTTTCAGAACTTCCCCATCCTTCCACTATAGCGGCTGCTTCATTCAGATCATTTGTCCCTGTCAGTATTTCCGCTTCCACAACATCGAGTTTAACTACATCGACAAGCATTGTCATTTCTTTTTTTACCGGTGTATCTTTAAAATTGATCAATCCCGTGGCTATATCAACCTGGCGAACGATATTCTGCATATCCATCGACAACCGGGGCACTCGACCCTTCAACTGCCGCATAAATTCCAGCGTAAACTCCTGGTCCGTCAAAGCACCGAGATGCATCAGAGGGGACTCAATAGGAGGTATACTCTCAATATCAAAAAATCCTGCGTTTTTAGTTTGATAAATCAGTCTTTCGTCCATATTATCGGTCTGATGAACAACGCGCATATGTGTGGTCTCAACAGTATCCAGGTGGAAAACGTCTACGCCTGAATCTTTCAATAATGTCAGTATATGCTCATCTTCTTTGGCCATTTTTGTAATTACGGCAATTCTCTTTTTCGATATTGCTGCTGCAAGGGCCCCGAAGAACGGTGCGCCCCCCGGTACCCCGCAAGAAGATCCTTCTGCGGCTTCAATATCATCGATTGTTACATGACCTATGAATACCAGATCGTAGCTGTTCATTTCAGACCTTGCCTCCTCGATATAGTTCAGTATTATGCAACACTTTATATCAGATTGTTTTTTTTACATTTTTACATAGACTCAGTTCTTTTGCAAGTCGGTACTCCATATTTTTATCGAATTTTAAAGAATGATCTTCTGAGCAAAACTGTAAAATATGGTTCATTCTGTTTTTCGTACTTTTGATAAAATTAATGGGGCTATAATAGATTAAGTTAGCTGCTTATTTATTGCACAAAGTTGCACACTGCGTGGCTTCCTAAAGTCAAAGATTACCGGGAGAAACGTGTTTCTTTTGTTATTATCGGAATGATTTTTCTATCATCTACAAGTCGAGCATAGGGGCTTTTGGATTTGATCGTGAATTACGGGAAGAAATGGTGTATAACGAGCTGGTTATGCCTATTAGATAGTCCTTTCTCGGCGCACCGAAGAAGTCCAATACTTCACCATACTCTATGATTTCAATACTATGTTCAACGCTACGAGGAATAGATTATGAATCACCCGGATCGATTTCGCACCCGACATTATCAATGATGATTCTATAAACATAACGTCAGAAATAACAGGTGCGCCCGGTACTACTGCGGAAATATCCGATCCTCTTCGTATCCTATTGATTCTATTGTTATAAGTTTTTTTCGCAATATCATGTGGCTGACTCTAGTTGCTCTTGGCCTTTTCATAAGCCCCCAAACGTGTTTCTAAAGTGCTAATGCCGTGTTTGGTGATGGCATGAGTCGTATGAGTAATAAACTCCTTATCTTCTATTTGCTCATATCCGCATGTTACTCTTAGGTTTACATTTACTATAAATTCATTTTTATTTTGTAACTCCGAAATACTACCAAAATTGTACTCAGTATCATCAAGGCTAAGTGCGAAAGTTAGTTCTTTAACAAATGTTGCTCCTGGCGGCACATCCATGAGTGTGAAATTTGATTTTACGGCTTGTTCTTTTGTTTCAACCTGATTTCCTAGATTGTCATAATAATTACGTTTTCGTGAAATTTTCTTCCCCCGAGCCGCTATCATTAAATCGGCTTCTTCAATATTTGTTTTAGATGCGATTATATTGCCTTTGTTCGAAATGGATACCAAGATTGTTATTCTGATTTTATTCTGACCTAACTCTTGCAAAGAGAAATAGTTGCCATCCTGAAAATTAACTGGGCCTGCGATTAAGATAGGTCTATTAGTTTCAAAGAAATGACTTTTTGTTTTGTCGAGAGCTTCTTCCGCTATACTGATAGTCTTCTCTGACTTTTTTAAGGCATTACGAGCGTTTGAGTTCGAATACAGAAAACCTGCCGTAAGTAGAATGGTACTAATTATTGAGAACCAATTTTTCATTATAAATTCTAACATCACTACCTCATATTAAATTTCAAACACATAATTTAAAATTTATTTTCTTTCACTTATAACAAAATAGGTCACCGGGAGTGGCCAGTCAAACCCGATGCAAACCCGATGGGGACGTCCTTCAATATTTCAGTTCACATCTCCCTTCTTAATTGAATAATTGAAGGACGTCCCCATCTCCCCTCCTTATTTTATTCTGGGAAATATCATCGAGTTTGTATCAAGACCGGAGCAATGGCTGGAAAATGCGGAATGGTACCATATAGAGGAATACTGAGATATAGAAGACATTGTTACATTGGTTTTCGCATGTATAAATGCAGCTTAGTAACCTTTCTTACATATATTCTTGTCTTACATGATAATAGGATGGTCGTAAAGATCTTCGGCTTGCTTCTCGAATGCAATCTGTAATGTTGTATTTCATAGGAAACCCACACAGTATTGACTTCTAGGAAGCAAGCAGAGAATGCCGTATAGAATCCTTTTCGTGCGATGGCAAGCATTGCATGTTTCTCCTGACAATCGATAAACTTCCGATTGGCGCAGTCTACGAATATGTATTTGCAGTCGAGATTTACAGCAGATGAGTTTTTGTAGTGCCTTTCCTTCCATATAAATGAGCGAGTGAGATTTGAAAATACATTGTTATTTTCAGTGTTTTGCATTGAAAAAAGCAGTATCCTGTGATATTCGATTGAAAAAAAGAGGGGGTAGTACAATATGGAAGATGGTGGTACAGTTCTTATTATCGCAACGATGGATACTAAGAACCGGGAGGTTCTGTATCTGAGGGACTGCTTCAAGGAATTTGATGTACCCTTTTTAATGTTGGATGCCGGAATCATGAACGAATCTCCTTTCCCGGTGGCGGTGACCAGAAATGAAGTTGCCCAGGCGGGCGGTATGTCTCTGGAGGAGGTAAGGAAACTCGGCAGCGAAGGTGAGGCACTCAATGTCATGATAAGGGGGGCTGTACACCATGCGAGAGACCTTTATCTGAGAGGGAAGATCAACGGGATAATAGGCATTGGCGGTTCTATGGGCACGACCCTGGGCACTGGGGTGATGAGGAAGTTTCCTTTGGGTTTTCCCAAGATAATGATATCAACCATGGCGTCCCGCGATACCAGAGCCTTCGTGGGTACAAAGGATGTCCTGATGCTTCACTCGGTGTGTGATCTGTCAGGGATTAACCGTATTACCGGCAAAGTGCTGCGGAACGGCGCCCTGGCCATGACCGGCATGGTGAGGGATAAGGGCAGCTTTACGTTGCCTGCCAAGCCTCTCATCGTTATGTCCACTTTAGGGACTACCGAGACGTGTACTCAGGTGCTAAAAAGAGGACTGGAGGATGGAGGGAAGGAAGTAATTATTTTTCACACCGTAGGCTCCGGTGGGGCTGCAATGGAAGAGTTCATCCGCGAGGAGGACGTGGAAGGGTTGATCGATCTGTCACTGCACGAAGTCATAGACTATTACTTCGGTGGAGACTACGATGCTGGTGCCAATCGTGGTCTGGCGGCATTGAAAAAAGGGGTACCCACAATCCTGGTACCGGGGAATATCGATTTTCTTGCCGCTGGTCCGCTGAATAAGGTTCAAGCACGTTTCCCCGGACGGCACTATCACATCCACAATGCTGCAATTACTCTCGTGCGGACAACAAAGGAGGAGATAGGGGCTACCGGGATCAGACTTGCCGGATACTGTAGCAGGTCAAAAGGTCCCGTGTCGGTTGCTATCCCTATGAAGGGATTTTCTGTGCTGGACCGGAAAGATGGACCTTTTTACGATCCTGAGGGAGTGAATGCCTTCGTGGAATCGGTCAAGGGAGCACTCCCCCCTCAAGTGCCGTTGCACCTTATGCCGTACCATATCAATGATCCAGAGTTTGCCCGCTTTCTTCTGGAGGTACTACAAGACATTATGAAGTAAAACAGGCGACTCGAACAACCGAAAGTGGGCGTGGACGTCTTAAAAGAACAAAAAACTCCTAATGTTATTTAATTATTAAAGAACCTTCACTCCATTGATAGTAGTGCATTTTGATTCAGGTTAAAGTTATGATGACAGCAGGTTATTATTCACAGTTTACGATAGTCTCTAATAATGCAGATTTATTTGCAGTCACAATTTTATTCGGTATTCAACGAGTTCTCTCGAATGTGTGTGGAGTAGATTTGTATTTGAAAGCGAGTATACGTCCTTATTAGGCTAATTTATTGACTTCAGTAGGAAACAGTGTCTCCGGCAAAAACCATATAGTACCAACTGCAGGAAGCAGTAGGCAATAACCTGATGAACCTAAAATAATTTGCTTATATCAAAATGACTCTGATATGATTAAAAAAAAGTAACACCGTTTTTATGCCGGTATTATAAGAATACAAATTAAGGAGGCAGGTTATGGAAAGCAAGATCGCGGATACTCTTAAGTTCAAGTTTAACCCGGTAGCAGTTATATGGACCGACGAAAAACCTGAAAAGGCAATTCAATTCAAAAAAGGGAAGGCTTCCTGTGTAATGTATCTTTTTTCTGCTGCCGCAAAAGGCAAGACTGCCGTTGTCGACAAGGAGACCTTCGGCTGTTTCGGAGGAGGTACCGGCCTTGGTTTTTCAAACCAGTATGTAAACTTTCCCGGCGGTCTTGAATGCTTTTACCATTTTCTCTCAACCGGCAATGAAAGGTTCGAGAAAGGGAAGGTGGTCGCAAAAGAAATCGGGAAGTTTTTAAAAAAGGAGTTTCTGGAAGACTTCCTCCAGGGAGAACGTTATCAGAAATCTCCGGAGCTGGTAAAGAAGTTTGTTGATCTCCTGCCCATTACACAAATACCCAAAAAATATGTGTTGTTTAAGCCGCTAAAGGATGTTGATCCCGCCAGGGAAGAGCCTGTTGTTGTCGTGTTCACGGCTAATCCGGATCAACTCTCCGCCCTTGTTGTGCTTGCAAATTTTAACAGGAAAAGCAACGAGAGCGTTATAGTTCCTTTTGGAGCAGGCTGTCAGGTCATCGGCATATACCCTTACAGGGAAGCAAAGTCTGAGAACCCGAGGGCAGTGATCGGCCTCATTGACATCTCAACAAGGAAAAACCTTAAAAGGATGGGAAGAGACCTCTTTACCTTTGCTATGCCACTTAAGATGTTTAAAGAGATGGAAGAGAGCGTGGAAGATAGTTTTTTACAGAGAACTACCTGGAAATCTCTTATTTAAATCCCAAATCAAAGCGCTATCATCGTTGGCTCCGTCATCTGTTCCTCCGACGCGCTATTACCATACGCCTATGTCCGGGTAGAACCTGTCGAAAAATCAGCGGTGTGGCCGGAACACTATTTTGCTCCCAGTCGGGATATTCATCCTTGTCGAGTGGGGTGCCCAATTGTGCTCGATTCATGAGTCACATACGGTTTCATTGCGAGCGAAGTCGAGCAACAAAGTTCTTCCGGCCATGATACAATGTGATTTAGGTCATTTTTTCACAGGTTCGTACCCGCTTGCGGGTGTTCCCCTGCCGCCTTGATTGCCCCGCAAGTTACCGCGGGGTAGTTCGTTGCATCTTTGATTTGGGATTTAAATTACAGGAGCCTGAAAACCCTGAATAACAACCAGTAGGAAAGAGCTAATGACAGGACGATAATAAAAAATGATTTCATAAGGGTTGTGACCCGCCGCGGTTGCCTTTGTATATAAGCATCAGGGAAAAGGCTCATGCCAAGCAGGAAGATAATGAAAAAAGAGAAGGGGTTAAAACACGCGGCGTCCCATATATTGCCCTTAATGATTGAGAGGAACGCATGCGTCATGCCGCAGCCGGGGCATGGTATGCCCGTTATCAGCCTGAACGGACATACGGCAAATCCAAGGATGCTGATAATTTTCCCGGCTGGAAAGATTGAAGCATAATGGAAAAAAGATAGTACAATCAGGACTGACAGGGCCGGAAACGAGATGTTTCTTGGTATCAAGTACGCTTTCATTTTCTCCCGAAAAGCCTGTTAATCTCATCCTGCTGAATCGCATCGGCCACTATGTTTAATCCGAAAACAGCAAGGATAACGCTCAGTATATGGAGGTTATTGGAGATTGTTCTGCCGAGCCTCTTTTGCACTTCCATAATTGATTGTGCAAGTATGTACTCATAGTAAATATGATAAATACCGCAAGTAATGATGGTCAAGAGGAACCATTTCCAGAAATTGTATTTTTCCTCTTCGAGGAGATAGTTTACCGCCCTCATCTCCCGTGCCTGCCAGAAGAGGTAATAGATGCCGCATGTTATAATCGACAGGATGATGTCTTTTATAATGCTTGATGTATATTGCTCTGCCGCTGCCTGAAAATCTGAACGGTTTTCCATGAGAAATCCTCCTGTTATTTCTTTTCATTGCCTCATATATTTCAGATTATGTTTCTTCAGTTTTTTTGTCAATCATATTCAGGGATAACACCCTCTTGTGAAAAAGATAAATGAGAAGAATGGATGTATACGATCTATGCCTGCATTCTTGAAAACAGATATGCTCCGATCACCATAATCACTGTTGCGATAACCATAAGAACAGTGAAATCAGTAACCAATCCGAAGTGCGCCCCGTTTATCAAAATCCCTCGAAGGCCATCAACGCCATAGGTAAGAGGGTTGAGGGAAGAGATAACTGCCACTGCTTTCGGCAGGCTTTGCATAGGGAATAGCGCTCCGGAGAGAAAGAAAATTGGCATAATCAGGAAACTCATGATTAGTTGAAAACCTTGCGTATCGTCGATAAGGGAGGCAATGGCCGTTCCAAGGGCTGTAAATATTATGGCTATTAATCCCATATATACAAGCGCAAAGGGGAGCAGGATAAGGTCTGTCGGCCTGAAACCGAAGACGAGAGACATAAAAAATACGATTGCCCCTTGAATAACTGCAACTGTAGCACTGCCGAGAGTTTTCCCGATCATAATATGGAGCCTTGATACAGGTGCAACCAGGATTTCTTTCAGAAACCCGAATTGTCTGTCCCAAAGCACCTCGATGCCTGAGAATGTCGCGGTAAAAAGGATGCTCATGGCAATGATGCCCGGTGCAAGAAACTGGATATAATTTCCTCCTCCTGCCTTCGCATATATCGGTCCGAAGCCGAACCCAAGTGCTACAAGGAAAAGGAGGGGCTGTCCGAGAGATCCTACAATCCTTGTTTTTGAACGGAAATACCGCTTTAACTGTCTGATCCAGAGCACATATATTGCATTCATCGGCCATGCCCTCTGAAAAACTTCATATGCCTTCTCATCCTATCCAGGTCGTTCGATTCTTCTTCCCTGATATTACGACCTGTAAGAGCGATGAAGGCATCCTCGAGAGAAGCGGCATTTGTGTTTTTCTTTAATTCATCGAGCGTTCCCTGGACAACAATACGGCCGTGGTCTATAATGGCTATACGCTGGGCTACCCGTTCCGCTTCCTCCATGTAGTGGGTGGTGAAAAAAACAGTTACCCCCTTTGCCTGGTTAAGTTCCCTGATATAATTCCAGATAAGGTTTCTTGTTTGAGGGTCAAGACCAAGGGTGGGCTCGTCAAGGAATAAAATATTCGGGTGATGGAGAAGTCCTCTTGCAATCTCAAGCCTCCTTTTCATGCCTCCTGAAAAACGTTTTACATAGTCATCCTTCCGGTCCCACAGTTCGACAATATTCAGGAGTTCTTTTATTCTCTGTCTTCTTGTGTCTTTCGATACCTTATAGAGTATGCCGTGGTATTCCATATTCTCGTATGCTGTGAGATCTTCATCAAGACTCGGGTCCTGAAAAACAATGCCAAAGGTCTGGCGAACCTTATGGGGCGATGCAATAGGATCGTGTCCGTTCATGGAGATTTCCCCGCCTGTCGGGCGAAGCAGCGTTGTCAGCATCTTGATTGTGGTGGATTTGCCTGCACCGTTCGGGCCGAGAAAGGCAAATATCTCCCCGGATTTCACGGAAAAAGAGATATTGTTTACTGCAAAAAATCCGTCGAATACTTTTGACAGATTACTCACAGATATAATATCGTTGTTTTCTGTTTTCATGTTGTTTTCTCTGCTCATAATGTTTTAATACGTTTTGCCGGATTTTCACAACGGGAAAATACAATTAATACAGATTTGGTGAATTCACAAAAAGATTGCAATGCCATCCCGTTCCTGCAGATCCGTCAAAATCAGTGCACCGCAAACAGCGTGGCTCTTTAGAAACGACTGTACTTACTGGTAGTTCCAGGGTGTTTTTGTTTGTACATAAGTACTTTTTTCTTTACTTTTTATATAATAATGTACATTATCTATTTATATTCACAAAAAAATATTGCCTTAACAAAAACCGAGAGGAAGAAAACACTGGTAGGTAAACTGAAAAGGTATTTTTTGCCCTGGTTTATGCCTGAAACATTGTTGAAGGCCCTGTTTTTTGGGACAGGCGCACTGCTTGTCATGGTCTTTGAGATACATCTCCCCATTTCCGGAACAAGGCTCGTTACTGATCCAAGAGATATACTGGTCACTCTGGGCGCTGCATTCACAGGTCCCATCGGGGGCATCATCATAGGCATCATGTCCGGATTGGTACATCCGGTGCCGGCTTTCTCACCTGTTTCTATGTTCTACCATGCAGCAGGCGGCTTCTTTGTTGGTTCCTGCTACAGAACTTTATTTCGTCTAACAACTTTTCCACATCTTCTCGGGTGGTGGGTATTGCTTATAACATTTTATTATTTTGCCATAACAATACCCTTGTCCGTTGTTGGAGCATCATTCATTCCCGGGCTTTTGCAACAGATGTTCGGCACCTATACGGGTTTTACAGACCTGTACATAAATGTCCTTGTACCTTCTGCTATCCCGGAATGGATAGCTACCGTTATTGTTACAGCAGTGGTAATGGCATCTTTGCCGGAGAAGTTCAGCAGGCCGGCAGGATATATTAAAAAAGCCCCTTTAAGAATCTCCCGGGGTGCGCTTTCGGCGAGGCTTACCGCCTGGTTTTTTCTCCTTTCAACGGTACCGCTGGGCATAATGGCAGCCCTCATGAGCTATAAATCAACACAGGGGGTACAGGCAATATGGAAAGAGCAGTATTTGCTTCCTGTTGCCGGCAGTCTTTTGATGGTTGCATTGATTGCCGGTATTGTGATCTGGATACTGGTTGAGCGTCCCCTTAGGCATTTGACCCGTGCTGCCGAAAAGATAGGCCGGGGGGATTTCAATATTGAGTTGAAGCAGGAATACCTTATCGATGAGCTTGGAACGCTCGGGGGTATTTTTAATGATATGACCCAACAGCTTGGAGGCCTTGTTGCAGACCTTATGCATCAGGTTCAGGAACTTACGGCAGCACAGAAGGCTTTGCGCCTGTCTGAAGAAAAATATCGAAACATCTATGAAAATGCCGTTTTAGGAATCTTCCGCAGCACCCCCAAGGGCAGATTTATTGATGTAAACCCTGCGCTGGCAAAAATCCATGGGTATGCATCCTCTGAAGAAATGATTCTGGAAATCAAGAATATCGGTCAGCAGCTTTATAAAAATCCTGAAGACCTTAACAGATATATCAGTCTGCTGGAAAAACAGGATGTTGTTCGGGATTTCAAGGCACATATTTTTCGTAAAGATAAAAGTATAGCCTCGATCTCAATGGATGTGAGGGCATATCGGAATGAAAACGGCAGGGTGCTTTATTATGAGGGTATTGTACAGGACATTACCGAGCGGGAAAAGGCGGAAAAAGACCTCTATAACGAGAAACAAAGGTCTCTAACCTTGTCGGAGAATGCCCCTTTCGGTATGGTTATGATCGATAAAATCGGAAATTATACCTATATCAACCCAAAATATCAGGAATTGTTCGGTTATAAACTGAATGAAATCCCCGACGGACGGACATGGTTCCGGAAGACATTTCCTGATCCTCAATACAGGCATAAAGCTATTTCAGTATGGACTGAGGACTTTAAAGATCCAAAAACAGGGGAACATACAACGAGGGACTTCACTGTTACATGTAAAGACGGGACCGAAAAGATCATTAATTTCAAGACTTCTCTGCTGGCAAATGGAGAAATTTTAGTAAGTTGTGAAGATATTACAGAAAGCAAGTTGTCGGAGGAAAGGCTCATCGAATATCAGCAATTTTTAGGGGCCATGCTTTCGGCATCACCGGTTGCGGTCTGCAGGGTAAGGGATAGAAAACTTGTATGGACAAGTAATTCCCTGTCCCGTTTGACCGGATATTCTTTAGACGAGTTGCTGAATGCAAGCACCCGACTGCTATACGACAGCGATGAAGCATACGAAGAAGAAGGGAGAATGCTCTATGAGAAAGGCTGGTATGAAACAGGGCATGTTGTAAAGAAGGACGGGACGAAAATTAATGCCTTTATCCGCCTTGTACCAATGGATAGCCACTCCTATATAATGACTGTTTCGGATACAACAGATATAAAACAGATGCAGGAAGAAAAAGAAAAGTTGCAGCAACAATTAAACCATTCCCAGAAGATGGAAGCTATCGGTACTCTTGCAGGCGGTATCGCCCATGACTTTAACAATATTCTCACGGCATTGATAGGATATGGAAGCCTTCTCCAGATAAGGATGGATATGGATAATCCGCTACGAAAGTATGTTGAGCAGATCCTTTCCACATCCAAAAAGGCGTCAGGCCTTACACAGAGCCTTCTTGCCTTCAGCAGAAAGCAGCCCGCAAAGCTTAGCGCTGTAAAGCTAAACAATGTTATCCTGGGAACGGAGAAACTACTTGAAAGACTCCTTACTGAAGATATAGAATTACAGATTCGTCTGACCCACAAGGATATGACTATCATGGCAGATGCTACACAGATAGACCAGATATTATTCAATCTTGCCACCAACGCGCGGGATGCAATGCCCCATGGGGGCATATTGAGCATTGAGACAAAAAACATTTTACTTACCGGTGAATTCAACGAGATTCACGGTTATGGTCAGCCTGGGAAATATGTTCTTTTGTCCGTATCTGATACGGGTATCGGCATGAATGAGCTGACAAAGGAAAAAATATTCGACCCCTTCTTTACTACCAAAGAGGTAGGCAAAGGAACCGGACTGGGTCTTTCCACTGTCTATGGTATCGTAAAACAACATAACGGATACATAAACGTGCACAGTGCACCGGCTTCAGGAACAACCTTCAGGATATATTTCCCCTTGGTAAAAACAGTTGCAGATGAAGTTCAACTCAATGCCGTTCATATCAGAAAGGGAACAGAAACTATCCTTGTCGCTGAAGACAATAAAGAGGTAAGGGTTTTAATTAAAGACATTCTCAAAGAATATGGGTATAACATCATAGAGGCGGTAGACGGAAAGGATGCTGTGAATAAATTCAGGGAGTATAAAGGGGCTAATCATGACGGGATTGACCTTATTATTATGGACTCTGTCATGCCAAAGAAAAACGGCAGGGAAGCATATGATGAAATACGAAATCTGAAGACAAATATCAGAGTGCTTTTTACCAGTGGCTACACCAGAGATATTGTCCTTGACAAGGGCATTGAGGAGAAAGAATTCGATTTTATTACAAAGCCTCTGTCTCCAGATGAACTGCTGCAAAAGGTGGGAGAAATCCTCGAACGTTAATCCATCTATATGTTATAAATTAAATTTATGAGAATCGGTCTTGCTATATATAATTTTGACCCCAAGAAAGGCGGGGCGGAAAGGTATACTTATGATCTCGCTACGCGGTTAGCCCGGCAGGGACACGAGGTATGCATATTCTGCGGTCAGGGAATGGAAACGGAAGGCATAAAGCTTATAAAACTCAATACAATGCCTTTCCCGAGATGGCTCAGAACACTTTCTTTTGCGCTTAAACACAGGGCTTATATGAGGGTTTCCCCTCCTGATGTCATGCTGGGCTTTGGAAATACATTTGAAGCAGATGTATACCAGAGCCACGGCGGGGTGCAGCGTATCTGGATGGAGAGGGAGATCGCAAGCTATGAAAACCCTAAAGAACGCAAATACAAAGCATTCCTTCTGAGGAACAGCATCAATCAGCGTATACAGGAATGGATTGCAGAATACCCTATCAGGACAAAGCGTTGTTCGAGGATTGTAGCTATATCCGATATGCTTAAAAAGCATATGACAAAACATTTTAATATCAGCCAGGACAGTATTGATGTTGTTTATAACGGGGTAGACACGCAACAATTCGCCCCGGCAAGTTTCCCTCCTGACGGGCCGCTCAGGATACTTTTTTCCGCCGGTAATTTCAGGCTGAAAGGGCTTTTACCTCTTTTGCTCGCCGCAGGCGAGATTTATAAAGATAGAAGGGATTTTCAACTGCGCATCATGGGGAGGGGAAGAAGGGAAAGATACGAGCAGTTAATCAGGGCATTGAATATCGGAGATTGTGTAACTTTTCTCGGAGAACAGGCTTACCCTGAGGCCGTCTACAGAGACGCTCATATACTTGCCCACCCGACATTTTATGATGCATGCTCTCTCACAACAATGGAGGCAATGGCATCAGGGCTGCCCGTCATTACAACACGATGGAACGGCGCATCTGCCCTGATATCTGAACAGGAAGGGTACGTGATCGATGAACCCTTCGACATTTACGGCATGGTTACAGCCATAGAGGCGCTCTTCGACGGCAATTTCAGAGATAGAATGGGAAAGAACGCACGTACAAAACTTGAGTCGTACACAATGGAAAAAAACGCCGCAGCAATGGAAAAAATATTGCTCGAAGCCGGATAAATTTATCAAATAAAACATATAAAGGAGTTGTTATGAAGACAATAAAGATTATGCCTTGCCTTGATATGAAGAACGGAAGGGTTGTAAAGGGTGTCCATTTTGTTGATATAAAAGATGCAGGTGACCCGGTAGAAAATGCCGCGTTTTACGAAAAAGAGGGTGCAGACGAACTGGCCATGCTTGACATTGCAGCAACTCTTGAGAACCGCAAAACCCGTCTCGACTGGGTAAAAGAGGTATCATCGGTAATCACAATTCCGTTGACCGTAGGTGGCGGGATAGGCAGCCTTGAAGATATTGAACTTACTTTAAAGGCAGGGGCTTCAAAAGTATCGATGAACAGCGCTGCCGTGGAAAACCCTGAGCTTATAAGAGAAGCAGCGGAGAAATTCGGCTCAAAAACAATCACAGTTGCAATCGATGCAAGGAGGAATAAAAAGATGCCCTCCGGTTTCGAACTTGTCGTATCGGGAGGGACTAAGCCTGTGGGCAAGGACGCTATCCAGTGGGCAAAACAATGCCAGGAATTGGGCGCAGGGGTTGTCCTGCCGACAAGTATGGACGGCGACGGAACCCTCGCAGGATATGATCTTGAATTTACAAGGGCCGTAGCAGATGTTGTAACCGTCCCTGTGGTTGCCTCAGGCGGAGCAGGGACATTGGAACATTTTTACGAAGGTGCAACAAAAGGCGGAGCCGATGTGCTCCTTGCCGCATCGGTTTTCCACTTCAGAACATTCAGTATCCGGCAGGTAAAGGAATATCTGAAGGGTAAAGGGCTGGCAGTCATACTGTAGGCCTTAATTTGCTACCGAACTAGTGAGGATAATACAATGCTTACAGACGAGCAGCTTAATAAATACGCAGACGTACTTCTCTGGGGGTTGAAAACCGCACGGAAGGGCAAATTCAAAAAGGGTGATATTATTCTCATCCAGTACGACCGTCCGGCTCTCAAGCTTGCTGAAATACTTTATGGCAAAATACTGGATACAGGAATAAACCCTGTTCAGAGGATGATCGGAACTTATTCAATAGAGCAAGGTTTTTATAAAAAGGCAAATGATAAACAACTTGTCTTTATAGCACCGGGCGACAAAGAACTATATGAAAACCTTCATGGAAGAATCTTCCTTCGTGCCCCTGAATCACTTACACATCTTAAAGACATAGACCCTGCCAGAATAGGCAAGGTGCTTGTATCCAGGAAACCGCTGCGGGAGATCCTTGACAGGCGTGAGGAACAGGGGTTGCATGGGTGGACCCTCTGCACATTCCCCACAGACGAACTTGCAAGCCAGGCAAAGACAACGAATAAAATATATGCATCCCAGATTGTAAAGGCATGTTACCTCGATGATGCCGACCCTGTACATGCATGGGAATCTATCTATAAAGATGTTAAAGGTATAAAAAAATGGCTGAACGGCCTTAAGGTTAAGCATTTCCATATAGAATCGGAAAGCATCGATCTTAAAATAACCCCCGGAGAAAAGCGAATATGGAAAGGTATATCCGGACACAATATACCAAGCTTCGAGGTGTTTTTTTCTCCTGACTGGCGCGGCACTGAAGGCGTTTATTACGCGAATCTGCCCTCATTCCGGAGCGGCAACTACGTGGAAGATGTGAGACTTACCTTTGAGAAGGGTTCTGTTGTAAAAGTTGAGGCAAAAACCGGTGAAGATTTTGTTAAGAAACAGGTTGTAATGGACAAGGGGGCATCTAAGGTCGGCGAATTCTCACTGACAGACAAGCGGTTTTCCCGGATTGACCGGTTTATGGCAGACACCCTCTTTGATGAGAACTTCGGCGGGGAATTCGGCAATTCACATATTGCCGTAGGTGCGTCATATACCGATACATACGAAGGAAATCCTGCGGATATGACAAAGACAATGAAGAAGAAACTCGGTTTTAACGATTCAGCGCTGCACTGGGACCTCGTGAACACGGAAGACAAGACGGTAACGGCACATTTGACCTCCGGGAAAAAACTGGTTATATACGAGAAAGGCATTTTCAGATACTAACAGCAAGCGATTTGCCATTCTCTGCAATTGTTGCAGAGAATGGCAAATCTATTTTCTACAGCTTATATCTGAATTTCCGGAGGAGTTCCCTGCGCGCCTTTTTGTCTTCCTCGTCCTCTATGCCTCTGGGTTTCGAGCCGTCAATGACACCTATGATGCCCCTGCCCTGCCCTGTCTCAGCAACTATGACCTGCAGAGGGTTTGCGGTGGCGCAAATGATATGGCACACTTCCTGACATGCCTTTATTGCGTTCAGCACATTGATGGGAAAACCGTCTTTCAGAAAGATTACGAATGTGTGTCCGCAGGAAATGGAAAGGGATGTTTCATACGCCAGCTTCATAAGCGCCTCGTCATTGCCTTCATATCTGACAAGGCATGGTCCGCTCGCTTCTGAAAAGGCAATCCCGAACTTAAGAGATGATGATGATCCGATGAGGATTTCATACATATCCTCCACGGTCTTTATAAAATGTGATTGACCGATGATGATGTTTAGTCCTTCGGGGATATCGATATTAACGGTTTTTAATTCCATAACTTAACCTCCTTAATACGCAGACCAAGGCCTGTGGCGATAAATTGATGTTTCACCTTATGAATAACACTTATATTTCTGTTTTTTCATTGCTGAAAGGGTTTGTTTTTTTCAAAATCAGGTATAAAGAGCGGTGCGCTTTCCAGTTTCTGGATAAAAACGTTTTTAAAACCCTCATTTACCAATAATTCTGTCAGCCTGTCGTACTCCTCGTGTCTTATCTTCCTGTTCATTATTCGATATTCGCCGGCCTTATACACAGGATAATACTGCGACATGAGGCTGATGAAGGCGTCTGTGCCGAGGTTGTTCCTTATCCATTCGATGATCTTTTCCGAGCCTGCAAGATTTCCTGGCAAAACAAGGTGTCTTATCAACACCCCTTTTGTTGCGATACCGTTTTTTGTCTTCAGATCCCCCACCTGTCTTTTCATCTCAAGAATCGCAGCTGCAGCATATTCAGGATAGGCTTTATCAACAGGCACATCGGACAGTTTTTTTGCGATCCCTTTGCTCCAGTATTTAAAGTCAGGAAGGTATATATCTATAAGACCGTCGAGCATTT
>Ga0351900_1038_pt1 | contig 41044 bp, 33 predicted proteins | sample BONcelHT113001D3_FD_205827 | JGI IMG/M metagenome (GOLD analysis project Ga0351900, IMG submission 205827) | Enriched cells from coal bed in the Powder River Basin, Montana, United States - BONCAT cells T11 rep1 HSBNCT.T11.300.1.D3 ...
ATGCACCTGGTGATCGCCACCCGCGAGGATCCCCATCTCCCCCTGGCCCGGTTACGCGCGCGAGGCCAATTGACCGAGCTGCGCGCCGCCGACCTGCGTTTTGCCCCCGTCGAAGCCGCCGAATTCCTGAGCCGGGTGATGGGTCTGAACCTCTCGGCGGAAGACATCGCCGCACTGGAAACCCGCACCGAAGGCTGGATCGCCGGCCTTCAATTGGCCGCGCTTTCCATGCAGGGACATCAAGACGCCACCAGCTTCATCAAATCTTTCACCGGCAGTCACCATTTCGTGCTGGACTATCTGATTGAAGAAGTCCTGCACCAGCAGTCCTCAAGCGTCCAGACTTTTTTGCTGCGCACGTCTATCCTCGATCGCCTGTGCGGCCCCCTTTGTGATGCGGTTCTCCTTGATCCCTCTGTCTCCGGTCAAGAAGCCCTCGAATATCTCGAACACGCCAACCTGTTCATCGTCCCCCTTGATGACGAGCGGCATTGGTACCGCTATCACCATCTCTTTGCCGAACTGCTCCGGCAGCGGCTGAACCAGAGTGCCGCCTCATCAGTAGGGAATGAGGTGTGGAGCCTGTCCGAATTGCACATCCGTGCCGCCCAGTGGTATGAAGACAATGGTCTTGAGCTTGAAGCTTTTCACCATGCGGTTGCGGCCAATGATGTTGAGCGCGGCGAGCGGATATTAGAAGGAAAGGGCATCCCTCTCCACTTTCGTGGTGCGGTGGCCGCCATATTGGACTGGCTGGCGTCGCTGCCGAAGACAGTACTGGACGCCAGGCCCTCGTTGTGCGTGAGGTATGCCACGTTGTCGCTGGTTACTGGCCAAACGACCGGCGTAGAAGAGAGACTACAAGCCGCTGAGGCAGCCTTGCGGGGCGCGGAGCCAGACGACAAGAGCCGCGACCTGATTGGACAAATTGCCGCCGCAAGGGCCACTTTGGCTCTCACCCGCTACCAGCCAGAAGCCATGATCACCCAGGCGCGCCGCGCCCTGGAGTACCTGCACCCAGACAACTTGCCCTCCCGCATTAGAGCTATCTGGACGCTGGGGTTTGCTTACCAGGTCCAGGGGGACCGTGCCGCGGCCCGTCAGGCCTATACCGCAGCCATAGCTATGAGCCAGGCTTCCGGGAATATCCGCTTCACTATAGTGGCTACAATCAGCTTGGGCGCAATACAGGAATCTGAAAATCACCTTTATCAGGCTGCCGAGACCTTTCAGAGTGGCCTGAAACTAGCAGGTGATCATCCGCAGCCGTTTGAGAACGAAGCGCATCTTGGTCTGGCCCGCATATTCTACGAATGGAACGACCTGGAGGCCGCTGAGCAGCACGGGCAGCAGAGCCTCCAACTGGCACGGCAGTTTGATGGTGTTATTGACAGATTCATTATCTCTGAGGTGTTTCTCGCCCGCCTGAAACTGGCCCGGGGCGATGTGGCCGGTGCGGTCACTATGCTAGCGGAGGCCGAGCAGTCCGTGTGCCAACATGACTTTGTGCACCGGATACCTGAAGTTGCTGCTGCCCAGGTGCTGACGCTGCTTCGCCAGGGCGATGTAGCGGCGGCCGCTCATCTGGCTCAAACCCATGATCTCCCCGTCAGCCGGGCCAGGGTACTCTTGGCCCAGGGGGACACCTCCGAAGCGCTCGCGGTGCTTGCACCGTATCGTCAGCACATGGAAGCCAAGAATTGGCAGGATGAACGGCTCAGGGTGATGGTTCTCCAGGCGGTTGCGCTCCATGCGCATGGCGAAACGGACAAGGCTGTGCAGCTGCTGGGCGAGGCGCTGGCGCTGGCCGAGCCGGGCGGCTTCATCCGCACGTTTGTCGACGAAGGCGCTCCGATGGCACAACTGTTGTGCGCAGCAGCCGGTGGCGGGGTGATTCCGGGCTACACAGGCAAGTTGCTGGCTGCCTTTGCCGCCAAGGAGGAGAGGAGCCAGGATGAATCTCGCGTGCCTGCGGCCACACCGGCCCAGCCCCTTGACGAGCCCTTGAGCCAGCGCGAGTTGGAGGTACTCAGGCTGATCGCGCAGGGGCTCTCGAACCAGGAGATCTGCCGGCGCTTGTTCCTCGCCCTGAGTACAGTCAAGGGGCACAATCGGATCATATTTAGCAAGCTCCAAGTGCAACGGCGCACCGAAGCCGTCGCTCGCGCCCGCGAGCTGGGCCTGTTGTAGCCCGCCTGACGCTCCCCTCAGCGATCCCAGAACCATACCTCAATACAGTACTTTAGTAGCTTTTCGACCATACCGCCTCGTGGATACGCTCTCTGCATATGAACAGAGGGCAAACATCACATATTGCAGTCGGCCGTCGGCTCCGGCGGCATATCAGAGTGCAGATTTCCTCCCTGTGCGTAGGATCATTCCCGGCAATGTATTGCGCATTGTTCAGCATCGTGGAAATCACCGGCACAGCGCTGATCATCTGGTTGCTTGGCAGTGACGGAGCCAGAAAGCGGGGTAGCAAGATGATCTATCAGATCAGGATCAAGGGCCATCTGGGTTCTCAATGGACAGACTGGTTTGGGGGCCTGACCATCACGCTGGAAGAGAACGGCGATACGCTCTTAACCGGTCCGGTGATTGACCAGGCCGCGTTGCATGGATTGCTCAAGAAAGTGCGCGATCTAGGAATGCCATTGGTCTCCGTGATTCCCTTGGAATCAGACGAGGCGAATGCTTCGGAAGTCAAAGATTGATTGCAGACAGACTAACGGGAATGAGGGAGGAATTGAACGTGAACACAAACAGAAGAACCGCAACGATCGTGGGAGTTCTATTCATAGCTGCGACGGTTGCAGGTTTGCTGGGTAGTGGCCTTACGGGATCCATCGTGGGTGCTCCGGACTATCTTGTTCAGATTGCTGCAAACAAGAACCTGGTCGTGCTGGGAGCGCTTCTTAAGATTGTCGGGGCTGCCGCAAGTGCCGGCATCGCGATTGCGCTGTATCCCGTCTTGCGGAAACACAGTGAGGGGCTAGCTCTTGGGTCAGTTGGTTTCAGGCTTGTTGAGGGAGTGTTCTACCTTGTCGCCGCACTCGGCTTGTTCTCTCTATTGTCACTAGGTCAGGAGTATGCAAGCGCAGGGCCTCAGATTGCTCCCGCTATTCAAGCTATGGGCACCTCGATTCTTGCAGTACGTGTTTGGGCGGGCTTCGTGATTGGAGTAATTGCCTTCTGCCTAGGCGCGGCTATGTACTACTACGTGCTGTATCGATCGAGACTTATCCCTCGATGGCTATCCGCCTGGGGACTGGCCGGGCTCGCCATGCTGTTCTCGATGGTTCTGCTGATCGCGTTCGGCGAAAGAGTATCAGGACCTTCAGGTATGTTGGTGTTGTTGGCAGTCCCACTCGGCGTGCAGGAAATGGTTCTGGCGGTGTGGCTTATCCTCAAAGGATTCAGTCCATCCGCAATCGCTTCCGGGTCTGCCAAGCAGGCAATTCCTCCGGTTGAAGGGATTCAGTAATGCAGGCAGTCGTGTGCACCCGCTACGGTCCGCCCGAGGTTCTCCGGATCGAGGAGATCGCGACTCCGGCTCCCAAGAAGACCGAGGTGCGCATACGCATCCTGGCTACCGCCGTGACATCGAGTGATTGCTACGTACGGGGACTCAGGCTGTCTCCCGCGTACCGGATGATGGCGCGACTCGCACTCGGCTGGAACGCGCCCAGGCAACCGGTGCTCGGCATGGTGCTCTCCGGGGAAGTGGATTCTGTCGGACCGGACGTCAGGTCGTTCGAGGTGGGCGACCGGGTATTCGGCTTCGATCGACACCTCTTCGGGACGTACGCGCAGTATGTGTGCTGGTCGGAGGACGGTCTTCTGGCGACGCGACCGGCCATTCTCACCGACGAAGAGTCGGCGGCCATTCCCTACGGTGGCCTCCTCGCTCTCCACTTCCTGCGCAAGACCGGAGTTCGAGCGGGACACAGCGTCCTCGTCTTTGGGGCATCCGGGGCCGTGGGCACGTCGGCCGTACAGCTTGCCCGGCATCTCGGCGCGGAGGTCACGGGTGTCTGCAGTACTGCGAACGTGGAGCTTGTGGCATCTCTCGGCGCGACCACGATGATCGACTACACCAGCGAGGATTTCACGGACAAGACAGCGCGCTACGACCTGATCTTCGACGCCGTGGGCAAGAGGAAGAGCACTGCCGCTCTCCGGCGGTGTCGGCAAGTGCTTGCCCCCGGCGGAGCCTGCGTCTCGGTAGACGACGGCACACCGAAGCTCCGGCGCGAAGACCTGGTGTTGCTCGGCGAGCTGGCCACAAAGGGTGAGATCAGGCCCGTGATCGATCGCACCTATGCACTCGACGACATCGTCGACGCGCACAGGTACGTGGACATGGGGCACAAACGCGGCAACGTGATCATCAGCGTGAGGTAGCGCTCGACAGGGTCCCCATCGAACAGGCGTATCGAGCGGACGCAGTGATCGCTGTCCTGATGTCAGCGCCGGACGGCCGCTCATGCGCAAGACGCTAGGCGGAGAAGACGGAACTAAGATGACAAACAGGACGCTACGAGCAGGTTCGAGATTTCTCTACTCATGGAGCGGCCTGAATCTTCTTATCTCCTCCCTGATACTGACCATTGTTGTCTTTCGTCTTGGGGACTCACCGCTTCTGACGATGGTGTTCGAAGAGTCTGAGATCGCCAGACTTGGCGCCGGAGTCATTCCGGCTCTCAATTGTCTGACGATCCTGTACAACTCCTACGCAATCGCTCTCTCGATACTGGTTTGGCTCGTTGTCCGGTTTGGCCTAAACAAGGGCCAGAAATGGGCATTTTGGGCGTTGTTGATTACGATTGGCTTTGTCGAGGTACTTGCCTTCATCGCCTCCGCACCCCTCGGAAACGTACGCTGGCAAGTGAATGTGGTATTGAGCGCTCTATACATTGTGGGCATTGGCCTGTCGGGCTACTCCCTATTCAAGTCCAAGCACCAGGCCCCATGATCAAATGGCAGAAGCATTTGCAGAGGTAGCGTGCCCGGACGCTGCCGCTGCAAGTCTGCCCGAGGAGTAGCTGCTGCCATAGTGTTCGTGTCGCGGATAGCCACGGGGAAGGTGACGGGCGGAAAGACCCCCAGTTCCTCGCCCCAGGAGACGGCCTGAGGGCCGATGAATAGGGCCAGAATGTCGTTGCTGTCCGCCACACCTTGAACCGTGAAGGTGGGTGGGTCCCCCGATCGTTCTACAGTCTCTTCAACTTTCATGACTCTCATGGCGAGCAACGGGTCAAAGAAGAGACGGTCATAGAAGAAGCGCTCGAATTCCCTCCCGGCCCGGTCGACGCTGGCCTTATCCGGGAAGTCGGCGGCGGACACCCTCAGGTATCGGGGAGACGAGGGCGGTGCCTCGTCGGCTGGCTCGCCCAAGCCCCACCTCCCGATCTCCAGGAAGGCTTCGCGCCCGGATATGATCGCGCTCCCGTTGACGAAAACAGCGTGCTCCCCCCCTTTCTCATAGAAGCATGAGAAGCGGCCTCCGTGGGCCGTGGAGTCGCCTTGCTCTATCCAGGCGAGAGCGGCGGCTACCACCTCGGCCGCCGTGGGATCGGCCGGCAGTCCGGGACCGGCGTCATCCGATGCTGTGGAGCCGCAGCCGGCTGTCCACAGCACGAATACCGCCACCACCATCAAGCCCGCAACGGTCAGCAGTCGTTCGACGGCTGGTCGTCTCTCAACGTTCAGCGTGTATCCATCCCCTCACGCACACCCGCATTGACACCAAATTGCCGCACGATACCTGCGTGACCTCACAGGACTCCGCCCTTGCGAGATCTCCTCTTCCCCTATCTCACCTTCCGTAGAGCAGGTACTCTCTGGAGAGCATTCCGCCGAAATCCGCCCCGCTCGGGAGCGGCATGCGCCCCTCGAACACCAGATGAGGAGGCATGACGTCGTCCGCACTCGCCGGCGGTCCCAGCGGACGGAGCGCTCCCTCGACATCGTCCAGGGTCACGCCGAGTTCCTCCCGGGCCCAGTCGTAGACCGTCAACTCGACGGTGCGGGTGAGAGCCTCGCCAGTACGCGGAGAAGCAGCCGTTCGGAAGAAGTGATGTCGCCAGCCCGGGGTGCGCCCATTCTCCCCCAGGCATGGCTGCCAGTCTCCTTCGAGATCCGCTCTTTCCTGCTCGGAGAGAGGCTCTCCAGTGCTCGACTGCCCCTCATACAGCTCGGCCGCGATCCTGCCCGGCTGCGCGGCGAACGAGTATCGAACCCAAGCCTGGCCTTCGTAGAGCTGGAGTGTGTGGAGAACCAGCTCTTCGAGTTCGAGACCGAAGACCGGATATGCCCCGTCGTTCGCCTCCTCGAAGAGCTCCATCCACTCCTCCTGTGCACGCGCGAGCACTTCATCGACTCTGGGAATCTCCACCTCGTCAAGCGGCACGAGGCGGCGCGTGATCTCCATCCCCATCCAGGGATAGGGAGTCCAGCTCTGCCGCTCCCAGATGACGATGTTGGTCTCGGGGTCGACCTCGGCCTCGTAGGCGCCCCTATCGGTGGAAGACGAGCCGGCCGGACCCGCGATTCTGAGGATGCCCTCACAGCGATTGCCCTGCCAGTGAAGCTCCTCGAACACCATTGTGGGAGGTGGATACACGAGAGGCGAGCACAAGAAGGCCATGGACAAGGGGTGGGGCTCGCCTTCGAGCACGGCTTGGGCACGCAGGCCGAGCTGCTTCTCGGGACTGCGAACCGTGATGAGCATCGCGGCCGGGAAGGTCTCTCCGAGAAGCTCGATACGGAAGAGACCCTCCTCGGGGACGATCAATGCCTCCACCTTCTGCTCCGGCCCTTGCGTGCCGTCGGGATTCCTCCCCGCAACCAGAAGGGCGTACCCCGCAGGGATTGCCTCGACTCCGAAGACCTCGCGCGTCTCCACGCGCGTCTCCGCACCGCTGCACCCGGTCAGGAGGATGACCACAACGAGGAGTGCGAACATCGCCAGCCTCACGGTCCACCCGCGCCCGTGGCCGCCAGGGCCGCCCGGACGTCCTCCAGCGTCAGGTGGTGACGTGTTGAGTGGGTCACGGAACTGTCGCATGGGTCATCTCACGCAGAATCTTAGTCCATTGAGCGAAGTCGATGGAAGGTGCCTTGGCCTCATCGACATCTGGGTACCGCCGGAACTGCTGCACCACATCGTCTGTCCGGGAGCCTTCTCTCAGCCAGATCCAGATAACCGCCGGGTAGGAGTGCGCCTGGAGCGACTCAAGGATCTCCGGGCTGTCGGCGAACTCGAGCTGCATCTGCTTGAGCACCTGGTCTTTGCTGAAGAACTGCCACTCCTGAATGTCCGGCATCGTGCCGACTTCCTCGCGCAGCGCCTTCGCATCATCGGCGGAGTCGCGCAGGTAGAAGTAGACATCCGGGAGATAGGCGGATGCCTCGACCGAGTCCAGGACCTCACGCGGGTCCGAAGGAAAGTCGCTGCCGGGGGGTGGGCTCCATTCAAAGGCAAGAGTGCCGTCTATGAGTCCTCGGCGAATGCGCTCCACCTCGTCCGCCAACTCCTGCTTCTCGGGCGCGAGGATATTTGGACGGGTAGGCTGTCGGTCGATCCCGAGCGAGTGAAGGTGCTCTTTGGCGGACTCGGGGATCTCCATGAGGGTGCCGTCCGCGTTCACGAAACGGCCGTCACGCCAGAAGAACTCGCGACCGGTCTCTGTCACGAAATGCCCCTCACCCAGATACTCCCACCACCCTTCCGCGAGCGCGTCCACAATCGGTTGGGGGATGCCATCGTATTCGGGAGTGCCTGGGCCGTGGGGCCAAGAGGACGTGGTGGTATCGGAGGAAGCCGGGGCGGCGACGGATTGGCCAGAGCTTGTGGTCGAGGCGCCCGGGGTGACGCCACACCCGGCAACGAACAAGACAATGGTGAGACAACCAATCAGCGTCAGGAATTCGGACGGCCGACGCCGGCGCCGATTCATCGCCCTCCCCCTGTGGTCTCGAATCCTCACAGCACGTGCCCCTGCTTCTGCAGCTCTACCCGCCGGAACTGCTTCATAGGGCACGTCTGAGAAGAGTACTCTTGTGAGGAGGCGGCGCAAAGGGCCTGATACCGCGCCTATCGTAGTGACCGATCATCGGGAAGCGCGTCTTCGTTGCGGCGAAGAGTTGGCTCAATCCAGTAACTCGTCCTGTGAAAGCGATAATCCTTGACACCGCGCAACAAGGCTTCTCCGTTACTTTCGTCGAGCGATACCTTGAGCACTGAGATTCTCGCGTCCTCCTGGTTCAGATTCCAAAGAGCCGATTGCGGGCGATCAAAGAGGGGGCCAACAAGCTCTCTGCTCTCAGAACGGACAAATGCGTAGATAGACACGTGGCGGCCGTCGTCCTCGTCCTTCACCTCAAGTATGTCTAGGGTGGCGCCCAGCTCCAGGCAGGCAGTCCCAACCTCGGCCTCGATGGCTGTCTGGGTCTCTTGGAGGGGCAGTTTCTGCGGCCGGCTCAACTCGGCATCCGCGGGACGATCAGCCATCAAGCCCATGCTGCGCAACTCCTCCACCCCATCTTCGTCGACACTGAAGACGGCCAAGATGCGCAAAGGGATGCCTTGCTCGACCATGTGCAAGGCTTGATGCTCGATATCGTGGTAGTGGAAGACGCTGTCGGGCAGCTCCATGTCGGATTCGGCCACAAATAGGCAGACCAGAGGGAGAACGCTCTCCGGATCGAGACCGGTCTTCTCGACCTCTTCACGAGCAAGCTGGTTGTCCCCGGCGATGGGGCTTACCGTGGTGACGTCTAGAACTCGAATCCCCTTGTCCTCCCAGCGGGACACGAGGGCGTCGAGCCAAGCCTCTTGCTCGGGGGTGGGCAGCTGGTTCGCCTCCTCCCACGACCTCGCCGGGAACACGAAGAAGACAAAGTCGGTGCTTTGATACATGAGCGTGGTCGAAGACCCCGCCGCGGGCTCGTCCGGGCCACCTACCTTCTCCATGATGGTGCCGGAGAGAACCACCGTGCCATCCTGGACTTGCCGGCGCTCATCATCGGGGGCAAGGGTAGTGAGCTCCCCGTGCTCGCACAGGATAGCGGGGGCACCGGCCGGGATGCTATCGCCTTCCCAGGCATGCTGATACGCGAGTGCGAAGGCATAGTGACCCTCGGCAGGGACAGGCTCCCGCGTCTCCAACAGAGTATCGCGAAGTTTCGCAAGGCCCACGCTGTCGAGTGCGGCGAACACGGCATCGGCATAGACGACGGGAGCATGGGGCGTGAACTCGGGAAGCTTCTGCCAGGAGACAGAGAGCTTCTCGTAGGGCGGAGAGCCGCCCGCGGTCACCGAGTAGCCGTCTTTAGTCTGGGCCTCAAGAAGGATGTGCGTGAAGCCGTCGGCTCGATTGAAGGAGACGTCGAAGTCCTCGAGCCCTGCTCCCTCGCCCGCCAGTCCTGTCTCCGCCAGGATGCGTTCCCAGAGCCGGGTGAAGTTGAGATCGTAGGCGGTGAGGCCACTCAGGCTGATATCGAGGCGCCCGCTGTCTGCCGGGGCTCTCGCCGAGTCCGAGGGCTGCGCGGCCTCTCCCGGGAACTCCTCATCCGTGATAATGAGGGCCGGCACCGGCCTGAGAGCATCCATCAGCTTTGGTGCGCAAGTCACGGCCAGCACCAGGACGGCTGCCGCTGCCGCCACCGTACTTGCCGCCCGGACAACGCGGCGGCGCCTTCGGCGGCGCTCTGCCACGCCCGCGATTTCCTCCCATACCCCGCGCCATTCGACGGGACCGGCCAGACTCAAGAGCGCGCCCCTCAGCTCCTCGTCGGTGGTCATGACGTCTTCTCCATTCTTGCTCTTAGTGCTTCCTTGGCGCGGTGGAGGTGCTGGCTCAGCGATCCCTCGGATACTCCCATGACCTCGGCCGCCGCCCGGCGGGTGAGGTCACCCACGCAGCAGAGAGCGACGGCCTCGCGCTGCTTGGTCGGGAGCGCCCTGAGCGCGTCCCCGACCGCCGTGGCAGAGAGGGGCGCCCCGTTGTTCTCTTCGGCTGCACCGCCCTCCAGTGCCGCCTCCCGCCCCAAGCGAAGGAGGAGCCGCGCCAGGCGGCCAAGCGAGCGGTGGTGGTCCCGCACCAGGTTGAGTGCCACCCGGTAAACCCAGGCCACCGGATCGTCATAGGTCGAGATCTTTCTCCACTCCCGGACCAGTCGGATGAAGCCTTCCTGTACGGCATCGGCCGCAACCTCGCGATCGCCGGCCACCAGAGTGAGCGTCTGCACGAGACGGTCATAGGATGCTCGGAATACGGCCTCCGGGGAAGGGTAACGACGGATCACCCGTTCCTCGGGCTCCGCTCTCTCGCCGGCGTCCTCCCCGCGGTCCCGCACTCCGATGCCGATCTCGACCTCACTCACCGACAGTCAGCCTGCTTTCGTTGAACGCGCTCCACTCTCTACACGGTTGACACGCGATAATCCATGACATCCGTCCGAGAGAATCCGGTGGTCACCGCCCGTCCGCGCCGCCCCCCGTCGCCGCCGCCCACACGTCTTCCCATCGAGCAGTTCGGCGCTAACGCCCGCCAACACGGCAAGGGTCCGACGTTACGACTCTACTCGTCGTCGAAGTGCGGATCATTCGGTCGTATCGTCAGCAGCCTTGCTCGGAAAGTGCGGCGAGGGCCGGAGCCAAGCGGACGTACGCTTCCGGAAGGAGCTCCTCGCCCCGAGTACGGTCGGTGAGTCCTTCGGACTCAAGCACCACCAGCACCCGTTGCTTGTCGAGGCCGAGCGCCCCCGACAGCGAGTTCGCGAGGGTCTTTCGCCTACTCGCGAAGGCGGCGTCGATCACCCGGCGCAGGTGCTTCGGGTCGGATTCGACCAGCGGATGAGCAATGCTGCGCTCCATGGTGAGGAGGGTCGAATCGACGTTGGGCCGGGGGTGGAAGATGGCTCGCGAGAGAGGCCGAGCGTCAAGGAAAGCCACGTGCAATTGCATCCAGACGGAGAGCGACCCGTAGTCCTTGACTCCCGGACTGGCGGTGAGTCGGTCGGCCACCTCCTTCTGCATCATCACGCAGTAGCGCCGCACCTGCGGTAGCCTAGCCACGGCCTCGGCGAGGAAGGGCGCGGCCACCGAATAAGGCAGATTGCTCGCGCACACGGTGGGAGCCGGATCGAGGTCTTCGAGCCGCACGCGCATGATGTCCTCCATACGCAGTCGCAGGCGGGGATCATGGCCGAGCGTGGCCCGCAAGGGCGGCTCGAGGCGGCGGTCGATCTCGAAGGCGTGTACGCAGGCCGTGGCTCCAAGCAGCGCCTTGGTGAGGACGCCCAGTCCGGCGCCCACCTCTATGGCCACATCGTCAGGACGGGCCTCCAGACGGCGCAGAGTCAGCTCCACGATATTGTCGTCGATCAGGAAGTTCTGCCCGAGGTTGCGCCGGGGAACAATGCCGAACTCGGCCAGCCGGGCAAGCGACACCTGGGTGGGACGCCCCGGTCCGGCGTCTGCCGGCGCGCCGCCCGAGGATCTCTCACTCATGACTCCGAAGCACCTCGGCCGTGCCGATGGGCCTCCAACTTGGGGAACACGACCTCCACGTTCCGCCACACCTGGGCGGCGAGCTCCTCCACCGGCACACCTCTCAGCGCGGCGATGAACTCGTAGGTGTGCCTCACCTTGGCGGGCGTGTTGGGCCTGCCGCGAAACGGCTCCGGTCCCAGGTAGGGGGCGTCGGTCTCGATGATGAAGCGGTCGGCGGGGACCATGCGGACGGCCTCCTGCAGCGCCACGGCCTTCTTGAAGGTGACGTTGCCGGCAAAGCTGATGTAGAAGCCGTAGGAGAGGAGTTCCTCCAGGCGCTCAGGCAACGAGAAACAGTGCAGAAGCACCGTAGTGTCGGCCGCGTACTTTCGAAGCAACGGGATACTGTCGACATCGGCCTGGCGGGTGTGGATGATCACCGGAAGTGCCAGGTTCTGGGCGAGTTCAATCTCGGCGGCGAACACCCGCTTCTGATCGGCCTGCGGTGAGCGGTTGCGGTAGTAGTCGAGACCGGTCTCACCGATGCCGACCACCTTGGGGTGCGCGGCCAGTTCGGCCAGCCGATCCAGGTCGCCCGCGCCGACAAGGGCAGCATCGTGCGGATGCACCCCCACCGTCGCATACACGGCCGGGAAGCGCTCCGCCATCTCCACCGCAAGCTCGGACGACTGCGCGTCGGTGCCCGATTGTATGATAGCCGTCACCCCGGCCCGCGCCGCCTCCTCCACGAGAGTGCCGGGAGCCCCGTCACAATGGTCGAGATGGGCGTGGGTGTCGATGAGATCCGTCTTGTCGATGAAGTCGCTCATATCACGAATTCCGTCGTGTCAAGGACAGTGCGGCGCGCAGGAAGCACCTCGCCGCGCCCCTCGGGACACAACGTGTGCCGGGCGGTCCGGTGCGGCCCCCTGCCGCCTACTCCTCCAGCTCGATGCGCGGAAAGAGCGACGCACCCTTCACCACCTGCGCACCTTCGGGCAAGAGCCCCCAAGCCGCCTTCTCCCACATGACCGCGGGGCGGGCCGCTTCGAGACCCACGCGGGAGAGCAACGCCGCGCTGGTGGCCGGTACGAAGGGATACAGCAGCACCGCGAGCAGGCGGATACCCTCGGCCAGATCGTAGAGGGTGGCGTCGAGCTCGGCCGTCGCGCCTTCCTTGGCCTGCTTCCAGGGCGCCTGCTCCTCCACGTAGCGGTTGAGCCGACGCACGAAGTTCCACACCGCCTCGAGCGCCCCGGAGAGGTCGATGGCTTCCATCCGCTCCCGCCAGGCGGCGGCGGTAGCCGCCGCGTCGGCGGCGAGCGGCGAGGCTTCCGGCGCCCGCCCCGCGGGCGCCGGCACGACACTCTCCCGGTACTTGCCGACCATGGAGACCGTCCGCGACAGCAGGTTACCCAGCTCGTTGGCAAGCTCTGCGTTGTAGCGAGCCTTGAACGACTCCTCCCCCACCATGCCGTCCTGCCCGAAGTTCACCTCGCGGAAGCAGTAGAACCGGAACGGGTCGGGGCCGAATTCCTCGATGAGCGGGAACGGGTCCATCACGTTTCCCCGCGTCTTCGACATCTTCTCCCCGCCCAGCTTGAGGTAGCCGTGGATAAAGAGGTGCTCGGGGAGCTCGAAACCGGCCGACATGAGCATGGCCGGCCAGATGATGCCGTGGAACTTCAGGATGTCCTGCGCCATCACGTGGTAGGTGGCCGGCCAGAAGCGCGCGGTGAGGTCTTCGTCGCGGGCATAGGTGAGCGCGCTCGGGTAGTTCAAGAGCGCATCGAACCAAACGTACACCACCTGGGACGGATCCCAGGGGATGGGGATGCCCCACTTTAGTTGCGCGCGCGAGATGGAGATGTCGTCCAGCCCCTGCTCGATGAAGGAGAGCGCCTCGTTGTAGCGGTGCCGGGGCCTCACGAAGTCGGGATGGCTGCGATAGTGCTCGGCCAGCCGCTCCTGGTACGCCGACAAACGGAAGAAATAGTTGCTCTCCTCCATGTGTACGGGCTTTGTGCCGTGATCCGGGCACAGGCCGTCCACCAGGTTGTCTTCGGTGTAGTACGCCTCGCACTCGGCGCAGTAAAGGCCCGAGTACGCGCTCTCGTAGATATCACCGGCGTCGTGCACCGTCTGCAGGAACCTCTGCACGAAGGCCTCGTGCTCCGGGTCGGTGGTGCGAATGAAGAAGTCGTTGGTGGCGTTAACCTTGATGGCGACTTCCTTGAACTTGCCCACCATGGCGTCCACGTGCTCGCGCGGAGTGACGCCTCGCTCGAGCGCCGCCCGCTCCACCTTGTTGCCGTGCTCGTCGGTGCCGGTGAGGAAGAAGACATCGTCGCCCAGTTGCCGGTGAAACCGGGCCATGACGTCGGCGGCCACCGTGGTATAGGCGTGGCCGATGTGCGGCACGTCGTTGACGTAGTAGATAGGGGTAGTGACGTAGAACTTGCCCATGGCGCGACACCCGTGTTTCGCGATTGGTCAGCCGAAAGAGTGACCGCTATTCTATCAGTACAGCCTCCCACCGTACGCCCCAAGAAGGTACACTGACGAGGAACTGCGGCACGGGACCGCCGCCGCACAAGGCGGCCTTCGGCCCGCCGCATGAGCGAACGGGAATCGACAGGTCGGACGGGGGGATCGAGATGCCGGGGCCATCAGACACGGGACCTCTCCTTGGCGAACCTCTCCTCGACGAGATAGTCCCCGCCGGGGGCCTGACTGCCCTCCGTCTGGAGAGCGGACGCACTCTGCGCGTCGTCGATCTACAGGGCAAGCAGGTCGTCGACATCGTGGTTTTGGTCGCCTCCGACCCAACAGAACAACTCTCCTGTGTATACAGCACCATTCTCAACCGCTGCTGGAGACTCACCGCGGGCCACATCCTCTACACAAACCGGGCCCGGCCGCTGTTCACGATCACCGCCGACACCGTAGGGTTGCACTATGCCGGCGGCGGCTTCTGCACGGAAGAGGTCAACTTCCTCCGCTATGGGGCGCGGGGCACCAAGAACTGCGGTGCCAACCTGCAGACCGCCCTCCACCGCCTCAACGTCGGCGACACGATCTTCAGCCTCGACGCCTGCTTCAACATCAACATGAACCTCACCTACCAGCCGGATGGATCCATGGCCCTCAACGAGCCCCTTTCCCGACCCGGTGACTACATTGATCTCCGCGCCGAGCTCGACTGTGTCGTGGCCCTTTCCAACTGCCCCCAAGACCGCAACCCCTGCAACGGTTTCCATCCCACCCCGGTCCGGGTGATGGTCCTGCCCGCCGAATAGCGGAACATCGTGCTCAGACCGTCCGGCCCGACTCCGATGTGTCCTGCGGCCGGCTTCTCGCCCTGAACGCCTTCTCAGCCGCCACCACCAAATACGCAACCACCCCGGCGGCGAGGATCAACCCCCACTCCCACAGCCCGATGGGCGCCGTCACGAACACCCGGTTCATGAAGGGCGCGTAGGTGAACAGCAGCTGCAGCACCACCATGATGCCGACTCCGCCCCACAACCAGGGGTTCGAGAAGAACCTGGGACCCTTCTTCGCACCCACGAGCGTACGGCAGTTGAATAGATAGAAGAGCTGCACCACCACGAACACGTTCACTGCCACGGTGCGCGCCTCGGCAAGCGAGCCGCGCGATGACATCAGCGCGAAAAGGCCGAACGAGGCGGCTAGGAGCAGGGCTCCCACCAGGACGATCCGCACCACCAGTTCCCGCGTAAGAAGCGGCGTGTTCGGCTGTCGCGGGGGGCGCGTCATGATGCCCGCCTCCTTCTCCTCGAAGGCCAGCCCCAAGCCGATGAACACGGCGGTGGTCATGTTGATCCATAGGATCTGGACGGGAAGAATGGGCAGGGTGACGCCGGCAAGCACCGCTGCCAGGATGACGAGGCCCTCTCCCAGGTTGGTGGGAAGAGTCCAAGTGATGAACTTCACCAGGTTGTCGAAGACGCCGCGACCCTCCTCCACGGCGGCCTCGATGGTGGCGAAGTTGTCGTCGGTGAGCACCATGTCGGCGGCCTCCCGGGCCACATCGGTGCCGGCCATACCCATGGCCACACCGATGTCGGCCCGCCGCAGCGCCGCCGCGTCGTTGACCCCGTCGCCGGTCATGGCCACCACCTGGCCACTCGCCTGCAGCGCCTCGACAAGTCGGAGCTTCTGCTCGGGTGAGACCCGGGCGAACACACGGGTGCGAAGGGCCGCCTCCTCGAGCTCTTTATCGCTAAGGGCCTGGATGTCACGGTAGGAGAGGACCACGTCGGATGATTCGTCGGCCGAAGCGCCATCCGGGGCGGCGTCAGGCCCGCCCAAGATACCTACCTGACGGGCGATGGAGGCCGCGGTGATGGCATGATCGCCGGTGATCATCTTCACCATGACGCCCGCTTCCCTGCACGCCCTCACCGCGGCCGCAGCCTCCTCCCGGGCAGGATCGAGCATGCCCTGGAGTCCCAGGAACGTCAGCCCTTCAGCAACATCCTCCTGCTCCACCCGGGTCACTTCCGGTCCGAAGTCCTTCCGCGCGAACGCAAGCACGCGCAGTCCGAGAGAGGCCATCTGCTCCACCGCTTGCTCGATCGCCGCCGTGTCGACCGCCTGCGGGCTGCCATCTTCCGCCATGGCTCGCTCGCAGCGGGGCAAGAGAGCCTCTATCGATCCCTTCAAGAAGGCCAAGGAGCGCCCGTCCGGAGCCGCGTTCAGGGTGGCCATGTACTGCCTGCCGGACTCGAACGGCACCGAGTCCAGCCGAGGATAGTCGATGCTCAGGCGAGCAATGGCGACCCCGGCCTTCTCCGCGGATACAAGAAGTGCTCCCTCGGTGGGGTCCCCTTGGATCCGCCATCCATCCTCGCCTTCCTGGAGGAGGGCGTCATTGCAGAGTGCACCAGCCCGCAGCAACTCCGCCAGCACCGGGGGAAGAGAGCCGGTCAATGATCGATCGTCGGCACGCAACTCTCCGACAGGCGCGTATCCCCTCCCGGTCACAGAATACGTCCGTCCCGCCGCCCACAACTGCTGCACGGTCATCTTGTTCTCGGTGAGGGTGCCCGTCTTGTCCGTGCAGATGACGGTGGTGGAACCGAGTGTCTCCACCGCGGGCAGACGGCGGACGATGGCCCGTCGACGTGCCATCCGCCCCACCCCGATGGCGAGGGTGATGGTCACCGCAGCCGGCAGGCCCTCCGGGATGGCGCCTACCGCCAAGGCCACCGAGGCCATCAGCATCTCTCCTACGCTCTGGCCACGGAGAAGACCGACGGCGAAGGCCACTCCCGCAAGCGCCAGGATAGCCACCAACACCACCTTGCTGAACTGAGCAATCTTCTTCGTTAGCGGAGTATCGAGCGGTGACACATGGGCAATATGGCTCGACACCCGACCGATCTCGGTGTCGTCTCCGGTAGCGGCGACCACCCCTGTCCCCCGACCGCTCGTGACGAGGGTGGAGGCGAACATCATGTTAGTGCGATCGGCCACCTGGGTGTCGCGAGGAAGAGGCTCGCAGCCCTTTTGTACCGGCACCGACTCGCCGGTGAGAGTGGATTCGTCGCCGCGCAGATCGATGCAGGAGAGCACCCGCACGTCGGCCGGGACCTTGTCTCCGGCTTCCAGGATCACGATGTCCCCCGGCACGAGCAGAGACGCGGCAAGCCGACGCGGCTCCCCGTCCCGGACCACCATCGCCTCGGTGGTCATGACCCGGGCAAGCGCCTCCAGCGCCTGCACGGCTTTGATCTCCTGCACGAACCCGATGGCCGCGTTGAGGGCGACCACGCCCAGGATCACCCCACAGTCGACCCACTCCCTCAGGATACCCGCGACCAGTGCCGATGCGAGCAGGATGTAGATGAGAGGCTGGTTGAACTGATCGAAGAGGCGGGAGATCCATGAGGGTCCCACATGCTTAGTAAGTTCGTTGCGTCCGTATGTCTCGGTCCGCTGCCGAACCTCCCAGTCAGGCAGCCCTCGATCTGGGTCGACCTCCAGGAGATCGAGGGCATCTTCGACGGGCAGGTGGTGCCAATACTCGCTCAGGATGTCGGCCATCAGGCTCCGGTTCCTCCCGTCCGCGTGAGGAGCTCCGGCGTGAGCTCAGAGAGGTCGCCGAGCACATGGTCTGCGGCGGCGAGGTCTTCGTCGGAGATCGGCAGCATGCCGCTCTTAACAAGCAATACCCGCATCCCCGCCGCCTTGGCGGCCCTCAAGCCGTGTCCCGTGTCTTCCACCGCCACCGCCTCGGCGGGCGTAACGCCAAGAAGTGCGCAGGCCTGCAGGTAGACGTCCGGGGCGGGCTTACCCCTCCCCACCTCGTCGGACGACACGGTCACGTCGAACTCCTCGAGCAGACCGGCGCCTTCGAGCACGTGGTCGATGAGCGCCCGGGGCGAGGAAGACGCGACGGCCAACCGAAAGCGGCCGGCGAGGCGCCGCACGGCTTCCACAGCCCCGGGGACCACCGGCAGGTCGCGCTGATAGTGGCCCCGTATACGCCGGACCACTTCGGATACCATCTCCTCGGGCGTGAGCTTGAGCCCGTAGCGGCGCACCAGATAGCCCGACCATTCCAAAGAGTTGTCGCCGGTGGGCGTGTCCGGGTCTTCATCGGGGGCCCACTCATCGATCCACTCCCCTCCTCGCTCGGTCACCACCTCGCGGAGCACCCGCATCCATACGGCCTGGGAGTCTACGAGTACACCGTCCATATCGAACACCACGGCCTTAACGTCCGGATTCCTGCGGTAAGCCGCAACCGCGTCGTAGGTCGAACGCCGATCCTTCCCGGTGAGCTTCGACAACAGCCGAGCAGTATCGGTTGCACTTACTCCAATATGCATTAAATCTTGCACCAACTTAGCCACCGGCACCGCCACCTCCGTCGGCAGGACGGAATCCCGGACTTCCGCTGCGCGAGCCCCGCGGGGCAGAAGCTCAGCAACAGGGGCCAACACCAGCACGATCTCGCCCTTCACCCCATCGGCAAGCGAAACCGCCAGCTCAGAGGCGGTTCCGCGGAGCACTTCCTCGTACATCTTCGTCAGCTCCCGGCAGACGGCGACCTGCCTCGCGGGCCAGCGCTCCGCGATGGTCCGCAGAGTGGACGGCAGACGCTTCGGTGACTCGTACGCCGCCACAGTGGACTCCGCCCGATCCGCCTGTTCGATGGTCTGGACCACCTTCTTCGACCCCCGGGGCAGAAACCCCACGAACACGAAGCGGGCGATCGGGAACCCGGAAGCCACTATCGCCGTATCGACCGCCGAAGGCCCCGGCAGCACCGAGAAGGGAAGTCCGGCGTCTATGCAGGCGCGTACCAGGCGAAAGCCCGGGTCCGAAAAGCCAGGCATGCCTGCGTCGGTCACGAGAGCGACGTCTTGTCCTTCCTCGAGTCTCCTCAATATCAGGGGAAGCCGTTCTTCCTCGCGCGATTCGAAGAAGCTGAAGAGCTCCGCTCTGATCCCGTGGGCCGCAAGAAGCTTCTTCGTGCGCCGGGTGTCTTCACAGACCACGAGATCGGCCGAGCCCAGTACCTCGAGCACCCGCAGGGTGATGTCCCGCAGGTTGCCTATGGGCGTAGGACAGATGTGGAGCATTCAGGCTTCCTTGTGCCGGCATCTGTTCGCCGGCGGACTAGTTCTGGTCATCACGAGGCCTCGGTCCTACAACGCTCGAGCGCCCTCAGCTGCTCTTCAGCATACCGCTCCCGAAGGGGTCGTCGGGAGAAGCCGCCCCATCTTCGCCCAGGGACTCGGCCACTCCTGCGTAACCCCTCGTGGCATGATAGACCGCCTTGTCAAAAAAGGCGCCCAGCCTACGATTGAGTTCGAGTACGCGGTATACGTCCACCGGACGCTCCCACACCCGCCGGTCACGGGCGAACGTCCAGATATGCATCTTGAGCAGGGTAAGAGAACTCACTACCTCGTGCAGTGCGCACCCGTCCTTTTCCCTTTCCCGCCCCAGGGTGGCAAAGAAATCCTTGATCTCCCCGTCGGCCCGGGCGCCCGCGAGCCAACGTCCGAGCTGCGACAACGCCCCTGTCACCCGCGGAATGAGGTAGTCGGCCTCAAAGTTCGCGTAGCAGGGAGTACTGGGGTTCGTGCGTACGTCGGCAAGCCAGGCGGAGACGATCTCGGCGGCGTGCTCCCTGACGAATCCGACCAGGCCATCGGAGAGAAGCATCCCCTCCGACTCCTCCGACAGCCGGTTGAAGGAGTCCTTGATCCGCCACTCTTCCCAGTGCAGACGCAGATAGGCCCGGACTGCGTTGTCGTTGGCGGGAAAGGCGAGCTCCGGCAGCCGATCGTGCCGGAACCAGCCCACCTCGTCTGCGTCATCGCCTGGATGTGCGGTTCCCGCGATCATCTCCACCTCGAAGCTCACGATGAGAAGATCGTCGTAGAAGTCGCTCGGATAGCTGTCCACATCGAGAAGCTGTACCACGCGGCCCTCAATCCCCGCTTCTTCCTCGAGCTCCCGGAGCGCGGCTTCGGCTATGGTCTCTCCAAGCTCGGCAAAGCCGATGGGTAGGCACCACATGCCCTTCTGCGGTTCGCGGTTGCGCCTGACGAGAAGAACCTCCCGCTGCGCGTTCATGACCAGAGCGCTCGCTACCGGGAGGGGGTTCTGATAGAAGACCGTATCGCAGGAAGCGCACACCTCACGATGCCGGCCGTCCTCCATGCGCACGATCACTTGGGCACCGCACTGAGAACAGAATCTGGCCTTCAGCGGCACGAGGAGTCTCCGGGCGCACCCAGAGCGGAGGCGGTCTGTGGGGGGCCGACGGGGGCAGCCGCAGCGCGGCGCGGCCGGCGGCAACGAAAGATCACGTCGTCCTTGGGCACGAGTATCTCCGCCGCCCGCGCGAAGTGCAGCCGACTCTCGGCCAGATGGGATTCCACGAGTCCGCGCACCCCGTTCGGGCCCGCCTCATCGGGGTTGAGCATGAACGGCAGCTTGAACCGCAGGTAGGAGAACAGCGGCTCCAAGCGGCCGCCTTCGAATCTGAGCTCATTACGATACTCGATGGCCTCCACCTCCTCGAAGCAGGTCAAGAGCAGCTCGTGCCCCCGCTCGCCGGAGAAATGCGACACCAAGCGTACCAGAGGCGAAGCGTCCTCGGAGAGGTTGAGCAGCCGGGCAAGCTCACGACAGCTCTCTTCGGTATGGGTGATCGCCACAAGCACGCCCTCGGGCGAGAGCACCCGGGCAAGATCTGATATCACGTGTGGAAAGAAGTACAACGAATAGCTACAGATGGCCGCCTCAAACAGCGCGTCGCCATACGGCAGCGAGTCCTCCACTACCATCTGCACGAACTGACCCTGTCGGCCCGTGCGGCGAACGCGGTCTAGAAAGAGCTCCCGGTTGGAGTCCTCCGCATCGATGCCGAGAATGAAGGCATCGGGGGAGCAGAGGGCCGCCAGGGCCTCCGACATGAGACCGAAGCCACAGCCGAGGTCGAGCGCTCGAGTGACGGTAGAGAGGCCAAGGCCGGCAAGAGCCACGCCACGAATGTCCTCCGGGTGAGAGGAATGGTCGCGGATGACCCGCGCCGCCTCCTCATGGATAGTCGGATAGTGATAGCCGGAGAAGCCCTCCGGCGAATCGCCTCCACCCTGCGTGCAACTCGATGCCATCGTGTCTCGCTCCGCTTCCTGTCCGCGCCGCGCAAAAATAGCATCCCCCCAAATCGTCTCCCTTATGCACTGGCTATGGCCCTAGTATGCGCGCGCGCCACTCGTTAGAATGAAAGCCGCCTTGAATTGGGCATCTTTCGGCAGCTTACTGCCGACAGGAGAGCAGACAGCAGACGAACCAGGAGGGCTTACCACCGTGTACGCAGGCAGATCACGATCATTGTTCTTTGTGCTACTCATAGCCGTGCTAGTAGGCGCCCTGGCTTTCATGCTCGCCGCCTGCGGCGGGACTACGACGACAACCGCGGGTGAAACGACCACGACCGCGGCGGGTGAAACGACCACGACCACCGCGGGTGAAGAGGAGCCGTTCATCTTCGGCATGCTGTTGGTCGGTCCGTACAACGACCGGGGCTATAGCCAGGCCCACTACGACGCCGGGCTCTACGTGCAAGAAAAAGCTCCCGGTACAGAGATGATCTACATCGACAAAGTGAACGCCGCCGACCGTCCGGGCACCACACCCGCGCAGCTGGCGGAAGACCTCCTTTCTAAGGGTGCCCAGCTCATCATCTTCAACTCCGACGACATGAAGGACTCGGCGCTCGACTTCGCCCGAGCCCATCCTGAGGTGCCGGTCATCCACGCCTCCGGCGACTCCGCCTGGGAGGAAGGCAAGGACTATCAGGGTCTTCCCAACCTGGGCAACATCATGGGCAAGATGGAATACGGCAAGATGATCGCCGGCTATGCTGCCGCCCTCACCACCAAGACCGGTCAGATAGGCTACCTCGGCCCGTTGATCAACGACGAGACCCGCCGCTTGGCATCATCCGCCTACCTCGGCGCGCATTACGCCTGGGAGACGGTGCTCGGCAATGACCCGGCCGATCTCAAGTTCAAGGTCACCTGGATTGGCTTCTGGTTCAACATTCCCGGTGTCACCTCCGACCCCACGCAGGTCGCGCAGGACTTCTACAACCAAGGCTTCGACGTGGTCATCTCCGGAATCGACACCACTGAAGCGCTGGTCGAAGCCGGCAAACTGAGCGCCGAAGGCAAGGAAGTGTGGGCCATACCCTACGACTACGAAGGTGCGCTCACCGAGGCCCCGGAAGTAGCGCTCGGCGTTCCGTACTTCCATTGGGGTCCGGACTACCTGCGGCACGTCGAAGCCGTGCGGGCGGGCACCTGGGTGCCTTCTTGGGAATGGCAGGCGCCGTACTGGGCCGACATCAACGATCCGGACAACAGCCCCATAGGTTATGTGAAGGGCGATGCCCTCTCCGCCGAGGCTTCGGCCAAGGTCGATGAGTTCATCAAGGAACTCGCCGGGGGCCTCGAACTGTGGGCGGGCCCGCTCAACCTGCAAGACGGCGCCTCGTACCTGGCGGCCGGGGAGAAGGCCACCGACCAACAGATCTGGTACCTACCGCAGCTCCTCCAAGGCATGGAAGGCCAGAGCGTCTCCGACTAACGACGGCAAGGCTTCTGCCAGAGGGGGGCCCGCAGGCCCCCCTCTTTTTCTATTGGGTCCACTGGGGTGTAGGTAAGGAGAGCATTCCGCAGCCGCATGGAAGTCAAGCTCGATAAGGTATCCAAGAGCTTCGGGCCGGTAAGAGCCAACGACGGGATCACTCTGGAGATCCCCTCGGGGACCATCCAGGGCATTCTGGGCGAGAACGGCGCCGGCAAGAGCACCCTCATGAAGATCCTCTCCGGATTCTTCCGTGCCGATGGTGGCGGGATCTTCCTCGACGGCGCCGAGGTGAGCTTAGACTCCCCAGGAGACGCCATCGCGCACGGGGTGGGCATGCTGCACCAAGACCCGCTCGACTTCCCCACCATGTCCAGCGCTGACAACTTCCTCATCGGGAGCTCCGGCGGCCTGCGTCTCGACCGCCGACGTGCCGAGGCGGCACTACGCGAAAAGGCAGAGGAGATCGGTTTCGCTCTGCCCGGCGACGTGCCCCTCGAGACCCTGACGGTGGGCGAAAGGCAGCAGCTCGAGCTGCTGCGCCTGCTGTGGCTGGGAGCACGAGTACTCATTCTGGACGAACCGACAACGGGCATCAGCGCTCCGCAGAAGGTGCGCTTGTTCCAGACGCTTAAGCTGCTCGCCGAGCGCGGCCATACGATTGTATTCGTCTCGCACAAGCTGGAAGACGTGGAAGAGATATGCCACCGGGCAGCCGTGCTGCGGCACGGCCGGCTGGTGGGCCAGGCAGAGCCCCCTTACGATTTCGACGGGCTGGTGGAGCTCATGTTCGGCAGAGCCGTGTCCCCAGGCCCGGCCCAGATAATTCCCCACGGCCATACGACTCTGCGACTCGACCGGGTAGGCATCGAGACGGCCCGCTTGCGCATCGACGACTTCGACCTTGAAGTGAAGGCCGGCGAGACCATCGGCTTCGCCGGTATGGAGGGCAGTGGCCAGGGCCTCGTGCTGAGAGCCTGCGCAGGGCTCATTCGCACGGTGGCCGGCCAAATCGTGCTCGAAAACACGCGCATGACCGGTAGACCTTACCGGGCCTTTCGGGAACGGCGTGTGGCCTACCTACCGGCGTCACGGCTGGAAGATGGACTCGTGCCGAACATGTCCCTCACCGAGCACTTCCTCCTATCTCACCACGAGAGAGGGGTCTTCGTGGATTGGCAGAAAGGCCGCAGGGACGCCCAGCTTCACATCGATGACTTCAACATCAAGGGCACCCCCGCCATGACGGTCGAATCGCTCTCGGGTGGCAACCAGCAGAGGGCCCTTCTCGCGCTCATGCGCACGCCGCTCTCTCTTCTGCTCCTGGAACAGCCTACGCGGGGCCTCGACGTGGAGTCCACCATCTACATCTGGAGCAAGCTGAAGGACAGGTGCATGGAGGACACGGCCATTATCTTTCTGTCGTCCGACCTCGACGAGATCCTCCAGTACAGCGATCGCATCATCGTCTTCTACAACGGCCGCTTCTCCCCCCCGCTTCCTGCCGCCGACACCTCCGTGGAGCAGTTGGGCAACCTGATCGGGGGTCGTGGTGTCTAGGCTGAGCTCGCGCTGGATCCCCGCTGCCTTCCAGCTCGGAGCCTTCTTCCTCGCCCTGGGATTCACCACGGTCATCCTGCTGCTCGCGGGCGCCCCTCCACTCGAAGCCTACAAGCAGATCATCCTCGGCTCCTTCGGGTCCACCGTGAAGCTGGCGGACGTGCTGGTGGCCTTCGTACCTCTGCTGCTAACCACCGCCGGAGTGCTCATCACGTTCTCGGCCGGACTGTGGAATATCGGGGTGGAGGGACAGGTAACCCTCGGGGCTATCTTCACCACATGGATACTCCGGCTCCTGCTTGATACGGCCCTCCCCCCCTGGCTCATTATCGTGTTCGGCATCCTCGCCGGCATGATGGGCGGCGCACTGTGGGCCATGCTCGCGGGGGCACTCAAGACCTTCGGGGGAGTCAATGAGATCTTCGGGGGGCTGGGACTCAACTTCGTCGCGACGGCGCTCACCCTGTGGCTCATTTTCGGGCCTTGGAAGCGGCCGGGCGTGGGCTCAATGAGCGGTACCGAGCCCTTCCCGGAGCACCTCTGGTTGCCTCAATTGCCCGGGCTGCGTCTCAGTCCCTTTGCGCTCCTGCTCGCCCTCGTCGCCATCGTCCTCGTGTATGTTTTGCTTCAGCGTACCTACGCCGGTCTCCGCTTCAAGGCGGTGGGCAACAACCTCAAGGCCGCCTTCTTGCTCGGCCTGCCCACCTGGCGGTACATGCTGCTTGCGTTCGGCCTCTGCGGCGCCTTGGCCGGGATGGCCGGCGCCATCCAAGTGGAGGCGGTCTATCATCGCCTTATCCCGTCCATCTCGAGCGGCTATGGGTTCTTGGGCCTCTTGGTGGCCATGCTCATCCGGTACCGGGCCTTGTGGGCCGCGCCGGTTGCCCTGTTCTTCGCCGCCCTCAACATCGGTGGCATCCAGCTGCCCATAGTGCTGAAGCTCGACTCGACGCTGTCCGGCGTGCTGCAGGGTTCACTGGTTCTTTTTGTGTTGCTCGTGGAAGGAGCGCGGCACCGCTTCATGGAGAAGAGGGCCCGGGCCGCCCGAGCGGAGCAGAGCGCATGAGCGGCATGATACTGCTATCAGTGAGTGGGGGGACCGCATGACCGGCGACGCCATCATTGCCGGGTTGGCCGGAGTACTGGCCGCCGCCGCCCCCGTGCTCTTCGCGGTCATCGGTGAGACCATCACAGAGCGGGCCGGCGTCATCAATCTATCGCTGAACGGCACCATACTACTCTCGGCCATGGGGAGTTTCGTAGTGGCAAGCACCACGGGCAGCCTGCTGCTCGGCTTCCTGGCCGGCGCACTCATCGGCGCCGGTGTCGCCGCCATCGTGGCATTCAGCAGCATAACGCTGCGTCAGTCGCAGGTGGCCGTCGGCTTCGTGCTCGCGCTACTCTGCCGCGACCTGGCTTACTTCTTGGGCAATCCCTTCATGGGCGAGGCCGGTCCCCGGCTCACGGCCACCCGCATCCCGCTTCTCTCAGAGATACCGGTGGTGGGCCCACTGCTGTTCCGGCAGAACCTGATGACCTACCTGAGCTTCATCCTGATCGCCGCTGCGTGGCTGTGGATATACAAGAGTAGACCGGGTCTCACGCTCCGCAGCGTGGGAGAGCGCCCACGGGCGGCATTCGCTCGAGGCGCCAACGTCAATCGCCTACGGTTTCTCTACACGGTTCTCGGGGGCGCGCTCGTGGGCTTGGCCGGACCGGCCTTCTCGCTCGCGGTGAAGGCCGGATGGAAGGGCACCATCTCAGGCCTCGACGGCATCGGCTGGATCGCGCTCGCCATCACCATCTTTGGCGCCTGGAACCCGCTGAGGGCCGCTTTCGGCTGCTACTTCTTCGCTCTTCTGCAGTGGCTCGGCGTGGTACTACAGCCTAGCCTGCCGAACGTGCCCTCCCAGGTGTTGCAGGTGGCTCCGTTCCCTCTGATGATCCTGGCCCTGCTCCTCGTGAACATCGGCAACGCGGAGTGGGTGGAGAGGATGCTGGCCGCCCTGCCGGAACGTACCCGTCATTTCGTCGCCCGTGTGCTGCGCTCGATGCGGGTGCTTCCCCCTGCGGGCCTAGGCGTGCCCTTCGAACGGGAGTAGTGCGCCCTCGGGTTACTCGTGCGGCCTCTCGTCATCTTCGACCGGAGGCCGCCGCAGAGGTCCCAGGCCACGCCGAGTGACCGGATCGCTCCGGGGACCCAATTCGCCCCGGGAACCAAGTTCGTTCCCCGGGATGATGTCGTAGCCAATCGCCGTATCTTCAGACTCTTTGATCAAACGGTGGACCGGCGCCTGCACATCGTGGTAGCAGTTGGGGCACATGAACACGGGATTGCGGAGAAGCCAGCGAGCCCTCTTCTTCATGCGCCGCCCGCAGTGCTCGCAGGCAAAGCTGACGCTCTCTTCATCAAGACCAGGCAAGGCCTCTCCCGGTTCGTGGAAACATTAGGGGCGGGAACTGCGCCCCCATCATGCCACACTTGCATGGCCCCTGGACAGCGGGATCCGTACCGCGGTCCTCAGTTGAAGAGCGACTCGTCTGGAATGGAAAGCCAAGACCCGGAACGAGGGGCCGTAACGGCGCCGCCAAGTACCTGCCCGTGCGCCGCCACCTCGCGCCTGCGCATGACCGCCGGCTCGAAGCCACTGCACCCACAGTATGAACACAGAGGCAGCACGCCGGATTCGGCTGCTATGTGGACCCGCTCACCACACCAGATACACCGGTACAGCCCGGAAGGAAGTCTGTCACCCGTTCTGTGCATTGCATACCCCCTTTCTCTTCTCGGACAGTATGTTTGCCTTCCCGACATGTCCTGAGATAGAAAAGGCCGGAGGAATCCGGCCGGGTATTCGTGTCACTTTCTTCAGTATAGTACCAACAGAGTGTGTAGGCAACTGGTACGGAGTCGGGACGGTGAGGTGCAGACCCGCGCCGGCTACGCCGGCGCGGGTCTGCACCTCACACCTCTGCCCTCTCGGCTTCCACCACAGGAGGCTAGGTGCGTGCGGGAGGGCGAGACCGCTAGGCGAGGATCGCTGCGAGATCCTCATCGGGAGTGGTGATCGGCTTGATGTCGTAGTTGTCGATCAGGTACTGCACCACATTCGGCGTGAGGAAGGCCGGGAGCGTCGGACCCAGGCGCATGTCCTTGATTCCCAAGTACAGCAGGCTGAGCAGAATCGCAACCGCCTTCTGCTCGTACCAAGAAAGCACCATGCTGAGCGGCAGTTCGTTCACACCCACGTCGAACGCATCCGCCAATGCCAACGCCACCTGGACCGCCGAATAAGCGTCGTTGCACTGGCCCACGTCGAGCAGCCTCGGAATCCCCTCGATGTCACCGAGGTCCTTATCGTAGAAACGATACTTGCCACAGGCGAGGGTGAGCACCACCGTGTCGGCCGGCGCCTTCTCCACGAACTCTGTGTAGTAATTGCGGCCCGGCTTGGCTCCGTCGCACCCCCCCACCAACAGGAAGTGCTTGATCTTGCCCTGCTTCACCAGGTCGACGATGGCGCCGGCGTGGGACAAGATGGCATCTCGGCCGAAGCCCACCGTCACCGTCTTGCCCCGCGTATCCGCTGCGAAGCCGGGCAGCTCGAGCGCCCGCGCGATGACGGCTGAGAAATCATCCCGCTCCACCCGCGGCAATCCCGGCCAGCCCACAGCTCCGGTGATGAACACGTTGTGCTCGTACTCCGGCTGCGGCTCCATCAGGCAGTTGGTGGTCATGAGAATCGCGCCGGGGAACGCAACGAACTCTCGTTTCTGGTTCTGCCAAGCCGTACCGTAGTTGCCGTAGAAATGAGGATACGCCTTCAACTTGGGATACCCGTGGGCGGGCAGCATCTCACCGTGCGTATACACGTTGATGCCGAGGTCCTTCGTCTGCTCGAGAAGGGCCTCGAGGTCGAGCAGATCGTGGCCCGACACCAGAATGGCCTTGCCTGCCTTGGCGCCCAAGGGCACCGGGGTGGGAGTGGGATGGCCGAACGTCTCGGTGTTCCCTCGATCGAGAATCTCCATGGCCTTCAGATTGGCTTCACCGCAGCCCAGAACCCGTTCCAACCAGTAGCCGAGGTCACCCTCGCCGTAGTGGGCGAGATCGGCAAGCGCGTCCACCAAGAACGTCTCCACGGCCTCGTCGCGGTAACCCAGTATATGGGCGTGGTCGGCGTACGCGCTGACGCCCTTGAGGCCGAAGAGCAGCGTATGCTGAAGCGCCCTGACATCGGGGTCGTCGCTTGCTTCTTGGTTGATACCTACTTCACGCCCTTGTGCAATCAACCCGTCGATATCGGTGGCAGGCTCGAAAACGGCTACGGGGTCGTCCAAGACCACGTCGGCTTCAACTGCCAGGGCTTTGCGATGCTCGACTGCCTTTCCGATCCACTCGGCCAAAGCCTCCGGATCGAAGTTGACGTTGGTCAGGGTGGTAAACAACCCTTCCTCCAGAAAGCGGTAGACATCGGCTTCGATGTCCACCTTGCCCCGCGCCTCGCGCACGGTCAGAGCCAGGCCTTTGAGCGCATAGACCAAGAGATCCTGCAGCGTCGCCACTTCATCCTTCTTGCCGCAGACACCTTTCACGGTGCAGGCGGTCGACTTAGCCGTCTGTTCGCACTGATAACAGAACATCCTGTATACCCTCCCCGTCGTTGTTGGGATAGTCACGTTCGTATACCCACAAAGGCTACATTGCAGGCGTCGGTATAATCCTTGACTTAGGTCAAGCGAGAAGAAGAAGGCCTCCCATGGACCCACTGAGCCTTGAACCGTCCGCTCCACTCTCCGCACCTGCGGGTCGGCCCACCCTCGCCGGTGTTCCTCTATTCTCGAATCTGAGCGCGGATCAGCTGGAGCGCCTCGGTCTTCGTTCCCGCCTTATCTCCTTCGAAAGAAGGGAGGCGGTGTTCCATGAGGGCGACGAAGCAAGCGGCTTGTATGTGGTAGCCCGGGGGCGCGTGAAGGTCTACAAGGTCTCTCCCCGGGGCAAGGAGCAGATCCTGCACCTGCTTGGGCCGGGAGAGCCTCTCGGCGAGGTCGCGCTCTTCTCCGGACGCACCTTCCCCGCCAATGCCGAGACGGTCGAACCCAGCCTGCTCTTCTATGTCGCCCGCCGGGCGCTCATCGACCTCATACATGAGGACTCCGAAGTCGCGCTGCACATGATGGCCTTCCTCTCGGCCCGTCTGCGGGCCTTCGCCGGCCTCATTGAGAACCTCTCCTTGCGTGAGGTGGCCGGCCGCTTGGCCTCCTTCATCATGCTTGGAGCCGCCAACAGGCTCGACCTAGCCTTGGGTGGTGCGGCCGACGGGAACACAGGTGCGCACGCAGGCACGATCACCGCGACCGCCGCCGGAAGCGCTGCCAGCCGACCCGACACCATCGATCTCGATCTCTCCAAGACCGAGATGGCCGCACTGTTCGGCACGGTCCCAGAGACACTCTCCCGGGCATTCCGCCAGCTCCAGGACGAAGGCATCATCGAGACTCAAGGCCGCAAGATACGGGTGAAGGACTGGAGGATGCTGGAGAAGGCCGCCTGGACGTTCCCCTCCGGGACCGCAGGCCGCCCTTAGCCGCCCGGAAGCCCGGGCGCCGCACGGCGTCCGGGCTTCAGTCCGATCTCACCCAACGCCACGAAGACGGCCGCTACAGCCACCGGTGAACTCCAGGCCGTCACGAGCAGCTGATACCCGGCAAGTTCGGTGGAGAGCTGGAAGTTCGTGAACACGTAGCCGATGACGAGAAGCACCACGGCTGTGCTCAGCATGAGCTCGTAGTTGACCAACCGGCGGCTGCCCACCTGCTCCACGCGGAAGAACGGGGATGCCCTCAGGCTGTTTCTGAGCATGAGCCCGTAGGCCACGGCCAAGACCACCAGAATCGCGATCGACAGCGGCAACAGCTCGGTGACCGGACCGATGATGAAGTAGTCGAACAGGCCGTGCGCCACCGTGGCGATGAGGAGACCCACGAGAATCGCCACTACCGGGTTGCCCGGCTTGATGTAACGGGCCCGGGCCCACGAATAGCAGACGATACTTGTCATGGATAGATGCAGCACAGTGGAGGTCAAGAAACGCACGAACACGATGCCGAGGCCGTAGGTGGTGAAGTAGAAGGAGTTCTCGAGGGTGGCGAAGCCAAGGGCCGAAAGGCTGCCGTAGATTAGGTAGTCGACCGGTTCGTTGGCCTGCTTGGATAGGGTGATTATGAGTAGAACGGGTAGGAACTTGGCGATCTCCTCGACTAGGCCAATATGCAGGAGACTGAAGATGAGATCGTTCAGCCAGTCCCCACCCAGGGTGAGGGGCAGCACCAGCGACAGCAGATCCCCCAGCACGAACGAGGTGAGTGCGAAAAACCCTCCCAGAACCAGGGTGGCCATAAGCAGCGGAAGCGGCTCCTGCTCGAAGATGTCGATGCGCCAAAGATAGACGAACCACATAGCGCAGATGAGTAAGGCGCTGAGTGCAGCCAACACAGCAATTCGCCCGAAGGGCGCCGCGAACGTCAGCCACATGTACCCGGCCACATCGCCGCTTCGAAAGGCCAGCACCCGCAGGTCTTGCATGCTTACGTATGCGCCTGTGACCTCGTCGTCGACCAGCGCCCGCACCTGGTCGAGCCGTCCTTCCTCGAAGTAGATGAGCAGCAGGTTGGTGACGGCCCCGGACACGTTGCCGCCGATCTCGATCTCGGTGCGAAAATATGACTCAGCACGGGCCGGCTCTCCCTGCTCTCGCAACACGTAGCCTATGGAGTTGTTGAGATACTCCAACCGGGTATCGTGCACCCGGCCAAAGTTTACGAGAGCCTGATCCCAGTCCCCCGCCAGGCCGGAGATGAGACCAAGCGAGTAGTTGCCCACATCGGCCCCGTCGTCCTGCTCGACCAGCTCTCTATACCGGTCGGTAGCCTCTCCTTCCCCGTCCTCACCTATGAGCCCCAGCCGGTACTCGTTGTTTACGAAGAGGTAGTTCCACTTCATGCTGAGCGGCTCGGAGGCAAGGAGTTCCTCCAACACCGGCCTGGCTTCAGAGGGTAAATCGGCCGAGAGCAACACGTCGAGCCTCGCCGCCGGGTCGGCGGGAAGCTCGCGGTAGGCGGACACGTTGACCACCGCGATGACGAGCACCAAAAGTAGCAGAGCGAACGGGAGTGGATGCCGGATCAGCCTGCGCACGCGCATCTCAGACCGGGATCGCCGCGCCTCACGCTATGCGGTACTCACGCGTGCCCAGGCCGATCTCCTGCCCATGCGCCAACTGCACAGTGGGATCAAGTCGGTGGATATGGGCAAACTTGTCGGGCGCCGACACGCCTCTCTTGCCCAGAGCGCTGGCGACGATTCCTTCCTGCCGGTTCACCAAGTCATGGGCGGCCTGATCGAGCGCCACCGCATCGAGCCCGGCCAGGATGCCGACGTCGGGGGTGATGGGAGCGTCGCTCCAATTGGCACAGTCACAGTCTGGCGTGATGCGCATCATGAAGCTGACACCCAAGAACTTGCCCGCCTTGCCCGTGAGAGCTCCAAGAGCGAACTCGGCCATCTTCTTCTGGACCAGGCCGGCCTCCGACTCCCATGACACCTCTATGGCTCGCCGCGTGCAGGTCACCGTGCACTCCCCGCAGCCTATGCAGCGTTCCGCGTCGATCGCCGCGTGCTCCTGCACGGTGATGGCCTGCGCCGGACACCACTTCGCACAGCGCCCGCAGGCAGTGCAGCTATCCTCGTTTACCTGAGGCTTCACATCGGAATGCATCATCTGTTTGCCCGATCGCGGCGCGCCGCCCATAGACAGATTCTTGATCTGCCCACCGAAGCCCGCCAGCATATGCCCCTTGAAGTGAGCGAGGGAGATGAGCGCATCGGCGTCGAGCAGGCCGGTGCCGATCTTCACGCGGTCGTAGATGAAACCCGGCACCGGCACCTCGCGGAAATCGCGCCCCACCAGTCCGTCGAGAATGAGGATAGGGGCGCCAACCGTGGCATACGAGAATCCATTCTTGAGCGCCGTCACCAGCGAGTCGTACGCGTTACTGCGCGAGCCGGCGTAGAGCGTGTTGGAGTCCATGAGGACGGGCCTGCCACCCAAGCGGAGCACTTCCTCCACCACCGTGCGCACGAAGGGAGGCTGGATGAAGCCCACATTGCCGAGCTCCCCGAAACTGAGCTTGATCGCGACCAGGTCGTCGCGCTCGACGACCCCGCGGATACCCGCCTTCTTCAAGAGACGACGCAGCCGCACCAGATTGGGGCGCCCCGCCGAAGCTCGAGTATCGATGAAGTGCACATCGGCCATCAAGACCCCATCACCCCCCTGTGCCGTACTCCTCCCAGGCGAACAGGCCGGCGCCCACCATACCGGCAAGCCCGCCCAACCCCGCCTGAGCCAGCCGCACCCGATCGCAGGCCGGCGGCAGCGCGCGCTCGGCCATGGCCTTACGGGCGGGCTCCAGTATCAGATCGCCCAACTCACCCAAACCACCACCCACCACGATCATCTCCGGATCGAACATGTTGGCAAGATTGGCACAGGCGATGCCGAGCCACCAGCCGTACTCGTTGAGGGCCGTACGGGCCGACAGCTCGCCATCGCGTGCAAGCGGTCCCAGCGCTTCACCCGTGAAGGCGCCGCGCTCGAAAAGCCCCACGGTCCGAAAGGCAATGCGTTCCACGGCCTTGGCGGACAGGAACGTCTCCAGGCAGCCCCGAGCCCCGCACCGGCATTCTTCTCCATGCGCTTCGAAGAGCACGTGGCCGAGTTCGCCGGCCGCTCCGTTGGCCCCCCGATATACGCGCCCGTCGAGCAACATGCCGCCACCGACGCCGCTGCCCAGAGTGAGCATGATCACGTGGCGAAGACCGGCAGCCACCCCAACCTGCGACTCAGCCCACACGGCCGCGTTGGCGTCGTTGTCAAGGGTGACTGGCAATCCGGTGGCTGCTGCCACCCGCCGAGCCAGCGGGAATGACCTTATGGGAAGGTGCGGCGAGGTCACCACCACGCCCTCCTTCTGGTCGACCGTGCCGGCACAGGCCAGCCCGATCGCCGTGACATCTTCTGCAGCACCCTTGCGGGCCTTCTTGATGGTGACCAGGAGATCCTCGAGAAAGGCGCTCGTCTCACGGGTAACCACGGGACGCACAACCGCGTCGCCGACCAAGCCGCCATCCCGGCCCACAAGCCCGGCGGCAACCTTGCTGCCCCCGATGTCGACGCCCAGCATCACCGCCATGTGCCCTCCCAGGATGTCGCTCCGCCGTGAGTCGACGACCGTCAATTGATGACCGTCAATTGATGATCTGCACCGGTGTGCCGATATACACGCGATCGTATAGATCCTCAGCGTCGGAGATCTTCATCCTGATACAGCCGTGCGAGGCCCACGAGCCGATGGTCCAAGGCTGCGGAGTACCGTGGATGCCCACGCTGGGCGAATCGATGCCCATCCATCGGGTACCCAAGGGATTGCCCGGCCCCGGGGGAACCGGCTTTAGACCCACCGCCCAAGACGAGTTGGGAGGTGTCCATGACGGATGCTTCCACATGGCGATGATGCGGAACCGGCCCACCGGCGTTGGCCATGAGCGCGTACCCACTGCCACGCCGTAGGTCTTCACCAGACCGTTCTCGTCATAGAGGTACAGTTTGCACTCGGACCGGTCGATCACGATGGCCTTGACCATAGCCCTTACCGCGGTGGAGTCGAGCATAGGCAGCGGCTCCAGACCCTTGGACTCTCTGAACGCGACAAGAGCCTTCTGGGTCTCCACGTCCAGCTTAGCCGTGCGTTCACCCGAGTAGAAGCCGCGAGCCTGCAGCAACCGCTGCAACTCGGCCACGTCTTTGCCCTGGGCCCCGGCCACCATGTTCACGTAGCCGAACTTATCGGTGCTGTCGACCTTGAAGGTGTGCGAGTGTTCGGCCGTGTGACCTCCCCGGTCTCGCACCGACACGTGAACAACGTGGTCTCCCTCGGCCAGTTCGCCGAGAGAGACCAGGTACTTGTAAGAGGGGTGGCCGCTGTCGGCCGTGACTGCGCTGGAAGCCCGAACGTTCTCGCCCGTCTCGGCAGCGCCACCCGGGCTCTCGGTGTCGAACGCCTCGACCCGGGCAACCAGGACCTCGGCCGCGTCGACCCTGACTTCAACTTCGAGCCCCTCGGGGAAGTTGTCGGCCACCTCGAGGTGAAGCTCGAGCTCGTTCTCTTCCACGACCCCCTCGGGCCAATCCAGAGCATGGATGACCGGCCGCTCGAAGTCTGCGAAGCTCTGCCACTCCCGGCGATAGACATTGCCGACCGTGTCGGTGACCTCGAGCACGATGTGCTGCGAGCCCTGCTCCACGTCGAGCACAGTGGTGAAAGAGGCCTGCTCTTCCTGCAGCGGGAGTGCAACGCCGTTCACTGTGAGAGTGGCCGTTCCCGGCTCGTCCCACCAGGCGTAGACCGGCGTGCGTGGCTCGTCGAGCGTCGTCAGGTCAAGAGGAGTCACCAGCTCGACCATCGGCGGAGTGGTGTCCACCCGGAAACTCCAGCTCTGGACCTTTTCGCGGGCAAAGAAATTGTCAGAGGTGAGGACCACCTCGGCCGTGTAGGGGCCGTCCGCCAGAGTAGTGGCCACGGCCACCCGGTCGCCCTCGAATAGAAGCTCCTCGGAAGGGCAGGGGGCACCGTTGATCAACACCTCGACCGCGGCACCGCTCTGCTCTAACCGCGAGACCGATGCCGACAGCACCACCTCGCCGCTAGCCAAGACCGCTCCATCGGCAGGGAACACCTCACCCAGTGAGGCGGCGGTCACACGCTGCTGCACCAAAAACACCGAACCGGCGACCAGCAAGAGCGCTACCGCAACGGCAGCCCACCAGAACCAGTCGAGACCGCGCAATGTCTTCTTGATGAGGACACTCCTTCATCTGTGCCGCGCTCTAAGCGCTGCACGCGTTCGGCTACACGACGAAAATCATACCAGCGGGCCGCCCCCTCGTTAAGGCCCTACCGTTCGGGTGGTACCGTGACTGCTCCTTGGAACCGCCACCCCATTCAACGCCGGCTGTTCTCGGGACCAAGCCACTTGTACATGCCCAAGCTGTCGATCTTGTGATGGTGATGGGGCAGAAGGTAGGAACGGACGTACCCGTGGCGGCGGTAGAAACGCTCCGCCTGCGAAGCCGCCTTCGTGGCGAGCATCACCTTGTGGCAACCGGCCTCAGCAGCCTCCCGCTCGAAGCGCCGTAGAAGATTGGCGCCCAGGCCTTGGCCACGCAGTTCGCCGTCGACCAGTAACTCCTCCACCGTCGCCACGCCGCCGGCCCAGGAGCCCCGCAAGACTCCGCCTATGCGGCGACCCACGTGTATCGCCCAGGTTGCCCGGATGACGGTCCAATCGAGCCTACGGCCGAAGAGCTCCTCCTCGGCGCCGGGCCATCCATCGCCAAGAAAGCGACGGGTCCGCCTGTGCGCGGGCTCCTCCCGCACGATGCTGTAGTCCGGATGGACGGAGCTCTGAGGGAAGCGATCGAGCCGTAGGTCGTCTTCGTGGAGCAACAGCTCAAGCTCGGAGAATGGAGGCATGCGCCTCGCCACGGACAGAGCGGCATTGGCCGGGGCAAAAAGCCCCCACGACTGCAGCAGGAGCGCGGAGACAGCGGCGATCGGTAACGATGACCCACAGGCGATCTTCATGAAGCAACCCACTCCCACCCCTCCGCCCGAAGCCACCTCGGGCGGCAAACCGAACGCCTGCACGCCTGAGGCGCCCATCTTCGCCACGAAAGCGCCGGGACGCGCGACGCCTCCGGAGCCAGCTCCGGAGGCGTCTCCTCCCTCGAGGTCACCCCGCGATATGTGGTCTTCCTGCCTATACGCCCGCATGACCGCAGTGTCGAGGCTGCCAGGGCCACACACCAGCTCCGGGTGGTCGGCCATGGCCCGGACCAGACGGGCGAAAACCGGGTCGCGGCCGGCGGCGAGCCGGGCGTAAAGCGCGGCCGCCTGCCGCGCGGTGATTCGGAACACCGGCACTCCGCAGCCGTCGACGCCGCAGCGGATATCCTCGTCGGCGGGCTGCAGCAAGAGGGCGCGAATACTTCTCGCAATGAGTTCCTGGACGGGATGATCGGGCCGGGAGTAGCCCTCCGCAGGCAGGCCGAGATGAAGGGCGAGAACCGCCATGCCTGCATGCTTGCCCGAGCACATGTGGTGCAGCGGGCTCGGCTCGAAGCCCTCCTCGGCGAGCACGCGGGCAGCAGCGCTTTCGGGCGAGCCCGGTCCGCACTCGAGCACCTCCGGGCCGAGCCCCAGCCGGGCCAGCAACCCGCTCACCACCTCCACGTGGCGTGGTTCTCCCAGGTGGGAACCACAGACCACCGCAAGCTCCTCGTCGCTCAGGCCGAAACGGTCGGCCGCACCCGAAGCGACAAGTGCATAGGCCTGAAATGGCTTGGCCGCGGAACGCAGGTGCACCCGCACCTCAGGGTCACCGCGTGCGGTCAGCACGACCCCCTCCTCATCCGCTACCGTCAACACTCCTCGGTACATGACCTCGGGCTGCCCCCCCGCGAAGCAGGGCCGCAAGAGGTTCGGTCGCAGCGTCGAAACCTGCGGGGCTCTCAGAGACCGAGTTCGTCTGCCACTCCCTGCATCGCCTCCAGTCCCAAGGTCAAGAACTCCTCAAGCGGCAGGCCGAACTGCTCACAGCTGGCGATGTCTTCCCGGCTGGCACCTCGGGCAAACGCCGGTTCCTTGAAGCGCTTGCGCAGGCTCTTCAGCTTGACCAGCTCGAGCTTCTTCTCCGGACGGATCAACGCTGCCGCGGTGACGAGACCGGAGAGACGGTCGGCAGCCACGATGGCCTGATCAATAGTGCAGGTACACGTGGAGCCGTTCTCGGGATTGTGGGCCCTTATAGCCTGCAGCACCACCTCGTCGGCGAAGCCCCGCTCCCGCAGCCACTCGACGGTGCGCAGCCCGTGCTCCCCCATGACCTCGGCCGTCTCATCGACATCGAGGTCGTGAAGCAGCCCGGCCATTGCCCAGGTCTCGCGGTCTTCGCCCATACGCTCGGCCAAGGCGCCCATGATCACTTCTGTGGCTATCATGTGACGCACGAGATTCTCGTTCGGCACCTTCTCCTTGATCAACGCAAGCGCTTCGTCACGATTCAAAGTTCCTCCTTCGTCAAGTGCCAGAGGTAGCGGGCAAGGCCGGTTGCCCTCACGATGTCGTCCTTGGCCCAAGGTGTGAGACCTTTCTCGGCGAGTTCCATCCATTCCCCCGGGTCTACCCAGCACCAATCGTCGGCCTCCGCAGCAGCAAGCGCGAGAACCGCAGGCTTCGCCTCCCAGGTTCGGCAGGCGAAGCTTACCGCGACCAGCCGCTCGCCCTTGTGCACGCCGGCGTATGCGTAGCAGGGACCGGCCACCTCCACGCTGAGCCCTGTCTCCTCCCCAACCTCTCTGATCAGCGCCTCCTCCAGGCTCTCCTTCCACTCAAGCCGGCCGCCGGGCGGACCCCACCCTCCCTCGGGCACCCGCCTGAGCAGCAAAAAACGGCCGTCGCATGAACGCGATACCAGGCCCACCGCCGCCAGGCGAGCGTACGGGGCCGAGATATCTGGGACCGAAGCTACCACTTCTCGTAACCTTCGCTCTTCTTCCGATACTCCACCGGAGTGATGCCGGCGGAGCGAGTGAGGTACACGATGCGCGCGGAAGCCTCCACGGCGCTCGACCACTGGAACGCTTCTTCCAGCATGTTGCCGGTGCAGAAGAGACCATGGCCCCGCAGCATGCAGGCTTTGTGTGTGCGAAGAGCCTCACTCAACACACCGGCCATCTCCTCCGAACCCACGGTCTTCTCAGCCACCACCACCGGTACTCTGTGGAGAAGATAGGAGCCTTCCGAGTCTATGGGCACGATGGCGTCACCGGCAAGCGAGAGAACAACGGCATGCGGCGGATGAGTGTGGACGATCGCCTGGGCTGATGTGCTCTTATACACCGCCCGGTGGGTGATAATCTCGCTCGAGGCCAGTGCTATACCGCTGTCATCCTCGTAGATGCCGGTCTCGATGAGATCCTCCGGCCGCAGGCGACCCAGCATGCTGCCTCGCCGGGTGATCAAGAGGCGGTCGCCTATCCGCACCGACATGTTGCCGGCGTGGGAACTCACCAGGCCCGATACGAAGCAATCCCGACCAATAGCCTCAAACTGCTCGTAGATGACGGCCTCCCTTGTCGCTTTTCTCTGCTTCCGCCAGCGCGCGGAACCGCTCCGCATACTCCCGTAGCCCGAGTGCCCCGATCTTCTCTTGGCTCGGCACGCCGCAGCGATCCCAGCCTCGAGCGCGATAGTACTCGTCGAGCATAGGTTCGAGTTCGACCACGTGACCTGCCGAGGGACCACTGGTGAGCGGCTCTGCCAGCAGCCGTTGCGGCAGGGTATCGTCTTCTCGGGTGAAGCCCGCAGCGAGATTCCAGAGCCGCTCCAGATTCCAGATGCGCTCTCCCGCTGCAAGAACGTCCTGAGCCGAGAGTTCCCGTCCGGTCGCCGCCGAGAGCAGACGGGCCAGCATCTCCTCGCCAAAGGCGAAGCCGGCGAACTTGCACAGACAGGCTGAGTCGAACACGGCGGAGAGGTGCTGCAGGTTGATGAGGATGCCGGATTTGCCTTGGATGGAGAAACGGTCGAGCATTTTGGGGATGCCGAGGATCTCGGGCCCCACCATGTTGCCGCGCAGATGACAGGCGCCTCGGTTGGAGGTAGCGTACGCCAACCCTTGGCCCACCATGCCGCGAGGATCGTACGCGGGACACTCCAGGCCCTTAACCTGGATGGACGCCTCGTTTCGGTGGTGCCGGCGGGCGAAACGCAGGGATCCATCAGCGAGTTCGGCGCCGAAACTCTCGCGCAGGCCCATCTCCTGCACCAACTGGAGCATGTGCCGAGCATCGCCAAACTTGATGGTGCAGTCGAGCGGCCCCTTGGTAGCGATCTCCATGGCGCACGCGATGGTGGCGCCGGTGGAAATGGTGTCGAGACCGAGTTCCCCGCACAGGCGATTGCCCTCCTGAACGGCCTTCAGGTCATCGATGCCACAATCGGCCCCCAGCGCCCACAATGTCTCGTACTCGGGGCCCTCGGCAGCGGCAGGTCCACTCCCCACGCGTGGCGTGCAGCGGATGCGGCAGCCCATACACCCTTTGCGGCCGCTCACCAGATCGCGCCGCACCACCTCACCCGACAGTTGCTCGGCCTTGTCCCAGAACGCCGCCTGGAAGTTCTTCACCGGGAGGGCGCCCGCGTTGTTGAGGAGGCGCATCAGTACAGCGGTACCGAACTCGGGAAGCGCCTTGCTGGTGACCGGGTTGGCGCTGATCTGCTTCTCGGCCTCGTACGTGACGAACGAGAAACGTTCCGGGTCGGCTACGCTGATCGCCTCGTCCCCCGCGACGGCCACAGCGAGAAGGTGCTTGGCTGCGAGAGCTGCGCCCAAACCGCCCCGGCCCAGATTACGGCGGTCATCCGTACGGAGAGAGCCGACGAAGGAACCCTTCCTCCCGGCCAGGCCCGGGAAGACGAAGGCGAACGCCGGGCCGAGAGCCCCGCGGAGCATCGACACCAACTCGGACGAGGTGGCCGTGTCTCTACCCGGCAGAAAGGACGGCAACAGGTCGGATACCGGGATGAGCCTCACCGCGGGTGTCTCCAAGCCGCCGCGCGCGCGGCGGGGCTCCGCCCCTGGGGCGCGCCGTCCCTCGCCTCCAGTGGAGCCCCCGGGCTGTCGCGCCGCCCCGTCATGCTCGCCCGTCCGCCCGTCGACCACGAGCACGCACCACTCCGGAGCCCGACCGGTCACCACCACCGCCATGACGCCCGCCTGGCGCAGACGCACGCCGAAGCGGCCGCCCGCGTTGCTGTCGAAGATGGTACCGGTGAGCGGCGAGACACCCACCGCCGCAAAGCGGCCGGTGCTGGGCGCGGCGGTGCCGGTGAGCGGGCCGGCCGCCAGTACGAAGGGTTGGCGCGGATCAAGCGCCTCGGCGGCGGGAATACCCAGCTGGGCAACGAGAGAGACTCCATAGCCACGGCCGCCGAGGAACGCCCGAGCCGAGCCGACCGAGTCATCAAACTCCGCCGCCGCCTGCTCTAGGTCATAGTGGATGGTCCATGCGCGATGCGCCGGCACCGGATCCTTCCCCGTTGTGGACCGTCTTGGACTCCGTTCGATTCTACCAAGGTTGCATGATTCGCCACCATCGCGTAGAAGTAAGTGAGGCTTCTCCCGAGCTAACACAGGAGGGGTCACCCCAGTTCGTGAGTCCCCGCCAGATCATATGCGAGCACTGTAGCGCCCCGAACGCGCCCAACAGACTGGTGTGCGCGGAGTGCGGATCGTACCTGCGTGCGAAAACGACGTCCGGTTCGAAGCGCGGCAAAGAAAGGAACGGCGGCGGCCACAGGGGGTCTTACTCCACACTCGGGGGCGTGCCGGAACCAGGAAGCGCTTCGGGCGGCCCATTTCTGGACCCGCCGAGAACCCGGCCTAAGGGCAGCCCCTTGAAGCGCCGCCTCTTGGCCGGAGCACTGGTCATCGTGTTCGCGGGAGCTGCCGCCGGCTTCGTGACCTTCGTGTACCGCGCCTACACCGACTGGACCGTGGCCACCGTGTCCACCACCATCACTAAGGCGGCCACTACAACGACGAATGATGTCACACCTTCCACCAACCCGGCCGATGACGGCATCACCACGACCACTGCAACTCCCCCGTCCGGAGAGGCGCTCGCGCCCACAGAGAGCAGAGCTTCCTCCCTCCTG
>Ga0351900_1039_pt1 | contig 40941 bp, 38 predicted proteins | sample BONcelHT113001D3_FD_205827 | JGI IMG/M metagenome (GOLD analysis project Ga0351900, IMG submission 205827) | Enriched cells from coal bed in the Powder River Basin, Montana, United States - BONCAT cells T11 rep1 HSBNCT.T11.300.1.D3 ...
GTTTCCAGCCGGTGAAGAAGAGCGCGATCAGGCGGCCCGCGCACGAGCACACGATCCCCGACGTGAAGATCCCGTGACGCTGGGGGTCTTTTTCCTCGTCCTCTTTTTCGCGCTCCGCTGCCGAACCTTTTTTCGCCTCGGCCTTCTCGAGCCGCTTGCCCATCCGCTCCAGGATCCGATTCGTGGTGTCGTCGTTGTACACCAAGTCGCCCTGGGCACCCTGTCGAATCAATTCCTCGAAGGCCGGGCGGAGGCTGGGTGCGGCGTCGGCAACAAGTTTCCACTGGGTTGAGGCCGGCAGGGGAATGCCGAGACTCCCCTGCAGGCCTGCCACTCGGTTGAACGGCATCCCTGTTCCATACTTCAACAGGCCAATCATGCTGGCCACGGTGATATCGTATTTGTCGGCGCCCACGTCCTGCGGAACCTGAGCGGTGAACACTTTTCCACAGAGGTTGCAGCGCAGCCTTTGGAGTTCGTAGATCTTGGCCGACACGGGGGCTTGGGCCACGATGCGGATCAGCGTGGCGGGCTGCTTGGCCTGGTAAAGCGTGCCTGCTTGACATTCCGGGCAATCCTCGCCGGGATGCAACGAAGCGTGAGGCACCTGGATTCTCTCGGCGCCCCAATACGCAGCGGCGCCATTGCGTCCGTGGCCTGGAGGCGGCGGTTGGGGAGCGGCCTTGGGAGCATCGCTCGGACTTCCTGCTTCCTCCCCGGACCCGGCTCCCGCTGGCGGCGACGTTCCTTCCGCCTCCTCGCCCAGCACCGCCTGCGTCGTCTCGGTGCTCGCGCCGAACAGGAGCTTCCGCAAACGGGCGATCGAGATGTTCTTCTGGTTCAGCAGATTCTGCAGGTAGGACAACGAACTGAACGCCGCCCGCAGGAGTTGGCACTCTTCCTGGGAAAGGGCTTGGCCCGCCTCGGCGTGTTCCAGAAGCGCGTCGAGTTGCCTCTGGTCCACCTCGATGATCTTCGGGGGCGACGGTTTCTGTTTTCCGTTCATCGTTCCGGTCCATCCCTGATCGAGCACGCCCACCTCTTTCGACGTGGGGTTTCCTCCGCGTTCCTCACGGCTGCGACAGCAAGTGGCGAAAATGACGCTGCAGCGGATAGCCCAACACTTCCTTCAACGAACGATTCGGACGATGCGTCTGGTCGTCCTTGCCGCGCCCCGTCGTCCGTCCCAGCACGATCCAGTTGGCCGCCCGATAACACGTGCCCCGGAAGCGATCCGGATCCACGAACGTCTCCAGGAAGTAGAGCGGGTGCTCGTAGATCCGCTCCCAGTCAGCGGACAATTGTCGAGCCATGCGCCCCAGAATGTGCGAGGCCAAGTGCGGCACTTTCACCCACGGCAGAACCAGGAAGCGAAGATTGGTGGCGAGCAAGTGAATGTTTCTCCGGCGAGCTTCACTCGACCAGCCGATGAACCGGTCGCGAGGTCCCAGGTGACGCGGCGCCGACGACCACGCCAGGCAGGCCAGCAACTGCTCTTCGGCGAAGACCAAGTACTTCAGATGCTCGCCCACAGGTTGCGTGTAGCCCAGGTAATGATGCTGCTCGACCAGGCTGTTGAACAGCGCTTCCGCAGGAGTCCGCCGGACCTGTTCCAAACGCAGCGGACCCAGGCTCGCCAGAGAGGTGTGGATCGGGCGGCAGTCGATTTCGACCGCCCTTGGCCGCGACCGCTGGACGAAGGGATTGGGCGGCCTTTGCTGCCGTGGCGGCAAGCGGATGTGCCCGCTACGGTGCAGGGTCAGCATCAAGCCGCGGCAGACCATGTCTCGGGGCTGCCCGTTGGGCTGAACCCAGTCCCAGGCCCGACAAAGTTCCTGGGATAAGCGGCGCCGGCTGAGCATCGGATGTGCGGCGATCAGTTCCCGGATGAAGGCCGCGTCGGCAGCCGTGACCTCGCGGCCGCGATATTTCAGAATCACGTTCATGGCCCGCAAGGTAGCACAGGCAGGCCTGGAACGCAAGACCCGCGGCGACTTTTTTCTCAGAATTTCGGACTCACCGGCCGCCAATCCGGAGCGGCCTGGGTCCGGGAGGGATTGCCCGCCGAGAGAAGAACGTGCAATTGGTGCGCCGCCAGCTTCTGCGCGGCCACGCTGGCATCGGCGCCGGTCGGCCACCAACGAAAGCGGCCGCTGGAAAGACGCTTGTGACAAAGCCAAAAACCTTGGCCGTCATACACCAGCACCTTCAACGCCGTCGCCCGACGGTTGCGGAAGACGAACACACAGCCGCTGAACGGATCCTCCCGAAGGGTCTCCTTGCAGACACTCGCCAAGCCGTCGATGCCCCGACGAAAATCCGCTGGTTCGAGGGCCACCAGGATACGCATCTGAGGCGTGAGCTGGATCATCGCAGGCCCTCCCAGAAGCTGCGGCTCAGCGCGACCAAGTCAGGAACCTCGACGCCCCTGAAGTGAAGACGCATCTTCGCCCCGGCCGCGTCTTCCCATTCCAGAAGGCACTCCCCCGTGCCCGCCTGCGAAGGAATCGCCAGTTCCAGAAACGCGGGTTCGCCAAGCAGCGGGGAAGAGGACGCCAAGCAGTCCGTCTTCCTCTCCACCCGTGTCTTGAGTGAGCGATAACCAACCCGTAGCGTCCTGGCCGTCCGGGAGACCCCGTATCTGCCGGCCAACGTCACCGCCTCGGCCCACAACGCCTCGGGGATGGGAATGTGGCCCTTACGACGCCGACGCCACTGCTCGAATCGTCGCCGGCTGCTCTCCAGATCCCCAGGTACGTCCGCTGGCTTTCTCGTCTTCATCGGCTGTCCTCCGCAAGCTTCTGCCTCGACAGCCAACGATACCCGCCTCCCAAAAAATCTTCATGCACGCTTGCAGAAAGGACACGGATTTCACCGCGCGACCAGTCACGCATCGCCGCCTCTCCCTCGAGCTGAAAAAAGCCTCTCCCCTGAACCTGCAAACTGGATCCGGTACTTCTCCGCCGCGGGCCCTCCGTGACGCTCTTCCAAGATAAGGCGACTCCGAATCGCGTCTATAATGAGCACGGATCTTCGCCTTCGCGGCCCACCGGCAGACGGTCTACGAAGCATTCCCGGGGACATCCCGCACAACCCGGCTGCCAGCGCTCATCCAACGCCCGAGCACGACGGAACTCTTGGCGGCACAACGGGCTACAGAAGCCCTGAAGAGGCGAACGTGGGGTCCGCACGAACCGGTTGTAACAACCCGGCCGGTGACAACAAATTTTTCGGCCTCGGGGCGGATGCTGATGACCCACGCGCGCCCTCGCGGGACGGCCCCCAACACCATTTTTCGCTGCGGCGCACTCCTGCCGACAACGTTCCCGGTAACGCCGCGACTGCTCCCGTCGGCAAGCACACCCCTGCTCGCTGGCCCGATACTTCTCTTGCGATTGCTGCTGGGACCACGCCCGCGCCTTGGCTCGGCATTCGGGACTGCAGTAATACTTCCGCGCACAGCAGGGCCGAAAAGAACATCCACAACCTGCCAACAAACACCGGCGAACCCGCGGCTGGCAGGGCGGATCTTGAAACCCCGGTCTGGATGACGTATGGTGAAGTGGGCCCAAGGGAGGTCTTGCTCCCGACAGGTCAAGCCTCGGACGGAAGCTCGTTACTTCCGCCCGAGGCGATTCTTTCTCTGGCTGCCTTGCAGCGCCCCCATTAACGCTGCTTGTTTCCTCTCTCTACCTTAATCCCTCAACCGCAACACGCCAGCAATTCTGTGCGAGCCAGATCCGCGCGGCCCAAATTTCTGACCATCAATCCCCGCTCATTTCCCTCAACCATCTCGACCAAACCGGCCGAATTCTGCTGGCCGCCGACAATTTGGAGCGTTGGGCACCAAGTTCCCCGGTGGTCGGTTTGAGTACTGCTTTGCCAGATTGGCCGATGAGAACGAAACGGAACGGCTCGAGGGCCGCCTCATTAAAACGTACTTCCTCAGATTTGGCGAGCCGCCGCCATTGAACAGCTCGATTCCTGATCGCTACAACGACGGCGTTTGGAAGGAATTGGCGGAAACGATGTGCTCTGTGTCCGCTTCTCTGATGCTTCCTGACTCCCCTCACCCCGTGTCGGGGCGAGGGTAGTCTCGTTCTTTCGATTCGTCTCGAACTACTTTCAGCAAGTCGTAACGCATTAGCGGTCGCCCTAGATACCCCATGTTCCCCAGTTTATCAATACTGATCCCGCCTCTATATTTAAATCGGGCTGATCACAAGAAATCTGCTTTTCATGTTCTGGCTTTTGGGATACGTTTACTCAGACGTGCATTGAATGCGATTCGCCTGACGATGGCCTGGAGAGCAGGGAGTTCCAGCATGGACAAGAAGGAAGAAACCCTCAATCGTGTGGCAGTAGAGATCATCGAAGCTGGCAACCACCAAGAAGCCGCCACTGAGCACGCTTCTGCTATTCTCACTGCCCTCAGCCACATTGCATCCGAGATCGAGGGGGTTGCCGACGGACAGGAGCGACTCGTCGAGGAACAAAGAGAATTCAAGCGGTTCTGCCTGACGAATCACTTGGTTCCGTTCGGGCCGTTCCGTGCGAGGTACAACGAGAAGCCCGTACAAAAGAAGTCTATCGCCAGTCTTGTCACCAAGAGATTCTTCGCAAATCAAGGCACACCTCGCAGATGCTTCATTCAAGCGAGCAGTCTCGCTCTCTACCTCACAGAAGCAATCGACGCCGATCCATCCGTTCCGCATCAAACATTGATACACACCAACAGTGCCGTGGCACACTTGCCGATCCTGTCCGGTGATAGCCACGGTCATTTGTCTATATGGCCAGTTGGCGCGGAGTCGTTTGACCCGAATTGCGGAGGATGGAACATACCCTGCGGCACCACTGGAAAAACTACCGAGAATGTCAGGGAGCTGTTCACTCGCGAGCAAGATCGGCTGACCACCGTGTTCTTGATGCCTCTTTATGTGACACCTAAAGATGGCGTTTTCTATGAGAACCGCGACGCGGCAAGATTCGCTGATTTGCTCTCCATCGCTGACGAGGTGGTCATTTTAGCTACTGGAGATCGCGTTGCGAACGGACGCGCCGAGCTTCCGAAGAACAACATGCTCTTTGACGCGCTTACAACCCGCCTGTCGAGCGACCCCGCGAAATACACTCTCATCGTCTCCACTACGCCCGGTGGCAAGCCCCCGTTGGCAGACACATTCCGAGAGAATCTTGGAACGGTTTATTGGGAGTCGAATTGTGGTTGGGAGTTCGTGACTTGCCGCCCCACGGCCAAATCTGGGCAATGGGATGCCGTTGCCTAGCGGATTCTGTTCCAAGGCCACCGGACCCGAGGTGGTCAAACCACCTTTTCCGGGCAGCCAGCCAGTTCTTTTTCACTCCAGGCAGAGCATCTCCCCGGTCATCCCCGTGGTGATCTGATTTTCAGCAGGACGTATCCCAAGTGCACGGCGAGCGCACTCAGCTAGCATCAGTTTTCCCAAGGATTTCAGCCAAATATTCGTGATCCCAACCAGCGCGGAGGCGGCGTTGACGGATACTATGCTTATCTCCACGATGATGCTTTAGCAACGACACCGCAATCCGCCGTAAGAGTCCAATGTTCTCGGCCCCATGATCTTTGCTTATGCGTGACTGGTCCTCATCGAAAGTGACATCGAGCGTCCAATGAAGAGAGTTCTCAATTCCCCAATGGCCACGGACAGCTTCGGCAAACCGCTTGACGCTCAGTGGCAGGCTGCTGATGTAGTAGCGCCCCTCGTCGGTGACTTTGCCGTTGCACTTTGTATTACTTAGGACCATGCCGATGGTCTTCAGCCCATCCCATTCTTCACGACTAGATAAATCGAGAGGCACCTTCATCTGATAGTAGGATCGTTCTTCCGTTCGGCCGTGACCTTGTTCTTGAGTATGATGTTGACGGCACGCGACATGAGCAAAATCGTCCTCCATGTGCTTACTGAATTCTTGTTCTGCAGCTTCCTGTAGGTGCTGCTGATTGCCCTTGAGACCGATGACATAATCTCCGCCGCCATCGCGAATCTGACGAACGATCTGTTTCTGACAACCCATCGCATCAATTGTCACCACGGCGCCCGTTAGGTCCAAAATCTCGAGTAATTTCGGTACGCCGTGATTTCGTTGCTCTTTTGGTCCACTGCCGTTTGCCCCAGTAACAGATGGTTTTTCACCGCCCAAGCACTCACCAAGTGCAACGCATTCTTACCGGAGCGACGGTCGAACGAATGCCTTAGCGTCTTACCGTCAATGGCGATGATTTCGCCGCCACTGGCATCGCAAACAGCTGCCGTCCAAGCAGTAAAGCAAGTCTGAAACTGGTCTGGGCGAAGCCGGGAAATTACTCGACGAATGCAATCACGGGAGGGAATGCCATTCGGCAACTTCAGGAACGTGGCCAACCAATCCTGATGTGTTTGCGCCCATGTGGAAATGTCGGTCCAACCTTCCCCGCCACTAACGATCGCCAAAATACTCACATTCCGCACCTTCTTTTGAAGGTTTGCAGACCGCCTGGAGGTATGCCAAGGAGTTTGATCAGCTTTTCTTGCACGGGCGAGAGTTCGGCCAGTTGCCTCAGTTGCGACGCGCCGTTCTTCACGATGACGATGCAGAGAGTACTAAACGCATTCAGGATGGCGGGACCCGTCGGGGCAGGACTGGGTCGATTCTCTGGGTATAGACCATACATGGGCTTTCCCTGAAGACTGCGACGAACTTGACGTTCCATCAGGCTCAGCACGATCAGTGCCCACACCACGATGCAGAGGAGGCCAGCGATGCGCTCCGGCTTCTCTAAGAACATCGGAGCCACGGCCAAGGGACCTTTCAAGTAGTGCATGCGCTGCTCGACGCAGATTTGACTCTTGTATTCGCCCAGGATCGACGCCGTCGGGTACTGGCGGATAGGATAGTCCGTCTTCAGGATATAGGCGCCTTCCAGCTGTTCCCAACGCTCCACGGCCTTCGCGTTGAGGCCCCAGGTCAAATGATATCGATTCTTGCGACAGGTCAGGGCGTACTCGAATAGCTCACCTTCTGAGTATTTTGCCTTTGCCGACTCAAGCCGTCGCACAATCACATCCTCCGTCTTGAGGCTGTACCGGTTGAGGTTCCGCGTCACGGCCTCAAATTCCGCCTGAATCTTCGCCACATGGCGTTCCCGCGTGGCCTTTTCCTGTCGAGCCTTCGCTTGACTCCACACAAACACCACGCGATGCTTCGAGGTGACCTTCCGGCCATTCACCTCTCCGCTGATGCTGTCCAGCATTTCACAGGCGAGATACTGATCACGTTTTTCCGGCGGCAAGCGTGCTTGACTCTTGGGAGCGTAGTCTACGGGCTGCAATTGCTCACGACGCTTCAAGAACTCATCCTGCAGCTTCGGCGAGAATACGCCGGCGCAGAGAAACTGTCCGCGGCCCGCTTTAATCGTCAACAGGTTCTCCGGCGTATCGAGCTTACAGTCAGCGACATACTTCAGCCGTGTGTTGGACGGCAATCGCTTTCGGAGTTCCTTAAGGTTCTCGATATGCACTGGCGATTCCGCGGCGTTCCCGTCCAACGGCAAATGTCCGATCGGCACGCCACCATCATGCGTCACATTCAGACCCAATTGAATCTGTTTGACATTCTTACGGCCGCTCTTCGTCCGACCGTAGGCCGGTTGAAGCGGACCTGACTCCTCCCCTTCGGTCGAAAGCTGTCGCTCGTAGCTCCCATATAACTCGACCCCGGTGATGTCGAAATGAACGTGAGCCACATCCAAATCAAAGTTACGTATCGAACTTATCACCAATGCCGTCTCAACCTGGGCGCGATATTCGGAGAGACGCTCCAAAGCCCGCCCGAGAAGATCGTCGTTGAGCTGCTCGGCCGTGACTCCGTAGTACTGAGTCACCCCTGCGTTCTGAGCCCATTCCCCGACTCGCATCAATGCCTTGGGATTGAGCATCCGATTGAGAATCAAAATCTCAGCAAGCGTCCCTAACGAAATGTTTCCCTCCCACGGGACAACGTCATCCACGATTTTCGCAACACCGAGTTTCTTTAAGTATTCCGCGATGGCAGGAAACGCGCCGATAATCTCTGTATCGTACTGTATGCTCTTACCCATCCTTGGTACTCCATGCTAGGCCACCGATCCATCGTGACCCGCCTATTATGCCATCCCCGCGTTAGCTTGCCAAGATCAACTCGCATCGAGGGGTGCGGAATGTGAGAAAATAGAAATGACAACAATATCCAATAACTCGTGTCTCATGTTTCCCGTATAGACACGGGGCTCTTCCAAATCCTGGAAATAACCTACGAAGCTAGTATTCATTCAGTGTCCTCCTTGTAACTCGGATCTGTCGATTCAAAGTACAAGAAGTCTTAGCCTATTCCGCTGTCCCTGCGTACCCCACCACTTGCCATGCTAGCATAGTGCGCTCGCCGTGATCCCAAGTGCAGGCCAATTTGGTCATGGCGGGGGTCGAATCAGCGGGATTGTGGCAGCAGGGGGATCAAAATCGGGAGCATAGTAATACAGGGTATTATGTTCGTTCTCTTCTCCAATAAGAACAATCCCGTCCCCGGACGGCAGCGGATGTCGTTCCCGGAACCGCCTCTGCTCATCCTTCCATGTCCCCGCCGGAAACTCGTCCCCTGAATCCCACCGCCATGCCTTGCCCGCAGCGTGCTGCCGGTCAGTGATCCTGATGACGCCCATCTTCTCCAAGCGGTCCCGCACAAGCTGGTAATGGCGTTGATTCCACTTGGCACCACCCTCCACCATGCTCCACAGCTTCTTGGTGCGGCTGGTCGGCACGGCCTTGTTGGACAGCGGATCATCACGCAGGCAGAACTCAGCCACGGCCAAGAAAGTCTGGATGAATTGGGCCGGAATCCACAGATCAGAAACCGGGGCAGTCATCGTCACCGGGTCAAACCTCGCATGGTTCATCCGTTGGATCGCCATGCCCGAACCAAAATGCTGTCGCACCCACCAGGCAAAACGCCCAGCGTTGAGTTGGACGGTCTGGTGCTGGCCGCTAGACAGTTTGCTGGGGTCGAATGTCCGCTCCGTGAAGCGGAGGATTTGCCCCACCCGTGCGGCTCGTTTAGCAGCATTGTCCTGCCAATCGCCGGAATAGCGGCCATGTTGGTGCAGCCAGGCCAGGGTCTCGTCCGTCGTGGGGAAGCGTCGGAATTGCTTGTAGAAATCCCGGACGAACGGCCTTATGTCCTTGTGGTTGCGGCGGAAAGCATCGCCATCCAGATCACCGTCTGAAATCCTGGGGTAAAATTGTTGTGCCCGAATGGGCCGCAAGGCCCGTTCCTGCCCCGGAGCCGCAGGCGGAGGGGCAGCTTGAGTGGGAACCGGGGTGGCAACTGGTGCGGGCGGTGGCTTGTCCTGCTCTTTGGCGGCCTCGCCCAGCGTCTTCTTATACTCGCCAAACTGCTGGATCTTGGCCTCGTCCAGCCGGGCGTCAACTTCCCCCGCCAAAACCTTGATCCGGGCCGCATTAACCATCCCGCAAGCCTGGAACTTCGTGAGTTGGGGATAATTCCAGCAGTCCGTCTCGTCCCGCATGTCGCACGGATACGGCGATGCAAACGGCAGTTTGGCCAGCGAGCCAGATTTGCCATCGCAGGTGATCGTCCCCTTTACCTCGATGTCACACAAGATGCCCAGGTGCAGGAACAGCCGCTTTAGGACTCGTTGCAGACGGGCGGCTGTCGCGTTGAAGTCCTGCATGGTCATGTAGCGGACTTTCAGGTAGCCGTTCTGCCCACGCTTGGACGCTCGGAAGAATGCCTTGGGAAAGAGCTTTTGCAGGACGGCCTTGGCCTTGTATTCATCGGTCTGCCAAGGCTGGTGGGCGTCAATGTCCAGATACAACAGGCCCAGACCGTTTCGCCCGCTGGTGTAATAGGTTGTCCTGTTGCTATCAATATGCTCGTCGACGTGTTTGGGGCTGAAGATGTTGCGAACGATGCAGCGGTAAGGGTTGAACTCAAACCCGCTGGGATAGGTCAGATTGCGTTCGCCGGCCTTGTAGCGGGCGTGGAAATCCCAGTCAAGTTTGGTGATGAGGTGGTAGGGTTTGCCGTCGCAGGAGCCGCCGCAATCAAAGAGACTGATGAAGGGCTTGAAAGCCGCGAAAGAATCTTGAGAAAGTTGTAAGAATTTGTGTCGGCGGACACTATTATACATTAGGTTGGGCATAACCTATTATAGTGATGCTGCTTGCGTTTTTTCGGAAACAAAATCAGTATTTACGGAAAAAGGACACCCCCGCCGCGCAAGCGGCGGGGGTGTTTGTTTGGGGGAAATCAACGGCCCACGTACCGTCTCTGCAACGCGACCATGAACATCGCCGCGAGCATAATTCCAGAAAATGAGGCAACTCCCGCCGCCAACTTCGAAATCGCTGACGAAGGTGACAAATCACCGTAGCCGAGAGTCGTGACCGTGACGACGGCCAAATACAATGCGTCTCCAAAATCGGCACACGACTGCCAGCTAACTGAAAAGCCAGGACAATATCGCACTTCCGTGTTGCTGCGGTTGTACCCGAAGTAGAATAGAATTGTTCCCACGATAAGCAGAAACAAGACTACACAACGCATGACGTACAGCGGTGACTCACCGTATAACCACACCAAGCGCATGGCCCATCTCGGTACGCGCGAGAGTCTTGGGTTCCAGCGGAGATGACAATCTTGTTCGAGAATTGAACACCTCGACGCCGAAATGTAGTCACCGATATTCAGGTACAGGAACTTTGCCTTTCGTGAACAAATGGTCGAGTCATAGTCTCCGTTCTCCGTCCCAATCTGATGCCGTGATGCTTTGTTTGAGGCTTCCCAACAGATGACGGACATTTCAAAGCACTGGGCAGAATCTTCGCTCTTCGCCTCAGCGAGAAACTTTTCGGCGGCAAGGAGATACTCAACCCCTGCGTTCTGGAAGTCCCCAAGATTCAAGACGCACTTGCCGATATTGCGCCGCATTTCCGGCGCGATGATGTCCCCGACTGGTGGTTCAAGGCGACAAGCATTAAGGAAACAACGCAGGGCACGGTCATATTGCCCGGAGCGGAAGCACGCATGTCCCGCCTGAATGAACCAAATTGGGGTCATCTGCAAAAAGTGTTCCTTTGTATGATTTCCTTGCCGAAACGCTTGGACGGCATGTCGTGCGTTGACGAGGTTCTGTTCGTCGCCAACCACGACATCAAGACTTACAGCATGGTTGTCCGAGACAACAATGTCTTCAGTCTGGTCTGAATGATAGTCCGTTTCCAAGTTGGCTGGAAGCGGTTCGATGGGGATCAAGTACTTGAAGGGCCGCAGATTAGATGCCAACTCAAGCGGAAGAGTCTTCCACGTCTCGATTGCGGCTTCGCCCGAAGCGACATTGGGACAGTGACGACGAAACATGAAATCAGCAAGGAAACGAATCAGTGGCATGAACTTGTCCTTCTTTAATCCCTTTTGCCGCCCAGCATGTCGGCTCGGTGTGGGGCTGTCCGACGATTGGCTCGCTTCATTCCTTTGGAAGCTCATACGAGTACCCCAGCGGCTTGAGCCTCGAGTCATCGGGATTCCACCTTGGCACGAGGCGAACCCGTCCTCCTGTCACAGTTGGCGGGTCATCGGTTTCCAGCACTTTCACCGAATGAACGATGAACAACGCCGTGTGCGGAAACTTCCTGCGAGCAAGACCAACCTCTCCTGGCGTGAGCAGGATCTCTTCGCCCGCAGTTTTGGTTCCTTTCACTTCTACATAGAGCACCTCGTCCCCACGAACACAACGAAGGTCGTACGACTGGTGCTTAGACACGTCATGCACGGCGTATCCTTTCTTTTCAAAATACACTGTAGCTTTCTGCATCGCGTAAACCTCGACGGCCTTCCGAATTGCCGGAGATACCGAGATACCCTGTGACTTTGCACGTATCTGCTCTGCGGCTTCGACGACCAATTCGGCAACTAAATCTGGCCCAGTGTCACTACCGATCAGCTCTTGAATGGATTCCCATTCCTTTCTATTCATCAGAAAAGGATTCCCTTGGAAGGACGGGTGCGATCCCAAAGAATGGCGATGTCTGGCGACGGCTAATCGGTTGAAGGTCCAGGGGTTACGCTTTTCGAGGGCGGTTTGGAGTTGGAGGTTTCAACTGGTGGAAGGGTTAGGTCCGCCGCCTCCCAGTTCCAGTCCAGCCGATTATCACGAGCCATACTCGCGCTCACGTGGTCCATGGTTTCGTCCCACCGCTCACACAAGACCGCAGCCCGTAACGCCAGGATGGCCTCGGCATTCTCTTCCAGCCAAAAAATTCCGTTTCCTTTCAAACGCAAGTTGATCACACGGCGGATACTGCTCTCGATCGCGCCGCTCCCCAACGGGAGACGATGCCGACGAAACGTCGGATAGCTCAGGCGTCCTGCCTCGCCGTGGCGACGCAAGTAGTTCACTTCCCGCTGCATCTCCGATTCGGCGAGCTCGTCATGGGCCATATCCGCCAGGTCCGACACCACGCGACGCCACTGTCCCTGACGCAGTTGCCGACGCATCTCCAGGTACAAGGGGCGATGCTCCGTCTCAGGTATCCCGAAGGCCGTTAACGCTAAACTTATATGATGAGCTGCGTGACAGAAATCCAAAACCTCATGCACGCGGTCAGGTGGGATTCCGACGCGAGCTACGATCCCCGGCAAACGGTCCCAAATCCATGGGGCGCCGTCCGCCGCAAAGGTCACGCTCTCGGCGGTCGCCGCGCCCATGCGATGCAGATGAAAGGCCACGAGTTCAGCCAAGTGGTCAGGACCGGCGAACGTGCCATCGATCCAGGCTCGCGTCCGAGGTCGCATCCGGCCTCGCTCATCCAGTTCGAAGATGGTCAACAGTTTCGGTTCCCGCCAATTCGTAGTGAACGAACGGCGTTTTCCTTTTTTCCGCGACGGCGGACCATTGGTGCGTAAACGCGTGCGGCCCCCGTCGATCTGCACGGCCACGCGTTTGCCAGATAATTCGCTGCCCGCCGGCACCTTCCCTTCCCGCCACGCCAGCAGGTCGCGCTTGCGAGCCGTCAGCAACCGCAGGCCCGTTTGCTCGCCGATCCGCCGAACCGCCTTGACATCCAATTTCAGCCCCTGCCGCTCCAGTTCTTGCCGCGCCAACTGAAGCGACGGACACAAGGCCACCTGCCGAGCCACGTTGCTTTGGACGGCCGGACTGCAGCCTTTACCAAATCCGAAGGCGGCCAGCTCCACATACACCCCGCCTCCCTGTTTGCCGCGGCCCTGACCGGTCCGTTCACGCGGTCCACAGTACAGCGTCGTGATCCAGAAGATCAGGCCACCCCAGAGTTGGACTCGTCGCGAGCGTTTCTCGGGCGGGCGTAAGGCCACCTCCGCTCGTTGCTCGAGTTCCTCGACCACCTGCCGCGTGGCCGGTAGACGACTCACTTCCGCCAACAATCCGGCCGCCACCATCGCACCGCCGCGACGGTAGAACAGGCCAATTTGTTCTTCGACTTCTCGAAAGCTGCCGGGCCGCTCACTCAGTCGCTGCCGCCATTGGGGCAACTGCATCATCAACTCGGAGTGAAACTGTCCGCACATTTGCTCGGGCGAACCGACGACCAAACCATCCTCGGAATCCATGCGCAAATCCATACCGGGCCTCCGTGAAAAACAGACCTTCGTCGTTTTCACAGGAGACCGAAAAATCAGGAACTGCTCCAGACCAATTTCTTGACACGGCCAGTCATGCTAGCAGTTCCCGCGGCATCGCCATATTCCGGGATCGCACCCGGAAGGACAGCGACAGTACGGATAGATCCTGAAGGATCGGATGGTTAACGAGATCGGTCTTCAAAATAGGCCGTTCAAGAAGTCGCGTGTAGGAAATATCAACCCACCACTCTGACTTTCGCGATGCTGCTGCTTTCTTTGAGTACGGTTTTCCGAGCAGTTCGCCAAGTGCATAGATTCCGGCCTTCGCACCGGCCTGCCAGAAGACAACGGTGTCCCCCACCTCCATCTTGTCGCGGTAGCGCGTCGTGTGCCAATCATCGTGTTTGTGCTTGCCCATTAGCTCCGGGACTTTTTCCTCTAGGTTGTAAACTTCGGGCGTAGCTTGGTACAGCCAGACTTTCATGGTTTCGTCTCCAGCTTGTCATTAGGTCGCGGGAACGATGCAGGCAACGTCGAGCTGCATGAGTCCTCGCCGCGACGATCAAATCTCCGGCATCCCAGGCACCGTGTTCAGGAAGAAATCAACCCTGTAACACATGAAGCCCACGTTCTTGGTGTTCTTCAGGGCAAATCGAATCTTGGCGTCCGGCTCGCGGGCGATTATCAGCCCATGCACCGAGTCACCATCTTCAGCCAAGTTCTCCTCAACCCAGCCCATGTATCGCAACACTTGGCCAACTGTCTCGTCGCTGGTCTGACCGCGTTTCAGTTCGATCACCAACCAGCGAGGCTTGGTCTTGTGCTTCGCCAGCAGGTCAATCTTGCCGATCTCGTTGGTGTTGTACTCGTAGCCGACGATCTCCCCATCTTGCTCGTACAAGTCCCACTGCTGGCCAAGGGGAATTCTGCCCCAGTTGTCGTACATAAAGTTTTGAAGATGCCGCTCCAGCCCGAACGCCTGCGACACATCATCTTCGCCGTGGCCCTCGCCCTCGCCTTCTTCGACCACCGGCTCATCGATCCCCCACCACAAAGCGTCCAAGGTCCAGAGGTCGATGTCCAACTCAGCAGCGAGGTCCAGCAGTCGTGCGTTGATTTTTACATAGCGGTCGCTGAAGGCCGACCCCCGCTCAAAAGCCGGTAGAACGCCGACAGATTTCATCCCGGCTTCGGACGTGCCGTTGTAGACTCCGTACTTGTCTGGGTGAGCGACGTGCAGAATGGCCGTGAGCAGAGCCCTGCCCAGCTTGTCCATGAACGGCGGCTTTCCCTTTGGAATGAGTTTGTCAAATCGCTGCTTGATCGGCTGGTTATCATCCACCAAAATCGAAAGTCCCTGGCGGAGCAGAGGCATGTCACCACACAAAGATATGCCCTTCCGTGCCAGCCCCGTCCAGTGGCGATTGTTCTTGAAAAGCAGAAAACTGCGGAATTCATCTTCGGTGAGGGCCGGGATGTGTTCCAACGCGAATACCGGCTGGTACTGGGCCAGCACCTCGTCCTTGGCGTCGATTACCGCCTTGATCTGCTTATTCTTGCTTGCTGCCGCCAAGACGCCCCGCAGTTTCGTGATGGCAGAGCCTTCTCCCGGTACTGTTGTCATGTTCGCTTTCCGTTCATTCAAGACTTTCCTCATCATCAATCAACAAGAGCGAGACAGTCCGGTGGGCTGGACGCAATTCGCCTTTATCTTGCGAAACCACGTATCATCCTCCGGTTCACCGATAAACGCAAGCTGCACGAATTGCCCGGTAATCTCCGCGACTTCGGTCACGCCGCTACTGGGGGCACAGACCCAAGCGCCCGGCTTGAGCTGAACAGTTGAAGCGGGCAAGCGATTCGGATTGAACTTATCCTCCACGTCACGAATAACTTTCGCCCGCCGCGAAAGCTCGGCAAAGGTCTTCTCCAGACATGCCACTCCGATCCCGGACAGCCACGAAGATGTTTTCAGGCTATTTCCAAGCACGGCGGAATACTCTTCAGCGGTGGGAAGCAAACCAAGCCGCGACAACGTTGCGATGCTACGGGTGGCTACAATGTCCGTGAAGTAAGGCCAGCCGTTCGGATCGTCCTCGCCCCGGAAAAACACCGGCTGCTTGTTCCAATGGCGTCTCCGATCAACCAGTGCCGAGAGAATCAAAGCTGTTATGGCACCGAACTGGCGGGTGCGATGATCTGAGATGTCCAGGCTCGCTCTGAAGCCGAGCGGCCCGCTGTTGGCGTTGTCGGAACGAAGCACCCTCACACGGCCCAACAATACTGCCATCGAGGGAAGCAGATCGCCGAGAACGTTGTACGGTTCCAGCACCGTCCCAAAAGACTCCGCCTGAGAAAGAGTTCGCCCGCACCCATTAAGGGCTAAGAGGTTGACGGCGCTGAGTCGCCAGAAGTCATCTGCCGAAACCGTCGAACCGTTGTCGCGAAGCCATTCGCATCTCTTAGCCAACCGCTGCATCAAGCGGTGATAGGCATTTCTAATTCGCCTGTGCGCCTCAAATGCCTCGTCTGCGTCCAGGAATCCATGCCCCTCGACAACGACACCGGCCTCAGCCGAGCCACTCTCCGCCTCCTCTTGATACTTCGCCAGGTCACTGCCGTCCAAGTCTTCGTCGTCGCTGGACTCCTCCACACCGCGAAGCATCTGCGAACTTAACGCCGAGAGAATGTCTTCAAGAAAAAGAGATGCTGCTGAAGCCCCCTTACCGCGTGCCTGAGCCGTACTGCCTACGAAATCTTCGTACTCCTGAAACTGCTCATCCGCTATCTCGGTATCCTCAGATTTCTCCTTTTTTGACGCGACTTGGTGCGTTTGGCCAACGCCGTCGTCACCGGCCTCAGACGACTCGATCCTGAACAGCAATTCGACGATGCTCTCCAAGCCCTTCGCCCAATCGGCAGAACCGGAACGTATAGCAGCACTTATCCTGTCTGCTTGGCAGCTACGACGACTCGGCGTTGACTCGGCAATCTCTCCCAGGAAATGTACAGCGGCGGGAGTCGATGTTACCGCATCAGCACCATTGCCAATGGTCAACCGGCAGATCACCGTACCTCCGGCATGGGGAAGACGCGGCTTCGCCGTGAAAGTTTTTTCCGCTTGACGGATGGCTTCGACCTCTCCCAAGGGACGACCAGCACCCCAAAACATCAGCCGACCGCGACGTACCTCTTCCCCAAACCCATCGCCCGCCACGAAAACCTGGATTGTGTCATCCCGCATTTCCGCTGCGAGAAGCCGAAACGAACCAGAACCGGCAGTCGCCTTTTGCTCCCGGAGCGACAGCCCCGAAGGGTCGATGCAACGGTTCTTCTTTAGGGAACTCGCTAGATTCAACGTCTTGACAAACTCTCCGGGTTTGCCCTTTTGAAGGAGCCCCACCTCAAAATTGGTAGGCTCGACGAGCGCCGCCTTAGAGCAGTTCGGGCTTCCCCAAAGACAGTAGTCAGCCGACTTCGACTCAAAGATATACGTCTTGGCGTGCAGGAATGCCTCCGCAGACTTGCCCGACTGCGGTGCGTTAAATTGGGAGACAAAAAACTCTTTGATTTTCAGTTTTGATATCTTATTGCCAGGGATGGAGACTGAGTCGGGTTGAACGACGAGCCATACCTGTTGCGGCTTAAACGTATCAACAAGCTCCCGAACCCCGCGAAGCTCCGGGTCAAAACATGGGGAAAGCACCACAAGCCGCTGGATGGCGGTATTCCCAATCGCCTCTCGAAGCTGTGCAACAATCGACGTTCCTCCGGGCTGACCGAGTAAAAGCCGAGGCCACGTTGGGGCCTCGGCATCTTCTGCGAGCCAAGGGCTCGTTTCCTCAACCTGTCGAAGCTGCCGTTCAGTTGCTCCGACGGCTCCCTGGGCAACCGTGCGAATGTACCTCCAAATCTGCTGAAAGAGGCCATCGCCTTCGGATTCTCCCGTCCGGGAGACTTCCGAAAAGAGTTCCCAATTGCTGCTGAAGCCACGGACAGTCAGGTTGCCGCTGCCTAGAATAAGGCGGCCATTGCGTGAACCTGTCTGGAGGATGACCTTCGGATGAAACGCGCCAGATGCCGGAACTGGCAAGACGGAGTAGGACTTGCCGAGCCTGCCGAGCATGTGGCCCGCTGACGCAAGAGACAGATCATACTGCTTTAAGTCCATAAGGAGCAAGTTGTTGTAGCAACCGTGTGAACGCAACGTTGGTAACACAACCTGCTCAAAGAAGAACAGATCCGCGTTGTATGTGATGATAACGCAGTTTTCGTAGGTGCCGGTCTTGAGCCGGGCCAGCAATTCTATAGCCTCACTTGGCATCAGGGACCTCCAAGATCTGTTTTCCCGCACTCCTTAGTCGCCAGCCATCGGTAGCGCCGCCACACAGGCCGAGATCACGAAGAAATCTGAAGGCTTGTCTCAGGCGGGGATTCGTGAAGGTCGGGTCAAAGTCTTCAATCCAGACATAGCGGCCTTCCTCAACCGCGACCTTGAATGTCGCCTGTGTCTGCTGGCGGAGTTTTCGCATGGCGACTCGGATGTGCTGTCCCAGCACCCAATTGGAAAGGATGTCCGTGTAAGCAGCAGCCGCATTCGTATCCAGGTTCTTTTGGACGAAGTCCCTCACCGTCTCCAGGTTGACTCGGTATCGTTTCGGAAACTCCGTGTCCAGATTCTCAAAGAAGGAGAAGGGCTTTGGGGGGAAGAGGTTGCGAGCCAAGACGGACAGAAGGCAGCCAAGTGATCTTGCCAGAACAGTCAACGGAGCGTCCTCTGGCGGATTCGGTAATAAGCTCATTTCGCCCCACGGATCGTCAACGTTCTTGGCCAACGGTTGTTGGTTAGCCTCAGCTTCCCGAAGCAGGTCGCCCAACGTGCGGGACGACCAGGGGCGCTTGTCCCGTCCGAGTTTTAGGGTCGTGGAGGATGCGGAGAGTGATTCCTGAGCCAGTTGCGGCAGGAAGGATTCGAGGGCCGCCTCCTTGGGCGTGACCGTCTTGAGCCGCGCCAGCACTGCGAGGAACGCCTGTTCGAGTGAGTAGTGGACGAATTCGCTAGCCTCGTAGACCAGCCATTTCACCAAGTCATGCTGCAATTCAGGCGGGGCGACGTACTTGCGGCCCGCAGTCGTGTGGCCAAAATACGCTACATGACGGAACTCGCTCACTGGATCGTCAACGCCGTCAGATTGATTAAGCATCGCGAGAAGCAGACGCAGGCTTCTTGCTCGACGGCGAGTATTAACGCCGGTCGTGCGATCTGGGCCGAACATTAGGTTCGCCAGAAAGGCTCGCTCCTCGTCAAAACTGGTCAAGGCACAGGGACAGAGGTGACTGCCAAGCTCTTCGACAAGGTTGAGAGTGACCTCATCATCGCGAACTGCCGTCCAAAACTCTTCGCGTCCAGGTTGGACATCGCAGAGTTCGGCGATTTTCACGCCCAGGTCCGGTCCCAGGCCAACGCCAGGGTCTTTTTCTTCTATCGTAATGAGGCCCAACTCAGCAAGGACGCTCCTGTAGTATTGGCCGTAGCCACCATTCCTGTTTGCGAAATATGATCCATCCTCGCCTGCCTTCGCCAAGGCGGTCCACTTGGACAATCGCCAGCTCTTAGTCGGAGCGGATCGCATCGCGTCAAGCACCTTTTTTGCTTGGTCTGCGCCAACTACGGCTTCGCCTCCCTCGGAATCGTCTCGGTGATGCCATTTCCCAATGAGGGCCAGCAGAAATTCCGCTCGTCGCAGATGCTCCCGCCACTTTGCTAAGCTCGTGCTTCTTACGTCCTTTGCGTACCGATGGAGAATCCACGGGAAGAAGGAGTAGTAGCGGATTCGGTCAGTAACGTTCGTCAGCCCTGGTAGTAGATCGCCGTACATAGTGATGGACACGACCTGGAGGCCGAGGTGGTCGAGGCCGTGCGTATGGACTGACTTGAGCCAGCGTGGTTCGACTTCGACTTCGGCCATATCCGTCACCACCCTCTTGTAGAATTGGCTTGTCTCGCATCTCCGCGTGCCGCTCACCCCGTCATCCCGCCGCAAGGCTGTGTGTTTTGCTCCAACGCAGTCTGCGAGTGATCGGCAATCTGCACCGTTCGCAGGTGCAGGGCTTGTGGCACTCCCGTCGCCAGGGGAGACTCGACCACCACGCCAGGGCCGCCGACAGGTCCGTCTGCCGGTAGTCCTGCACCAGCCGCACTGGGCGGGACTTTTGTTCGGGAGTCAGGGTGGCTGCCACACTTCTATCACCGCACCTCGAAGTCCAGATTTTACCCCTGACGGGTTTCGTAAACAACGGATGCTAAGAATTTTGGAACGAGGAACCGCCCCGGAAGCCAAGCAACGAAAATACCGGCCACGGCGGTGGCCGTGTCAAGGCCGCAGGCAGCGTGCCAATTCTGACCCGGCCCCGCTAAAATGCCCCCATGCTGATCCTCTTCCTCCACCGCCAGACCACCACCCCAGGCGGCCCGAAGCCGACCCATCTGGCCAACCACGGCCAAATCGTCCTGAACCCGGCCCTCCCGGATGATGATTTCCCGTCGCCGTCGCCATCGCCCAGGCGAATTTGACCAGCACCGGCCTGATGTCGTGGTCGGTTCCAGCAGGGGCGGTGCCGTGGCCATGAACATCAACGCCGGGACCACGCCGCTGGTCCTGCTGTGCCCGGTGTGGAAGCGGTGGGGAGCGGCAACCACGGTGAAACCCGGCACGGTGAGTCTGCACAGCCAGGGGGACGACGTGGTGTCGTTCAGCGACAGCGTGGAACTGGTCAGGAACAGCGGTTTGGACGAATCGGCGTTGATCGTAGTGGGCAGCGATCACGGGCTGGCCGAGCCAGAGCCGCTGGCGGCGATGGCGAAGGCGTGTGAGGGCGCAATAGCAGACTCGTTGACGAGACCAGGACGTGACACTGCCGTTTCGCCTCTGACCGTGCACCGGCAACGCGGGCGGTTATGACGCATCATCATGCCCTATATTGACGCCGCCGTTTCCGCGCGCGAAAATCTTTGGCACTTTAGAGGATCGCTTCACGAGTCGGGGGCAACTCCCCGCCCAGATACGCGGTAGCCGAAATGCTCAATGTCGAATTCAGAATGTGCCTCGGCTTTGACTTCAACAAGACGTTTCGAGTCAAACAACGGACTGTCCCGCTTGATGCGCCGGACATCGAAGCGGTCGCCTCGTTCGCTGGTTCCTGCCACATCCATGTAATGGGCGCTCATTTCGCCGATTACATCCTGTTGCCCAACAGAATTCCGGCGTTTCCCCCGATTCCAGGCTTTCCGACAGCGCATCGATTCGACTGGCTCAAGGCCAAGTTACTAGGCAAAGATGTCTTGGGCAACATCGGCGAGTCCGTGGCGGCCATTGTTGCACAGGTGGTTTTTGACCTCCAGGCGCGAGACATTGCCCATTTGCAGGTGAAGGGGTTGAAGACTCCCGACTACGCGATGCGTTTCAACAACACAATCCTCCAACACGCCCAACCACACTGTCCAAATCCAGGCGTCCTGCCGCCTGAATGGTGGCCTGTGGAATCGAAGGCCGCCGACGGCGGAGGTGAACGAAACAGACGGATCAGAGAAGAAGCCTTCCCTCAACTTGCATCTTACTGGAAGGAAGTACCTAGTTCGGCTGGCTTTGGCCTGATATGCGGATTCCAGCACAAAACGACAACTCGACAGTCTCCGAACATTCTGGCCAGCCTTTTCTTGCCAAAGAACCAAGGCAATCTCCAGGCACGGTTAACGACGATGGTGGCGAAGAATATCAAGAAGGCACACCAAGACCCAGTAATCACTGGAGAAATACATGGCTGTCGGTGATTTGGACGAATTGTGGACGAACTTCATACGTGGCCGACTAGCTTTCTGGTCCGGCGACTTTGATGCCGCAGAGCGATACTTCGGCCATGTAATATCCGCGTCTTCATCTCTTCAGACTCCGGTGCCCCAGCAAGAGGCAAGAATAGTGCGAGTTGTGGCTAATGCTTACGCGGACGCTATGCGACATGAACGGCCAGTGTGGAGTATAGAAATCGGGAAAACGCCAAGGCCGTGTGAGATTGAGACAAAGAACTTGAAGGGCATCGTGTGGCGCAAGGGGATAGCTGTCTTCGAGATGAGAGGATACTTGAGCAATCTGCAATACGAGCCTCGCCTGCGGGATCGCTTCTCTCAGCTCTGCCGTCGCCGAATTATGACGGACGAGAGCCAATCCTCCAATGCCGAGAGACAGATGGGAGAATTCTGGATTGCCAGAAACACGCCTTGGGTTGTGGTGGTAACTGCTCAATAACCGGGAGGGCAGCAGATGGAAACGCTGACGAACGGCGACAGACAGGAGAGCGCCAGCCATCCGGTACCTGCGACCGACGTGCAGCGATCAACGGCCGGCTTCGACGACCAGCGGCCGGCTTCGACGACCAGCGGCCGGTGCCGACGATCAGCGGCCGGCTTCGACGATCAGCGGCCGGCTTCGACGATCAGCGGCCGGCTCCGACGACCAGCGGCCGGCTCCGACGACCAGCAGCCGGTGCCGACGACCAGCGGCCGGCTTCGACGATCAGCGGCCGGCTTCGACGACCAGCGGCCGGTGCCGACGACCAGCGGCTGGCTTCGACGATCAGCGGCCGGCTTCGACGACCAGCGGCCGGTGCCGACGACCAGCGGCTGGCTTCGACGATCAGCGGCCGGCTTCGACGATCAGCGGCCGGCTTCGACGACCAGCGGCCGGCTTCGACGACCAGCGGCCGGCTTCGACGACCAGCGGCCGGCTTCGACGATCAGTGGCCGGCTTCGACGATCAGTGGCCGGCTTCGACGATCAGTGGCCGGCTTCGACGATCAGTGGCCGGCTTCGACGACCAGCGGCCGGTCCCTACGATTAGCGGCCGGTCCCGGCGGAGTTGCGGCTGGGGCCGTCACCCGGTGTCCGGCGCGAGGGACGGTTGCGGGGGTCCTTGGGCAGACTTCCGCATCAGTTCGGTTAGGCGGGGGATGCCCCGCGTTCCGGCTAGGCGATCCCGCAGGTACTCACTGAAGCGAACGCCCAGCTTGCGGCAGGTCTTCTTGAGGCTCAAGAACGTGTCGCGGCAACGGCGGCCCAGGTCGCTACGTGTGCCGGCGCTGATCTTCCGTATGCGGGCGTACTCGCGGATGTCGTTCTCGGCCAGATTATTGTGCAGGGGCAGATGGGGGTACTCCAAGACGGCCAGAAATTCGTCGCGTTTGGCGTGCAGCAAGCCCAACGCCGCATTCAAGTCCGGATAGCCGGTCTTGGTGAGGCACAGGCGATCGAATCGCTTCTCGATCCGCTGACGATGGTTTGGCGTCGGCTTCAGGCGGTACTCCTTCAGACTCTTGTACAGCTCCCAGAACGTCCCTTGGGCCGTCTCCTTCGCTTGCCGATGGGCTGCGATCAGCGGGATCAAGCGATCGATCTTCCGCTCGCCATGCACCCAGCACAGCCCGTGGATAAAGCCGAAGACCTTGAACTGCGGCGCGTCGTCGCTGATCAGCCCGAGTTCGGCGTACCAGGATTCCGTCAGGAGCGTCCCGCACAGGGCCGCCTCCGAGACCAGCCTACGGTGGTCCGGGTGGGTCAGCTGCCACTGGGCGAGTTGTTGTTCCCAAGCCTCCCGGCCGAGCCAACAGCCGTCCGGCTGGCGGGCCAGACGCTGCTGCAACTTCCGGCCGGCACCGAGCCATTCCAGCGATTGCTGCGCTTCCTCGCACCAGCGATATTGTTCCTGCGGCTGGCACAGCAGACGGAGGAAGTTCAACCGCGACTTGGAATCGCTGGTGGTGAAACTGGCGAACAGTTCGTTGCCGATATGGGTGCAGATGGCGGAACGGCCGCGATGCCGGGCCGACGTGTCATCGCAGTGCAGGTGGTCGCTGATCTGCCGAGCCACCGGCAGCAGTTCGTCCTTCTCGGCATGAAACTCCTCGTGTCCCTCCAACAGCAGCCGCGACAACTGGCCTGCCGAAATGTCGATTCCCCATTCCCGCAATTCCTCCAGCAACCGTCCTTGGGTGACGTGGTTCTGATGGACCTGCAGGAGGATGTACTGCTTCAAGCCGATCCCAAAGTGCGAATCGACTCCCGCCAGCCGCGGGGCCACGCATACTCCACCGTCGGCCAGTCGATACACGGCCCGCCGATAGCGCGTCGTGTGTGTCTTGACGACCAAGTCCTGGACCACGAAGTCCCGATAGCCTTCCAACCGCGCGTCCGGCGGCAGCGTATCCGGCTGGAGCACAATCGTCTCATCGATCTTCAGGTCCTTGGTCTTGCACCGCTTGGCCGATCCGGGACGCTTCCCCTGGCGATCCGCCTTGGGTGGCGGCTTCAGCAACCGGCTGGGGCTGATCTTGGGCCGCCGGGTCGTCCCCTTCAGCCGTTGAATTTCGTCGCGCAGTGCCTGGAGTTCCTGCTCCTGTCGCTGGATCATCGCCACCAAGGACAACACCAACGGCGTCTGTTCGGCCACCGGAATCTCGACGCCCGCGATCCGGATCGGCTGCGGTTCCTGAGGGGCTGGATTGCTCATGGCCCCAGCGTGACCGAAAATGGCACTTCGTGTAAAGATCAATCCCGTGGGATTATTGAGCAGTTACTTGTGGTGCATGTCGGAACTCTTGGCTTGATCTTGGCACAGGGCAACTGGTGTCAGATGCCGGCAGATGGGCAAGAGATACGGGACGTATTTCAGGAGATCCTCAACCAATTGGACCCACCCGCAGAGCGAATTGACTGGAAAAGGGAGGGATTCTGATTCGAGACCTGATTATACGCTTGCGAGTTACGGGGCGTCGCGCGCTAGTCTCTGCGAAGGCACACATCGTTGTATCTGATACCGGGTTTGTCCGGTGGTGGAAGGAGATCATTACATGGTTGCTCGATGGCTTTCGACGGTTTCTGTAGTCGCTTTATCCCTTGCGGGCTGCGAGGAAACAAAGTCGCGTCCTCGTCCTAGTCCTTAAACAAGCGTAGGCTGAGCCGTTGTTTTGATCGTTCTTCACGTACGAGTCGGCGCGCACTGCGAGCGGCCTGGCCTTCGGCCGGGGGGTGTGTCTTCATGTTGGATTTGCTTCATCGAGTGGCGTTTCTTGGGTTAGGCGTCGCGGCGGTACCGAAGCATCCGGACTTCGGCTTCTCGAGGATGCACCTCAACAGCGCATCGGTTTGCGCAACTGCGCGAACAGACGAAAGAACACAGACTGCCAGGGATTCCACGCCAAGAAACGATAGATGATCTTCCCCGCCGTCCGAACGATCTGGGCGGGGATGGCGATCATCGCATTGCGAAACGTCACAAAGTCCATTCGAAGAAGTGTCTTCTTTTCCGTCTCGTGCTTTTGTTTCCAACGGCCATGGACGGGAATCAGCAGAGCCGCCCAAGCCTTGAGACTCCAAGCCAAAGAGGCCATGACCATATACGCCCAGTTGCTCGTGAGGTTATCTAAAGGAGCCTTCAGGGCATGGACACCATTCTTCTGCTGCTCGATGAGGTTTTCTTGATTGCAGCGGTCGTTGGCGTCAAAGACGATCGCTTCCGGGGTACTTGTCCAGTCGTTGGTGATGTAGAAAAAGCAGATCCTCTTGTCAAACAGCTTCGCTTGCCCCTTGGAAACCTCCAGGTCTTTCCACACGACGACCACGCGGTATTCTTTATTACATTTGACTGGCCGATAAGAGAATTCGGCCACATACTCGGCAACCAATCGGATATTCTCGAACTCTCGCGCTTCGACGATTTGTTCCTTGACGTTCTCTGGTCGTGCCCGCGTCTCGGTCTTGACCGTGTATCGAGCCGGACGTTCCAAGCGTTTCCAGGCCTGTTCGGGCAGCTTTTCCGTGATTTCGTACAGGTTTGCCATCGCGTCGATTCCGAACACGAAACGGACACCGTCTTTATCCCAACCGTCCAAATACTCCGTCTGTGAGAAATCCGTGTCGCCCCGAACCTTGATGCGGCGAAAGCCTGCCTTTCGACAATAACTGATCGAGCGATCCAAATAGAATGCCGCGCCTTCATGGCTGGGACGATTTCCGCTCCGATTCACAATGTACAGGGGCTCTCCTGTATTGGCCAGGGAAATCATCAACGGATGATAACCCCACTGACCTTTATAGTTGATGTCCATTCCTTCTTTGCATTCCCCGTAGGTCTGCACCATGGTGCCATCTGCGTCGAGAATGGCCTCTTCAAAGAACGAGTCCGGTTGCTGTTGCCAGACTTTGATCCGTACGCTGTTGAGTGTCTCCATTAAGGCCACAATATCCTGCGGATCAAAACGTCGGCAGAAGTCGCCTGCGGTCGTCGGGTCTGGAATCCGAAGGGCTCCCAGGGCATTCAGATACACTTCATCGCTGCGACGCAATTCAAGGTGTTCCAAACGAGTTCCACCAGCCAACAGATTGTACGCGATATTTAGCACATGATCTGACTCAGAGTAGGGCAAGTAGATTTTGAAGATGTTCACGTGCTGATTGATCGCGGCGTCCAGATCGAGGTGCTTTACCATTTGATGGATCATGCCAATTCCGCCCGAAGAAATGGCCTGAGTTCGATCTGCCAATTCGTAGTGGATATTGGACGCGGAGATGACAGGACACTCGCAGTCCAATCTCGTTTTGTCCAAGCGTGCCTGAATGCGACGCTTGCGTTCAGCCAACTTTTTTCGTATTCTGAAGTTCACTCGAAAACCCTCCGTGAATTGTGTGGGGGATCTTGCCGTCCCCAACCAAAACATGCGAATGCCGGGGAGTTTTCGAGTTTTTTTGTCGTTCTGTCAACCCCGGGCGCCCGGGCTTATGCTTGTTTAAGGCCTAGTCCGACTTCTTCACATTCGGAAACAGCGATGAGCAATGAAACAGCCTCTTGCCTTTTGCCCTTCCTGACCATGTAACCAAGGTGGTTGAACGAATTCACAAGCCCTGTGTGGAGCGAGTTGTCTTGTTGAGACGGCGACTTCCACATGAGAAATGGGTCGAGCGATAGCGGAATATCCTCGTCCAAGAAAGGGACAACGAAGTCCGCGTCCTCTTGGGATAAGGCTATGCCGTAATGGTCAGTCAGTCTCGGACGAATGATCGCCACGGTCCTGTTCTCTGTGTGCAGCGTTGTTTCGTATCGGCGTATGCGGCGTTTCGCATACATTTCGACCTTGGATTGCGTCTCCCCCCGACTGTCAAGCTACCAACTCAGCTCCCATACGTCCCCACCAGCTCGCCCGACGCCAGGATAAATCCTGTCATCGCCTTCACCAACGCCGCCTTGTCCGCCCCCGAATCAAGGTCCAACTGCCGGTCCAGGGCATACAGCTTGAAGTGGTAGTGGTGGATTTTCCCCGGTGGCGGAGCCGGGCCGCGATAGCCGACGGTGCGGCCATCCGGCCACGAATTCTTCCCCTGCATGGTTTTGACCGGCTTCTCCAGCGTGGCATCCGTTGGCAGCCCCTCCGGCAGTTCCCGCACCGTGGCCGGGATCTTGTAGATGACCCAATGGACCCACGGCTCGCGGCTGGGGGCATCGGGATCGTCGCAAATCAAGGCCAGTTCCTTCGTCCTCGCCGGCACGCCGTCCCAAAACAGAGCCGGGGATACATCCTGGCCGTCCTCCGTGAAAGTCTTGGGGATCGGCTGCCCGGCCTCGAACGCGGTGCTGCGGACCTTGATTGTCTTGGGCAGATTGCTTTCCGCCGCTGGCTTGGTCGGGTTGCAGCCAGCCAGCGTGGCGGCGAGGGACAGCAGCAGGATCGTCCTGGGCATGGCGTGAACTCCGATGGGCGCATTGTCGTCGTGGGGTTGATTATAGTGGATTGCTGGCGGCGGCGACCAGCGGAGACCGGCTTTCCGGTAATGGACTAACCGTCTTTTCGCCTCGCTCGCGTCCACGCCGCTTTGTAGGCCGGACTTCGCAGTTCTTTGGCGACCGTCTGTTTGCAGGTGGGGCAGACAAGGTACTTAACGGCCCCGAACAGATTCACGTCTGCTGTTTCGTCCTTGTCGTCGTTCAAGCCGATTGTCTGGTGGCACGTTGAGCAACGCATGACCATTCGGGTTGTCTCGGCGGCTACGAACCGCATTCGCATCCTCATTTGGCCATCTCCCTTCGGTCAGTGTTGATCCAGCGGACGCGCGCCGTCCCGAAGCGGTGCTTGAGCGAGCGTCGTTCTTCCGCCGCCAGTTTACCATGCGGCAATGCCGTGCAAAACACGGAAGACAGCCAACAAAAATGCGGCCAGTCGAGATTCAGGGCGACAGCAGCCGTCCACCGATGCCAGTTTGGGACACCCGCGTCAGAACCACCACGCCTGCCGGATGCTCAACACTGGGATTTCCAGTGTCGAAACCACTGCCGTTCAGCCGTCACGCCTTCTTCACGGGGCTGCGACCGATGGTCGCCAAAACGCGGTTCGCCAGCTTCTTCCGCAAGTCGGCAGGGTATCGGCGGCCATTAAGAATTGAGCCATTTTGGCCACGAGAATCGGTCAGATAGAAGGTTGCTTGAGGGGACTGGGATTGTGCAATGGGGGGAGGACAGAAGGCGGAGGTAGGGCTGCGGTTGTGGCCGGCGTTACCAGCGGTGAACGCGGGGGACTTCGAGCCCAAGCTGATGGCACAGATCTTCGACGCCGTCGTAGAAGCGGAGGCTGCGGAAGGCAGCCCAAAGATCCAGTTGATTTCCCTTGCGACGGCATGAGAAGCAGCAGTAGCGGTTGGTGCTCAGGTCCGCGGCGAACGCCTGCGGGTCGGAACTGGGACACAGCGGGCAGGGGCCACGGAGCTTGTGACCCCGACGTCGAACCGGCTGGAAGTGCAGCAGCTGCAGCACGTCCTGAAGAGAGGCCTGAGCACGAACGGCAGTGAAGTCGATTCCAGGCATCGTTGTAGTCACCGTTTCGCTTTGGCAGCAGACGAAGAGGACCGTGGCGTTTTCGGGCCGGGCGGCGGCAGCCGCCGCGCCCGGTGGGCGCGATACGACTTGCCGTCGATCCGCAGGATGATCGCTCGGTCGAAGAGCCGGTCCAGCAACGCCATCACCATCGGCCCGTCGCTCAGGTACTGGTTCCACTCGTCGAACTCGACATTGGTAATCAGGGCGGTCGAATACTTCGTGTTTCGTCGGTCGATGACCTTGTACAGCAGGTTCAGGGCCTGAGGGCTTTGTTCCCGCTCGATCCGATCGAAACCGAAGCCATCGATGATCAACAGCTCCGGCCGGAGATAGTCGCGGACGCATTGCAGGGTCGTGCCATCGGCCAGCGAGGCCCCCAATTCGGCCAGCATCTCTTCGCTGAGGCTGTATCGGACCCGGTATCCCAAGACACACGCGCGGCGTCCGATCCCTTCCATGAGGTGCGTCTTGCCGACGCCGCTATTTCCCACCATCAGCAGGTTGTCCTTGCGGCGGATGAAGTCGCCGGTGGCCAGTTCTTCGATTTGCAGGCGGTCGATCGCAGCGGCGTTGAACGCCCAATCGAACTGCTCCAAGGTGTGCGTTCCGGGGAAGCGAGCCGTGCGAATCCGGTGTTCCACGGACCGTTCCCGCCGGCTCTGCGCCGGCGGACTGAGGAACGCTTCGAGAAGTTCCAAGTAGGACCAGGAGTTTTGCTCCGCTTGATGCAGAACGTGGTCCAGCTGCTCCCGAGAGAACGAGACCTTCAACGCCGCCAAGTGTTCCAGGATCTGCGCCGGCAGCGTCTCAGAAGGGTTCGTCGGACGGTGGGGGTGGTTCGTCGGTCGGGGTTTCATCGGGATGGGGCTCCGAAGGTAAGTTGCGGAACAGGTCACCATACTCTTTGCCGGTCCGCGGCCGGATCGGCTCCTCGCCCAGCAGCAAGCGGAGCTGACGGGTTTCTTCCTCAGCGAGCTTGTCCGAGCTCGTCTTGGGGGTCGCGGTCACGGCCAGAATCCGCTCGATGGCCGAGCGCGAGTAAGCGCCGTACCGAGCCGCCCGTTCCAACGCCGCCAGCAGGTCCCGGCGGGAGTACATTTCCAACAGGCTGAGGATCTTCTGGGCCTCATCTTTGCCGTACCGGCGACGGCGCAGCAGGCCTGCCAAGAACCTCGCGGCCCCTTCGCCCAGTTCGGCGTATCGCTGTTGCAGCGTCTCCGTTTGGCGGGCCTCGTCCGGCTTCTGCGCGTGCTCCGCAAGGCGGCTGGTTTGACCGGCGACCTCGCGGGACCAGCGCGGATGGCGGGCGATCTCCTCCACGTGCGGCCCGTAGATGATGACTTCCGCTTCGGTGACGCGCACCGGCAGCATCAGGCCCAGGTACCGGTCGGGCACCGAATAGTAGTTCTGACAATAGACGATCAGGCCCTCGCCGTTGACACAACGATAGACCACCTCCGCCGTATCGTAGGCCTGGGCCGGCAGGGGAATCAGATACGGCAGTTCCAGCTGGTGGCGGTCCCGCGGACTTTGCTTCGTCTCGCGATGAGTCCGCGCGTCGGCGACGTGTTCCAACCACCACTGCGTGACTTCGTTCAGGTGTTCCAGCGAGCTGAACGTGCGGCCGTTGAGCAAGTTCTTTTCCACGTAGTCGAACGGCCGTTCCACTTTCCCCTTCGTCTGACCCCGCCGAGGCCGGCAGGCCCACGGCCGGTAACCATAGTGTGTGGCGAACGCCAAAAACCGCGTGTTGTACACCGGCTCGTCGCCGTCGTAGCGACTCACCACCACCTTCATATTGTCGTACAAGCACGTGGCGGCCACGCCGCCCAAGTGCGTAAACGCCCGCACATGCTCGCGAACCGTGGTGGCGAAATCCTGCGACTCGACGAACCGCAGATACTGCCGCCGCGAGTACCCTAACACGTAACTGAACAGATGCACGCGGCGCGGCCCCTCCTGCGTAAACGGCAGCGTGTACGTCGAATAGTCCATCTGCGCCTGCTCGCCCGGAGCCGTCTCGAATCGCTGGACCCGTTCGCGGCCAGGCTCCGGACGCAGTTCCCGCAAGCCCCGTTTGACCGCGTTGTAACTGCCACGGAATCCCAGCTTCTGCAACTCTTCGTGCGCCCGCACCGCCGTGATGTCCGGATAGCGCTTCAAGAGCTGCGCCAGCGCCAGCTCGTACTTGTCCAGCGAACGGGCCCGACGCCGCTTGGCACGCGGCAGCTGATCCGCCGTCGTGCCCTCGCTGCGCCCTCGCTGATGCGCGGCCAGGACCTTCTCGACTTGATGCCGCGAGATCCCCAGCTGCTGCGCGATCCGCCGCCGTGAACTCCCGCTATGCCATAAACGCACAATTTCATTGATGGTGTTTTCGCTCATTTCAGCTTCATCTCCTGCACAAGATCGTCTGCCAGTTCTCCCACCACGCGGCTGTCCCGAGCCAAACGCTCGAAGCCCGGTGACAGAATTCCCGCGTCACACAGCGACAGCTCGCCACGCCCCCGATGACGCAACCAGTTCTCCATCCCCGCCAAGTAGTCCAACAAGCCAGCCAGCTTCCGCGCCACCCGGTTCCCCGCCGTACTCAGCCGGGGATCCCACGAACGCGTCGGCCCGCCGCGGGCCTGAGACAACGCCTGGCGAGGCTTTTCCAGCACGAATTCCTTCTGCTCCCGCGTGCTGCTGGACAACAGCAAGTCCACCACGTCGCGCACTTCGGCGGCCGTCAACGATTCCCGCCGCACCGCTTCCAGGACTTCTTCTTGGTTGCCCGCGGGCAACTGCGTCAACGACCGGGCGGCTGTCGGCGACAACAGCCCCAGCTGCAAGTCCTGCCGCACCGGGGCTGCCAACTTCTCCAACAAGGCCAACCTCCGACAGACCCAGCTCTTGTGCCGGCCCATCAGCTGCGCCACCTCCAACTGCGACAGCCCGTCTTCCCGAACCAAGGCGTAGACCAGCCAAGCCTCCTCCAGTACATGCACCCGCCGCCCGACCAGGTTCAACCGGTACATCGCCACTTTCGCCTCCCGGTCGTCGATCTCGATCAGCCGCGTGGTCAGCCCGCCCAACCCGGCGATCTGCCGGGCCGCATGCAACCGCCGAAAGCCGTCGATCAGGCTCGGCGTTTCCTCCTGCCAACGGCAGACGACCGGAGAAAGCTGACCGAACTGCCGCAACGACGAGACCATGTCCGCTTCGGCTTCGCGCGCCGGCAGGCGGTAGCAGCCGTAACGCTCGTCGAACCGCTCCAACGCAAAAAACTGGATTTCACCGCGCGACCAGTCACGCATCGCCGCCTCTCCCTCGAGCTGAAAAAAGCCTCTCCCCTGAACCTGCAAACTGGATCCGGTACTTCTCCGCCGCGGGCCCTCCGTGACGCTCTTCCAAGATAAGGCGACTCCGAATCGCGTCTATAATGAGCACGGATCTTCGCCTTCGCGGCCCACCGGCAGACGGTCTACGAAGCATTCCCGGGGACATCCCGCACAACCCGGCTGCCAGCGCTCATCCAACGCCCGAGCACGACGGAACTCTTGGCGGCACAACGGGCTACAGAAGCCCTGAAGAGGCGAACGTGGGGTCCGCACGAACCGGTTGTAACAACCCGGCCGGTGACAACAAATTTTTCGGCCTCGGGGCGGATGCTGATGACCCACGCGCGCCCTCGCGGGACGGCCCCCAACACCATTTTTCGCTGCGGCGCACTCCTGCCGACAACGTTCCCGGTAACGCCGCGACTGCTCCCGTCGGCAAGCACACCCCTGCTCGCTGGCCCGATACTTCTCTTGCGATTGCTGCTGGGACCACGCCCGCGCCTTGGCTCGGCATTCGGGACTGCAGTAATACTTCCGCGCACAGCAGGGCCGAAAAGAACATCCACAACCTGCCAACAAACACCGGCGAACCCGCGGCTGGCAGGGCGGATCTTGAAACCCCGGTCTGGATGACGTATGGTGAAGTGGGCCCAAGGGAGGTCTTGCTCCCGACAGGTCAAGCCTCGGACGGAAGCTCGTTACTTCCGCCCGAGGCGATTCTTTCTCTGGCTGCCTTGCAGCGCCCCCATTAACGCTGCTTGTTTCCTCTCTCTACCTTAATCCCTCAACCGCAACACGCCAGCAATTCTGTGCGAGCCAGATCCGCGCGGCCCAAATTTCTGACCATCAATCCCCGCTCATTTCCCTCAACCATCTCGACCAAACCGGCCGAATTCTGCTGGCCGCCGACAGCAGGGTCGGACCAGACAATGTGGTTCAGGTGGCTGGTATCGAAATGCATGTCTTTCTTGTCGCCCTCGTAGCACATCCAGATCACCGGCAGCCCCATGCCCATCGCGTAACCGCCCTCAAAGTACACGCCGTTCCTGTGCTGCGTCACGTCGGCCACAACGAACCGGCTTTCTTTGATCCGAGCGATGATCTCGAACACGATATCTCCCAGGTAGTGCTCCTGGTCAAGCCTGACGGCCTTGTATCCCGCATCTTCTTCCAGGGCGGGCTTGATCGCGTCTTCCCAGGCTTGTTTGAGCAGCGGCGAATCCTTGGCGAACGACATGGCGACAAACGCATCGGCGGATTCCAGGGTCGGAAGGCGTTGGACTTCTTCCCAGCCGGTCGGCGTTAGCGTCAGACAGATGCTTCCGCGCGTCGTCCCTTCGTCACTGACGTAGTGCAATTCAGTGGCACAACCTGCCAAGTAGGTTAGCTCGTAGTCGTTAGCTGCAAAGCACACAGGATAGTCCGTCTCCCGGCCAAGTTCAACTCCATCGCCGGGGTGCTGCGACTTGCGAGCGACATGGCGCAAGAGGTAGCGAAGTTTGGCGGGGACATCGTTTGGGGCGGGGGCGCTAGATTTCAGGTCTTGGAGGTTCTGCGTTGTGATGATTACGGGCCGATCTGTTTCCGACCACAGCCGCACGACACCTGACAAGTCAGGGTAGGGGCCGTTTCGAGACAATTCGCCGGTCGCGTCATCGCTGATGCGGTACGTCCCACAGACTGGACATTCGACCTTCCAGATGTCATTGGATTCGTTGGCCTTTGGTTTCGCCGATTCGTTCAGGCACAACGGACAGGAATTGATCGTGTTGTTCATTCTGTGGCCCTCGGTGGTGAACGGAATCGCCGCGATTATACCACAGCACAGACTCCGCCCGAAGTCGCCAAAGCCGGTCAGTTCCAGGGTACTACTCCAGCCGTTCGTCCCAGGAAGTATCCTGGCGGGACGATGGCAGACAACACCCCGTTGCCCGTTCCGGGCAACGGGGTGCTTCCCATCTCTGCTCACCTGGTCCGCCAGTCCGCGATTCCTGCCAAGCTGCCATCCACTCCGCCAGCATCGAGGCGAGATCAGGGCCGAGTGACCGCCACGACGACCTTTGACGACGATCAAGGCCCACCAATTCCTTCAGGCCGATCAGTTTGGACGTACTACCCCGGCGATTCAGCCAGGGCCACCCACACCATGCCCCGGCCATGCCGGGGCATGGTGTTTCCCCCCTCAATTCATCGGCGGCGACGGCAAATTCGTGACCGCCAGCCCTCCTTCCGATTTCCGCCAGCGGCGTATCTCGCACACCTGCAAGGGCGAAATCTTCAATTCGTGAAAGGCAGCCTCGACTTCGTTTCCATCCATGTCGCCGGGGATCAAAGCGAGGTGGTAGCCCTTTCTTGACCGGACAAGCAGCACCGTCTGTGTGCTTTCTGTGGATCGTGCGTGCATCTTCATCTCCTTCGTGATTTGAGTCGGTTTTGGGGCAAGAGCAGGCCGCAAGAAAATGGCCGCAACACAGACATGCCACTGCATGGCCGGGACATTTAGGAGGCAAGGGCAAAATCCAAAAAGAGGATGAGATAGATCGTACTACCACTGGGCATCACTACTTCACCCACCCAAAGGAGAACGAGATGTCCAGTTTCACACGGTCAGACTTGGCTCGGAAGATCGCAAGGTTTATCGGTCGCAAGCGATTGCCGCGAACGTGGCAGCTTCGGGAGTTGCTCGACGATTGCGAATCCGTTGCGTTTGAGCTTGAAGCCACAGCGCCGCCCGAAGTCACCCCCGCTTCGATTGCGTGGAAGGCCGTCCAGCGTGTCCGTTGCGGTCGCCAGCATCGGGAATCCATCCGCTCAATCACGACCGGACGGCACGACCGCCGCAGCAAGCGGCCCGATTTGCATCGGGCCGAAATTCGCTTGACGGATTTGGTTTCGCGGGAGGTGTCGCCATCGGATGCGGTCCCCGGCTGGATTGACTTCAAGGGTTGGCGGGACAGCTACGGCGGTAAAAAGTTAGGAATTTTGGAAGCGTTGGCCATTGGCGGGACTACGAAGGAGACCGCCCGCGAATTCGATCTTTCACCGGGGCGGATATCCCAGCTTCGGGACGAGTTCCAGCGGGATTGGAACGAGTTTCAATCGTGATTCCACGCCCCACACCCCAACCCCGGCAACGCCGGGGTTGGGGTTTTCTTTTGTCTAAATCCGGGCGAGTTCCCTTGTACTACCAAACCTCGTGATCCACACCACACCACAGAGGGCAAGACCATGAACAAAACGCGACGGGTCAAGATCAGGAAGAACAGCCTGACGGAGAACGTGTACTTGGACCGCCAGGGCCGTTGGGTGCCGTGGGCGGAGGCCGCTTGGTTCAGAAGCGAACAAGCGGCAGAACGATTCGCCAAGAGCCACGGCATCGACGTGTTCGGACTGTTCCCGTGCGAGAGATTTGGAGACATCCCATGACCAGAATTCACACCGGCAGCGGGGCCGTGACCTACAAAGCCGTTCGCAAAGCGATGGATGGCGAACCCTATACCATGAGCCTGACCGACACGGATGAAATCCGGGCTGTGATCGACGCCGTGAACCAGGGCATCGACAGCCACTTGGAAGCCTGTTTTTGTCCGCAACTTGGCGACAGGTTTCATGGTGGCAAGCGAATGGCGGGACGGTTGACGCTGTGCCACACCCTGGAGTGTTCCGTCAGCCCGGAATCCCTCCCCGTCCTGCTCCGTCGCTTGTTTGAAGGCGATGACGCCGGCATGTCGCTGGCGGGCGATATTTTGATGACGCTCGGCTTTGATGAACACGGCCAGTTCGTAGGCCGGGAAGCGGTTCCCGCTGCTGCCAGCCGCCTCGTACGGCGAGGCGGGTGTCTTGATGCCTTCCATCTTCGTGGTTGTTGACAACCAGACAGTACCCGCCAATCCGCCCTGCTGCCAACCAGCGCCGTCTTCCGCTACGATCTGGAAAAATGGCCCTGTGACACCGAACAAACTCGCCTGACCCGACCACGACGACCACCATCCTCCAACTCCAAGGAGTCCAAAATGCGAAAGCCCATCCTGTCCTGCGGGTTTCCAAGACGCTGGCCCCAGAAAGCGGTTTGAGACGGGAAAACACGGGTTTTTGCGGTGTTTTTGGGTGTTTTCTGGAAATGGCATAGGTAGAATTGGCAATCCGTCCTGCATTTTTCTGCGCGGACGCTATGCGAATACTTCGCTGCCTTGCGGTTGCGGTTGGGGGAAGGCTGCGCCGCAGTGTTGGCACGCCTCGCGGTCCACGACCGCACGGCGTCCGCAGGCCGCGCAGGTCTCGCGGACCGGCCAGCGGCGGTGCAGCAGATAACCGATCAGGCCTGGTACGCCCAGCAGCAGCACGAATACACACCAAGCCCATGCGCCGGGCTGGGCATAACGCCTGTGACGCCAGAAGCACCATACAGCCGCGGCGATTGTCAGCAGGCTGACCGCGACTAAAGAGCCCCGCCAGCGACCCCACGATGCCGTCAGCGCCTCGACGTACGTTGCTCCCGCATCCTGTTCCTGCTGGTTCAACGGGTCCCCTATAAAAATGTTTACGGCGATAGCGATCGGTACGGGGACCGTCGCTGCCAACGCCCAAACACCCGGTTTGGGATAGCCGCCGGAACGTAAGCTGAGAGAACGCTCCCGGAGCACACGGCCGTCCCGACTCAACCACACAACAAGCACGGATCTAATCCGTGATGGCCGCTCGACGAAACGCACGGACCCCCAGTCGTCGTTCGTGAGCAAGACCTGGTCGTCGACGATAAAAATCGCCATCGCCGAAGACGTCAGAAGAGCGGGGATCGCAAGCTCCTGAGATCGGTTCGTGTGCGGATCGACGATCCACAGTCGATCCGCGGACCGGACAGCCAGGAACTGGCTGCGAAAGCCCGAACCGGGGCCTGAAGTATCCTTGCTGACGCACGTGACGAGCGTGGCTGAGATCAAGTCGGGAGCTTCGAACAGAACCCGCACGCGGCGTTCGCGCACGTCGACCTCGACCAGCCTGGCATCGGTCACCAAATGACCGATCCATGGTGAAAGGCTCCCCATACCCATTCTCCAATTCCCATCGCGGGACGGCACATAGGCAAACCACCCGGCGCCCCGAAAATGAGTGGATGCCTGAAACACCCGCCATTCCATCGGGAACAGATCGTCGGGTGTTGGCGGCGAAGCACGAAACCCGTGTCGGCCGATATAGCCCACGCACTGCCTGGTGTCGCTATCGAAGCCTTCCAGCCACGCCTGCCCTTCGGGCCGACCATCGTGAATCAAATACCAGTACGTCGGGGCGGTTCCGCAATCGGAAATGCCCCGGATGCGTGTCGACCATTCGAGGGGCGCACCATCGCGTTCCAGCGCATCGGGGCCCGGCAGATGTCCTGGCCACACCGGCTCGGGCGATTCGACTTGCTCGCCGTCCAGCGTGCGGAAACGGCGGACGCTGCTGTCGAAACGCGAGTTCGAGGCGATCAACGGCGTCCCGTCTTCTGCCAGGAGCAACCACTCGTCCATCCGTTCCGCCAACGGCCGCTGCCGGAACTGCCGCTGCCGAATCGCATCCCCGCAGATGGTGGATACGACACCCCAGACGATCATCGTCCCCGCTGCCAGCAGTAGTGCGAGCAGAAGAGAACCTGGCAGGCCGTGTTGCTCGTTCATATCCGTTCCTCGTGCCGTGAATGAAGCGGTGACTCCGGAAGTGTCAATGCCAGTCCTTTCAATCGAAATCGCGAACGCGCACCACGTGCCCGATGCTGCTCAGCAGCACGGCGCTGACCGCCAGCGTGATCGGTAGCGCCAGCCACCACGGGACGGGAGCCACCGCCAGGAGCCACGCCCCCACGCCGACAGCCGCCAAGGGCAACAACCGCGAGCCGATCCAGCGTGACGCCCGCAGACCGCAGAGGAATGCGGCCAGATAGAGCATCGCGATGGCAATCAATGCTTGCCACGCCGGCAGCGTCATGGACCAGAAGAACGGGCTCGGGTGTGTGCCGGGGGTCGCAGCCCAAAACGCAAATAACAACACGGGAACTGCGGTCCCGGCAGTATAGATACACAAGCCCATCAGCAGCTTGACGCCGACCAGCCGCCAGCGAGCCATGGGCAGATGAAACAACAGCAGGTAGGTGCCCTGCAACGACTCGCCCAACGTTTGGCGGAAACCCAACGCCACAGCAAGCAGAGCGGCGATGCCGGGCACCGTCCGGCAGAAGCTGTCGCGCAGGAACGGGATCTCCCTGGCCTCGGATGAGTAGGAACGGACATCGTACTGCTGCAACTGCCAACCCACCAATCCGCCGTCCCACCGCGTCTGGACCGCCAGATCGCACAGCAAGAACGCCATCGCGACGGCCCCCAGCCAGAGATTCTCGCGGCATTCCTTAATCAACAACGCTTTGACCATGCTCTGGTTCTCCTCCAAAAACCGGCAGCGCCCGGCGCGGGCCGCGCGTGTACTCGATGAAAGCGTCCTCCAGATTCAAGTCGATCACCTCCTGCGACCGCGGCTGCAGCCGCTCGATCCGCTCCCAATGCTCGTCGCCGGGTCGCACCACGATCAACTCCAACCGCGTGCCCACCGGGCGAGCGGCAACCAACCCCGGACAGGCCGGAAAATCGGGAGGCGTACCGTCGAACTGCAACACAACCTTCTTGACCGCCTGCTTGAACTCGTCCGTCGGGCAATCCACGCGCAGGACGCCGTCCACCAGCACCCCGATCCGGTCGGCCACGCGCTCGACATCCGACAGAATATGCGAACTGAACAGGATCGAGCGTCCGCGCCGCTGGATGATCTGAATCATCGACTCCAGGAAATCCCGCCGCACGACCGTATCCAGGCCGATCGTCGGGTCGTCCAGGATCAGCAGGTCCGGGTCCGGGGCGACGGCCAACGCCAGAGCCACCTGCGCCCGCTGCCCCCGCGACAAGTGGCGGATCTTCTTGCGCGGCGGCAGCTCGAAATGATCGAGAATCTGCTCGACCAACGGCCCGTTCCAACGCGGGTAGAACGATTTCGCAAAACGGACCGCTTGGCCGACCGTCATCCAGCGGTACAGCGGATGACCCTCGGCCAGGTAAGCGATCCGCGCCCGCGCGGTCGGCGACAAGCCCGCCGTGTCTTCTCCCAGCAATTCGCTGCGGCCCCGATCCGGATGGACCAGCCCGAGCAGCATCTTGATCGTGGTGGACTTTCCCGCCCCGTTGCGCCCCAGCAAACCGTACACCGTCCCGTACGGAACCTGCAGGTTCAAATCGTCGACCACCCGTTGCCGACCGTAGTACTTGGTCAATCGTTCGGTCACCATCGCGTTGGACATGGCCATCCCTCATTTGCGCCCACGTGGGTCGGTATCTCCGAGACCGACGCGGTTTTATTACGGCCTCTTAGTCTGTTCTCTTCTCGCCTCGTTCCCACCGGAAGCGGTTCATCCGCTCGGCGACCAGCCCCGTGACGTCCTCCGGCGCGAACCCCAGATGCACCGCCTCGGTCAGCAACGCATCCACGTGCCGGATCAGCCGCTGCTGGCGGGCCTTCTTGGTCAGTTCCTGCCGCAACCGAGCGACGAAGACCCCCAGTCCGGGGCGAGTGTTCAAGACCCCCTCCCGTTCCAGTTCGGTATAGACCCGGGCGATCGTATTCGGATTGACGACCAGCGTCCGGGAAAGCTCCCGCACCGACGGCAGCCTCTCATCCTCGGCCAACCGCCCCGTGGCGATCGCCTCCCGGATCTGCTCGCTCAATTGCCGGTAGATCGCCTGGCGGCTGGTAGGTTCGATTCGAAATTCCATCATACTGTTCCTGCTGTACTAGTAATACTAATACAGTTGGATCAGCGAGTCAAGCGGGAAAACGCCAAGAATCGGAATCCCGGCAGAAGTCGTAGAACGGAATTCATTCCGTTCCTCTGCCGACGAGGCTGATCCGTCCCGCGTCGGTACCGCCGCGACCGGCGAAGAAAACGGAACGAATTGCGTTTACGATCCGAGTTCGCCGAATTGATGGGCAAACCCCATGCCGGCAGTCATTTAACCACAGCTGGCCGATTGCTGCGCCGCTGCAAAGACGAAATCAAAAGGCAGGCCCCGGCCATGAATTGGCAACGTTCGAGAAATCACTGTTCGGTATTGAGTGAGCGGCAAGACGCCATCAGAATGTCCAACGTGGGGAATGCCTCGGCATCCAAACAACTTCCCCATTTCTGATTTCGCCCCTCTCCCCAGCCCTCTCCCTGGAGTACCGGGAGTCTGCTGAGAATCGGGATGCTGACGCCGGTGTCGGATCGGGCGTCGGGCGGTTCCTCCGGCGCGGCTCGAGGGGGCTCGGACGCCGCCACGGACGTGATGAACGCCCGATGAATTTCGGGAACGTTCGCGCGTTCATGCCAGGCGTTTGGCCGAAGGCCAGAATCCCGGGCGGGCAGCCTGTGCCACGGGGGCTTATTCTATTCGGCTGCGGCGATGGTGATGGCGTCGGTCGGGCAGACGTAGGCGCACGAGCCGCAGCCGATACAGCTGGGGGAGATGTCGAAGAAAGGCGTGGCGATGCGTTTCTGAGGACCGCGGTACGAGCTGCCGATCGCCCTCATACCGACCACCTCGGCACAGACCCGCACGCACTGGCCGCACAGGATGCACCAGGACAGGTGCTCGACGCCGACCTCCGCCTTGCGCTGCTCGACGCGGCGGGACAGGAAGGCCAACAGCGGATCGGCCGCGTCCGGGCTCAACTCCACGCCGTGCTGGCGAGCCAGTTCGATCAGCTTGGGCGGCTGCGGGGCGCGGGCCAGCAGCAATGCCAGGATGAACCGCCGCGCCTCGAGGACCCGCGGCGTGTCGGTCTTGACCTCCATCCCGTCCTCGACCGCCGTGGCGCAGGCCGGCAGCAGGACGTCGCGGCGCGCGGCCGTGCTGACCTCGACATGGCACAGGCGGCAAGCACCGGCCGGTTTGAGCTTGTCGTGATGGCACAGGGTCGGGATGTGGATTCCGGCTCGCAGCGCCGCGTCCAGCACCGTGGTGCCCGGCCGC
>Ga0351900_1040_pt1 | contig 40510 bp, 38 predicted proteins | sample BONcelHT113001D3_FD_205827 | JGI IMG/M metagenome (GOLD analysis project Ga0351900, IMG submission 205827) | Enriched cells from coal bed in the Powder River Basin, Montana, United States - BONCAT cells T11 rep1 HSBNCT.T11.300.1.D3 ...
AAACGGTGACAAAGAATCTGGTAATTATTCCTACTTACAACGAAAAGGAAAATATTGAAAAAATGGTTCGAAGGGTATTTTCGCTTAACACTCCGTTTCATTTATTAATAGTTGAGGATAATTCTCCGGATGGAACAGCGGAAATTGTAAAACGACTTCAAAAAGAATTTCCTGAAAATCTTTATATTCTCGAAAGAAAAGGCAAACTGGGATTGGGTACCGCATATATTGCAGGATTCAAATGGGCGCTTGAAAACAAATACGATCTTATTTTCGAAATGGACTGTGACTTCTCGCATAATCCGGATGATTTGGAAAGACTGTATGAAGCAGTTGCAAAAGGGGCTGATGTTGCAATCGGGTCACGCTATATTTCGGGAATTAATGTTGTGAACTGGCCGCTGGGAAGGGTGCTGATGTCGTATTTTGCATCGCTGTATGTGCGTATTGTAACCGGGATGAAAATAATGGATACAACGGCGGGCTTTAAATGTTATCGCCGCAAGGTACTGGAAACCATTGAATTTGAAAAGATAAAACTCATTGGTTACGGATTTCAGGTGGAAATGAAATTTACTGCATGGAAATATGGTTTTAACATTGTTGAAGTGCCAATTGTTTTTACCGACAGAAAAGAAGGAACTTCGAAAATGAGCGGAGGTATTTTTAATGAAGCGCTTTGGGGAGTTTTAAAAATGAAAATGAGAAGTTGGTTCAGAAAATATGAAATCAATAATTGAAAAATCGGAGCAATGAAAACACTGATTAAAAATGCTACAATAATTAACGAAGGATTAAAATTCAAAGGAAGTGTTTTAATAGATGATGAAAAGATAAAAAAAATATTTCCACAGATTGTTCCCTCTGATTTTGATTTATCAGACACTGAGATAGTTGATGCCAGTGGGCTCTACCTTATTCCGGGAGTTATTGACGACCAGGTGCATTTCCGCGAACCCGGCCTGACTCATAAAGGTGATATTACTACTGAAAGCCGCGCTGCAATTGCAGGAGGGATCACCACTTTTATGGAAATGCCCAACACCAATCCGCAAGCGGTAACACAGGAATTACTTGAAGAAAAATATAAGCGTGCTGCAGAAGTTTCGGCTTCAAATTACTCATTTTACATGGGTGCTACCAATGACAACCTTGACGAAGTGCTGAAAACCGACCCGAAAAAAGTGTGCGGAATAAAAGTTTTCATGGGTTCCTCAACCGGAAATATGTTGGTTGACGATGAAATAACACTTTCTGAAATCTTTAAAAATGCGCCAACCCTGGTTGCAACACATTGCGAGGACGAGAAAACAATCCTTAAAAATATTGAAATTGCCAAAGGCAGATATGGCGAAAATGTGCCAATGTCGAGACATGCACACATCAGAAGCGATGAAGCATGCTACATTTCATCATCAAAAGCTGTTGAACTGGCATCGAAATTCAATACCCGGCTGCACATTCTTCACCTTTCTTCGGCAAAAGAAATGAGCCTTTTTAATGCCGGCAAGGTAACTGATAAAAAAATTACAGCCGAAGTTTGTGTTCATCATCTTTGGTTCGATGAGATGGATTATATATCGCTTGGCACAAAAATCAAATGGAATCCATCAATAAAATCAAAAAAAGACAAAGAAGCGCTTTGGGAAGCTTTACTCGCCGATAAAATAGATGTAATTGCCACAGACCATGCCCCGCATACAAAGGAAGAAAAAAACAATACCTATTTTAAAGCACCGTCGGGCGGACCACTTGTGCAGCATTCTCTGGTTGCCATGCTCGAAATGAGCAGAAAAGGATTTATCAGCATCGAAAAAGTAATTCAGAAAATGTGCCATGCCCCGGCTGATTTATTTCGAATTGAAAAACGTGGTTACATCCGTGAAGGTTATTTTGCAGATTTGGTTTTAATTGATCCAATTAAAAGCTGGATTGTATCACCTGAAAATATTCTTTATAAATGTGGATGGTCGCCGTTTGAAGGAGTTGAATTCTCGAATAAAGTTGTTGCTTCATATATTAATGGTATGCCTGCGTTTACAAACGACAAGATCAACGACACAGTAAAAGGGAAAAGAATTTCAATCAGTTAAACAAATTTTACTCATCCAGCATCAGTTTTGGGAGTTCCTTTGTAGTTTTTGCACCCAGCTTTTTAATGCTTTCAACACGGCTTACCAGATTCCCGCTTCCGGTATGCAATTTATTCATGGCATCGTTATAAGTGCTTTGTGTATTCGAAATACTTTTACCCATTCTTTCCATATCAGCAATAAAACCAACAAACTTATCGTATAAGGCGCCACCCTGCCGCGCAATTTCCATGGCATTGCGGGTTTGGTTCTCCTGCTGCCAAATGGAAGTAATTGTTCGAAGGGTGGCCAGTAAAGTCGATGGGCTCACCAAAACCACTTTCATGTCCCAGGCATACGAAAAAATATCCTGATCTTCCTGAATGGCAATGCTAAACGATGATTCAATCGGGATAAACAGCAACACAAAATCGGGTGAATTTAAATGACGCGCCGACTGATAATGTTTTTCGCTTAAACCTTTGCAATGTGTTTTCAGGCTTAAAATATGGTCTTTCACATGTTTGGCGCGTTCCTCTTCGGTTTCTGCATTCACAGCTTTTTCGTAAGCAATGAGCGAAACTTTTGAATCGACGATAATGTGTTTATTGTCGGGTAAGTTGATTACAATATCCGGCTGAATGCGCCTTCCATCTTCCGAAATATCGCTGAATTGTTTTTCGTATCCCTGCGTCCCTTCGTTTAGTCCGGAGCGTTCGAGAATGCGTTCCAAAACAACTTCGCCCCAGTTTCCCTGTTTTTTCACATCGCCTTTCAAAGCTTTGGTCAGGTTATTTGCTTCCTCGCTGATTTTCGAACTCAAGTCAAACAACTTCTTCAATTCAGCACGCAAATCGGTTTGATCTTTTAATCCCTGTTTGTAGGTGTCTTCCACTTTGCGTTCGAAAAGATCGATTTTCTCTTTTAGCGGATTTAAAACATCGCCCATGTTTTTCTGGTTGGTTGCTGTAAATTTTTCGCTGTTTTTCTCCAAAATTTTATTGGCAATATTTTCGAATTCGGTGGTGAATTTCTTTTGCAAATCTTCCATTTCCTGCTTTTGTGACACCAGTTTTTCGCGAAGATTTGCAAATTCAACTTCTGCTTTTGCCAACCGTTGCAAGTGTTGTTCTTTTTGAGTTTCTACCAGTTCAAGTTGATTTGCCAGTCGATTTTTTTCGGTTTGCAAGTTATTTACCCTTTCTTCCAGTCCTGCCTGGGTTTTTCCATAATCATTTCTGATTTCAAGCAGTTTATTTTCCGATGCCTTCAATTTCAGATTAACAACAAGATAAGCCACAACAAAGCCAATTAACATACCAACAGCGATATATACGATTTCCATATTTGAATTTTTTGAAATCTAAAAGTATAAAATTGAATGATGTAAAACTGGCAAAATATCCGGGTTATTGACCAAATAATATTTTTCTGTTTTTACAAACGACGAAAATTCCAAAATTTAGAGCGCTCTTTAAACTATTTTCGAAAATAATTCAGATAAAGTGCAACTTGTGAACAGTATTTATGACTAATCAGAAAACAGTAAAAAAACAGAATTTATGAAACGGAAAATTTTTATCGCCTTGCTCATCGTTTTTTCATCAGCGCAGGCAATCGCCCAAAACATTGATAAAGTCAAACTTGACGCCTATTTTGACCAACTTGAAAAACATGAAAAGTTTATGGGTAATGTTGCGGTGTCAAGAAATGGTGTAATTATTTATTCAAAGTCGATTGGCTTTGCTGATGTTGCAAACAAAATCAAAGCCAATGAAAATTCGAAATATAGAATCGGCTCAATTTCGAAAACATTCACAACCGTTTTGGTGATGAAAGCAGCGGAAGAAAAAAAGCTGAACCTAAACCAAACTATCGACAAATACTTCCCCGACATTAAAAATGCAGACAAAATTACTGTTTCCAACCTGCTTTATCATCGCAGTGGAATACACAGCTTTACTGATGACCAAGACTACCTTACATGGAATACGCAGTCAAAAACCGAAAAGGAGATGCTGGAAATCATTGTTAAGGGAGGAAGCAATTTTGAGCCCGACAGTAAGTCGGAATACAGTAATTCGAATTTTTTATTGTTGACTTTTATAGTTGAAAAGAGCTTTGGCAAACCTTACAAAGATTTGATTGACAAATATATTGTAAAACCTGCAGGGCTCAAAAACACCGGTTTGGGTGAAAAAATCGACACCGGGAAAAATGAATGTAAATCATACAGCTACACTGATAGGTGGAACCTGGAGCCGGAAACTGATATTTCAATCCCATTAGGCGCAGGTGGTATTGTTTCAACTCCCACCGATTTGGTAAAATTCAGCGATGCTCTGTTCAGCGGGAAACTGGTTTCAAAAGAAAGTCTCGAACAAATGAAAACCATAAACGGACAATTTGGAATGGGGCTTTTTAAGATTCCGTTTTACGACAAAACCGGTTTTGGGCACACTGGCGGAATAGATGGTTTTTCGTCGGTTTTTTCGCATTTTGCCGATGGAAATATTTCGTATGCCATGATTTCGAACGGAACAAATTTTAATAACAACAACATTTCCATTGCAGTTTTAAGCGCCGTTTACGGTGAAAATTTTGAAATTCCGAAATTCGATATTTATAAACCCGTTCCCGAAGAACTTGACCAGTACACCGGAGTTTACTCTTCAACACAAGTTCCACTGAAAATAACCATAACAAAAGGCAGTGCAAATTTGGTTGCACAGGCAACCGGGCAATCCGCATTTCCGCTTGAAGCAACAGAAAAAGACAAGTTTAAGTTTGACCAGGCGGGTGTGGTTATGGAATTTAATCCGGCGGAAAATTCGATGGTTTTAAAACAAGGTGGAGGGGAATTCCTGTTTAAAAAAGAATAGGGGCTAAACAAACAATGTGAACTTCAGTTTTGTTGGGATTCAAAAACAATCTGAAAAATGAAAACCTACATTGCCATATTACGGGGTATTAACGTCAGCGGTAAAAACCTGATAAAAATGAACGACCTCCGCGAAATCTTTGCAAAATTGGGGTTAACCAATGTTTCAACTTACATACAAAGCGGGAATGTGGTTTTTACCTCCCCCGAAACCACAACAGAAGATCTGGCACAAAACATTGCAGTAAATATTACTGCCGGTTTCGGATTTGAGGTTCCGGTAATTGTTCTTTCTGCTGACGAAATGAAAATGATAGCTGATGGCAACCCGTTTTATAATAACCGGGAATCCGGATTTTTGCATATCACTTTTCTTGCTGATGTTCCCACCGGTTTCAACTTCAAAGATATTGAAGCGAAAAAACAGGGTGACGAAGAAATTTTTATCAACGGAAAAGCAATTTACCTTTATTGTCCACATGGATACGGAAAAACAAAGCTTACCAACTCATTTCTGGAATCGAAACTGAAGGTTACCGCCACCACCAGAAATTGGAAGACCGTCAACGAATTGCTGCGAATTGCTCAGGAAAATGGACTGACTGCAGGAAGTTAAGGAATTTTACAAATTGATCTGAAAAAGCTATCTTCGGGGAATTAACCGGAAAAACCATTGTTTTATGGATGTGCGTATAGAAGAAAGCTGGAAAACAGTTTTAGCTGATGAATTTGAAAAACCATATTTTTCAGTTTTAACCGATTTTGTCAAGAATGAATACAAAACCCACACCATTTACCCACCTGCAAAACTCATTTTTAATGCATTCGACCAATGTCCATTCAATCAGTTAAAAGTGGTAATTCTTGGACAGGATCCTTATCATGGTCCCGGCCAGGCGCATGGACTTTGTTTTTCGGTGAACGACGGAGTTGAATTTCCGCCAAGTCTGCGCAATATTTTTAAGGAGTTGCAAAATGATGTCGGAAAAGAAATTCCACGAAGCGGAAACCTCACCGGCTGGGCTAAGCAGGGTGTTTTATTACTGAATGCCACATTAACTGTTCGTGCTAATCTGGCCGGTTCTCATCAAAACAAAGGTTGGGAGTTATTTACTGATGCGGTAATTCATAAAATAAATGAGCAAAAACAGCATGTTGTTTTTATTTTATGGGGTAACTACGCGATAAGCAAATCTAAATTTATCGATCAAAACAAACATCTCGTGTTGAGTTCTGTTCATCCTTCGCCATTGTCAGCCAGCAGAGGCTTTTTTGGCAATCATCATTTTAGCCGCACCAATGAATTTTTGAAAACGTATGGTTTGGAACCGGTCCGGTGGTAATTTAAGAATGCATGAATGCTATAATGCGTGAATGCATGAATGAAAGAAGGAGGCAAAAGAGATATTGCAGACTTTGACTTTCCTCTAAACTTTGAACCCGGAACACTGAACTCTGAACCCGAAACTCTTATCTACCACTTATAAACTATGGAGTTGATATTCATTCCGGCGCCAACAGAGCACAAAACAATGTAATCGCCCTTTTCAACGCGGTGACCGTTCATTTTTCCTTTTACCACCAGGTCGAGTAACGTAGGAACTGTGGCAGTTGAAGAATTGCCCAGTTTACTGATACTCATCGGCATGATATCCATTACATTACCCTGTTCGTTGTACAATTTAAAAACGTTATTCAGGATTACTTCATCCATTTTTTCATTGGCCTGATGGATGAATACTTTTTTAACATCGCTTAAATGAAGTCCGGCTTTGTCAAGACTTTCCTTTACAACTTTCGGGACTGTGCTGATTGCGTAAACGTACAGTTTGTGGCCTGCCATTTTTATAAACTGATCGTTGCCCTTGAAATCAGGATTATTGGAGTCGCCCAGCGTTAGCAACGAAGCGTACTGAACAGAATCTGAACGGCTTGCATGGCAAATTATACCTGTTGGTTCATCGCTTTCAACTGCTTCCAGAATTGTTGCCCCGGCGCCATCAGCATAAATCATCGAGTCGCGGTCGTGCGGATCTGAAATACGTGAAAGAACATCGGCCCCAATAACAACACCACGTTTCATAAAACCGCTTTTAATATAGGCATCGGCAACAATCATACCTTGAGTCCAACCCGGGCAGCCCGAAATAATATCGTGACAAATACAGGAAGGATTATTGATTTTCAACTTCAGCTTAACTTTATTTGAAAGTGCGGGCAATACATCCATACGAACATTTCCCTCGCGGATATCGCCGAAGTTATGACTTACGATGATAAAATCAAGGCTTTCCATATCAACGCCTGCCGATTCGCATGCATCTTTTACAGCCAGCGCGGCAATATCTGATGTCACCTGTCCTGCTTCAATGTACCGTCTTTCGGCAATATTGGTAATTTCGTAAAACTTCTGAATGATTTCTTCATTGGTTTTATCGGTTATTTTCTTTTTCGAAGGCTCATAAAACTCATGATTCAGAAAATAATCATTTCTGATAACAATTGAAGGAAGATAACTTCCGGTTCCTATAATTCGGGTATAAATTTCTTTTTTCATTTCAATCCAACCTCTTAGCTTACTTCTTTATCGATAAATCTCTTTAAATCAAATTTTTCTCCGTCAAAAACTCCAAACGAAAAGTTTGTAATCCAGTCGCCTAAAAGCACAAAATTTGTTTTTTCGTTTAACGAGGTGTTGACCATTTCATGACGGTGGCCAAAAATAAAATAATCAATTGGTTCCTTGGTCAAATATTCCTGTGCAAATTTATACATCCCGTCATTGTTAACATTAAATTCTTCTTCTTTTTTTTCGAGTTTTGAAGTTCGGCTCGAACCCGACCATTTGTGGGCAATATGCAGGGCAAAATTAGGATGCAAACGCGAAAACCACCATTGTAACTTTTTATTGGTGAATATTTTTTTTAGTCTGATGTAACCAACATCTTCTGCATCCAATCCGTCGCCGTGAGCAAGGAAAAATTTTTTACCCCCAAATTCCTTTATGATTTCATTTTTATGAACGATAACCCCCAATTCCGAAGGTAAATAATCGAAGACCCATAAATCGTGGTTGCCAGTAAAAAAATGGACTGGAATTCCGCGGTCGGTTAAATTGGCTATTCGACCCAAAATACGGGTAAATCCGCGTGGAACAACTTTTTTGTATTCCCACCAGAAATCGAAAATATCGCCCATCAAATAAAGTTCCTGAACGTCATCAATTATACTGTCCAGCCATCGGGCAAAAATCATTTCGCGTTCATGGTTGTTCTTAAATGCAGGCGCTCCAAGATGAACGTCGGAAACAAAATATATTTTCCCTTTTTCTTTCAAAATAAAGTTTGCTGTTTATTCAACGTCCGGTTTTTTCCGAATTTCTATTTCAGAATTCGCGCAAGTGTTTTGTCCAAATCGGCGCCGGTAAGGTTTCTGGCTACTATTTTTCCTTCACCGTCTAAAAGATAATTAAACGGAATACTTTGAATATTGTAGCTGAGTCGGGCTGTTGTACTGCCTTCCAGATCGCCCACATTTATCCACTTTAGCTTATCTGTATCAATTGCGTCAATCCATTCACTTCTGTTAACCCCTACATTTACCTGGTAAATTTCAAACCCCTTTGATCTGTATTTCTGGTAAGCTTCAACAAGTAACGAATTTAACAAACGCGATCCCTGGTCTTCAGCCGCCCAAAAGTGCAATAAAACCACTTTGCCCCGGAGCGACGAAAGTGCAATTTCCTTCCCGTTTATATCGGGCAGCAAAACATCGGGGCTGTTCACCCCCTCCTCTTCAATAAACTTCTTCATTTGCGCTGCCTTTTCGTCGCGTAAAATCTGAAGCGTATTCTCGTACAATGCTTTAACCAGGTTTGAATTGGGATAAATTGCATGTAAAGCTGAAGCGGCGGTTCGCATGGTTTGCAAATCCCTGATTACATAACTTTGATCCCTGTACTTTTGGTACAAGGCATAAACGCTGGCCATCGAAAACGGATTGTTTAGTACAAAGTTGATCGAAAATTTCGACTGCTCTTCAATTATGGAAGCATATTCCTGATTCCAACGGGCATTTAATTCCTGGAAATCAGGATTATTCTGATACAAAGTATTGAGTTGTTTCAATGAATCGAGTTTGTGTTCGGTGCGGTTTAAATGTTCGGTTAATTCTTTTATCTGGATTGATCCCAACGACCCCTGAACAACATATTCCTTACCGAAATTGGCAGCATCTGCCTCAATATAAACCTGCTCAACGGAATCGACCAGAAGCGTGATAAAATTATTATCAGATAACATTAGCAGATAGTAAGTTGGGATTGAAACTTTTCCCTTAAATTCAAATTCGCCATTATTATCAATCTTAACTTTTGCAACCGGCTTCCGTGTTGAAACATAAAGTTCTTCGAGATAAATTGTATCGCCTTCAGCATGTGATATTTTCCCGCTAATTGAAAAACCACTGTCTTTCTTACAACTGCTAAAAATCAATACCAAAATGAAAAGAATAAATATCAAACGATTATAAATCATGCTCTTCTTTTTTTGAGGGCGTAAAATTAACAAAATCCGGTACACCATAAACAGGTTCAATGAAAATAACATATTTTAAGAATATCGCTTTGGGTTGATTTTCCTATTTTTGCCGGCATTATCACAGTAAAAAAAATTAAGTTCGCCGATATTCAATTTTTAAAGTGAAATTATATACCAGTTTAGAACAGTTTAAAGCCAGAAAACCGGTGGTCACCATTGGTACTTTTGATGGGGTTCATTTAGGACACCAAAAAGTGATTTTACGTTTGCAGGAATTTGCCAGGCAGCACGAGGGAGAAACCGTAATTTTCACTTTTCACACGCACCCCCGGCTGGTAACTGCGCCCGATGGAAGCAATTTACGTTTGCTTACCACTCTTAACGAAAAAATAAACCTGTTCGAAAAATATGGAATCGACCATCTGATAATTTACACGTTCGACAAGTCTTTTTCTGAACTGACTTACAGCGAGTTTGTTGAAAAAATACTTGTTGAACAAATTAAAACCCATTGTTTGGTTGTTGGTTACGACCATAAATTCGGGAAAAACCGTGAAGGTGGTTTTGATTACCTGAAAAAATGTGCAGAAAAACATAAATTCGAAATTGAACGGCTTGATGCGCTTTTGGTTGACGAAGACAGTGTAAGTTCAACCAAAATAAGAAATGCCCTCGAAAATGGCCAGATTGAAAAAGCCAATCATTACCTGGGATACCAGTTTACGCTGCATGGCACTGTGATAAACGGCAAACAATTAGGCCGGAAACTGGGTTTCCCAACGGCAAACATCGAGGCATCGGACAAGTTTAAAATAATTCCCGGATATGGCGTTTACGCTGTAAAAGTTGAATTAAGCGGCGCTGAATACAACGGAATGTTAAACATCGGCACCCGGCCAACTTTTAATAATAATGCCGACAACCGCAGCATTGAGGTAAATATTTTCGATTTTGAAGGCGATATTTACGGGAAGGAAATTACATTGAAGTTTATAGGAAAAATACGGGACGAGCAAAAATTTGAAAATATTGAAATGCTGGTCAGTCAACTGGTAAAAGACAAAACAACTGCTTTATCCATTCTTTCAAAATCAACTTTTATTTTTTGATTAAAAGGCACGTTACAGGCAAATGGTCTGACGCCCGGAAATTATCTGATTTAAAATTATACGATTCGAATGCATTGCTGTGAAAAATATTGTCAATCCGGTACGAAGGCAATTTCCCAATGTAAGTTTGGCCGAATCCTTTCCCTGAAATTACAAAAGCATCTTTAAAATCGCCACGCAATTTCTGATAGGTATATGAAACAGGCGTATCGTTAAAATCACCACAAATAATTACAGGATAGGGAGTTTCATCAATCACCTGCCTGATTTCGCGAACCTGGCCTGCACGTGTTTCGAATGCCCTTTTTAGCTTTCCGCCAATCTCGCGGATTTCCTTTATATCCTTTTTTTCATCAATCCCCGGCGAATCGATGATGTTATATTTCCGGGGGTCGATTTGGTACGATTGTAAATGCACATTAAAAATACGCACTGTATCAGCTCCTATTAAAACATCGGTAAAGATGGCCATGTTGGGCGATTTCTGATATCTGATTTCTCCCATTTTTATTATCGGGTAACTTGTAAAGGTAGCCAAGCCGAAAGTCGCACCATTACTTGCATAGTGATAATGATTTATCGAATTCAGGCGGTTTACCACGCTTGTAATATTGAATATATTTTTTCTTCTCAACACAATTTCCTGAAGGCAAATAATATCTGCATTTTTCCCATCCAGAAATTCAAGAATATTATTTGCACTGGCCTTTTGGTCAGCCTCTTTTTTGCCGGGAAAATTTTGTACGTTGTACGAAACAACTTTAATTCCTTCTTTTTCCGTATTTTTCCCGATAAACTGAACATAACGGTTAACAAATCCCCAGCCTGCCAAAATTGCAACCAGCGAAAAAAAGAGAAACTTTGGTTTAAAAAGCGCCCAGAAACCAATAAACAGGATATTTGCTGCAACAAAAAAAGGAAATGCAAGGCTAAAAAAAGCAGACACCCAGAATTTATCAGGAGGTATGTAAACTGAAAAATAGCTGATTAACAGCGCTGTAATCGCTAAAAGATTCAAAATTAAAAACAGATATAATATCGCCTTTTTCACTAATAATTGTCTTCCATGAATTTTTGGCAAGATAGAAAAAAAGAGGCTAAATATTCCTGCAACTAACCATCCTGTTTTTACCGTTAATATCTTTCCTGATTTCAATTTCAGAAAAGCCGGAACCAATCAACATTTCATTCATCCCGTATCCCATGTTTTCGTTTATCTCGAAAAACAATATACCGTTATGTGCAAGATGTTTTTTTGCAAAAGCCGCTATCGAACTGTAAAAAATCAGTGGATCACTGTCAGATACAAACAAGGCCTTTTCAGGTTCGTAATTGAGAACATTGCTGTGCATCCACACTTTTTCGCTTTCCCTGATGTATGGCGGATTACTTACAATAACATCAAAACTTTTCCATGCGATTTGTTCCCATTTTAAAATATCAGCCTGAAAAAAATCAACTTCCAGATTGTTTTTTTGTGCATTTTGCCGGGAAACTTTCAAGGCATTTTCAGAAATATCCACACCAGATACTTCAGCTTTTTTTAACTGACTTTTAAGTGCGAGTGCTATACAACCGCTGCCGGTTCCAATGTCCAGAATCTTAATGTTTTCAGGCAATTCGCTTTGAACAATCCACTGCACCAGTTCTTCGGTTTCGGGGCGGGGAATTAATACCGATGGATTAACTGTCAGCTTCAATCCGTAAAACTCTGTTTCGCCCAAAATGTATTGTATTGGTTCAAAGTTTTTCAAACGCGAAATGATTGACTTTATCTTTTCGAAATCGGATAACGAAATTTTTTCATGCTTCTTTACCACTTGTTCTGTAAAACTCAAACCACAAACTGCTTCAAAAATTATCCTGATGAATCCTTCAATTTCAGATTTGGGATAAATGCCGGTCAATTCTCTGTTTATATATTGAATAGTCGCTCTCATTTTCTACTTTTGGCGCAGCAAAGTTATACTTTCCGCGCGAAATGAATATACACGAAAAATACATGAAACGCTGCCTCGAACTGGCACAATTGGGAGCAGGGAATGTTTCGCCAAACCCGATGGTGGGATGTGTAATTGTGCATAACGAACAAATTACCGGCGAAGGATTTCATGAAAAATACGGGCAGGCACACGCCGAGGTAAATGCAATCAATTCAGTAAAAAATAAAGATTTATTAAAAGAAAGTACGCTTTATGTATCGCTTGAACCCTGCGCCCATTACGGTTTAACCCCGCCCTGTGCCGACCTGATTGTTGCAAACAAAATTCCACTGGTGGTAATTGGTACTGTCGATACGTTTGCGAAAGTGGCTGGCAAAGGCATTGAAATAATGAAAAAAGCAGGAATTGTTGTTCAGGTTGGTGTTCTTGAAAAAGAGTGCCGCGAACAGAACAAACGATTTTTTACTTTTCACGAAAAAAAGAGGCCGTTCATAATTCTAAAATGGGCAGAAACCACCGACGGTTTTATTGATTTCGACCGTTCAAAAAACGAATTTGGCGAACCTACATGGATAACCGGGAAAAAAGCGCTGGTTCGTGTTCATCAGATGCGGGCAGTTGAAGATGCCATTTTGGTTGGAACAAACACTGCTTTAAAAGATAATCCATCGTTAACGGTGCGGCACTGCGCCGGAAGAAATCCCGTGCGGCTGGTTATCGACAACCATTTGCGTTTATCAAAAAATCTTCATCTTTTCGATGGATCGACAAAAACCATTGTTTTTAATTCTGTAAAAAACGAAGAATCGGAAAATATTGAATTTGTTAAAATTGAATTCGACAAAAGAATGATCCCGCAGATTTTGAAAGCCCTCTATCAGAAAAATATTCAGTCGCTTATTGTTGAAGGCGGTAAACAATTGCTTGAAAGTTTTATCGATGCAAAACTTTGGGACGAAGCGTTCAGGTTTGTTGGTAATAAACAGTTTTTGAAAGGAATAAACGCACCAAAAATTTCAGGCACAATAATTCATTCGGAAGAATTTGATTCCGACCAGCTTTCTGTTTTTCAGAACAACGCTTAATAACGAACAGCTCGCGGGCCGCCGGGCATTATTTCAATTTTCAGTACGTTTTCCACATATTGAAAATAATAGAAAAGCTTATGGTTCACATCAAAACCGTATTTTTCATTAGGGTCGTAACCAACAATGGGTTGAAAAAATGAGTTTTTCGCGCCATTTAGTGATTTAAAATTCCACGCCTGAACGTATTGCCTGTTCCAGTTTTCGTAGTATTCAAGCGACCGGTACGTTGCCGGACTGTTGTGCATTGCATACCACGATTCAAATTTGGCGTCAAAAGTTTCAACGCCATATTCAACGCTGTCAACCACAGATTCCGGTTCGATTATCTCAACTTTACCTATCTCTTTCGGCCCTTTACATGCCCAAAAAATCAATAAAACCGCCAGCAAATAAAATAAATGTTTCATTTTTTTCATCCCTCCTTCAAAATAATAATCATTTGTGTTTACGAATTAAAAAACCTAATTGTTTTTGACCGCAAAAATCATGAAATTTGGTCAGAAATGCAATATTAATTTTACACAATGAACTGGAGTGTTTTCTGGCAAATATTTTCCCTCGTTTTTCTGGTTACCGGAATTCCGGTAGCCGTAATGATTATTCTGGAAAAGCGTTCTCCAGTTAAAACCATTGCCTGGATTCTGGTTCTGATTCTCGTTCCGCTTATCGGACTTGCTTTTTACCTTTTCTTTGGGCAGGAATACCGCAAACAAAAACTGTTTTCGCGCAGGGGCGTAAAAAGTCTCAGTAAAATCCGACGGCTTTCAACCAAACAATTACGCGAAATTGAGCATACCGATTTTCATTTAAGTCCTGAAGTTTTGGAGCGAAAAAATATAATCCGGTTATTACTGAACAATTCGGATTCGCTGCTGACAACAGGCAACCAGTTAAAAATACTGAATAACGGTAACGAAACTTTCGAAGCTATTTTTACTGCCATTAAAAGTGCACAACATCACATTCATCTTGAGTATTACATACTTGAAAACGATAACATTGGCCGGAAGATTCTTGGTTTATTAAAAGAAAAAAGCCGGCAAGGTATTGAGGTAAGGATTATTGTGGATGACGTGGGAAGCTGGAGCCTTAAAGAAAAGTTTTTTAAGAATCTTCGCGAAAGCGGTATTGAAATTTATCCTTTTATGGAAGTCCGTTTTCCGCGTTTAACATCAAGGGTCAATTTCAGAAATCACCGTAAAATTTTAATCGTTGACGGTAAAATCGGTTTTACGGGAGGAATAAATATTGCCGACCGTTACATTGAAGGAAAACCCAAAATTGGCCCGTGGCGGGATACGCATCTGCAAATTACCGGCGATGCTGTGGCAACCTTGCAGGTGGTGTTTGCCGCCGACTGGTATTTTGTTATCAACGAAAACCTGACCGGCGAAAAATATTTTCCACCTTTAACCGAGAAAAAAGGAACTCCGGTTCAGATATCGGCCAGCGGACCCGATTCCGACTGGGAAAGTATGGAACAGGCCTATCTTGCTGCAATTTTAAATGCAAAAGAATATGTTTATATCACCTCTCCCTATCTGATGCCACCTCCAACCATCCTTTCGGCGCTTAAAACTGCGGCGTTAAGCGGTGTTGATGTCCGGATTATCATTCCTGAAAAATCGGATGCTGTTACCTCAAAATGGTGTTCTTTTTCGTACGTGGAGCAGTTGCTCGAAGCCGGGATAAAAATTTATTTCTACCAGAAAGGTTTTATTCACAGCAAAACGTTAATGATTGACAATATTTTTTCGACTGTTGGCACCACCAATCTCGATTTCAGGAGCCTGGAAACCAATTTTGAAATTAACGCTTTTATTTATGAGCAGAAATTTACCCGGTTACTGTTAAAATATTTTATGAACGACCTGAAAAACAGTCGCGAAATAAAACTGAATGAATGGAAAAAACGATCGTGGTATTTTAAATTGCGTGAATCGTTGGCACATATTGTAAGCCCGATGTTATGACAACTAAAACGGCAACCTGCCTAAATCCAGATTACCTCCAGATAAAATAATTCCCACTTTTTTATTCTGAATATCCAATTTTCCTTCGAGAATGGCAGCAAGCGGAACGGCAGAAGAAGGCTCGATGATGATTTTCATCCGTTCCCAAATCATTCGCATGGCTTCCACAATTTTTCCCTCCGAAACGGTTATAATATCATCCACATTTTTCATTATGATTGCAAAATTTCGCTCGCCCAACGAAGTTAAAAGTCCGTCGGCAATGGTTTTTGGATTAACGGATGGAATGATTTTTTTCTCGTGAAATGAACGAAAAGCATCGTCAGCGCCCGCAGGTTCAGCAGCAATTACTTTGCAATCGGGCAATAAATATTTGGTTGAAAGCGCTGTTCCGCTTAACAATCCACCGCCGCCAACCGGAGCCATGATAATATCGAAATCGCCAAAATCTTCAATCAGTTCTTTTGCGGCAGTCCCCTGTCCGGCAATTACATTAAAATTGTTGTACGGATGAATTTCAGTTGCACCGGTTTCGGCAACAATCCTTGCAAGCGTGCTTTCGCGTGCCTGCAAAGTGGGTTCGCAGAAAGTAATATTTGCGCCATATCCGGCAACGGCTTTCTTTTTTATTTCAGGTGAATTTGAAGGCATTACAATATGGGCGGCAATTCCGCGCATCCTTGCAGCCAATGCCAAAGCAGCGGCATGATTGCCGGATGAATGTGTTGCAACTCCTTTTTGGGCTTCTTCTTCAGTTAAAGAAAAAACTGCATTGCAGGCACCCCTAAATTTGAAAGCCCCCACTTTCTGGAGATTTTCACACTTAAAAAACAGGTTACCTCCAACAATTTTGTTGATACTTGACGATGATAAAACAGGAGTCCGGTGGGCATATTTCTGAACAATGATGTGAGCTTGTTCAATATCGTGATAAGTTGGAATTGTGATTGTTTTCATAATTTAAAATAATTTTAGCCTTGATTACTCCTGCCAAATTTCTCGTTCAACAAATCAAAATCCGTTTTATAAATCGATTGGTCTGAAAGTTTTTTAATTCGTTTCAACCCTGAAAAGTAGAGGTAAATTAGAAATGCAAGAAAAACAATGGTCAGCCATTCGATGCCTGTAAACAGGATAAAATTGTAAATACCATGTAAAACAATTGGATAAAGAAGCGCTTTCAATTTAAGCTGATACCGCTGTTTTTCATAAAATTTCGCCATCCCAAAATAGAAACCCATGGTAACCCCAAAAATGGCATGGGCCGGAACGGCTGTAACTGCGCGCATGATGCCAGTTCCATAACCATTTCCCAAAACATACAGCACATTTTCGACTGCCGCAAAACCCAACGAAATAAAAACCGCATAAACAATACCATCGAATTTATCATTAAACTCGCGGCTTTTCCAAATCAATAAATAAAGCGCTAAAAATTTGAAGAGTTCTTCGGTAAAGGCGGCAACCACAAAAGCCTTCCAGGCAGCAGCAAACAATCCGGCAAACATTGAGGTAAACTCGTCGAAAAATTGCCCCACAAACATAACCGGGATAACGGTTAAAGCACCAAAAAACAATGACAGCAACAACAGTTTTATCGGTTCTCTCTCGTACTTATCCCGAAAATAAACATATCCGGCAATAATGAAGACCGGCGCCAGCGATAGAACTATCAAATCCATGATTTTGAATTTATGGCATTTTGCTTCGGATACATTACTTTGAACTTTAAACTTTGAACTCTGAACTTTGAACTCTGAACCTGTCTGCCGACAGGCAGGCTCTGAACTCAAATACTCTTTATCAGCTCCTTCATAATCAGCGTCATTTTTGGTTCCGCTTTCATTGCCACCTCCTGCACCTCTTCGTGCGAAATCTCCACAATTTCGCCGGGAACACCGCTGTCGGTTACAATCGAAATTCCAAAAACCTTTATATTCATGTGGCGCGCAACAATCACTTCCGGAACTGTTGACATTCCCACAATGTCCGCGCCCAGTAGCCTGAACATTTTATACTCTGCCGGCGTTTCGAAAGTAGGCCCTGAAACGCCAACATACACTCCTTCTTTTACCATGATATTATGCTGCATGGCGATTAATTTGGCCTTGTTGCGCAAACGCTCATCGTAACATTTGCTCATGTCGGGGAAACGCGGACCGAGTTCTTTTTCGTTTTTTCCACGCAACGGATGCTCAGGAAAAAAGTTGATGTGGTCGGTAATTAATACTATTTCGCCAACCTGCCAGCCTGGATTTAAACCTCCGCTGGCATTCGATACAAAAAGATGGGTGATTCCCACAAATTTCAAAACCCGAACCGGGAAAGTTACTTCCTTCATCGAATAACCTTCGTAGTAATGAAAACGCCCCTGCATTGCAAGCACTTTTTTATCGCCTAACATACCATAAATCAGGCGTCCGGCATGACCGTCAACAGTTGAGACCGGAAAATCAGGAATTTCACTGTATGGAATTGAATCGATGATTTCGATTTCTTTTACCAAGCCTCCCAATCCTGTTCCAAGAATAATCCCGATTTCAGGCGCCGCGTTTATTCGTTCTTTTATGAAGTTCGCGGTTGCTTTTATTTTCTCCAACATAATTTAATATTTTCTTATTGAATTCATTTTCACCGTCATCCAGGAATTTCACCTGTACAGGCAAATAGTACAATTTTGATTTAAATTCATCCGGCAAACCGGCCATATCTTTCAAACGCATCAAATCCTTTTCGGTGGTAACAATTATTTTTTTATCTGTTTGCAATGCATCAAACCTTGTCATTACTTTTTGAATATCGGCACTTGAATAAAAATGATGATCAGAAAATGAAATTAATTCTGTTTTTCTTGAATATTGCTTCAAATGTGCATAAACAAGATTTGGCGAAGCTATTCCGCTTAAAATAAGTACAGAATACGATTTTTCGGTATAAAACGATTTTTCGAGTTTTGCCGCCGAAAACAAGGGTTCAATTTTTCCGTAACTGAAGGTTGTAAAAAACAAACTCTGGTATGGTTTTAACCTGACATCCTTTTGCAGAATCCGCCGGAGAATGGGCGTAACTTCGGCCGGGCATTTGGTATAAACAATTACATTTGCCCGTCGCATCTGGGCTGCTCCTTCGCGCAGCCGTCCAACCGGCAGCAGCGTATCTTCTTTAATCTGACGGTTGTAATCAATAAGCAGAATGTTTATCCCGGGCGTTATTCTGCGGTGCTGAAAAGCATCGTCGAGTATTACCACATCCGGGACTTTGCTGTTTTTTGGATCGAGCAACATTTCCACTCCCTTAACCCTGTTTTCGGAAACCGCCACGGTAATATCGGGAAACTTGTTTTTAATCTGTAACGGTTCATCACCCACTTCGGCAGCCGTTGAATTGATTTCAACAAACCTGAATCCGCTTGTCTTACGTTTGTAACCCCTGCTTAAAGTTACAACCTCATATTTTTCGTGAAGTAAATTCACAAGATATTCTACCTGAGGGGTTTTACCTGTTCCGCCTACCGTAATATTTCCAACCGAAATTACAGGCACATCAAACTCTGTTGAACGCAAAATGCCCAAATCGAATAACTGGTTGCGGAAGTACACCACTAAACCATAAATCCACGAAAGCGGGTATAAAAAAAGGTATTTCATTACCACTGTTTTTAAGGAGGGCTAAGATAACAAAATGTGGGTATCTTTTTAAATATGACGGGGCTTGGTTTTTTACGAATAACTTTTCCAAAGTTTGAAACTTTGGAAAAGTTATAAGTAAAAATTTCTCAGTTTACATAAATATCATAAGGCATCCGCGCGTAAACGCCATTCATGCCCGACATTTTTTTGAAATATTCATAATAGTGGTATTTTTCACCCAGCTCGTTTTTCAGGAAACGGGCGCGGATGTTATCTGAACCGGTTTTGAAGAGTTCCTGGAACGGATCGGGCAAAGTAGGTAAGTCAACGATGCGATATTCTTCCAGTCCTTCAATTTCAGCAGCCAGTAAAATGGCATCTTTCAGGCCGCCAAAATCGTCAATCAACCCAATTTCCTTTGCATTTTCGCCGCTCCAGACTCGTCCCTGACCAATTGAATCAACCTGTGCCTTGCTTATTTTCCGGCCTTCAGCAACATGCCCCACAAATGAATCATATCCTTCCTCAATGCTGTTTTGCATCAGACGTCTTTCAATTTCTGTCATCGGACGGGTTAAAGTTAACAGGTCTGAATTTTTATTTGTTTTCACCACATCGGTTGTAATTCCGAGTTTATCGTTTAACAATTCACCAAAATTTGGAATAGTTCCGAAAATTCCGATTGAACCTGTGATTGTGTTTGGACTGGCCAGAATTTTATCGGCTGCACACGATATATAGTAGCCGCCCGAAGCAGCAACATTGCCGAACGATACAACCATTGTTTTTTCATCGGCAGCAAGTTTTACCTCGCGCCAAATGGTTTCCGAGTCGAAAATGGTTCCGCCGGGGGAATCAACTCTGAGGACAATTGCTTTGTAACTGCTGTCCTGGCGCACTTTGCGTATTTCGCGCGAAAGCTTGTCGCCATCAATAAATTCACCGCCAAACGACATCCCGATATCACCGCTGGCATAAATTACAGCTATTTTATTCCTGCTGAATTTTTTCCCTTTTGCCGGAACATCGGCATATTTTGAGGCGCTTATCACCGGAACTCCCTTTGTACCTTCAATCCCGGTAATTTCCCGCAAATCGTCCAAAACCTCGTCTTTGTATTTCACCTCGTCAACCAAACCCGATTCAACTGCTTTTTGACCTTTGTTAAATGTCTGCACTTCATCAGCCAGCAAATTCAGTTTTTCAACAGATATATTTCTTTTTTCTGAAATCCCTTTTAACATGTGGTTCCATAAACTGCCCATGTAAGTAAGTTGCTGTTCGCGGTTTTCAGCGCTCATTTTGTCGAGCATAAAAGGCTCAACCGCAGCTTTGAATTTACCGTGACGAACGATTTGCATTTCAATACCCACTTTATCAAGCGCTTTTTTGAAAAACAACATCTCTCCTCCCAATCCGCGAAAATCGACAGAAACTTCAGGATGGATCACAATTTTATCGGCAATAGTGGCTAAGTAATACGATTTTTGGTCGAGCATGTACTGTTCGGCATGCGCATAAATTGGTTTATCGCAACTTGATTTAAAAGCAATCAACGCATTTCTGATTTCTTCCACTGATGCCATTCCCGCGTTTGCCATCGAAAGTTTCAGGTAAACACCTTTAATCCGGTCATCGGTCGCAGCATTTTCAAGCGAAGTAAAAACATCGTCGAGTCCAAGTGTTTTTACCTGCGAAAGAAATGGTAAGTCCATATCCTCGAAAGGGTCGTTTGGGGCGCGGTCAACAATTTGACGGCTCATATCTATTACCAGCATCGAATTATTTTCGACTGCCACCTTTTTTTCTGCTGATGATACAATTGCACCAATTATCATAAAAAGGAGCAGCATTCCAATTATCGAAACTGCAAAAATCCCTACAATTGTTGCCAAAACATATTTAAAAAACTGTTTCATTATTTTGTGTATTTATATTTCACTAATTTTAATCCTCTAACTAATCGGTAACAACATTTTTTAAAAATTACAAATATACATTGCAATGCATCAGGTTTTTTTGGGAATAGGTGGAAATACCGGAAATAAACACGATAATTTCGATAAAGTTTACACATTCATTAAAAATGAGTTAGGCGATATCATTAAACGATCGTCGGTTTACGAAACACCGCCATGGGGATTTCAAAGTGATGAAAATTTCTGGAACCAGATTTTGGTAATAGAAACCGGATTTTCGCCCGAAGAATTGTTGCAAAAAATAGCAGAAATTGAAAATTGGTTTGGCAGGATTCGCGAGAAATCAGGATACATTTCGCGCAAAATGGATATCGATATTTTGTATTTCGATGAATTGGTGTTGAATAATGAAAAACTTACCATTCCTCATCCGCAAATAGCCAATCGCTTGTTTGTGCTGGTTCCGCTGGCAGAAATAGCACCTGATTTTGTACATCCGACACTCAGGTTGACAAGTTTGCAAATGCTCGAAAACTGCCCGGACAGTTCGGTAATAAAGATGGTGGAGTTGTAAATACTCCATTTTCAAATTCCAAAAATCAAGCTACAAAACACAAATAATTTTCAAAACATTAAATCCAAAGTTCCAAATTTGTATCTTTCCAACACTTTTGTTGCTAAAAAATTAAACCTGATATGAATCACAATCTCAACAAATCTCTATTAATCCCCACTAATCACAACAAATCTCTATCAATCTCAAAAAATCACTACAAATCTCTATTAATCACTTTAATTTCAAATAACCAATGTTGAAAATCGACCATCAACTTCAACCCGGAAACCTCTCGAAAAAGCTTTCTCTTTTCTGGGAACTTTCGGGCGAAAAAATAAAAAACATCGATAATAATTACGATGCCGCCAAAGGTTCACCGGTTTTTACGGTAAACTGCAAATATTCTACCCGCGGCTGGACCGAGTGGACTCAGGGTTTTCAGTTTGGCTCAGCCATTTTACAGTTCGATGCCACCGGTGAAAACTATTTTTTGGAATCGGGACGAAAAAGCACACTTGAAAAAATGGCGCCGCACATCAGTCACATTGGTGTTCACGACCACGGATTTAACAATCTGAGTACCTATGGAAACCTGCTCCGGCTAATGAATGAAGGAAAAATTCCTTTAAACGAATGGGAAAAGAATTTTTATGAACTGGCTGTAAAAATCTCGGGCTCAGTGCAGGCTGCCCGATGGACAAAAATCAAAGACGGTGGATTTATTTATTCTTTTAATGGCCCACATTCATTGTTTGTCGATACTATTCGTTCGGTGCGGATTTTAATGGCAAGTCACCTGCTCGGCCATGTTTTTCAAGGCGAAGGCGATGTGAGAATTTCGTTGCTTGAAAGAGGTTTGCAGCACATTGCATCCACCGCAAAATACTCGGTTTTTTATGGCGAAGGTCGCGATAGTTATGATGTTTGGGGTCGAACAGCACACGAAAGCATTTTCAATACCAACGATGGAAATTTCCGTTGCCCCAATTCGCAACAAGGTTATACAGGTTTTTCAACGTGGACTCGCGGACTGGCATGGGCAATGCTCGGGTTTGCAGAAGAACTTGAATTGCTTGAAAAATTACCTGAAAATGAACTCAAACTTTATGGAGGTAAACAAGAAATCGAAAAAATGATGCTCAAAGCAGCACAGGCAACCTGCGATTTTTACATCGAAAATACTCCTGTTGACGGAATACCTTATTGGGATACCGGCGCTCCAAATTTGCATAAACTGGGCAATTACCTTGAAAAACCTGCTGATCCGTTTAACGATTATGAACCGGTTGACAGCTCGGCAGCAGCAATTGGCGCACAAGGATTATTACGGTTGGGAAAATATTTAACTGAAAAAGGAGAAAAAGAAACTGGTGAAAAATACTGGCAGGCTGGGCTGACTGTGATGAATTCACTGCTTGATTACCCGTATTTAAGCACCGACCCAAATCACCAGGGATTGATACTTCACAGCATTTACCATCAACCGAATGGTTGGGACAATATTCCGTCTGGACAGAAAATTGCCTGTGGAGAATCATCGATGTGGGGCGATTATCATGCACGAGAGGCAGCTTTATATTTGCAAAGGATAATAAAAAATGAAAAATACTACACCTTTTTTGTAGCCTAATGTAGTGAGATGGTGACTCTGGTTCACCAACTCACTTGAATTCAAAATAAGTTTGATTAAATTTGTTCAAAATCTTATGCTATGAATATTCATATTGAAAAATTAAATTTAATTGAGTGGATTTCAAATCTGAATGACACCTCAATCATCGAAAAAATTAAAAAAATAAGGATGAATTACATTCAGTCAAAAGATTGGGGAGATACTTTAACCAAAGAAGAAATTGAATCCATTGAGGAAGGTTTGAAGGATTTGGAAGAAGGCAGGGTTCATTCGCATGAAACAGCCAAAACAATTTATGGAAAGTACCTTTAAAATTTTATGGACAAACCGTGCATTGTCCGATTTAAAAAATATCGTAACTTATTTGGAAGAAAACTGGACTGTTAATGAAATTCAAAAATTCACCCGCCTTCTTGACCTTCAATTGAACCGTTTAATCATTCATCCTTTTCTTTTTCCAGCATCAAACAAGTATAAAAAAATCAGAAAATCTGTTTTAACCCGGCAAATCTCAATTTATTATCGTGTCATTAATAATGAAATTCAGATTATCACTCTTTTTGATAATCGTCAAAATCCGAAAAAATTAAACAAAATCTAATGGCAACAGAACTTACCGATTTCTCAAAATTGTGTGTTCACACACTCACAACAAAACCCTGGAATCTGAGACAATGCGTTGAAAATTACAGCGCTGCCGGCATTCATGGAATTACCATCTGGCGAAATGTGCTGGAAAACCAGAATGTGAAGGAATCGAGAACAATGCTTGATGATTTTGGGATGAAAGTGGTTTCTGTTGCACGGGGCGGTTTTTTCCCTTCAATAGAGAAAGAAAAAAGACAACAAGCGATTAATGATAATTTATTAGCTATTGAACAAGCTGCCGCAGTTGGCGCCCCTGCAATTGTGCTGGTTTGTGGCGCCGATGGCAGGCAACCGCTCGAAAAATCGCGCGAACAAATTAAAGAAGGAATTCTGAAAATAATTCCACAGGCAAAAGCAGCCGGAGTACAACTGGCAATTGAACCGCTTCACCCGATGTACGCCGGCGATCGCTCTGCTATTAACACACTTGCACAGGCAAATCAAATGGCCGAAGAAATAAATTCTGAATTTGTTGGAATTGCTGTCGATGTTTATCATTTGTGGTGGGATAACACGCTCGAAGCAGAAATCAAACGATGTGGCCAAAACGGAAAACTGCTTGCTTTCCATGTTTGCGACTGGAATGTGCCAACCACTGATTTTATGAACGACCGCGGGTTGATGGGCGATGGGTGCATCAATATTAAAGAAATTCGCGGTTGGGTTGAAGAAACCGGCTTTTCAGGCTATAACGAAGTTGAAATTTTTTCGGATAAATATTGGTCAATAAACCAAAATCATTATCTTGAAAAAATTAAAAATGCATATTTGAAAAATACTTGATGCTGGATATTGGATGCTGGATACTGGATACTGGATATTTAAAAAAAACATGAAATATATTTAACAACTGCTGCCAAAACTCCCTTCCCTTTTGGGGAAGGGATGGGGATGGGGCTTTCAAACTATAATATGATACACAAAATCGGAATAATTATGAACGGCGTTACCGGCCGGATGGGCACTAACCAGCATTTAATTCGTTCGGTTGTGGCAATTATCAAACAGGGTGGTGTAAAAATCAGCGATTCAGAATACATCATGCCCGACCCAATTTTGGTAGGCCGAAATGAAATCAAACTAAAAAAACTGGCTGAAATGGCCGGGGTTGAAAAATGGACTACAGATTTGAATTTGGTGATGAACGACCCACAATACCAGGTTTATTTCGATGCGCAAACTACAGGTCGCCGCGCTGAAGCAGTAATTCAGGCTGCAAAATCCGGCAAACATGTTTACTGCGAAAAACCGGTTGCCACAAGCGTTGAATCGGCACTGGAACTGTACCGCGTTTGCGAAGAAGCCGGCGTAAAACACGGCGTGGTTCAGGATAAACTCTGGCTTCCCGGATTGTTAAAACTGAAACGGCTGATGGAAAACGATTTCTTTGGAAAAATCCTTTCGGTTCGCGGCGAATTTGGGTACTGGGTTTTCGAGGGGCACACCGTCCCGGCTCAGCGCCCAAGCTGGAACTACCGTAAGGAAGACGACGGTGGAATAATCGTTGACATGCTCTGCCACTGGCGTTATGTTTTAGATAACCTGTTTGGTGAAGTGAAAGGCGTTTTTTGTCTTGGTGCAACACATATTCCTGAACGGGTTGACGAGCAGGGGAAAGCTTACAAATGCACTGCTGACGATGCCGCTTATGCAACTTTCGAACTGGAAGGAGGGGTAATTGCCCATTTCAATTCGAGTTGGGTAACCCGCGTGCGCCGTGATGATTTGCTCACGCTGCATGTTGACGGAACAAAAGGATCGGCAGTGGCCGGACTTCGTGAATGCTGGACCCAACATTACGGCAACACGCCAAAACCGGTTTGGAACCCCGATATTCCAAATCCCATCAATTTTTACGAAGGCTGGAGCAAAGTTCCTGAACAGGAAAATTTCGACAATGCATTTAAAGCCCAATGGGAACTTTTTCTGAAACATGTGGTGAAAAACGATCCTTTTCCGTGGAATTTAATGGAAGGTGCAAAAGGTGTTCAACTTGCTGAAAAAGGACTGGAAAGCTGGGCGAAAAAAGCATGGGTGGAAATAGGTAGAATACATTAAACAAATTTCAGTGTGCTTCAACGGAAAAACAAACCAAATAGACACATAGAAATCAATAGTAAAATTTTCTATGTGAACTAATGTGCCTATGTGGTTAAAAAGAGACACAAAAACAAATGAAAAAAACAGCATTAATAACAGGTGGTTCGCGTGGAATTGGATTTGGAATTGCTGTGGAACTGGCAAAAGCAAGGTTTAATTTAGTGATTAACGGTGTTCGAAAACAGGAAGCAGTTCAACCAATTCTGGATGGATTGAAAATGTTTGGAGTCAAAGTGGCTTATGCACAGGGCAATATCTCAGATAAACTGGACCGCGAGAAAATATTTCAAACTGTAATTTCCGAATTTGGCCATTTGAATGTGCTGGTAAACAACGCCGGAATTGCCCCGCGTGAGCGAAAAGACATACTTGAAGCTACCGAAGATATTTTCGATGAAGTGCTTTCAACCAACCTGAAAGGGCCTTATTTTTTGACACAACTTTTTGCAAACCACATGGTTCAGCAAAAAAAAGAGAATCCTGAATTTTCTGGTTGTATTATCAATGTTTCGTCGGTTTCAGCAACAGTAGCATCGGTTAACCGCGGCGAGTACTGCATTTCGAAAGCCGGAATTGCAATGGCTACCAAACTGTGGGCAGCGCGTTTAGGCGAATTCGGAATACCGGTTTATGAAATTCAACCCGGAGTAATTAAAACCGACATGACTGCCGGAGTTACCGAAAAATATGACCACTTGTTTGAACAGGGAATCAGCATCCAAAAACGCTGGGGAACGCCCGAAGATGTTGGGAAAGTGGCAGCAGCAATGGCTACCGGAATGTTACCCTACTCCACCGGCCAGGTGGTTTTGGTTGATGGAGGTATGACAATTCAACGATTATAAGACTCCCTCGGTCTATCCCGGAAGAGTGAAAAAAGAAGTGAAAAATAACCTAAAAAAAGTATAATGTCAGAACCGAAGATTAAAAAGAAAAGAATGTACTGGAGAATCATTGCATCCGTTGCGGTATTTCTCATAATTCTTACATTCACGCCGTTCATACTTGATCCCGGCAAAATAGAACCGCGTCTTTTCGAAATGCCATACACACTCTGGACGAGTATCTTAATCACTGTTATACTGGTAGTATTAACCTATTTGGGCGGACGGGTGCATTTGGACGATGAAGAAAAGTAAATCTCATTATTTCGAACTCGGATTTGACGGATGCCGGCAACACCGATATTTTTACAGATAAAAAATCAGTGAAAATCTGTTTTGTATTATAAATGCATCCGTTAAAACCAGATTCCAATTCTAAAAACTAAAAAGAAAAAGAAAATGTTAAAGTGGCTTATAATTGTTGGTTCAGTTTATATCTCCATCCTGTTTTTCCTGTCATGGCGTTCACGCAGGAAAATTAAGTCGAATGAAGATTTTATGATGGCTGGTTCAAATATTGGGCTGGTATTAGGGTTTATGACTTTTGCGGCAACGCTTTTCAGTACTTTTACCTTAATGGGAATGCCCGATTTCTCCAGAACTCACGGAGTGGGCGCCTGGATTTTCCTGGCTCTTTCTGATGCCGGAATGGTTTTCCTGATTGTATGGTTTGGTTATCATTTACGAAAAATGGTAGCTCAAAAAGGTTTTGCAGGGATGTCGGGGTTGTTGCAAAACTGTTACCAAAATAAATGGGCAGGTTATGTCTATTTTCTTGCGATTTTTATTTTTTTGGTTCCCTATGTTGCCATTCAAATCAGGGGCGTTGCTATTTTTCTGGAGCAAGCTTTCCCATCGGCTTTCCCTGCCTGGGTTTGGTCGCTCATGATTGTCGTGATTATGTTGTTGTACTCTGAATTTGGCGGGTTAAAAGCCATTATTTATGCCGATTTTATGCAGGGTACAATGCTTCTTGTCGTGGTTTGGATTATTGCCATTACCTGCCTGAACTATCTCGGTGGATGGGCTGAGATGTTCTCAAAGGTTGAAGTTGCCAATGCAGCATTGCTTTCAACACCCGGGCCAAAAGGATTGTTAAACGCACAGTTTTTAATCGCCTCTTTTTTGGCCATTTTAATGATTCCCGTAACCCAACCACAACTTTCAACAAGGTTGGTAATTATGAAAGATTTCAGAGCGATGCGCCGAATGGCAGTCGCAGTGGGAACTTTTGCCATGCTGGTAATTTTTCCTACAATAATAATTGGTTTTTACGGTGCAGTGCGATATCCCGATGCCACGGTTGCCGATTTTCTCGGGCATGTGCTTTTGCGCGACCAGCCCGGTTTTATTGCCGCCGCAGCCATTATCGGGTTGATGGCCGCAGCCATGTCCACTTCCGATTCGCAACTGTTTGCCATGGGTAACGAACTTCGCGGGTTAATCAGTAAAAAAGGGGGCGAATCGTTGGTACCCATAAAAATTGCAATTGTTAGTTTTGCAATTGCAGCGCTGGTATTTTCATTGCTTAGCTCCGACCAACTGGTATTACTGGCGCGCACAAGTTTTGCGGGAACGGCCATGATGGGGCCATTGGTTATTCTGGCCATTTTAACTAAAAAACCACAAGGCTGGTTTATGATTTTAATTTCAGGAATTGGGCTGATGGTTTTTGTGCTGTCCGAAGCTGGAATTTTGCCGAAAATGGTGGGCGGTTTCCGGATGGATCTGTTTTTAATGATGTGCCTGGCCCTGTGTGGATTTGGAAATTATCTGGTGAAGAAATAATCCCGGTTATACTTCAACTTTAAAAATCTTTTTCATTTTCAAATTAAATTCTTCGGGTAAATCTTTAAAAAATTGCTTCAACCGGGGAGTGAGTTTCATAAGGTTTAATTCACGATGGCGTTGAACCTGATTTTCCAGAATCTGCAAATCAATGTTATCGAAATTCAGGAATCCTGATTTTAACTCAACGAGGAAAACATGTAGGTCATGGTCTTCACCCAACTGTTCCGTAATTTTATTGAGTTGGTCAGTTTTTAACCTGAAAAAACGGGGATGGACGTAGCGGATAAAATCAAACTGGTAATACAACTGTTTCAGTTTTTTGCGCAACTCATGATTCATTTCCGGATTGGAAAAAACCGTCAGTTCCTGATAAATCTGGTACGATATCAGGTACGAGTCCTCAAGTTCGGTGGTAAATTGCAGTTGCGAAGGGACAGGGAGTGAAACATCAATTAGTTGTGCGGCAAGCGTCCCGGTAAATTTCATGATGGTATCGCAACCTTCGGCAGCAAAAAATCCCTTTTCAACCACTTCGCGGTTTTTATCGGCAAACCATTCGCGGGCTGCCTTTATTTTTCGTTCGGGCAACATCTTATTTCCGTCGGTAATTCGTTCAAAGATTTGCAGGTTTACAAACGATTCGCGCAAGTGAGTGAGTGCCCTGGCGAAGTATTTTATCTGCAAATTATAATCAGACGAAAATTCATCGGGGAAAGCATTGTAAAACCGCAGCAACGCGCGCATCCGTTTAAAGGTTTTGCGCATTTCGTGCACTGCAAGGTTGGACGAAATATTCTCTGCGGTGCAGAAATATTCAATCCTTTCCAACTGTTTTGCAATGGTTTCTGTCAATTGTTTCCCGGCCCTGTGCGGCATAACTGTCTGTTTTCTGTTGCTGCAAAAGTAACAATAAATTGAAAATAAAAAAGGCCGTCCCTAACCGGAACAGCCCTGTATATGAATGTTTTATCCAAAAACTCAACTTATCACCTCAAACCCGCAATACGGCACCAGTACTTTCGGAATTTTTATTCCATCGGGAGTTTGGTTATTTTCGAGCAGGGCCGCAACAATGCGGGGCAAAGCAAGCGCGCTTCCATTTAAAGTGTGCGCCAGTTGAGGTTTTTTGGTGGCTTCGTCGCGGTAACGCAGTTTTAAGCGATTGGCCTGGAACGATTCAAAATTGGAAACCGAACTTACTTCGAGCCACATTTTTTGTGCTGCCGAAAAAACCTCGAAATCGTAAGTCAGCGCCGAGGTAAAACTCATATCGCCGCCACACAAACGTAAAATACGATAAGGCAGTTCAAGTTTTTCAACCAGCCCGGTAACGTGTTTTACCATTTCTTCCAAAGTTTCGTACGATTTTTCGGGATGGGCAATCTGTACGATTTCCACTTTGTCGAACTGGTGGAGGCGGTTCAGTCCGCGTACATCTTTCCCATACGAACCTGCTTCGCGGCGGAAACAGGCGCTGTAAGCTGTGTTTTTCATGGGCAGGTCGCGCGCTTCCAGAATCACATCACGGTAAATATTGGTTACCGGTACTTCGGCGGTGGGAATCAGGTATAAATTGTCGATGGTTGCGTGATACATTTGTCCCTCTTTGTCGGGCAACTGGCCGGTTCCAAAACCTGATGCTTCGTTTACCATCAGCGGCGGCTGAATTTCTTCGTAACCTGCTTTTGAAGCTTCGGCCAGAAAAAAGTTAATTAACGCACGCTGCAATTGAGCGCCTTTTCCGCGGTAAACCGGAAAACCTGCGCCTGTAAGTTTTACGCCCAGTTCAAAATCGATGATGTTGTATTTGGCAGCCAGTTCCCAGTGTGGAAGTGCATTTTCGGGCAGTCTTGGAATCTCGCCGCCACTTTTTACCACGAGGTTATCGGCAGCTCCGCGTCCTTCGGGAACCAAATCGGCGGGTAAATTGGGCAACTGCACCTGTAACTGATAAACCTGCTCTTCGATGGCAGCAAAATCAATGTCAAACTGTTTGATGCTCTCCTTGATTTCAGAAGTGCGGGTTTTGGCAACTTCCGCTTCCTCCTTTTTTCCCTGTCTCATCAGCAAACCCACCTCGCCCGAAATCTTATTCATTTCAGCTTTGGCCTGGTCGGCTTTGTTTTGCAACTGGTTTTTCTGCCGGTACAATTCGGTGATTTGATTTACAATATTGGCAGCGTCAAAATTTTTCTTTTTCAACTTCGCGATAACCAGTTCGGGATTTTCCTGTATGAATTTTAAGTTGAGCATGTGTTCTTATTTTAATTGAGTTGCAAAGCTAATAAATGAATTTTATTGAATTTGGAGTGGTGCCTATTTTATTCTCAAAAATAGTCATCGCATGACTATCGCAACTGTGGAGAGTTAGTCATACGATGACTAAAGCAGTGAAGTAAAAAAAATCTCCTGCCTATTCAGACAGGAGATTTTCCTTGTGATTTATAAAACTAAATCAGTTCTGTTTATTCTTCCTTGGTTTTCTTTTTGCGCGGAGCTTTCGGTGCTTCTTCCTGAACTTCTGTTTCGGTTTCAGCTACCGGAGTTTCAACTTCTGTTTCTGTTTCAGCTACCAGAGTTTCAGCAACCGGTTCTTCCACCACTACAGTTTTTTTAGCTTTCGGAGCTTTAACTTCAGGAGCTTCCGCTACTGCAACATCCACTTCAACTATCGGCTGAACCGATACATACGAGCGGTTTTTGAGTTTCTTTTTAAACACCACTGTTCCGTCGATTAATGCAAAAAGGGTATGATCTTTTCCCATTCCTACATTTTCACCCGGATTGTGAGTTGTACCACGCTGGCGAATTAAAATATTACCAGCTTTTGCAAACTGACCTCCGTAAATTTTTACTCCCATTCGTTTACTTTCCGATTCGCGTCCGTTTTTCGAACTACCTACACCTTTCTTATGAGCCATGGTAAATTTTTTTTAAGTTATCCAACAATGGTTTCAACCTGAATTTGAGTAAAATGCTGGCGGTGACCGTTCATTTTCTGATACGTTTTTCTTCTTTTCTTTTTGAAGATAATCACCTTGTCACCCTGCACATGTGCCAGTACTTTGGCTGTAATTTTTGCACCTTCTACGGTTGGAGTTCCAACGGTCACTGCGCCGTCGTTGTCAACAAGCAACACTTTTTCAAAATCAACCGAGTCGCCTTCACCGGCTTCAAGGCGATGTACAAAAAGTTTCTTGTCTTTTTCTACTTTGAACTGCTGTCCAGCAATTTCAACAATCGCGTACATAATTTCATTTTTAAAGTTTACACCGGCAGGCGGGATTCTCTCTTGTATCCTCTTCTTTAGCCTGAACGGATTAATTTTTCGGACTGCAAAAGTAGTCGTTTTTAAATGATTAGCAAATATTACAGAAATTAATTTTTAATTCTGCCTTAAACAAAAATGATTGTTATATTTGTTTTTACAAAAAAATCAGGCTGAAATTAACATGCATAAAATTCGGTTAAACATTTTAGGACTATCAGTAAGTCAAACACAATCAGGCGCTTATGCTTTGGTTTTAGCCGAAGAAAATGGCGAAAGAAGAATCCCGATTATCATTGGCCCGGTTGAAGCTCAGGCAATTGCCATTCAGTTGGAAGGGTTGAAACCCCCGCGCCCGTTAACTCACGATTTGATAAAAAATATCGCTTTGGCGTTTGACATAGCACTGTTGGAAGTAACCATTTACAAATTGGAAGAAGGCATTTTTTACTCTGAACTGCTTTGCGAAATGGATGGCAAGGAAATCAGGATTGACTCGCGGACTTCGGATGCCGTTGCGTTGGCTTTGCGTTTCAGGTGCCCGATTTATACTACCGAAGAAATTTTGAAAAAGTCGGGTATTATTCTCGATTTGGAAGATGAAGAATCGCCGGTTAGAAACTATTCCGATAAGGAAGAATATGCTGAACCCGAGGTTTCCACCTATTCACAATACACCGAAAAAGAGCTCAACGAAATGATAAACGAAGCAGTTCAGAACGAAGATTATGAAAAAGCTTCGATTATTCGCGATGAATTGAAGAGAAGAAAAAAATAACAATCAAACTTATGAAACATTTGTTTGCCCTGCTGGTATTTTGTGCCGGCATTTTATTTGTTCAACCATTGGCTGCACAAAGCCAGGATTCAATCATGGAAACAACCATTCAGCAAGTTGAAACTCCTGCTGAGAAAGGCAATGCAAATGTTTTGCTAACCCATCTTCCCGCTCCCTCATTTAAAATTAAATCGGTTTTAAAGGGGATTCTGGGAATGATTGTTTTACTGGTTATCGGTTTCCTTTTCAGTAAAGACAGACGAAACATTCCCTGGAAAACTGTTGCAATTGGCTTAATCATTCAAATTTTACTGGCAATTGGTGTTTTGTATGTTCCTGTTGTTCGAACCACATTTGAGTTTTTCGGGCAGATTTTTGTAAAAATTCTCGACTTTACAAAAGCCGGGAGCGAATTCCTGCTTGGCGATTTAATGAATGCAGAAACTTATGGTTTCATTTTCCTTTTTCAGGTTTTGCCCACCATTATTTTCTTTTCGGCATTAACCAGTTTGCTTTTTTACTGGGGAATCATTCAGAAAGTAGTTTACGGACTGGCATGGGTTTTTACCAAAGCACTCAAAATTTCGGGCGCTGAAGCTTTATCTGTTGCCGGGAATATTTTTCTGGGGCAAACAGAATCTCCGCTGATGATAAAAGCTTATCTCGAAAAAATGAGCAAATCTGAAATCCTTCTTGTAATGACCGGAGGAATGGCAACATTGGCGGGTGGCGTTCTGGCTGCTTACATTGCACTGCTTGGCGGTAATGATCCGCAACTCAGGCTCGAATTTGCCAAGCACCTTTTAGCGGCCTCGGTGATGGCAGCACCGGCAGCCATTATTTTTTCGAAAATGCTGATTCCCCCCACTGAAGAAATTAATAAAGTAATTGAAGTGAGTCAGGATAAAATAGGCAGTAATACTTTGGATGCCATTTCAAACGGAACGACAGAAGGCGTAAAACTTGCGGTAAATGTTGGCGCAATGTTACTGGCTTTTATTGCTTTTATTGCCATGTTTAATTTTATTGTGGGGAAAATCGGTCAGTGGACCACTTTAAACGAATTGATTGCCGCCGGCACCAACGGCCGGTACAACGAACTTTCGCTGCAATTTATATTAGGTTATACATTTGCACCGCTGATGTGGCTCATTGGAGTTAGTAGTGCCGATATTGTAACTGTTGGCCGGTTGCTTGGAGAAAAACTAATTCTTACCGAATTTATAGGATACATCAGTCTGTCCGAATTAAAAGCTTCCGGAGTATTCTCCGACCCAAAATCCATAATTATGGCAACCTACATTTTGTGCGGTTTTGCCAATTTTTCGTCCATTGGTATTCAGATTGGCGGAATTGGCGCACTTGCTCCCGGACGCCGGGTGTTACTTTCGAAACTTGGAATGCACGCGTTGGTTGCCGGAACACTTGCTTCGCTGATGAGCGCGACGATTATTGGGATGATAATGGGGTGAAGAAATGCGAGAATGCATGAATGCGTAAATGCATGAATGCCTGCCGGAAATAACTCGTTCAGGCGGGCTTGAATGCTATAATACATGAATGATTAAGAAGGACTTCGGAGAAGTCGCATGTTTATAGAAACTTACGCAAGGTGCAAAATACGACTCCGGCCGGAGTCGTGCGAAATAACAAACATTCAATCTTTTTAACTAATGTGACGTTGTCAGGAGCTGCGCACGCTGACAAGTCCGAAGAAAATTCCGAATCAAATTAATATGCTGTAAAATTATTCATCGCATGACTATCCCAACTGTGCAGAGTAGTCATACGATGAATACGAAATCAGATTATTTGCTTAAATCCTTTATCCTTATATTTCTGAATTTCAGTTCCGAGCCATGACCCAGAAATCCGATGTATCCTTTTTCTCGCAACAATCCCGGGTGATTTTTATGATCGATCGTTCCGTTTTTGCTGGCTTCTTTAAGGTCTCCCTCCAGAATTGTCGTTCCATTCAGAATTATCTTTATTTTCGAACCTTTTGCAATCACTTCCTGCGAATTCCATTCCCCCACCGGATTTAAAAATCCACGTTTGGCAGGAATCACACCATAAACCGAACCGTGATACTGGTATTCCTCCAGATTGGCATAAATTGGTGCAGTGTTATCTAAAATCTGCAATTCCATTCCTGCATAAGCAGCATCGCCTTCCAGCGGGGCCCTGATTCCCAGTCCATTGTTGGCGCCGGGAGTCAACTGGAACTCAAACCTGAAATTAAAATCACTGTATTCCTTTTCGGTGAAGATATTTCCGTGGCCACCTCTTTTTGGGTTCACCACCATTTCGCCGTTATCGGCATAATAATCGGTTTTATTTCCCTGCCAGCCGTCAAGGTTTCTGCCGTTGAACAACGACTCAAAACCTTCATTTATCTCTTCCTGTGTAAGTCCGATTTCTTTTGTATTGATTTCGCGGACATAAATATCGCGGAAAGCCAGTTCGTTTCCGTGTGCCTGCAATTCGATGGTGCCACTCTCAAAAATCGGGATGCTGCGGTTCCAGTAATTGTCCATTTTCACGTTGTCAACCACCAGTTCGCCATTCAGGTAAACTGTTACATTTTCGCCAATCATGGTAATCCTGAAAGTATTCCATTCACCAACAGGATTATCGGCCACTTTCAGTGGATCGCGCACATTGTCCTTGTTATTGTTGTACAAACCGCCCGAACCAACCTGTGCGCCAACTTTAACCAGCGAAGTATCCCAAATCTGAACCTGTGGTGTTCCTCTCAGGTAAATTCCGCTGTCACCCTCCTTGGTAATCAGCCAGTCAACAATCATTTCAAAATCCTTGTAATTTTTTGATGAAACAAGATTGTGTCCTTTCCCGCTGAAAACAATCATTCCGTCTTTCACACTCCAGTTTTCCAGCATCTTTTTATCGGCCTCTGTTTGCGCCTTTGCCTTCTCCTGTTCACTCAGTTTTGCAATGGTAATGGGGTTTCCATCCAAAAGCATTCCCTGCCAGCCATCGAGATTTTTGCCGTTGAACATCGGAACAAAACCTTTTTCTTTTGGCATTTTTGCGAGGTAATTTTTGATGTTTATCTTATCATAATCGCTCTCTTCGCCCGAAATTACGGCAGTAACCCGCTCCAGTAAATTACGGACGATATCGCCCGAAAATCCGGGATGTTCTTCCGTTGGAACGGCGATTCTCATCATCGCGCGTGCAGTTGGCTGCTGCAAATCTTTTTCATCCAGATATTTTTCGAGAAATACCAGCGACAAGAAGGTTTTCAGATTTCCAACTGAATTGATGACCAATATTTTTTCTTCTGAACCGGAAGCAAATGGCATCACTTTGCGGTATTGCAACAGTTTCTGGTCGTCGGGCAAACCGGAAGAACGGACCTGCCTGATAAAACTTGAAAAAGCTCCGGCGCGGTAATTTCCGGCGGCGGATTTGCATATTTCGAAAAGCGATGCAGATGCCGGATATTCTTTCCAGTTGGTTAATGCCCCAAATGCAACATCTTTTAATTTTCCTGAAGAGTTTTTGAAATAACCGGTAACCGTTTCGAGGGCAACCGGGCCGCCAATTTCGGGAAGAACTGGAATAATCCGTTCTTTTTTATCTGTGGTTTTTAGCGCTGTCAGCAATTTTCCCTTTTCGGTTTTTTCTGTTTCAACGCCTTTGGCAGCAGCCACAATTGCTAGTTGTGTTTGTGCTATTTCCGTTTCATTGTTAACAGAAAGCAAAAGCTGAATCAACTGGTCGAGATTTTTCTCTGTCGAAACCCTTTTCAAAGCATTGAATGCTGCTGATTTTTCCTCAACATCGGCTGATTTTGTGAGGGAGAAAATTTTGTCGAAATATGCTGAACCCGATTTGGCGGCAATCAAATCAACAAAAGCGGCCTTTGTTTTTCCTGAAGTTTTATCTAAATGAGCTGCAACCGGAGCCAGATGTTTCTGATAAAGCAAACCTGACAAAGCATTTTTTGTGGCTTCAATATCCTTACCCTTTGCAAGATGATCAATCAAATCAGAAGTTGCATCCTTCCCCTGCAGTTTTACCAATGCTTCAATCGATTCAACCCTAACCACTTCAGATGCTGAATTCACGTTTTCTGTGACAAAATTCACCGCCAGCAGATCTCCGCGCCGACCCAGCATAGAAATAATATCGGCTTTAATTTCATCAGTTGAAGACTGAGCTTTTTTAATCCACTGGCGGGTAGCACCAATATCACCTGTTTTTTCGGCCAGGTTTAAAGCTGAATAGCGGAAAGGTTTATCGCTGTTATCAGCTGCTTTCAGCAATAAAGGCAAAACCTCGGCACCAAAATATTTTGTATAAATTGCCAATCCTTTTGAATAGTTATGAAGTTTGTCGGCTGATTGATTTGCCTTGAAAATTTCATTGCAGGCTTTTTTACAAAGTTCAAGCTCATTTCTTTCCCCCAACCTATCGGCATAATTTAAAAATGATTCGGTTGCATTGGTTAGTTCATAATTAAAGTTTGCATTTTTAGCTGCATTTAAAAGCGTTTTGTACGAACCGGCATCGCCAATCTGAGCCAATGCTTCCAGTGCTGTTTTTTTCAAAGCAGGATTTTTATCGGCTGCAAATGGCGTAATCTGACCCACAGCGCCAATACATTTTAGTTCGCCCAAAGCCTTAATTAATGTGGGTTTGCATTTTTCAGGAGCGCCGGGTAATGCTTCCATAAAAGCATGGGCAGCGGATTTTCCTCCCACCGACAACAAAGTTTGTGCAGCCGGTTCAGCAAGATATTCATCGGTTAAATAAGCTTTCAACTCCTGAATGGTTTTTTCTCCTGCAACCAGGTTCAACTCATTCATTAAAAATGTTTTCACATCTTTATCCGGTTGTGTTTTTAATGCTGCCAGAAGTTGATTTTCGGCAAAATTCCTTTCCTTTTCCCTGCCAAAACTGCTTGCATATCTTGAATAACTGTTAATGGCAAAACGAACTGCTGTATCTTCGCCGGTTCCCGGAGGCACAAGCTGACCTGTAATTTTCTGAAATCCATCCGCTCCAAGTTCAGTGATTTCACCCATAATCCTTTCGAGATGAACCAAATCTTTTGCCGGCATTTGTGCCAGTATATCAGCAACTTTTGTATCGAGCGTTCTTCTGTCCTGCGCAAAACTTCCAGTGATTAAAACGGTTAGCAGCAGTATTGTAAATATATGTGATATGTATTTTTTCATTTCTTCAATTATAAATAATCATTCATCAATATTAAATTAAATCGTCCACGGTGCGCGCATTGGCTGGTTAATCAAACGGTTGGCGCCTTCATCGTCAATAAATTCAAGTTTATCAGGATTGAAATGCAGCGTGCGGCCAAGAAGAACGGCAATAATTCCGAGGTTCACCAATGTTCCCGAACGGAAACCGTTCATTTCGTTTAACGCAAACTTTTTGCGTGTTTTTACCGAGTCAGAAAAAACTGTGATTTGTGGTTCCGGCTCCGGCAGCGTTTCGATAAAACTTTTCAAATTTGGGATATCAGACCTGAATCCCTGGTAGATTTTTCCATTCGGACCTTCGATGTAAGCCGCATCCTTGTCTCGGTTTTCACCATCAAGAATAATCTGGCAACCATCGGCATAAGTGTAAGTCACCCGTCTCCACGAACCCACTGCATCATAATGTTGCTGCGGTGCATCCACCTCGATTTTCACCGGGCTTGTTTCGTCTTTTCCAAGCATATACTGAACCGGGTCGAGGTAGTGTTGACCCATGTCGCCCAGACCGCCGCCATCGTAATCCCAGTAACCGCGGAAGTTGGCGTGAACCCGTTCCACATTGTATGGTTTGTAAGGTGCAGGCCCAAGCCACATATCATAATCCAGGTTTTCGGGAACCGGCATCGGCGGAAGATTGTGTTTTCCGCTCCAGAAAAATTTCCAGTTGTAGCCGGTAATTCCGCTGACAGTTACTTTTAACGGCCAACCTAAAATTCCGCTGTCAATCACCTTTTTCAATGGCTTTACATCGGTTCCGAGACCGTAAAAATTATCTTTAAACCTGAACCAGGTATTCAGTCTGAACATCCGTCCGTGTGCATTTACCGCTTCCACCACACGCTTTCCTTCGCCAATGGTGCGGGTCATCGGCTTTTCGCACCAGATGTCTTTTCCGGCTTTGGCGGCTTCAACCGCCATGATGCCGTGCCAGTGCGGAGGAGTTGCAATGTGCACAATATCAACTTCGGGCAATTGGCACACTTCCCTGAAATCACGAAATTTCTTTACATCATAACCAATTTCGTTTTGCGCCAGTTCAAGATGTTTGGTGTCAACATCGCAAATAGCTACCACGCGGGTGCCTTCGTAAGGAATATGACCGCGGCCCATTCCGCCAACGCCAATTATGGCTTTTGTAAGCTGGTCGGACGGGGCAATAAAACCGTTACCACCCAGCACGTGGCGCGGAATGATGGTAAATCCGGCCCCGGCTAAAAGTGCCTCTTTTAAAAATCTTCTTCTTGAATTTAGATTTGTATTGCTCATTTGTTCTGATTTTAAAATAATGCCAAAGATAAAACTTACTTTTTAAAAAAATAAGAAACTTTTTGGCGTAAACTTCATATAATTTGCAATTCAGTTAATGAAATGTTGAAAAATAAACCAAATACAGTTTCTACTTTAATGGTTCATTCGTCTATCTTTAAGCCTTTCATAAAAATAAATACTTAACTCATGAAAAATATTCCAGTAATCACCGTTTCCGGTAAAACTTTGGCCGAAACTTACGAAGCCGCTTTAATCAACCTGTACGAAAAGGGTACACGTTTTAAAACTCAGTACGACAAACCCGGCGACCCGCTCAGTATCGACTGTACGATGAACATGACCATTGAAGAGCCGGAAACCGACCCGGTAATTCACATGGCTTTCCCCGGTGGAATTGATGATTTGAAGGAATACGTACTGGAACTTAAAGGTTACAAAGACCACTGGGTGAAAAACATCAACGATGAAAAAGATACCCGCTGGGAATATACCTACCACGGTCGGATAAAAAATTACGGCGTCTGGAAAGAACTTCAGGATGGTGTATCGGTGGAAGTTGGCCCGTTTAAAGTTGACCAGATTGAAGGTGTTATAAACAAACTTTCGAAACAGCCGTTTACCCGGCAGGCGCAAATGATTACCTGGATGCCAAATCTCGACCTCGATTGTTACGATCCGCCTTGTTTGCAGTCGTTGTGGTATCGTATTCTGGAAGACGAAGAGGGTGTTTACTGGCTCAACTGCAACATTCGTTTCCGCAGCAACGACGCATGGGGCGCCAGTTTTATGAATATGTTCGGATTTATTCAGTTTAACAAAGAGGTGATTGCCGCCGGAGTGGCCGAACGAACCGGAAAAACCGTGAAACTGGGCAGGTTAAACTGGCAGGCCGACTCGTATCACATTTACGGGAAAGACATTCAAGCCGCAAAAGAACGGCTTTTCGACCGTGTTGGTGAAATGCCTTTCGAAGAAAGAACAATGCCTTTTAACGACGATTTTATCAGAGAAATGTATGAAGCAGCCGAACCGGTTGTAATTGAAAAGATTAAGGTGTTTGATGAGAGGCATTGAAGAAATGCGTGAATGCAGGAATGCGAGAATGCGAGAATGAAAAATAATAAACAAGATTGAACTTGCTAAAAGCCTTAAAATTATCGAAATGTATTTATTCTTCGACAC
>Ga0351900_1031_pt2 | contig 40502 bp, 36 predicted proteins | sample BONcelHT113001D3_FD_205827 | JGI IMG/M metagenome (GOLD analysis project Ga0351900, IMG submission 205827) | Enriched cells from coal bed in the Powder River Basin, Montana, United States - BONCAT cells T11 rep1 HSBNCT.T11.300.1.D3 ...
ATCACCTCTCAGCGGGTCAACCTGTTTGAGAAAGTCAAGATCCCAGAGTGCCGGGAGAACATTCGGATCATCAACATCGCTCTCGGAGACGCGCAGACGGCGGGCGTTGCTCGAGCCAAGATCGCCAAGAGCAAGGGCCAGGCTATCGTGAGCGGCAAGAGCGGAGTGACCGAATCATGATCGTACCTATGAAGCGTCTCACGCTACTGTCCATGGCCACCGAAAAGCAGTTCACGCTTGAGGTTCTCCATGACATCGGTGCGGTACACGTCACGCATGTGAACGAACCCGCGGGAGAGGACCTCGAACGTGCCCAGGCGGCCGTCGGGGATGCCCAACGAGGTCTTGAGCTGGTGGACGCTGCCATAGAGGCTCACGAGGCCGAAGAGAGTGCCAAGTCCAAGAAGAAGGAAGTAGTGGCTCCCACCGTCGAGCCGCGCACCGGCCTATCGGCTGAAGAGGCGATGGGCGCGGTCTTGGAGTTGGGAGCCCGGCGCAAAGAAACCAAGGACACCCTGGCGGTCCTGTCGACCGAACTGGAGCGCATCGAGTCGCTCGGTGAGTTCGAGCCCGCCCAAGTGCGGCAGCTCGCGGCGCAGGGCATCACCGTCAGGCTGTTCCACACCCAGATATCGGCGAGCCCGACGCAACCCGAGGGCCTCATCCTGAGAGAAATCGGCAAGGATGATCGGCACCGGTACTTCGTTGTAGCCGGCCCTGGTGAGTTCGCGCTCGAGGATCTCGAGTTGGACGCGCCTGTTGTTGAGGTCCGTCTGCCCGAGAGGTCGCTCGCGGAGACTCGAGAGCGCATAACGGAACAACAGGGCGAACTGGCGCGCATCGATCAAGAGCTGGCGGCTTTCGGTTCGTTACGTGAAGAACTCAGTGGGTACGCGCATGTCCTAGAGGAGCGGGCGGAGTTCATCCGTGTACGCGAAGGCATGGGGCAGAGCGAGGCGGTCTCGTTCCTCCGGGGCTACGTGCCCGAGGAAGAGGTGGCCAACTTGCGTACCGCGGCAGCCGAAAACGGCTGGGGTCTCGTGGTGGAGAATCCGCGCAAGGGCGAGTCGGTACCAACGCTCATCCGGTATCCGAGGATTGTCCGCCCCATCAAGGCGCTGTTCGACGTCCTCAAGATCATGCCCAGCTACTGGGAGACCGATGTAAGCTGGACTTTCCTCGTGTTCTTCACGCTGTTCGTCGGCCTTCTCATCGGCGACACCGGCTACGGCCTGCTGTTCCTTGGCGTGGCGATATTTGCGAGTATCAAGTCGAAGAGCCCGAACAAGAGTGCCATCGTCCTGCTGTACATGATGAGCATCTCGATCATCGTCTTCGGAGTACTGAGTGGTTCGTGGCTCGGCATCTCTCCTCTGCCCGCGTTCTTGGAGTCGCTCAGGGTCGAGTGGTTGTCGAGCACGCGCAACGTGATGGCCCTGTGCTTCCTCATCGGGGCGGTCCACCTCACGATCGCTCACGCGTGGAACGCTTTGACCGAGTTTCCGCGGGTAAGTTTCCTCGCCCAGCTTGGATGGATGGCCATCGTGTGGTCCATGTTCTTCCTGGCCCGTTCCGTGGTCCTGGGCTACGCGTTCCCGAGTTTCGTGATCTACTTACTCGCGGCAGGCGGGGTGCTTGTCATCCTGTTCATGACTCCGCCCTCGGAGCTGAAGCAGAACTGGATGAATCACGTTCTTCTCCCACTCACGCTGGTAAGCTTCTTCGTGGACATCATCTCGTATGTGAGGCTTTTCGCGGTGGGTGTGGCCACCGTGGCGGTCATGCAGAGCTTCAATGGGATGGCCGCCTCCATAGGATTCGACAACGTGCTCACGGCCGTGTTCGCGATCGTGATACTCGTTTTTGGCCACTCGCTCAATCTGGTGCTGTGCGCGCTGGCGGTGCTGGTCCACGGTGTGCGGTTGAACACGCTTGAGTTCTCTACCCATAAGGGTTTGAGTTGGTCGGGTTACTTGTTCCAACCATTCGCACGTAAGTCCTAGCGCGACGCGTCAACGGTAAGATACGAAAGGAAAGCGATGGATCCGCAAGCAGTGCAGGAAGTTGGAAGGATTGGGGCGATTGCCGCGGTGTCGTTAGGTGCAGCCGGCTCGGCTCTTGGTACCAGTATTGCCGGTAGGGCGGCTGTTGGAGTCTGGAAGAAGGCGTACGCACAGGGCCGTCCGGCTCCCTTCACCCTCTTCACATTCGTTGGCGCTCCGCTGTCTCAGACCATCTACGGCATGATCCTCATGTTCACCATGGCGGGTAAGGCGGATGACGGTTTCAATCCGTGGGGCCTACTCGGCATCGGCATCTTCGCGGGTCTGGCCATCGGCATGTCCGCCTGGATGCAAGGACTTGCCGGTGCCGCAGGCGCCGACGCGCTTGGCGAGACGGGCGAAGGTTTCACGAACTACCTCTCCGTCATCGGTATCGTGGAGACGGTGGCCATCTTCGTGATGGTGTTCGTGATCATCATTCTCGGCTGAGCCACCGCCGGCCCGGACAGTACGAAGCTATCGCGGAGGGGCGCCCCTGGGGGGGGCGCCCCTCCGCGCTCATTCTAGGACGGACGCGAGTCGCCGATCAGGGAGGGGTGGTCGTGAGCCTTGTATCCGAAGAGATTGAGGGACTGGCAAGAGGACTCGGAGCAGCCTGCGGTCGTCAGGAGCGTTCTTGGGTGAGGTGCCTTGCGGAAGCGGCCGACGCAGGCTTTGCCGCGGTCTCCGGGTTGTTGGGCACCGAGCGGGGACGGGAAGTGCTCGGCTGCGGAGAAGGGGGCGACCAGACCATTCGCCTTGACGCTGCCGCAGAGGACGCCATCCTGGGGGTGCTTGGACGCTTAGCTCCTCTTCCCTTTCATCTTGTGACCGAAGAGGCGGGCATGCGCACGGCCGCGGTGGAGACCGTGACGCGGGTAGTGGTCGATCCCGTCGACGGCAGCCTCAACGCCAAGCGAGGTCTCGAACCGTGTTGCGCGGCGCTTGCGGTCGCGGAGGGAGACACTCTCGGCGACGTCGGCATCGGGTACGTGAGGGACTTCGCTCGGGGCCACCACTACCTGGCCGTGCGAGGAGCGGGATTCGTGTGCAGTCGCCGGGTCGAGCCAGTGGGCCCGGGTGTCCCCATCGAGTTGATCCTGTTGGAGGCGGGAAGACCTAGTGTCCATACGTTCTGTCTGCGTGACATGGCTGGATTCGGCGGTGACCCGTCCACGACGGGACTCCGAGTTAGAGTGTTGGGTTCTGTTGCCTTGTCTCTCTGCCAGGTTGCGCTGGGAGTCGCCGACTTGCTGGTCGTTCCGGTCCCTTCGAGGTCGGTCGATGTGGCCGGCGCTCTGCTCATGGTCCTCGAGAGCGGAGGGGGCGCTGCCGACCTGGACGCGGATTCAGACGGAAGTGAACTGTGGCGGCAACCGCTGGACCTGCAGCGACGTGCGCCGCTGGTGGCCTGGAGGAGAGGGCTGTCCGGAGAGGCTATCGTGGAACAAGCACGCAGGCTCGTTCCACGATAGCGCCCCAGCCGCTCGGGCGATCCGGCCTTCCTAGCTGTTGTCCGCCAGCAGTCTGTCGGCCGTCTCGAGCGCGTGGGCCTGGATGTCCGGATCGGGGTCGTCCAGGCAGCTCTGCAAGACGAGGAGGGCCTCGGGTGTTCGCAGGTCACCCAGCCTAGCGATGATGTGTCTCTTGATCTCGGGTGTCTCGGCCTGCACGAAGACTTTCCCGAGCTCTGTCGCGTCAAGCCGGGGCAGTGAACCGATCAACTCCCTCGGCGGGAGAGCGATGATGTCGTTCGCATTAAGGGGTGGTAGTTCGGCCGGTGGTTCGGTCTCCATGATCGGTCTTTCCCCGATCAGCGACTCAAGGCCAGGGCGGGTCAGAAACCCCGTGGGAGTCTGCACTTCCGCCAGTGCAGCGTTCTCTTCGATCTGAGGCTCCTGATCTTCGACGGTTTCGAGGGCGGACTCGAACTCGGCGGTGTCCTCGTCGTCTGGCACAGCCTCTTGGACCTGGAACTCTTCCTCGGACTCACCGGCGCTCGGAATGTCTTCCGAGACCTGTTCGGCCGGACGAGGCTCCTCGAACCAAGCCTCCCCGATGACAGGCGCCGGGTGTTCTGGCGCGGCCTCGATCTCCGACTCGACGATTTCCTCCTCCAAGGTGATCAGCGGCTCGTCCTCCGGGATTGGTTCCGATTCGATGTTAGTCTCCACCCCCTCGATCGGTGACTCCTCGAGCTCCGTCGTTTGTGGCGCGTAGACCGTCGGGTCCTCGGTGGTCTCGGCTTCGATGGCAAAATCCTCATCGATTGCCTGCGAGTCATGTTCGGCGACGAGGGATTCAGTTTCGGAGACGGTCTCTTCCGCAGGGGGGGCCTCGGTTGGGGTGAGTGCCTCGACCGCCGGGGACGGCGCCCTGGGGATCGGCGGCGCCGAGGAGAGAGCGAGCGCGTAACGCTCTATTGCCTCGAGCCGGGAGAGTCGTGCGGCTCTCTGCCGACCGCCGGCCTGCATCTTGTGTTCTTCGACCACCTGTAGGATCCTGTCTGGCCTATACAGGTCGAGTCTGCGCATCTCGGTGGGAGCGAGTTCACCCTCGCTTTGCATGAGAGAGGTGATCGCCGCGCTCACCGGATCATACAGCGGGCTCGGGACAGACGGGACGGCGGCTGCCGCCGCAGCTGCGGGCGGCGCGGCGACCCACGGCGCTGCTTCGGCGTCTACGGTCTCTTCGGTTGGAGCCGCATCGGCGTCAGTTGCAGGGGCGTCCACAGACGGGATGCCGGTCTTCGGGAGGGAGGGTATCTCGGTCTCCTCGGCAACGGCGGGAGAGGCGTCCAACTTGGAGAGTTGCGGTAGGTCCTTGGGAAGCAGAGGAGTCCATTCGCTGCCGGTTTCTCCGGTGTCTGCTGCCGGTAACTCGGCCACATCTTGCGCGACGGCAGAGACTCCCTCCGTCTGACCTTGTGCTTGGAAGAGAGTCGCCTCTTCGGTGGGCCCATTCTTGCCGCGCCGTGCGCTTCGTGTCTTCGCATTGTCCTCGCCCGCCGCGGCAGACCTCTTTCGACGCATGAGCACGACAAGCAGAACGATGAGGACGACCACCAAAACCAGCGCGGCGATCAGAACGTACGTATTGCTCAGCACATCCATATGTGACCCCCACTTCCCATTCCCTGCCTAGTTCTAGCGTGTACCATTAAGAGATACCGCAGTCGGCCTGATTTGATGCCTCTCTGCGTAAGGCTCTTGCGACGTGACTCCCCAAAGGGACACTTGCTGAATTGATCGATACTCATTCTCACTTGCTTCCCGGTCTGGATGACGGAGCGGAGAATATCGAGGAATCCCTTGCCTTGGCTTTGGCGGCCGAAGGTGAAGGGATCACCGATATCGTCTGTACGCCCCACGTCGACTCCTTCGGCGATCGAGCTGCGCGGCTGGGCCCGGGGGTCCTTGAAGCCACTCAGTCCGCGTTGAGAGAGGCTGGACTCGCGCTGCGCTTACATCTTGGCTATGAGCTCACCTTTCCCTTTGTTCAGACCCTCGCGCCAACAGAGCTGAGTCCCCTCTGCCTTGGTGTCGGTAACGAAGCGATACTTCTCGAGGCTCCGTACGTCGGTTGGCCTGCCTTCGCGGAGGACTTCTTCTTCAAGCTTCGCCTCCAGGGTCTGACGCCGGTGTTGGCGCATCCGGAGCGGAATCCCACGGTGCAGCGGAGGCCGGACCTCCTTTCTTCACTCGTTCGTCTTGGGGTTGTGCCACAGGGAACCGTCCCGTCTCTGTTTGGTGTGTTCGGCGCTGCCGCCCGCAAGACGCTTCTGCGCCGGCTGGTGGCGGGCGACATCTGGCTCATTGCGAGCGATGCACACTACAGACGCAGGACAGAGTGCAGCATGTCAGGGGCTAGGACGAAGCTCGCAAGAGCACTTCCGGGTATCGATGTACAGCTTCTCTTCGAGGAAAATCCGACCCGGCTTCTTCGTGGGGAAAGCCTTCTGTCTCCGGAGCCGATACGCGGGAAGGGCGGTGCGTGGAGCCATATCCGAAGTGTGTTGGGGGAGAGGAAGAGCCTGTGAAGGACCAACGCGCCTGGATAACGCGCCACTGGAAGAAGGTAGTCGCCGATCTCCTTATCCTGGCAGGGCTGGGGCTCCTTCTGTACCCGGTGGGCACGTGGGTATACAGCAGGCTGCAGCAGGCGAGTCTGGCCGAGGAGCTTGTCGCGGAGCACCCGGTCATGACGGTCGATGTCTTCGATTACTTCGATGATGAACTCATAGATGTGACTCTGGAGAAGGGAGCTCATAGGGAAGCGAAGGCCAGAGCGGAGCGGGAAGCCGTGGAAAGGGAGTTCCATGGCTCAGCTATCGAGTTTGCGCGAGGCACGATGGGTAACACGGGGCAGCCCATCGGTCGCATCGTGATCCCGAAGATAGGTTTGAACGTCGTGATGGTGGAAGGTGTGGGTGGCCGCGATCTGCGTGAGGGTCCCGGCCATTGGCCCGAGACGCCCTTCCCGGGGGCCGGAGGAAACTTCGTGGTGTCGGGACACCGGACAACCTACGGCGCTCCGTTCCGCAGGCTGAACGAACTGGAGCCGGGAGATGAGATCAACGTCCTCCTGCCTTATGCGGCGGTTCAGTACAGCGTGACCCGCGTGGTCATCGTGGCACCTACTGATGTGCAGGAGGTCGCTCAGCGGGGCAGAGAAGAGGTGTCGTTGGTGGCGTGCCACCCACTGTTCAGCGCTCGGCAGAGGATCCTCGTGCAGGGCGAGTTGACCGCCTTCAGACTGATCGAGGAGTAGTGGTCGCCGATTGCTTGCAGAAGGTAGTTAGTTAGGCTAACATTCTTTCCCAACATGGGGACACGGCCTAACACCGATGACCAAGCACGCATAGTGCGCGACATCATTGCGCTGCTTCCTGATGTGGCCAAAGACCTGAGCCGCAAGCCACTCGACTGCGTACGCAGGGAAGACGTGTCGGTGGCTCAGGTCAAGGTGCTGGTACACCTTGCGCAGTATGGACCGCGGACCATGAGCGAGCTGGCCGGCGGACTCGGCATCACCCTGCCCTCGGCGACCGGCCTTGTGAACCCGTTGGTTGATATGGACTTCGTGGTGCGCGACCGGGACGAAGACGACAAGCGGGTGGTGCGTATCCGCCTGAGCCCATCGGCACAGAAGGTGGCTGATCGGATCATGGCCGAACGGCGCGCACAGGTCGAAGCCGCGCTTTCGGGACTATCTCCCCAGGCGAGACTGCATTTCCTTGAAGGGCTCGATCGTCTTGCCGCGGTCTTTCGAGGCGACATATCGTATGAGGCTCCCGTTTCGTGCGGAGCTTCGGCGTGGCATGGAGAGACCGCCGACAAGACGACCGCCGGCACAGAAGCCGCCGGGGCCCGGAGGGCCCGCGGCGGCGGAACAGGAGCGAAGGGTGACTGAAGTCGAGACGGAAGCCATCCGGTCCAGCTCTCGGCGCTGGTACGTATTGGCCGTGCTCGCTGCCGGCCTGTTCATGCTGCTGTTGGACGGCACTATCGTGAACATTGCCATTCCCAGCATCATGACCGACCTGGGGGCCCGCTTCTCGGAGATCGAGTGGGTCATGAACTCCTACCTGCTCGTGTTTGCCGTGTCGCTCATAACGATGGGGCGGCTCGGCGACATCTACGGCCGCCGCCGTCTGTTCCTGCTCGGCATCTCAGTGTTCACGGCGGCTTCGCTTGCCTGTGGGTTGGCGCCCTCCGCTGGTTGGCTCATCGGTTTTCGGGCGGTTCAGGGTCTTGGCGGATCGATGATGATGCCGGCCACGCTCTCCATCATCTCCCACGTGTTCCCGGCCAACGAGCGGGGAACGGCCATGGGAATCTGGGGCGCGGTGGTCGGCATCGCGACCGCACTCGGTCCCACCCTGGGCGGCCTGATAGTCGATGGCGTGTCCGTGCAATGGCTGTTCGGGGGCGCGTCCTGGCCGTTCATCTTTCTCATCAACGTGCCCATCGGCGTCGCAGTGATAGTCTTGGCGGTGAAGATCATCCCGGAGTCTACCGATCCGTTGTCATCGCGGCACATTGACTTCCTCGGGGTGGCCGTGCTGTCTGCCGCCCTTTTCTGCCTCACCTTTGCCCTGATCGAAGGCCAGAAACTCGGCTGGACCTCACCGACCATCCTCGGTCTGTTTGCCGGTGCGGCCGTGGGGATCGGCGTCTTCATCCTTGTCGAGCGCAGAGTGCGCGAGCCGCTCATGCAGCTCAGTCTGTTCCGTTCCCGCACGTTCTCGGCTGCCAATATAACGGGCGCTATCCTGTCCTTCGGCATGATGGGCATCTTCTTTCTGCTCCCTTTGTTTCTTCAGGCCATCATGGGCTTCAGCGCGGTGAAGGCCGGACTCATAATGACGCCTCTGTCGGCCATGGTCGTGGTGGGAGCGCCTTTCTCCGGCTGGCTGTCGGACCGTATCGGCAGTCGCTGGCTCATCTTCTGCGGCATGCTGCTCGCTGCTGGGGGCTTCATGCTGATGCGCACTCCCATGCGACTGGACACGGACTGGCCGTCCTTCGTCGCTCCGTTCATGGTGACCGGCCTCGGCATCGGCTTGGTCATGGCGCCCATGACGTCTGCGGTGATGGCGTCGGCACCGCCCGAGAAGGCGGGAGCAGCCTCGGGCGTCCTCTCGACGATGCGGCAGATGGGCTCGGTGCTAGGTATTGCCGTCATGGGAGCGGTATTGCAGAATCGGGCCGTCTCCTACATCGAGTCGGCCGCGAGTGAGAAGCTGGAGTCCGCTCCCTTCATCCCCGCCGGCGTCAGGCAGCAGATCATCGATACGCTTGGATCGTCGGTCTCCAACATGAGCGAGCTGCGTTCCGCAGGGGGGCTGAGTGGCATGCCCGCCGGCATGGAGGATATGCTGGCGCAGGCGCCGCCGGAGGCCGCCGGCTTCTTCCAAGAGCTGTTCGGCCGGGAGTTGCTGTTGGGTGAGTTTGCCCACGCCATGAGGACCACGGTCCTCGTGGCGGTGTTCGTACTTCTGGCGGGCGCCATGGTCGCGCTGCTTATCCGCAGCCACGTGGCCCGGCCCACGCACGCGGAGGGAGCGCTCGGCGACGGGCTGGAACTGCTGGCCGAAAGTGCCACATCGCCGGCGGAGGGCGGGCTCGTCCCCGAGGACCCGGAGGAGCACACCGCGGGGCCGCCCGACGGGCGCTTACGCACAGCCAAGTTCGGACCTCGGGAGCTGCTGAAGCCTATGGTAGACTAAGGGCCGTTTCCCCGAGCGAGCGGAGTTTCAGGCCCAGCCCATCATGGCTTCCCAGGCGTTTCTTGCATACCTGGCCGACGTCCTGCCTGCTATCGACCGCAGGCTGCACGCCTACCTAGCCGGAGCTCCGGAGGGAAGCGCCATGCATCGCTACCTCTATGGCATCCTCGACGAATTCGTGGGTCGCGGCGGCAAGCGTGTACGTCCGGCCATGGCCATGCTGGCCTGCGAGGCTGTGGGGGGCGATCCCTGGCGTGCGCTCCCCAGTGGGTGCGCCATCGAGTTCTTCCACGCGGCTGCGCTCATCCACGATGACATCATGGATGACAGCGAGCTTCGTCGCGACGAACGCTGTGCCCACATCATCCACGGCGCGGCGCTGGCGATCAACGCGGGTGACTTCGCGCTCGGTCTTGTTTGCACCATCGTGGTGCACGATTCCGGCCTTGATGACTCCACCAAGATCGCCGTACTCGACGCCATTGGCGAGATGAGCGCCAAGACCATCGAGGGGCAGGCACTCGATGTGGGCTGGGTGCGCGACAATGTGCACGAACTCACCCCCGATGACTACCTGGTCATGGCCCTCGGCAAGACCGGCTTCTATTCCGGCATCTCTCCTCTCAAGATCGGGGCGTTGATCGGGGGAGCCTCGGCGAAGGAGAGGATGGCACTGGAGGAGTTCGGCAAGAACTCTGCCATCGCTTTCCAGATACAAGACGATCTGCTCAATATCCTGGGCGACGAGCAGGCCACCGGCAAGGACTTCCTGAACGACCTCAAGGAGAGCAAACGCACCCTCATGGTGATCCACTGCCTCGACCACTCCAAGGATGCCGAGCGGCTGCGGTTTGAGGAGCTCCTGTTGAAGGGTCACGAGAAGTCCGCCGACGACGTGCAGGAGATGCTGGGCATGCTGCACCGGTTCGGGTCTGTCGACTACGCGCGCAGCGTGGCCCGATCGCTGATCACGGAGGCCGGTCTGCACTTGTCCGTGCTGCCCGCGTCGGCTTCGCGGAGCGTTCTTGCTTCCATGGCTGATTTCTTCCTGGAGCGGGAACGATAGGCGGGACGCTCCAGGGGAGTTGATCCGTGGACGAATCGGCAAGGAGACTACTGAGGTCCTTACCCTCCGTTGAGGAGATCGCGGGCAGCGATGAAGCCACGCACTTGGCGTCTGAGTACTCTCGCCGGGAGGTGGTCGAAGCGCTGCGGACGGTTCTCACCGAGGTGCGACAGATGATCGTGGAGGGCGCCGCCTCCGAGGACGTACCGGGTTTGGTATTACCCTCATACCTTGTGGCGAGGGTGCGGGAGGTGCTGGACGAGCAACACCGGCCTCGGCTGCGTCGGGTTCTCAATGCCACCGGGGTTGTAGTGCACACCAATCTGGGGCGCTCCATTCTGGCTCCGGGCGCCATCGAGCGGGTCGTGGAGGCCGCTTCCCACTACAGCAACCTCGAGTACGACCTGGAGCGCGGAGTCCGGGGATCGCGCCACGATCACATCGGCGCCCTGCTTACCGAACTCACCGGCGCCGAGGCGGCCATGGTGGTCAACAACAATGCCGCCGCCATTATGCTGATGCTGTCGGCACTGGCGTCCGGCCGGGACGTGATCGTCTCCCGGGGGCAGCTGGTAGAGATCGGCGGTTCCTTCCGGGTTCCCGATATCATGCGTCAGAGCGGTGCTCGGCTGGTCGAGGTGGGCACCACCAACAAGACGAGGCCGGCGGATTTCGAACGCGCTATCGGCGAAGAGACGGCTATGCTCCTGCGCGTGCATACCTCCAACTTCAAGATGGTGGGCTTCACCGAGGAAGTGGGCATACGCGAACTGGTGGCGCTTGGCGCCCCGCGGGGCATCCCGGTGGCGGATGACCTCGGCAGCGGGGCGCTCGTGCGCCTACCCGCGTTCGAGGACGAACCGGCGGTGAGCGAGTCGCTTGCGGCGGGAGCCGACTTGGTGACCTTCAGCGGCGACAAGCTGCTCGGCGGACCGCAGGCCGGCATCATCGTGGGCCGGCGCATGTGGGTCGAAGCGCTCATGCAGCATCCGCTGGCGCGCGCCTTCCGAGTGGACAAGATGACGCTCGCGGCGCTCGAGGGCACCCTGCTGGTCTATCGTGATCCGGAGAAGGCCCTCGAGACCATTCCCACGCTGCGCTTCATGAGCAGGAGCATGGCGGAGACGGAGCAGCTGGCGGCGACACTGACGAGGGAGATCGAACGGCAGTGTGGCGACCGGGTCACGTTGGAGTTGGCGGAGAGCGGCGCCAAGGCCGGCGGCGGCGCTCTGCCCCTGCTCGAGCTGCCGTCGTATGCGGTGGTGGTGCGGCCCAAGGACATGAGCGTGGCTTCGCTCGCGGCGGCACTCAGGGAAGCGCCCACCCCTGTTGTTGCCCGAGTGGGCCACGACGCACTGCATCTCGACGTGGCCGCCCTGCAGTCGGATGAGCTCGAGCTGGTGGCCGAGGCGGTTGCCTGGGGCGTGAGCCGGGCCTCTCGTGGTTAGCACGGCCTCACGTCGCGCGGCCCCCGGGCCGGCGGCGCTCGGGTCCCTCACACTGGGCACTGCCGGCCATATCGATCACGGCAAGACTACGCTCGTTCGGGCCCTCACTGGCCGCGACACCGACCGGCTGAAGGAAGAGAAGGAACGGGGCATCAGCATCGAACTGGGGTTCGCTGAGCTTGCCCTCCCCGGAGGACGCCTGCTCAGCGTGGTGGACGTACCCGGCCACGAACGCTTCGTGAGGAACATGGTGTCGGGTGCCACCGGCATCGACCTCTTCCTGCTCACTGTAGCGGCCGATGACGGCGTCATGCCTCAGACTCGCGAGCATCTGCGCATCATCGAGCTGCTCGGCATCGGGACCGGAGTGGTGGCCCTCACCAAGATCGACGCCGTGGATGAGGAGATGGTGGAGCTGGCCGAAGCGGATGTGAGGGATTTCCTCGAGACAACCCGCTACGCGGACGTGCCCATCGTGCCGGTGTCCGGCGTCACCGGCCAAGGTCTTGACCGACTGCTCGTGGCGCTCGAGGTTGCTGGCGACGCGGTCTCGGTTCGCAGCGTCTATCCGGCCGTGCGCATGCCGGTTGACCGGGTGTTCACACTGCGCGGCATCGGTACGGTGGTCACCGGCACCCTTTGGGCCGGCGCGGTCACGCCCGACGAGGTGGTCGCCATCCTGCCCGCGTTGGGCCCGGCTGCCGAGCACGAGGAGGTGCGTATTCGGAGCATCCAAGTGCACGACCGTCCGGTCGAAGAAGCCGTCGGTGGCCAGCGCGTTGCCCTCAATCTGACCGGGCTGGAGCGCCGCGAGGTGCGGCGGGGGCAGTGGGTGGTGAAGACCCCGCAGGTGCGGCCGAGCTATCTGGCCGACGCCCGCATCACGCTTCTCACCGAAGCCTCGGTGCTGGAGCGAGTCTCGCGCGTACGGGTGGACCACGGCACCCAAGAGGTGCTGGCCAAGCTGGTATTGGCCGACAGGGAGCGGCTCGAGCCGGGCTCTTCCGCGTATGCCCAGCTTCGTTTCGAGGAGTTGGCGCTCATGTACCCTGGCGATCGCTTCATCATACGAGGCCTGACGCCGGTAACGACGGTGGGAGGGGGAGTGGTCGTCGATCCCTCACCGCACAAGCACGGTACCGGAACGCGTTTCGCCGAGCGCTTGGCCGTGCTGGAAGAGGGTGCGGGAGAAGCGATCGCCCGTCTGCTGCTCGAGGAGGCTTTTCCCCACAGCTTGAGCCGGCGAGTCTTGGAGCATTCGCCGTATCTGTGGAAGCACGATGGCAGGAAGGCGGTGGCCGTCTTGCTTGCGCCGGATGCGGAGGATGGGGCCGTGGAGACCGAGCAGGGGGGGCTGTTTCACGCCTCGAGCCTCGATGCCCTGGTGGAACAGGTGCGCAGTACGTTTAGCGCCCAGGCCCAGGTCGATGCGGCCAATCCCTATCTCTCCATGGGTGAGCTCCGAAGCCGGCTTGCCGGGGGCAAAGAGTGGCCCGCTCTCGACACGGCGGTCCAGATCCTGCTTGCCGCCGAGGAGCTCGTACGCAGTGAGCACGGCCTTCGTTCGGCCGAGGCGACCGGAGTACTCGAGGGAGAGGAAGCCCGCTTGGCGGAGGTCGCGCTAGACCGTATGGTCGGGGCGGGGGCGAACACTCCCACGGCGGCCGACTTGGGCGTCACGCTGCAGACGAACGAGGTCGCTACCCTTCGGCTGCTGAAGGCACTCGAGCGGAACGGCCGGGTGACCCGGGTGGGCGAGGATCTTTACTACGAGCACGACAATCTTGTCGACCTCCTCTCCACGATAGCGGAGGCCATGCAGGAGAGGGGCCAGATCACCCTCGCCGAGGTACGGGATCTGCTGGGCACCACGCGACGTTATGCGCAGGCGCTTCTCGAGCACATGGACTCGGAGGGCATGACGCTCCGGGTGGGCGATGCGCGGCGCATGCGGAGACGCAAGCGCGGAGAGGGAGTTGGAGCATGAGAGCGTGGCCGGATTGCATGGCCTGTCTGCTCACTATGAGCCTGGCGGTCGCTCGCAGGGTGACGAGAAACGAAGCCGAAGCGCGGGAGTTCCTGCGCGACGAGGTCATGGCCTCAGGGTTGGTATCTGAGGCGAGCTTCGAACGGTTCACTCCTGAGATAGTGCGCGACATCTGGATCCGTCTGACCGACAGGTACGGTGATCCGGATCCGCTCCGCGACGAGCGCCGGCTACAGAACGAGGCGGCTCTCGCCCTGTATCCGGAGGCGAGGGTCTACGTGACGCGGAGCCCTGATCCTCTTGTTGCGGCTGTCAAACTCAGCATCGCCGGCAACATGCTCGACGCGATGCGTGAGGTGGATGGGTTGCCCCCCGCGGAGATCATCGACCAGCTCGAGCGCGAGGTCATCACGGAAGAGACCATGAACGACTTTCGCCGCCGGCTGGCCCGGGCGACGAGCGTGGTGTGGCTCACCGACAACTGCGGCGAGATCGTGTTTGACCGGCTGGCGGTCGAGACGGTGAAGTGCATATACCCGGTACGTGTGGCCGTGGTCACCCGCACTCTGCCGGTGGTGAACGACGCCGTGTTGGAGGACGCCTTGGCCGTGGGTATGGCTGGGGCGGCCGACGCGGTGCTCGAGAACGGCATCAACGAACCGCTTCCGAGTACCAACGTAGCGAAGTTGTCCACCGAAGTCCGGAAGCTTGTCAATGCCGCCGATCTGATCATCTCCAAGGGTGTGGGCAACTATGAGTTGCTTAGCGAAGAACTTAGCGTTCGAGGGCGGATCACGTTCCTGGTCCACGGCAAGTGCCTGCCCATGTGCCGCGAAGGCGGGGTGGAGAAGGGCGGTCTCATCGTCTACAACCACTGAGTTCGCTGGCGGCAGGGGAGGGAAACGATGGCCGACGTTTGCAGGTTGTGGGCCGATGCGAGGGGTCGGCGTGGGAGGCATAGGTGGGGTAGACTGGTTTGCGTGAGTTTCCGCGGAGCGGCATTCGGTCTGGTGGCCGGCTCGGTCTTCAAAACCGGTGTTGGGCGGTAGGCCCGTCCAGGGTGTGTTCGATTCGCACGCCGCTCCGCCACCATATTTGCAGGGATTTTGTCTGGCCTGTTGGCCAATGGCTGAGGCGCAGTGGTGGAGCACAATGCTCGTTTGGCACCATTTTGGCACCCTCGGCCGTCCGTGTGTGTGGTCTCCAGTCGCTCCACTGCTCGATCACCCGATTCCGACTTCCCGAAATCGTTCATCTATGCGCTTGGCGGCGTCCCTGTCCATGCCCTCTATGACGTGCGTATAGAGGTCGAGCGTGATTCCGACGGTAGAGTGACCGAGACGCTCCGAGACCATCTTCGGATGGATACCTGCGCGGAACAGGTGAGTCGCATGCGTGTGTCTCAAGTCATGGAATTTGACGCCGACGTCTTCCTTCAGGGAGAAGCTGCGAAATCTGGTGCTGAAGGTGCTGGGGTTCCAGGGCCGGCCGTCATCGGTACAGAAGACGAGGTCGTGGTCTGTCCATTCACTACCTCGCTGAAGCCGTAGCGCCGACTGAGCCGCCCGGTGCTCCTTGAGTGCTTTCACCGTCACCGACGGCAAGACCACGGTACGCCTGCTTTTCTTGGTCTTCGGCTCGCCGAACTCCAGCCCCCGCTCGCTGGCGTGCAGAGTCTGACAGACTGCCAGGCTTCCGTTTTCGAGATCTACGTCCTTCCAGCGAAGAGCCAGCAACTCTCCCCGCCGAAGCCCGGTGGTGACGGCGGTAAGGATCGGACAGTAGAGTGGGGTGTCAGAGGCCGCGTCCAGCATCCTGCGGGTGTCGCTCTCTGTGAGCACGTTCATTTCGACTTGACGCTTTCGCGGGGGTCTGGCGGCCTTCGCAGGATTGGAGCCGATGATCTGCCAGCGGACCGCGGCGTTGAGCGCTTCATGAAGAACGCGGTGAATGTGCAAGACGGAGGTGGTGGAGAGGCTTCCTCGACCGTCTGCACGCCCGGAATCTCCAAGCTTTGCGGCATATAGGTTCTGCAGATGAAGCGGCTTCAGTTTCGCGAGAGGGACAGTGCCTAGCGTAGGTGTTACGTGAACGCGGCAGATATCCCGGTAACGGTCGTAGGTGGTGGGCCTGACCTGCGTTTGCACTTCCATCAGCCACCTGTTCAGGAACTCGGCGAACGTCATCCGGTCGAGAGACACATACGTGCCATTGTCCCTCTGGCTGAGCAGCCGCCTTTCTTCAGCTTCAGCTTCCCGCTTGTTGCCCCTGAAAGAGCGATAGTCCATGAGTCGTTTGCCAGTTGCCGGATCACGACCGAGGTCGATGCGGATCTGCCAGCTGTTGGGGCCGCGCTTACGTATCATCGTTGACCTCCTGTACCGGAGAGGCAGGGGATTCGGTCTTAGAGCTTTTCTCCTTGGCCTTGCGGCGTTGCGCTCGCTTCAGCATTCGATATCTACATCGGTCGGAGCAATAGAGAGTCTCTTGTCGACCCGTTATGAAGGGCGTCCTGCATGCTTCGCAGAGGCCTACACGTCGGCTAGCGCCCAACTGATCAAGGGCGCCTTTGGCGGCCCAAGCCCACATTGACGTGAATGACCACTCGGCTCGATACGCTGAGCCGTCGAACCCGAGGCGGGGCTGAACGCCAGCTAGCAGTGAGTTCAGTTGGCTGGTGCGATCATCGGCTGCCACGTATTGCTCGTCTCGAACAAGCCTGAGCTGGCTCAGAGCCTCGTTGAAGTTGTATGCTGCCGCTATGAAGTCATCGAGGGGTTCCGCGTAAACACGCCAGAAATCATCCGAGAGAGGTTTTGGAAGACCGTAGTATGGGAGCTTCTCGGGAGGGATTGTCGGAAAGAAGCGCCCCAGGGTGGTATCGAGGGTCTCCTCACGCAACGTAAGAGGGGAATGGCCCGTATGGAATGTGGGGGTGAATTCGGTTATCAGCACACGAGGGTGGGGAACCCCTGGGACGAGATCAAGAGCTCGACTTTCCATCAAGTCCTTCGCCGACAGTTGAAGGGCGCTTGTCGGGGCATCTTCAAGCATTTGCCGATCCGGCGAGGCAAGTAGCCCTCGTCGCACCAGTCGCTTAAGGAAATCGGGGATTTCCTTCCGGCGATACGCTCTCCTCCACACCACTTCGTCCCATATGGCACCAGATCTGACGTAGCTGCTTGCCTCCAGGACGAGGACTGGGTCCGACGCGGGCAAGAGGAGGCCTGAGGGGGCAAGACTGATCTCATGGGATCCCTGCAGTAGTGTTCCCGGAAGGCCGTAGCTCCTGCACCATTGGAGAAGATGCTCAATGTTGTCGACCACCTGGAGTAGGCCGGTTTCTCGATCGCGTGCGACCCTGACATTCGACAGCAGGTTTGCGATCTGCTTGTAAGGGAGGACCATCGGGTCCACTCCCCCTGGATCAAACACCTCTAGCACTGCATCGTGCTTGGGCTTCAGGCAGCCGTTCTCAACGACGTAGTCCGAGAAGCGCCACCACCTACTCTGGTGCGGGACTATCAAGCTTTCGTCCATTGATCCTCTGCTAATTGTGTCCCTATATGTCCTCAGTTATGCATCCATGACAAGGGACATAGTACCTGTTAGCCTCGTAGTCATCAAGCCCAAGATGAACGGAGGTCAGATGAAGAGGCTGTCGGTTGTACGGAGGAGCAGGGGTTGGAGCAAGAACGAGCTGGCTCGGAAAGCGTCTTTGCACCCGGCCTTGGTAGGCCAGATCGAGTCGGGGCGGTTTCTGCCTTACTCGGTTCAGCTCATTCGCCTGGCACGAGCTCTCGATTGGCCGGTCGGCGAGGCCGACGAGCTCCTGGAGGAGGTACAAGACAGCGAGCGGTCCTATGAACGGCTTTAGGGAACTGCCCGATGTGCTCACGGTACCCGAGTTTGCTGATCACTTTAGGATTTCGGAAAACCTGGTGCGCGAGATGACGCGCGATGGCCGGTTGAGGACCATTCGTTTCGGACGAGCGGTTCGAATCCCGAAGACCGAGGTGGCACGGCTCCTCGGGTCCCCATCGGAGGGAGTCTAGCTGTGAGCAGCCGGGCACCAAGCGCTCACGGAACAGTACATCCGGTCACGGCTCCGGTCTGTCGGTTTCGCCAATCCAATAGAGCGTGCTCGTATGACATGAGGCCATGCCGGGCGCGGTGTGCGATTCACTGGATTGCCCCCTATGTGTTCCCCGAGGAGGACAGCCTTGGGGCACGGCTATTGAGGTTCTGTAACCCGAATGGATACCAGCACGATTCTGACTACGAGCCAGAGTTCGAGTTCTGGAAAACTGCGCGAGGTCTAAGGTGAGCTACGTCGAGTCCCATCAAGAGCTAGGTAGCCACCCCAAGACCAAACGTTCAGCCAAGCAGCTTGGGTTGTCGATTCCCACTCTACTTGGTCATCTGCACCTGCTCTGGCATTGGGCACTCGATTATGCCCCGGATGGCAATTTGGCGGAGTTCTCAGCGGACGAGATCGCTGAGGCAGCCTTGTGGGAGGGAGATCCAGAGCTCTTCATTGAAGCCCTCGTAGACTGCGGCCCCGGCAAGCGTTCGGGTTTCTTGGAGCGCACCGAAGGAAGGCTGGCAATTCACGATTGGGACGAGTACGGTGGGAAGCTTTTCGAGAAGAGGCGGCGAGACATGGAACGAAAACGGGAAACCCGAAGGCTGTCCGCCGGATGTCCGCCGGATGTCCAACGAATGTCAGCCGGATGTCCAACGGACGGCGCGCGTAGAGAAGAAGAGAAGAGAGAAGATCAAACAAGAGAAGAGAAGCACGCGCCAACTCGGGGCCTTCATCGGCTCGTCCTCCTGGCTCGCAGCGAGATCCCCGGCTGGGAGCCCGACGACCAGAAGGATGAGGCGCTCATCCAGCGTCACTTGAAACGGCTTCCGGAGAGAGACGTCGAACAAATAATTCTTGAATTAGCTGGCTACCGACGACCGAAAGGGGGGAGCTACAAAGACCTCTGTGCTGCTCTGAATAGATGGCTTGCGAAGGCGAGCCCGCCTTCTTCAAGCGAGGTTGAAGTACCACGCGTATACGATGGTAACCGTGAGGAATTCGAGCGCTTCCAACAAGTCCACGGATGTGAGTGATGGACGCTCGGACGGTACTGCCGGACTCGGAGATGGCGCTTCTCTCCGCATGCCTTAACCACGGACCAAGCAGTTACTTCGTAGCCTCAGAGCACGTTACCCTGGAAGACCTCTCGCTTCCATCCTTGAAGGCCATCTTCCGAGCGATAGGACGGGTAGCTGAGAAGGGAGCGCGGCCTGATGCGCACACGGTGTGGGCGGAGCTTGGGGAGGATGAGAGGTGTGTGGAGCAGGCTGGCGGCCGGGCATACCTGCTGGATATCGTCGGGGCTCCCGCGCTTCTAGGCAACGTAGAGCTCTATGCCACGCAGGTCCATTCGGAAAGCGTGAAGCGCCGAGTGCGTGAACTCCTAGAAGGCACTCTCAACGACATGGACGTCGGTAGTTTCGCCCTGCCGCAGCTGCAAGAGGCCCTGTTTCGCCTGGAGGACCTCCCGCGTGAGACGGTCTCTTTGACGGATGTCATGATGCAAGTGCAAGACGAAGCCGACAATCCTCAGCTTGCTGGTCTGCCCTTTCCGTGGTACGAGATCCAGTCCTTGACACTGTGCGGGATGCAGCCTGGCATGCTCGTCATCTTGGCTGCGGAGACGAGTGTGGGGAAGACAGCGGCCGCTCTAGAAATCACTGATCACCTCATTAAGAGGGACCACGCGGTCCTCTATCTGTCGATGGAAATGGCCCCTCTGGAGTTGGGGCGAAGGATGGCGCAGCGTAGGGGGTACAACTTGGCCGACCACTTTGCAGGCAAGGGGCATGAGAACATCGGTGCAGTGAAGAGTGCTTGGGATAGCTACAACCGAGGACGTCAAAGCCAGATATCCCGCGTGGAGAGAGTCGAGCAGATCCCCGCTCTGATCCGCCGTTACAAGCCGGACCTAGTGGTGGTTGACCACATGGGACTGCTGGAGGCTGAAGGTCGAAACCCTTACGAGCGGGTGAGCAATGTCAGTCGCAGTCTAAAGCTCCTGGCAGAACGCTACGAGATTCCCTTGATGGCCCTTTCCCGGCTTTCTCGCCGACCCGACCAACGCGGAAAGGTGCCCGGCATTGACCGGCTTAGGGATTCGGGCCGCATCGAGGAAGATGCCTCGATAGTACTCATGGTCCACAGGGAGCGCGACGAGGCTCAAGTGTTCGGGGCCAAGGGATGCTTTGTGGTGGCCAAGAACCGAGGGGGAAGACAAGGTAGAGTGGAATTCGAGTTTGACGCGGATCGCCAACGGTTTGCTGTTGTCGGCAGGAAATGGGACTCATGATCGGCATGAGCCCAATGGGCATCAGCGCGGTCAGCCAAATAGTTGGCTCGTTCCCACGCGAGCCCGTGGTCACAGCGCACCAGAACAAGTAGAACGATTCCCAAGGAGCACAACCATGTCGAGACCATGTTCAATATGCCGTCATCCGCAGCGGGAAGACATCGACGCCGCACTGGTGGCCGGTTCCGCAACTTACCGGGCGATTGCGGAACGCTATGGAACGTCGCTGACGGCCCTACACCGGCACAAGAAAGAGCACCTGCCCTTGGAGTTGGTGAAGGCCCAAGAGGCCCAGGAGGTGGCCCAGGCCGACACCTTGTTGGGCCAGATCATGGACCTGCAAACCCGAACTCTAAGCATCTTGCAGCGGGCCGAGAAGGCCGGTGACCTGCGCACCGCGCTACAGGCCGTACGGGAGGCACGAGGTAACCTGGAGCTGCTGGCTCGCATGATGACCGCCGCCATCCTTACCGAGCAGATCGGGTCCGGGATCGACGAAGCCATGGAGGAGAACCCCGTCGAGTTCCTGGAGGACCTCATTCACCGCATGGGCTACATCGAGCGGCCGCAGATCCCCATCGTCGACGAGGAGCTGCCGCCGGGGTTTCGGCAGAGCAATCGGTCGTGACCACAATGCGGGCGGTCTTAGCTCACCCCCGCAAGTCAGTCTCACCCGACAACCGCCATTCTCAGCACCCATTTGTGGGCGCACACAGTCAGCACCCTCATGGTTGCTCCTCGGTAGGCAATAGCTGCCAGAACCAGCGCAAGAACCGTCCAAGAAACCAGGGATCGCCATTCGTGCCGCCTCACGTGGTTGCGGATAAGCAGCGAGCGAAGCAAGTCAGGTCGACTTGTTTGCTAGGCCGTACCTGGGCAGACGATGCCCTTTTCGGGCATCACGGAACTCCAGTCGATCAGACTGTTGCCCATGGTGCGGTGATCTAGTTCCCACACGACGATGCGCCATGCCACGGCATCTGATTCTCGAAGTGTTTCAACGCGACTCACCCAGCGCCACCTCAGGGATGCTCTGAGCTTCTGCCAGCACGCTGGCGGATTGCGAAAGTGCTGTCCCCGCTTCAGTAGCTCCCGGAGAGCAGCGGCCCCCATTGGCGTTGCCACCGTTCGGCTCAGATCCAATGTCGTGGGTCGCGGCCGGTCAGCACCAGCTCCCGCTGCCGACCATCTTAGGTCGAGTCCGATGTTGCGCAGGCCAGTTAGGGTGCTACTCAGATCTGACATGGTGCCACCCACTGCCAAGTAGGTGCGCAGTGCGGACAACTCAGCTGTGTTGGAGCGGCTCAACGCGAGCTTCCAGACATCCTGCGCCACGGACTTTGGTGAGGTGCGCGTTAACCATTTGACCTCAAGGGCCATACCCGCATCCGACGCGTAACCAGGTTCGGGTGCAACCGCTGCATCATGCTGAAGGGGGCGTCCGGCCCCGTTAATGGCATGACCACCCACGCAATCAGCGGCGTCCCAACCTACGCTCGACTCCCGTAACACGCGGTCTGCACCCCGAGGGAAGGAAAGCGCGAGGCCCCGCAGTATCGATGCCCGGACGTAATCCTCAGTGATTACCGTCCTAGAAGGAGTTGACTGCTCCAGCCCAAGCGCGCCTTCGGTGCATAACGCCGCGCGCTCGACCCAATGCACGTACTCTGAGGCGAGCAACCCGCACCCCCTCCACTAATCAATCTAACGTTAAGGCCGCATAATCTGCGCGCGACCAGTATACCGCCAAGCGGGACGCGGTCCTGCGCGTCAGGTCGATGCGCCTGTCGGGCGGACCCAAGCCCCAGTCGCGAATCAGTCGACCGCCATATCGAAGTGCAAGACGTCTTCCCGCACGCCGAGCCCGCTGTACAGTTCGATGGCTGGCTGATTCATCGCACGCATCAGTTCGATGTCATCGCGAGCGAGTCGGCGAATCTCGTATTCGGAGGTCGATCTGGCAACAACTGACTGTAAGTCAGATGACATATAGAAAATACCAGCAAATAGACCAGTTAGCTAGTAGTAGTGTGCCATGTGTGTGCCGTTCTGGGCTATACTTAAGATCAGAGCACACGGTGCGCAGGGGGTGCAGCCATGGCAGGGCAGCTCATCGAGCGAGGCAAGGACCGCTATCTACACCCACTCGCTGCATGACGGTGGACATCGCCGCCTGCCAGCACTCGCTGCGTCGCGCAAGAATCGCAGCACGGAAGCCTGGTTCTTCATCGGCTTCTTCCTCGGCATATTCGGACTGGCCGCAGCTCTCATCGTCGGTCCGATTGCAGAGACGAGCACAGCGGGGATGGGGCAGTCAGGCGAGCAGCGAGCGGCAACGTTGCGTCGCACAGCCGCAGCCGATTCCGCCCCGGACGAATCCAAATGCCCGTTTTGCGCCGAGATGATCAAGCGCGAGGCAATTGTCTGCAGATACTGCGGCAGAGATCTCCCGGAAGGCTGGGTAAGAGACCAGCAGAAAGCGTACGCGCTCGGTGGCACGGGTCCTGCGGGCGGTCTCATCTTCTACGATAAGGGTGATGACAACGGAGGCTGGCGTTACCTGGAAGCCGCCCCTGTATCCGCTGAGTGGGAGGGTAGACAATGGGGTGCACCCGGAGCGGAAGTCCCTGATGCGAACGAAGTGGCGGTGGGTGCTGGTCGGAGGAACACTGACGCCATACTCTCAGTTCAAGGTAAGGGCGACACGTTTGCCGCACAGCTCTGCGCTGGTCTGACTTCAGGGGGCTTCAGTGACTGGTTCCTGCCCTCGAAAGACGAACTGGATCTGATGTACACGAATCTGTGCAGCAGAGGGTTAGGCGGTTTCCAGCCCGACGACTACTGGAGTTCGTCCCAGAACGGCCATAGCTGGGCGTGGATCCAGGACTTCCGCGGTGGTCTGCAGAGGTCCGGTGCCCTCAAGCTAGGCTCGAATAGGGTGCGTGCCGTCCGGGGCTTCTGAGAGATTCCGTCTGCATGATCGTGGGTGTGGCCGGGACCATTTCTGGCGCGAAAAGACGGGCGCTTCGACTTGCCGGGGCTTGAGGGGCTGCATCCGCGAAGCTTCAGGTGACCCACAAGAGACATTCGACCCCCCTTCCGTCCCTTACCCCCGCTATACTGATAACTAGTGCATTAGGAGTGACCCTCAAAGAGGGGTCCGGCAACCGGGCAGGAGACGCCAGCGGTGCCTTGAGGACGCAAAGTGGTCCTCGATGCGCGAAGCCACGCAGACGATGGGTGCGCTTCGAAACAAGGTCTCCTTCTGGGGCCGCTAGCAGTGTGGGCGGCTTCCGTTCGCCTTCCCCCTCTCCTCTGGGTGTCTCCTCCTGCATGCACAAGAACGGACACACTTCTTCCGGAAGGAGGACACCATGGCACGCGCACACGACCTCATCGACTGGCTCTTCGACGAACAACTACAGGTAGATGAAGAGTGGGCCGTACGAACCGATCGGGGGTTTACCTGGTGGCCTGACGGGCAGGCTCAGACGATAGAGGTGATCGAAGAGGCGGCCGACGGCGCGGACTCAAGGAAGACGCCCTCCGTGCTTCTCTCCGTGCGCACCGAGTTCCTCTCCGGTCTTGAGCTGACCGACCAGGCCGCCGTCACCATCAACTCCTCACTTCTCTCCACCGCCACCCTTTGCGGTCCGGTCTATGATCCCGCGAAGAAGACCCTCGAACTCTCTTCCCTGGTGCGGGTACACGAGGAGACCACCCCCTTCCTGCGGCGGGCAGTCAGCCTGGCCTGCCTCCTTCAGATCGAGGAGGCCCGAATGCGGGCGCCGGAGCTCGCTGAGAGGCTCGGCGCCCGGCCTACGGTGAGCGGCCACCCTACACACGGCCTGCGCCAAGCACCCGATGAGCTGGCCCGAGCTCTCCCTGGAGTCCTTGCTCCCCACTCCCACCTGCCCTGCCCCGTCTCCGAGGAGGACTTCGCCGAGGTCGTCGAGACCTTCATGGATCAGTACCTGAGGAACCCTGGCCCATTTGGCATATCTGGGAGTTTGGATGATCACCGCCGGGGACGAGTTCGTTGAGGCGTGGCGGCCTCCGAGGGTCCACTTGGCTCGACCTCGGCCGTCCTAACGATGATGGTGATCCCATATCCCAGCGTTAAACGTCGGGCTTGAGGTCATTGGCCACTGGCTGCTCGTAACCCTCTCCTCCGCTAGAGAAGGGTTGTTCATTCGCGCTTGATTCGTTTGAAATGCTACATCTAGATCCGCGCGTCGGGAGATGCCGGTTATCGGCAACTTATCTCGTCTGCAGGGTATGTGCCTTTCGACGACTGATGTCCGGTCGGTAATGACCTTTCGTTTGATTTCTACTGGTGCCATCATATCCCCATCTCACCAGCAGGCTGGAGCCCTTGTGATGCCTCACCAAGAGCCCGGAGGCAGCGTGTCTTCGTACCCTGCAGACCTGATTGAGTCGGCGTCTTCCTGAAGCTCGGGGCTCGATGCCGGGTGGTTCCTATCATTCACCATCAGTATGAGAAGCAAACCCACCAGGGGCAGCAGCAAGCACAAGAATCCCCAGGCGATGCCATTCCGATTCTTACTCTGGGCAATCATTCCACCAACCACCGCGAAGGCAACAGCGCCCAGTAGGCTGAAATAGCTAGTAGTCATGCCGCCCCCCTCGTACCGTGATGCACTCCTTTGGCATTCTTGTGAACCATCTCAACCCTCACTACACAAGCATTCGTTGTTCAGCCCTAGTCACAGAAGCGGGATACTCCACAGTACCGGCACAGTGGGCCGCGTCTTTGCGCGAAGGACGTGGCTGACTCGATTTGTTTCACGGAACTCTCTACCCAGTCTGCAGTGGACTGCTGCAGTGACGGTGTGAAGCCCCATTCCTTCGTTTGACCCGTCTTCAAGAACTGGAACTGAAGCCGCACTGGCCTTGGCTGCTCAGTGCAGAGTGCATATGCGTACATGTTTAGTTGTCGCTCATCCGCGTACTCGGGTCTTCCCGTCTTGTAGTCAACAAGTACCAGTCCGTTGGCCTGAGTTCTGTCAATTCTGTCGATCACACATTTGAACCTTCTGCTCCCGATCATTCCTTCAAGAGTGCGCTCGGTCTCCACTACATGGAGGGGGGCTCGGTTGAGCGTGATGAAGTTCTGGCAGTACGGGAATACTTCCGCCCTGGCTATCGAATGTCGAGGCCTGACCGATGCCAGGGCCCCCTCGAAATGGGCGATGATCTCTTTGGCGGTCTGAATCCTGATACTGCCATCCCAGGCTGGACCAGTCCTGGCAATGCACATTTCCAGCATCTTGTGGACCACCGAGCCGAGCTCAGCAGGCTTACCTACTGGATCATCCCTACCTGCCAGATAGACAAGCTCGAACCTTCGGGGACATTGATGGTACAACTTAAGCCGAGTGTACGATACGTAGTTCTTTGAGAATACCTCCGAGGGTGAGACCCTCCCTCCGCCTTGGTAGCGGCTGCGCCTAGCCGGTGGCTTCTGGGCGGCTCGTGGCTGGTGTCTGGCAACATCTACGCTTGGCGAAACGCCGGAATCGTCCGCAGGGATAACGCGGGTGCTAGGACCCGGCTCAAGTTTCGTATGGTCGCTTTGTTCGAGGGAGGTATCGCCCGAAGCCCTCTCGCTTGGTGCTCGGGTGCACTTCCAGAAATAGCACACGATGGCAATCAGTACGACGAGAATGACCAGCGGAACTAGAAGCTCCAAAGCCCCCTCCCCTTACAACTTAGTCTCACGCAATCCTTGATAGAACCGAATGATTGCCGGATCACACCTCACATCCGTGACTCGAAGCGGACGTGCAAGTCGAACTGAATCAAGCGAGCGAACCCGGCTGAGGGCCACGTATGCCTGCCCGGTGGCAAACGCCCCCGACCCCAAATCGACAAGGATTCGGTCCAGTGTCTTGCCCTGGCTCTTGTGAATGGTCACGGCCCAGGCCAGCATAAGGGGATATTGCCGGTACTCGCCGATCTTTTGAGAGATGATGCGTTTCTCGGCCGAGTCGAAGCGATACTCATACGTCTCCCATGAGGCGGGTACCACGTCACAGACGGCATCGGTGGAGCCCCCGGTCATCTGCACCTGCACTGCACCTTCCGAGAACCCTCTTACCACACCGAGAGACCCATTGACCCAGCGCTGCTGGTCATCGTTCTTGGTGAACATGACTTGAGAACCCACTTTCAAGCGCAAGTCCGCAGGAGACGGCAGCCTGTCTCTGCCAATCCTGAACGTACCCTCAACGGTCCCGGTGAAGAGATGCTCGGGGGAAGAAAGGTGCACCAGTGCGAGCTCGTTGATGTGGTCCGCCACCTTGTTGGTTGCAGTGAGGATGATCTGGTGCTCACTGACGGCCATTCCGTAGCAGTGACGATTGATCTCGGTCACCACTTCTTCCGTATCCTCGGCCACTCTCAGTCTATTCAGCAGAGAGACAAAGTTGGCGTCGGTTTGTCTATGAACCTGATCCAGCTCAACGTGGCATAAGGCCATATCCTGAAGCGAGTTCGCGCTGAAGAAGTACGGACTGGCGTAACCTCTCGCCTCAAGGACCTCTCTTTCAGCAAGCGGAACCACCGGAGGAAGCTGAAACAGGTCACCGACCAACAAGAGCTGAACACCGCCGAAGGGAGCCTGGTTTCTCCTGGCTTTGCGCAGAAAGACATCAATCGCATCCATGAGATCACAACGCAGCATGGATACTTCATCGAGGATGAGGAGCTGCAGCTTCTGATAAAGCGCTCGATCCGTTGGAGGCTGAATGTCTGCTGCATCCTGAATCTTGGGAGGGAAGCGGAAGAAGGAGTGGACCGTGGACCCCCCTGCGTTGAGCGCGGCGACACCGGTCGGGGCCAAGACAACACTTCTGCAGTTCAGCTTTCTCAGCAGGTGCCGGATGAGAGTCGTCTTGCCCGTGCCCGCGTTGCCCGACACAAATATCAAGGGGCACTCGGCCTCAATTAGTGCTTGCGCCTGCTCGTAGGCCGGGGGAATCATGATGGACGCCAAGCTTAGGTCTGAAGAAGTTGACTTGGTGGGAGACCGAGGCCTCGTCATGGCGGCCTCATTCAGGGCACCAACTCTGACCGAGCTTATGCCAAGGACCTTTCTAGCTTTGTCCAGGATGCCCATGCCATGGACGAACCTAATGCTCGTCCCTCATCCTCCCTCCCCGTGGTCAGGCAATCGACAGACGGTACGCGCTTTCTTGCCGAGCGGCTCAAAGAGGTCCCTATGCGGCCCTCCCCGCTCGCGCTTCCCCCGATGGAGCCAACCGAATGGTGCCTAGCTTAGCCAGCACTTCCAACTTCATCTGGTGTCATGACTGATCAACCTTCCCCATCCTACAACTTCACCCGGACGGAATGAAGCGTGCCACAGGTAAGCAGGCATGGCGCCACGGTTGATAAGCAGGTTCCGTTCTCCTCATACACCTATAGCAACCAGAACCTAGAAAGACTCCGAGCGAGACCAATGGGTGCGTAGGGATCCGTCAATTCTCTAACGATGCCACCCCCTCTGAACGGAAAAGGGTGGCTTGACACCAGGTACGCGGGACCTCGAATCCTGGATAGGTGTGGACAACAATGGGGTTCTGAGAACTCAGTTGTTCTGGGGGATTGCCGATGAACCAAGTGGAGGATTCAAGATGGCTAGCTAGGGTGACGATGCACTCATCCGATGTGAAGATGGTGAGATGTCCAGATTGTGGCGGGTTCACGCTGGAGGGGCGAGAATGCCGACACTGCACGACCCACGCGCAGATCCCGGCCCAGTCCAGGGAGACAACCGTCACCTCCCCTCGACGCCTCCGTACTTGGTCGGGCCTGACCGTCGTCTTGCTCTTCGCTGCGACTGCCGCCCTTCCCTTGCTCGTGGGCGGCCACACTCCCGCAGCAGACAGATCGCAAGCGTCAATTGTGCTGGGCTAGGCCGCCGGAACTCCCCTGGTTGCGAAAGCACAATCTATCCTACAACGTTGCGCAGACGGAAGGAACCGCCAGCGACTCCACATGAGCTGCGAATACCAACCATACCCCTGTGGAATAGACACCCGTTAGTGTTCGTTCCCGAAGGGAAAGCTAGGCGAGTTTTGGTCGCCGGGGCAAGATAACTGGCCGAATTGGTCGCTCTCACCAGATGGAGTCGGCCACCAGAGTCACAGGCAACCGAGCTTATCGCTCGCCCACTGAGCCGCCGCGAATGCACTATCTCCCGTAGACGAAGATGCCCGGGTTAGTCAGAATCACTCACAAGCAGCACGGCGAGTGAGTCCAGGAAGTCACGGAAGGTGTCTTCTGACTCCATGCAGAGCGTCTTCCCGCCGTCGATCGCTTCTGACACTCGGTCCAAAGCAGTGGTCGACATGTTGTGATTCCTAAGAAGATCCATGAGACGCTGGCTAGCGTCAATTAAGCGAAATGCGCCGTAGGTATGCGGTTCATCGAGAAGTCCACGCGCGCTGACCACCATGAAACCGACCAACTCGTAGAACTCCTCGGCCAATTCGCTTCTTTCATCCATCTTCACTGTAGACCTCGAAGGAGTAGATGTTCTCAAGGTTACGCTGAGGGGCTTTCCGATCTCCGCTCGGATAGCCAACCGCAACGATGAGCATTGGGACTGTCCCTTTCGGCAGTTTGAGCAGCTTCTGGACGGCAGCGGTGTGGAAGGAGCCCACCATGCAGGTCCCAAGCCCCAACTCGTGTGCCTCCAGACAGATTGCGTACGCGGCCAGGGCAGCATCCATCTTTGTACACCTATCCGCTTCTACGTCACCTGCTATCTTCCTCGTTGCTTCCACGTCCTCACAAACCACAATCGCCGCCGGCGCTACGCCAATCATCCCTGGTGAGACCATCCGTAGCTTCCGCAACCTGGAGGGATCTCTGACCAAGATGAACCTCCAGTTCTGCATGTTGCCTGCCGACGGAGCCCAGCAACCAGCTTCAACCAGCCTAACGAGCATCTCGGGGTCAACCGGCCGCGCCTGGTAATCTCGGATGCTTCTGCGCGTTCTTATGGCCTCGTGCACATTCATTGATATTGCTCCTTACGAACGGTCACATAGACTCGCCGCTAGACGCGTTGATGTTCATTCGGATGGGTCGAATCTCTGCGAAGAGGTGATCCGACGGGCACATACGGCGAAGATACTATTGGACAATCCCGGAGAAGGTGGAGAGCCTCTAACGCATCCTGGGTAACGGCCCAGTATGGATCATGAAACAGGTCGGCCGCTGGACCGTGGGCAGCTAGCCGCTCATCACCTTCCTGAAGACCCGCGCGAGATTTTCAAAGCACACTTTCTCTACCTGACTCTCCGAGAGTCCCGCGCCATGCAAGAGGCTGACGATCTTCGGATAGTCTTGTATGCCGTCAATACCGATAGGTGTGCTCGCCACCCCGTCCAGATCCCCCCCTAACCCTATGCAATCCTCGCCGCCCACATCAATGGCGTGCTTCACATGCAAGGCCACCAGGTCTAAAGACGGCCTCGGAATCCTCGCGGTGGCAGCCTCTGTGTCTCTTAGGGCCTCGTCAAACGTCCTCTCACCCGCCTTCGTCGCGCGGAAGAACTCATCCATGTTCACCTTCTCGCGCACGTAGAACTCTTCAGAAAGGAAGCCAGAACCCATGTTGATGCCCATCACCCCACCGTGTTCGGCCAGGCATCTGATCATTTCGTCACTGAGGTTGCGAGGGAACGAGCATAGGCTGCGGCAGTTGCTGTGGCTTGCCACGACGGGCCCATCGACCATGTTCATGATGTCCCAGAAGGCCGCATCTGACACGTGAGAGACATCGATCACAACGCCCAGTTCCCTACACAAGTCGATGAGATCACGACCAAGTGGTGTTAAGCCAGTGCCCTCTCCGAAGGTGGCTCCGCAGAAGGGGCTGTCTCCCCACGCGACCGTCAGGATCCGCACTCCCGCATCGTGCAGTACACGAAGATTCTCCGGGTCGCCTTGAAGAGGAGCCGCGCCTTCAACTCCCAAGATAGCTGCGATGATACCTTCCGTGGCACTTGCCTTAGCTATGGTCTGCCATTCTGTGGCAATCGCGAGGTTATCGGGATGCATCGCGCACAGCGTCCGTATTTCCGCTAGTAGACTCAGCGTGGTTTCCAGCTCCTGACCGGGCTTCTGCTCGCTAGTGACAAACGCGGCAAACACCTGAGCTGCAGAACCCGCCCGTAACAGGCCCGGCAACGTGATGTGCATGCCTACGCCGGATGCGAAATCACCTTCCCCTTCGAGCACCTTCATGATGGTGTCGCAATGGCCATCGAAGAACCTCATTCCACGCCACCTTGTAGGTTCTCTATTGGCTGGTAGGGGATGCTGAGACCGTAGCGCTCACTTGAAAACGCGCGGGTTCCCTCCGGTGTCTGCATTGCCTCCCGCAGCCGAGGATGGCAAGGAACCCCAGCGATGAGCATCTCCATATCTGGGACAATGTCGGAACTCATCACTCCTTCTAAGTCTGACAGGCGGAGCATGAGCAGAAGATCTGGGAGCATGACCATGAGGCGGCCATCACGCCACCCAGCCATGGTTTCGTTCTTGATGGAAATGCGGAAGACCTGCTGACTGTACTTTCCCAGCCCGGCAAGATCGATCCCGGCCACATAGTGTCCTGATGTATTGTCGGCCTCGACTTTGGTAACCTTGCCGTAGAACAAAGGCCAGCCGCCCATATGCGCTGCCAACCGGTCCAGTTTCTCCTCAGGGCTACCTTCGAGTCCCGAGCAGAACCGACCGATATCGTACGCCGCTGAGATCGAACCCGGAATCACCCCTCGCTTGAGCTGTTCTCCGCTCATTGGGGATCCCACCAAGGCAACCATCTTGTGCGTCCTAGTAACCAGAAAGCGCCCCAGTTGATCAAGAAAGAGTTGTGCGCATCTCTCCGTGAAGACCACGTTGTTCTCTAAGTCAATCATCACTGCAGGTGTTGCCTTCGCGTCCGTTAGGGACATGCTGGTCATGTGGGTTTCAGGCACGGCCCGCCCCGCCGTGTCCGCGTCGATGACGGGAATCCCAAGGCGAGCGCCTGCAGTGAGACTGACAATCGTGTTGCCACCGCCCAACTCAGTCGAGAGCAGATAGTCAACCTTTCGGCCCAAGTAGCGTTCCATCTCACGCACTGCCCGACCAAACTCAAAATCGCTTTCCCACCGTTCAAGCACCTCATACACGTCGATAGGGTCGGCGACTGAACCTAGGTAGCCACCCGACAATATGAGCGCTTCGTCGGGGACTTCTGAAGGCGCAACCAGAGTGTACGAGCGTCCCGCGGCAAGGTCGGCTTCCATGACGGGCTGCCCAAACTCACGGGGCGGCCCGCCGCCACCAGTACCTAGTATTCCAAGCCCCTTGAGGACATACTCGACATCATCAAGATTTCGTATTTCCCGCAGGCTATCTATCCGGTTCACCTGAAACCTCTCGTTCTCTAGTCGTTCGCCAAGGAGGAAGTGAGTATGTTCGCTCGCTGTGAGTCGTCCCGAGCGTGTTGACGGCCACCAACCATCCGATACCAGCAAGCGTAGGATCCAAAACAGGAACATCGACGCCAGAATCGGCAATCGCGAGCGCGAACCTAGCGGTAATGTATGCCATGCCAGTGCAGCCAAGCACGATGACATGCGCATCGTCGTCCCTGACGGCCTTTTCGGCCTCACGAGCCAACTCACGAGCCAGTCGATCGTGATCAGACAACTCGGCCACAGGCATTTCCACACTACGCACTGATGCAAGAGCATGGGCCACGCCGTAACGTGCTGCCTGTTCACGCACGATCGGAATTCCGCTCTTTGCTGGAAGGATTACCGAGAAGCGCTGCCCCAAGGTACATGCCAGGGCCATCGCGGGCTGAGCCGCTCCTACAACCGGTACGCGGACTAGCTCGCGAGCTGCCTCGACTCCAGGATCCATGAAGCAATTCACAAGGATGCCGTCAACTCGGTCATCAGCAGCCTGACGCACCTTCTTGAGGATGTGGGGAACCGCCATGGAGTCATCCACACGGCATTCAATGGACGTGGGTCCTTCGTCAAGCCAGTCGCATTCCAGTTTAACGAACTCCGGAACCGCCGGCAAAATCGAGTCGTCGAGAACCCCTTTCGCCACCGCGTTGACCACTCTAATGCGTACCTTCATCCGATCTTCCTTTCCCAGCGGAGATCTCCTCAGCCGTAAACACCGGTTGATGCTGGAACTTGTAAGCGAAGTGGCAAGCGACCATATGGTCGGCCTCACTGGGGATCAACGCTGGCTCTCGATTGCGACAGACATCTTCGACCCAGGGGCATCTTGGGTGAAATCGGCATCCGGGAGGAGGGGCATCCGCACTTGGGACGTCCCCCTTGAGTATCAGGCGTTCCCGCTTAAGTGTGGGGTCTGGTATGGGGATGGCGGTCAGCAATGCCCGCGAGTATGGATGAAGGGGATTCTTGAATATGGTGTCCGAGGATGCACGTTCCACCACTTTTGCCAGATACATGACCGCCACTTCCGTGCTCATGAATCTCACCACGTTGAGGTCGTGCGAAATGAAGAGGTAAGTCAGTTGGAACTGCCGCTGCAGATGTCTCAGCAGATTCAGGATGGTCGCCTGCACAGACACATCGAGAGACGCGGTCGGCTCGTCGAGAACTACGAGGCGCGGTTTGGTGGCGAGAGCCCGGGCAGTCACGATCCTTTGCCTCTCCCCGCCAGATAGCTCGTGGGGAAATCGATTCAGGTAGGTCATGTTGAGGCCAACCCGTTCGATCCACTGCTCCACCTGTTCGTAAAGCTCAGGACCACTTGCCATCTTGTTCTCACGAAGAGGCTCAGCGACGATGTTTTCGACGGTCATACGCGGATCTAGTGATGACTGAGTATCCTGGAACACCATTTGGATCTGCGGCCGGAGCTTGCGCCACTCATGCTTGCCTATATCCTCGAGGTTGATATCCTCATAAAGGACTTCCCCTTCGGTGGGATCAAGCAACCGCACCACCATCCTTCCCAGGGTGCTCTTGCCACACCCAGACTCACCAACCAGTCCGAGCGTCTCGCCTCGCCAGATGCCAAGATCCACTCCATCTACGGCGCGCGTGTGGCTTCGAGTCTTCCCCCAGAAACCACCTCGGATGGGAAACCACATCTTCACTCCACGCAGCTCCAGGAGAGGTTTGCTCACGCCGGTCCTCCCCATTGGCGATATACAGGGTGGCAGGCAACAAAATGCCCCGGCCCAGCTTCGCGGACTGATGGCTTTTCACACCTGCAGGTGTCGTTCGCCAGGCTGCACCGAGGATGAAAGCGGCAACCTTCAGGCGGATTGATGAGGTTTGGAAGTCTTCCGGATATGGTGGCAAGATCCTCCGCAGGGTCTTGGTGCAGCTTCGGCACAGATTCAAGTAACGCGCGTGTATACGGATGCTGAGGCTGACCGAAGATCTCTATGGTTGGAGCGATCTCCACTATGTCTCCTGAGTACATGACTGCTACCCGATCACATATCTCGGCCACAACGCCCAAGTTGTGGGTAATAAGAAGTAGCGCGCCTTGGGTCTCGCGACGGAGGTCCGAGAGCAACTCGAGGATCGCAGCTTGCACGGTCACGTCCAGAGCCGTGGTCGGCTCATCGGCGATCAACAGCAAAGGGTTACACGCGACGGCCGTGGCAATGAGGCATCGTTGTCTCATGCCTCCTGAAAGCTGATGGGGATACTGGTTGACCACCCTCGCCGGGTCGGGCATGCGAACCATGTCCAGCGTCTCCAGGATCCTCTGACGCAAGTGTTTACCCCTAAGCCCCTGGTGAAGTCTGATGACCTCGCCAATCTGATTGCCTATCGTGAACGAGGGGTTGAGGTATGTAGACGGATCCTGAAACACCATTGCAATCCTGTTGCCCCGTATGTTCCGCATCTGCGATTCCTTAAGCTGCAACAGGTCCTGCCCCTCAAACCAAATCTCCCCACTGATGATACGTCCCGGTTCTTCCACCAGTCTCATGATCGACGAAGCAGTGAGGCTCTTTCCGCAGCCGGTCTCGCCCACCAACCCCAGCGCTTCACCAACTCCAAGGTTGAAGGACACTCCATCCAGCGCCTGAACGACACCTTCATACGTGTAGAAATGCGTACGAAGGTCTTTGACCGTCAGCAGGAAGTCGTCTGTCTTCACGATCTCGATCGGGGATCAAGAATGTCCCGCAAGCCATCGCCCAGGAGATTGAAACCGAGTACTGTGATGAGGATAGCGATCCCAGGGAAGCCGGCGACCCACCATTGGGTCATGAAATACTGCCGTCCTGCATTGATCATGAGGCCCCATTCGGGCGTCGGTACCTTGACGCCAATTCCCAGAAACCCCAGACTGGCCGCCAGAAGAATCGTGTAACCCATATCCATCGAGGCTTGCACGATCACTGGACCCATGGTGTTAGGCATGATGTGACGCATAATGGTCTTCAGCTTGGTGGCCCCGGAAACCTTTGCCGCCTCGATGAATGTCTCCTGCCTCACAGTCAGTACCATACCCCGCACCAAGCGCGCATACCACGGCCAACCGGCGACAGCCAACGCAATGACTACATTCTGGAGTCCTCCTCCAAGAACTGTGGCGATAGCCAGGGCGAGCACCAGTTGGGGGAAGGAGAGAAACACGTCCGCAATGCGCATGATGACCGTGTCGACCTTACTTCCAGCGGTCCCGGCGATGAGGCCGATAGGTATACCGATCGCAGCGATAGCGATAACCGCGGTAAGGCCCACTCGCAGAGAAATACCAGCCCCGTACAGAATGCGACTCAGGATGTCTCTCCCCATCTCGTCAGTGCCGAGTAGGTGGGTTGTGCTCGGCGCCTGAAGCTGATCCCGAATATCGAATGCCGTTGGGCTGTAAGGGGCAATAATCGGGGCCAGCAACGCCGTCAGAACCAGCAGCCCTACAATCACGAGACCTGCCACCGTCAGGGGATTGCGGGTGAGCAGGTACCAGTTTTTTCGCGCCTGTTTACGTCGGCGCTCCCAGGTGAGGCGACGTCTCTGAGCAACGTATTCTTTGGACTGGAACTCAGCGCTGGCATTACTCACTTCTCGTACCTTACTTTGGGATTCAGAACCATGTAGGAGACATCCACCAGCAGGTTGGCAATCGAATACACTATGGCGATCACGATCGATATGCCCATGATCACTGTGTAGTCGAGATTGGTAATCGAATTCGCCGCGAGAGTCCCGATGCCAGGCCAGGCGAATATCCACTCCACTACGAACGCACCACCAAGCATCGATCCGAACAAGAGTCCTAAGACCGTTATGGTGGGAATCATCGCATTCTTGAAGGCATGCTTGAGAACAATCGTGCGTCCGGACACGCCCTTCGCACGGGCCGCCTTGATGTAGTCCTGGCGTAAGACCTCAAGCATGCTCGCCCGGGTCATCCGTGTGATGCTGGTCGTGCCAGCCAACGCCAACACCATTCCAGGCAACAGCAACTGACGTAGACTGTGAACCAGGGCAGTGCCGTTGAGAGTCAGAATGCTATCCAGCACATACAGTCCGCTGACTGTCTCCGGCGTGACTATCCCGGCCCCGGTCCGCCCACCAAACGGAAGCCATCCCAGCCAACTGAAGAATACAAGCTGCGCAACCAGGGCAAGCCAGAAGCTTGGTATGGCCCCACCCAGGATGACGAAGAGTCTTGCCACATGGTCTGGAAGTCTGTTCCTCCAGCGTGCAGCAATCATCCCCATTGGTATTCCCACGACTACCATAAGAAGCAGTGCGAATAGTGAAAGCTCTAGTGTCGCCGGTAGCCGGTCCATAATGTCGTCTGCAACTGGGCGACGAGACTGGATTGACGCCCCGAGATCGCCACGGAGGAGATGGCCTAGGTAGACCAGGTACTGCTCAGGCAGGGGTTTGTCCAAACCCCATTTGGCACGGATTACCTCTACCGTCTCCTCCGTGGCGTATATGCCTGCAATGGCACGTGCTGGGTCACCAGGTACTGAATGGGCAATCGCAAACGTGAGCACGGTTACCCCAAGAAGCACCGGGATGACTTGCAGTACGCGCTTCGCCATGAGAGCCCATATCCTCATGCCCTCATCCTTCTAGCACGTCTTCGCAGGCACTGGCGCGGAACCCAACCTCATAGTCTGCTAATTAACCGGTTTTCCTTCGATGTACAGTTCATACCAGTTTACTAGACCATTGTAGTATGGAATGTACTTGTAGCCCTTGACCCAATCGTTGTACACCATAATATGCTGCATCTCTGCAACGTTGATAGCCGGGCAATCCTCGTTCATCTTCACGATCAACTCACTATAGAGACTCTCGCGTTCCGCCTGATCCAGGGTTGCATTCGCATCATCGATCAGTTTGTCAGTTTCGGGAGTGCCCCAGCCCGGATTGATGACAGTGATCGCGTCGGTATGCCACCACATCAGTATGTCGGACGGGTCTGGAATCGCTGCCCACATCTGATAGGCCGCCATGCCAAACGGCTTCTGACCTTTCGGCTGCTGCAGCTTCTCAAAGAGGACGGGCCACGTAGTGAACTCAGCATTGACCGTTATGTTGGCCTCTGCCAGACTTTGCTGGAGAATCTGCACGATTGTCTTGTAGTCGTACATATCCATACACGCCAGATCGAGGGTGAATCCATCGGCGTATCCCGCCTCAGCTAGCAACTTCTTCGCTTCCTCGACATTCTGATCATATCGCTGGGCCTCAGCGGGGATCGCAGGCCAAACGGAGGAGGGGATGGGACCGTACACCCGCTTGGCGTAGCCGCGATACGCACCCTCGATTGCTGCGTCGTAGTCGAAGAGCATTGCGATAGCTTGCCGCACCCTAACGTCGGCGGTGGGACCGTTGTCGAGGTTGAACGTGATATGCGTTAGCATCGTGGTCGGAGCCACATCGAGCACGATATCGCCCTGACCCTCCATCTCGGTGGCCAGCGAGATCGCCAAATCGTCGGCTGCGATGTCTATCTCGCCTCGCTCAAGGAGTAGACGAATAGTCGCCGGCTCCTTGACTATCCTATGAACGATTTGATCCACATGCTGGCCGTCCCACCCGCGCCAGTAGTCGTCGAACTTCTCGTAGACAAGCTCCTGATCATGAGTCCATGAAACGAGTGTATATGGCCCCGTGCCGCACTCGTGATCAACGAAATAGTCAACAGCCCAGTCTCCTGGCGTCTTTTCATTCTCCTTCACCGCTGCGGGCGACGGCCCCATGTAGATCCCCCGCTGCCCGCCTAGAGTTGCCAGGAATGTGGGGCTGACGTTCTTGAGCTTGATGTCGACAGTGTAGTCATCGACGATCTCGATGTCTTCCACTACCTGCCAGTACTGGGCCGCACCTGTACCGATCCCCATGATTCTTTCCCAAGTGAAGCGCACGGCCTCAGCGTCGAATTCCGTTCCGTCGTGGAACTTGACGCCCTTCCGGAGTTCGAAGGTGTAGGTGAGCCCGTCCTCCGAGACTTCCCAGCTTTCGGCCAAGCCTGGCTCCATGGTCCCGGTCTCGTCAACGATGTTGATCAACCGCTCGTAAAAGGCCACTTGCGACTCGAGACCCCCTGTCCCCGTAATCTCGTCTGCGGGGTCCATAGAGCGCGGGTCATTATTTCGACTGGCAAATAGTGTAACTGGTTCTTCTGAAGATGTCGTTCCTGTGGTATCAGTAGAAACAGTTGTTCCAGTTGAGTCAGTACCACCGGTAGTCGTAGTGCTACCACCGCAACCAAGGGCGCCGAATGTCAGCAGCACCAATACTACTAAAATAGTTGTAACCAACAACTTGCCTTGCCTCTTCATTGCAATCCCCCTATTTTTCATTCCTCACCAACCAAGACTCATCCACCTCCTAGTAGCCAGCCACGTTCAACTCCCTGCAAAGTTGCCTCATTCTTTCGTCGATCCAGATGCCATCCTTCTCAATCACAATGTCATTGACGCTGATTGTCGGTAACAAATTGACACCATCCGTGTGCCCCGGTGCGTCCCAAGAAGGAGACTTTCCAAAGCCAATCTCAATGCACCCGAACACTCGTTCATCCTCCACGATTCTCCCACTGCACCGTGTGACGCCGGGATTGAAGCCTGGAGAAACGTGGGCCATTCGATAGGAATTTGGGTGGTTTCCAGCTGCCAACCATCTTTCGAGAATTCGGGCTTCGCTGCCGCCCTCTACACCCACAATGAAACCCGCATCGATCGCCAGCACAATGGGTTCTTTCAAGATTCCGATTTCTTCAGGGGGCCAACACGCACCGTCGAAGACTAGCGTGCCATTGACTTCCTCACCCTCCTCGACCATCCATCCATTCTGCCCTCCCAGCATGACTGGCTCACCCTTCTTGTCTGCAATCCTACCGGGCTGAATAACATCTCTCACATGACTCGCAGTGAACACGAGATCTGTTCCGGAGGAACTGAGTACTCTTACTTCGCCGCTCTGCTTCAGTAGAGTGCACATGTGGTGTCCTAGCTCGATCATCTTGAGATAGTCGACCTTGCCCACGGTCCTCACCAGCATCTCTATGTCCATGCCAGTCAGGCATATGTAGCGCACACCTGAGGCCATGGCAGCCTTGTATGCATCCGAGTAAAGCGTGTAGGCGACTGCATACTCGATCCAGACATCCGATGACTGGATGGCTGCCGCCACCGGAGCAGGTGGCTGCAGTGTGCTCGTTGGGGCGGTTGGATAGTAGACAACTGTTGGGACCGCTCCAAGCGAGTAGGCAGTGGAGGCTGTCAGATCAACGATTCGTTCATCCGACGAGGTGTCTGCAGTGATGACCACATTCTCCCCGGGCTGAACCAGCATCACCGTCTCAAGCAGCTTCCTGCACGCGCCGCCCGCCTCCATCCACAAGAACCTACGCGTTGGCTCAGTCCCTAGAACTAACTCCATCGCTCCTCCTCACGCTACGGGTCCCAAAAGGCTAACGCATGTGTTGATTCGGATGTAGCAGTGACTTCCTACGCCCTTCGGATGATACAAACAGTAGACTAAGCTGACAGAATAGGCAACACCATGCGCCCAATGGCCGGAGCGGGTCAATGGTGACTAACGATGTTAGTGACTGGGGTACGAAGCCGTCGGGCGAAGCTCAACTCTAGTAGGTCGCAACCTGGCCAACAGACACCACTGAGACCTTGCAATCTTGGTTGGTGCCATCCGCCACCAGGTTGCGACTACATGAGCCAAGACGGAGCGGGGAAGTCGTAATATTAACTGACGACGTATCAGCTTACATATGAGAAAGCCTAGCAAATAGACCAGTTATTCAGCATCAGTGTGCCAGTTGTGTGCTGTTCTGCGCTATAATTGAGGGTAGAGCACGAGGTACACAGGGGGTCCACTCATGGCGGGACAACTGATTGAGCGAGGCAAGGACCGCTATCTCATCCGGGTGTATCTGGGGCGGGACGAGACCGGCAAGCGTCGATATCTGAACCGCACCGTACATGGCAAGAAGAAAGAGGCCCAACAAGAGCTCACCCGTCTGCTGCGGGAAAAGGATGAAGGAAGGGCTCTTCGCCCCAGCCGAGAGACCCTAGGGCAGTATCTTGACCGCTGGCTGGAGGTCTCGGTAGCGTCCCGAGTACGTCCCCGCACCCTCGCCGATTACCGCTCGCTCTTGACCCGGTATGTACGTCCCACCCTGGGAGCAATGCGCCTGGATCGCCTCACTCCCTTCCTGCTGCAGACCCTCTACCGCGATCTGACCACCCAAGGGCTCTCTCCTCGCACCGTGCGCTACGTGCACGCCGTCGTTCACTCCGCCCTTACTCAAGCCGTACGTTGGCAACTTCTGGCTCGAAACCCAGCCTCCGGTCTCGATCTCCCCGCTCAGGAGAAACCCACTCGGCGTCCCCTCTCCCGCGAAGAGCTTGAGCGTCTCCTTCATGTAGCTAAAGACGAGGAGCTCTATCCCCTCTTCCTATTGGCTGCTACCGCCGGGCTTCGCCCTTCTGAGTACCGGGCACTGCGGTGGAAGGATGTGGACCTAGACAAGGGCACCCTGTGTGTTCGTCGCAGCTTGACTCCTGACGGCAGCGTGCAGGAACCCAAGACCGACTCCTCTTCTCGGGTAGTACGCATGCTCCCCACCGTGATCTCTGCCCTTCGCACCCACCGCACCTCCCAGACAGAGCTTCGTTTAGCGCGAGGGCCCGACTTCCGTGATGAAGGGTGGGTGTTTACCCGCGAAGACGGACGGCCGCTGTCTCTCTCCTTGGTGAGACAACGCTTCAAGAGTCTCTTGAAGAGAGCTGGACTTCCGCCGGAGGTGCGCCTCTATGA
>Ga0351900_1042_pt1 | contig 39428 bp, 33 predicted proteins | sample BONcelHT113001D3_FD_205827 | JGI IMG/M metagenome (GOLD analysis project Ga0351900, IMG submission 205827) | Enriched cells from coal bed in the Powder River Basin, Montana, United States - BONCAT cells T11 rep1 HSBNCT.T11.300.1.D3 ...
TGCATACCTCGTTAATTCAAGTGGAGCACCAGATGCCAATTTAACTGTAAACCCAAAGTATGTCAAATGGAAAAATGTGGAAGCAAGTGCTTACACTGATTCATGTGTTTTACAAGTTCAATACACTGATTATTTAGGAGTAACTAAGTATATAACACGAACAGTTGGGCCTTTTAACCTGACTTTTAAAACTGTAACATTTGCCGGTGGTTCAATCAAGAATATCCCTTGCTATGCAACTACCCCGGTTACAATTGCGCTTGACAATTATTTAAACACTGACAACAATTATCCCTTCGACAAAAATGAATGGATAACACGACACTTTGAATGGACTTTACCTTCTGGCTGGCAGACGACAGCAGGACAGACCGGAACTTTTGTTGGACTTTCGTTAATAGTAGTTATTCCTCCTGTTTCAAATTCGTCTGTAAATATTAGTGTGAGGGCCAAAGCAAATAACCAATATAGTCAACCTTCAACTTTACAGATTACGAGAAACCTAGAAGATTTTTCAATCGGAGGGGACGCAGCTGTAACATGCTATTCTACAAAACGTTTTACAGCACCGGCAACTCCCTCTGGTGTTACTTACTCATGGCAATTGCCAACAGGCTGGACAGGTGTGGCTAACTCCAATTATATTGATGCAATAGTGACAGGAATGTCAGGGACAGTAACCTGTAGAATGACTGGTTGCGGGCAGTTCAAAGAATCCACTAAAGCAGTAACGGTCAATAAAGTAGAGCCGGGTACAGGTGTTTTAGGCCCCACTATCGTTTGCACGGCGGGTTCCATTTTTTCAATAAGCCCCACTCCTTTAGCCGATTCTATTATTTGGAGTGTTGGACCTAATCTTTCGGTTTACTCCGGGCAGAATACAAATTCGCCGACAATTAAAGCAACAGGAAGTGGGAGCAGTTGGGTAAGTGTAAGGTTAGTTACTAATTGCGGAAGCATAACTTTACCACAAAAAAACGTCTGGGCAGGCATACCCAATAACTCCCAAATCGATATGACGGTTATGTTTGGGCAATCTCCTTACAACATTTTATGCACCAATACAGAGCAAATCATTGCCGCGGGCCATACAAATGCCCAGCAACAGGGTATCGACAGCTATTACTGGGATTTCGGCTCATGGGCATCGTATCACACAGGGTACGATTTAGGGGGAATCACAAACAGCCGGCCAACATTTTATCTTAGCGGGTACCCGCCTACATCGCAGGTAATCAAGGTTGCGGCGCATAACCAGTGTGGCCATTCAAATACTTATGCCAAATCAAAAACTTTCTATGCACAAAACTGCTTTGGCTACCGCCTCGTATTTTCGCCCAACCCCGCTACCGACGAAACAACCATGACCATAGAAACAACTTCGCCCGAAGAATCTGTTGACCAGGCCGTCGAGTGGGAAATGGAAGTTTACGACCCTGCACAGAACCTGAAAGATAAAAAGATAAAAATAAAGGGCGACAGCACAAAATTACAAACCTCCGGATGGAAAGAAGGGATTTACATTGTTCGTGTAAAATACAAAGATGAAATTATAACCGGTAAACTGGCTGTGAAGAAATAACAAGGAATATTTTGCTTTAAAAGCCCTGGGAACGGGGCTTTTTATTTAGTGTATATCACGTAACAACGCATCTGCAATCAGAAAAAACATCATTAAAAGATACAACAGGTTGAGCTTGAAAAAAGCCGGGCGTACAGCAAATTCCTTTTGCGAAAACACCGCAATTGAAAGCGAAAAAAGCAGGTAGAACGTGTAAAACAAAAGTACAAACATTAATATTGAGTTACTGAAAACAAAAAAGATAACGAGCAAAGCAGCAGCTATTGTGGTTAAAATCCAGGTGTAGGTAATCCTTTTGAGTTGTCCGTCGTTGAAAATCTGGTTTAAACTTGGCAAACCTGCCAGCTTGTACTGGTCGCCAAACATAAGCAGCAAAAGCCAGAAATGCGGAATTTGCCCGATAAAGAAAAACAAAGCCACGATTAAAATAACTTCCGAAGTTAAACTACCGCCCGCTCCTGCCCAGCCAATCAGCGGTGGCAAAGCGCCAACAAATGAACCGGGAATTACTGCAAAGGCAGTTACTTTTTTCAGCGGCGTATAAACCCCGTTGTAAAAGAAAAGTGTTAACCAACTCAGAATTAAGGCGATTACCGGATTTGTAAAAATTAAAATTGCAGAACCAACTACGGCATATCCGGCGGCAACCATAAAAGCGCCTTTCGAACTTATTTTTCCGGAAGGAATCGGGCGATTTTTTGTGCGTGGCATTTTCAAGTCAATATCGCCTTCCTGCCAGTGATTTAGCGCTCCCGAACTGCACGACATAAAAAAAACACCCACCGTCAAAAGCCAGCCTTGTGTATTTAACTCGCCAGTAAACATTATGTAACCGGTAAGCGCAGATAAAGCAACGGGCAAAGAAATACGTACTTTGCCCAGCTCAGCTATAATTTTAAATTTTGATTTCAAACCTGATTGTTTCCCTTTTTACTCCGGATTCCATGCTTCCGTCATTCTTTACTCCATCATCATCTCCTGAAACCGAGGGAACAAGCTAATTTTCGGGTCTCGTCACCCAGCTTCGGACTTCCGTCTTCCGTCTTCCGTCTTCCGTCTTCCGTCTTCTGTCTTCCGTCTTCCGTCTTCCGTCTTCCGTCTTCCGTCTTCCGTCTTCCGACTTTCTTCCCTACTTCACCGTTTTCAGGTATTCAATAATATTTGCAATATCTTCCTCCGAGAGTTGTCCCTGGTAGGTAATCATTAATCCTTTCATATATCCTTCAACCACATCGGCATTCGGGTCGTAAATAGACCGTTTGATATATTCTTCGTCAACTACAATTTTCCGGGTTTCCTTTCCGGTAACCACGGTATGTTCTGCCCCCCATATTCCTTTAAAACTTGGACCTACCAGTTTACTTCCGTCGAGTGAATGACATGCAAAGCAACCAATATTCTGCATAATACGTTTGCCGGTTGCAGTTGGAGAATCGATACCGGCAGCAGCTACTTTTGTTGTGTCGGCAATAAACGACTGAAAAACGCTGTCTTCCATTACTTTTACATACGAGTACATATACGAATGTTGCAACCCGCAATATTCGGCACAATAAAGTTCAAAGATTCCTTCGCGCTGAGGCTCGAACCACATAAAGTTGTTTTCCTTTCCGGGAACCATATCCTGTTTTACCCTGAAAGCAGGAATATATAAACTATGCAAAACATCCATGGCTATCAGGTTTAGTTTTACAGGCTTATCTTTCGGCAGGAAAAGTGTATCGGTTCTTTTGCCGTTTTCATATTCAAAACTAAAATTCCACATCCTCCCGTAAACGTTAACTTCCATCGCATCTTTCGGAGCTTTGGTCATGGGTTTCCATCCAGCCCAACCGTAATAAAACATTACCATTGTAAGAATAAATGGTATTACTGTCCAGGTTATTTCGAGAGCTGTACTTCCATGTATCTGAGTTGCTACCGGATTTCGTTTGTTGTTATACCTGTACATAAAATAAATCATAACAACCGTTAAGCCAATCAGAAAGAAAAAAGATATACTCAAAACTACAAGGAATGCGGTATCAACACCTTGCACAAAATTGGACGCTTGTGTAATTTCCGGACTATACATATCAATTATCTGAATAAATAATCTAAAAACGTAATAACTATCACAACAGTAAACAGGATAAATACAAAAGCAACCATTGCTGCAATGTATTTTTTATCGTATTTCAGGTGCATGAAATAAATCAAAACCAGGTAAGATTTTATACAGGCAAAAACAAGTGCAGCAGCAACAGTAAACTCACCCATTTCGATGCTGGTGATGCCAATTGATGCAAATGTTAACGCCAATAACGCCAACAAAACCAATACATAAACCCGGTAAGGAACAACATGATGTTTTTCTTCAGACATGTTTTTGTTTTTTAGTGAATTAAATAGAATAACGGGAAAAGGAAAATCCAGATAAGGTCAACCAAATGCCAGTACAAACCTGAGTTTTCGAGCAGGGCTGCCCGGTTTTCATTCACCGTTCCTTTATGAACCTGCCAGGCAGCAACCAGAATAATTATCAACCCTATAACAATGTGTAAAGCGTGCAGCCCTGTCATTACAAAATAGAGCCCAAAGAAAAGGATTTCACCCTGACTGAAATCATTTAGTAAATGCTCAGATCCGGGCCAGATTCCATGATCAAACTTTGTTCCCCACTCAAAATATTTATTGACAAGGAAAATCAAGCCTATTAAAGTTGTAACAGCCAGCAACGCTAAAGTCGCACCTTTCTTTTTTAACTGAAGCGTGGTTGTTGACATTGCAATTGTCATACTACTTACCAGAAGTAAAACTGTATTGATTGCCCCGATTGTGGTATTCAGTTCTTCGGCGGCCAGATGAAAAGCTTCCGGATTCAAGTACCGGTAAATCGAATAAACGATAAAAAGGCCTCCAAAAAGCAGTAACTCTGTAAAAATGAACAACCACATCCCGATTTTTGATGCTTCCGCATCATAATGAATGTGTTCCCCGTGTGCATTTTGTTCCATAATTCAATATTGGTTATTTATAGTTATATGGTCCGTCGTCTTCGGCAATTACCGGAATTTCATCAAAATTTTCAAGTGACGGAGGAGAAGTAACTGTCCATTCAAGTGTTTTTCCGTGCCACGGATCCATTTCTGCTTTTGGTCCTTTCCGGGCAGAGCGAATCAAATTTATAATAATAATTAAAAATCCGGTTACCAATATCCATGAACCAAATGTACTAAGAATGTTTCCACCGTGAAATTCATCCATATAATCGTAATAACGACGCGGCATTCCCATCATTCCCAAATAAAACATGGGCGAATATAATGCCAGAAATCCGATAAAGAAAATCAGCCATCCCGCATTTGCCCATCCTTTGTCATACATTCTTCCGAACATTTTTGGAAACCAGTAGTGAATAGAAGCAAAAAAGGCAAAACCTGTTCCGCCAAAAACAATGTAATGGAAATGCGCCACAACAAAAGCTGTATCGTGCACATGAACATTGGCAGCGAGCGACCCGAGTAATAATCCGCTTAAACCACCAACAAGAAAAACGAAAATGAAGGATGCTGCCCAATATAACGGTGTTTGTACATTTATTGAGCCTTTGTACATGGTCGAAATCCAGTTAAATACTTTAATCGCACTCGGAATTGCAACAATAAATGTAAGCAACGAGAAATAATATTGTGCAGTTCCGCTCATTCCGGCAGTAAACATATGGTGTCCCCAAACCAGGTAACCCACAAATGCAATGGCCATTGTTGAAGCAATAATTGCTTTGTACCCGAAAATCTGTTTTTGCGAAAATGTGGGAATGATTTCAGAAATTGCTCCCATCGCAGGCAGAATCATAATATAAACTGCGGGATGCGAATAAATCCAGAATAAATGCTGATAAAGTATGGGATCGCCTCCAAGTGCCGGATCGAAAATCCCCACACCAAAAAGTCGTTCGAGCGCTACCAAAACAAGGGTAATTCCTATTACCGGCGTGGCCAGAAGCTGAATCCAGGCGGTTCCGTATAATGTCCAAACAAACAAAGGTAATTTCGACCATTTCATACCGGGACACCTCATTCGGTGTATTGTTACCAGAAAGTTCAGGCCAGTTAAAATCGATGAAAAACCCAAAATAAACGCACCAAATATTGCCGGGAGCAAATTAGTTCCCGTTTTAAAACTGTAGGGTGCATAAAACGTCCATCCGGTATCAGGAGCTCCATTACCAAAAATAATAGCTGACAACACTAAAATTACTCCTAAAATATATAACCACCATGAAAGAAGATTTAATTTTGGAAAAGACACGTCTTTGGCGCCAATCATAATTGGTAACAGGAAATTGCCAAAAACGGCGGGCAATCCGGGCACAACTACCATAAAAATCATAATAACACCGTGCACCGTAAAGGTAGCGTTGTAGGTTTGCGCTTCCATGATGGTTTTGCCCGGTGCAAGCAACTCAAATTTCATTGCAAGCCCAAGTAAAACACCTACCGAAAACATGGTCATAATAGAATATAAATAAAGTAAACCGATCCGCTTATGATCGGTCGAAAAAATCCATCCAAGAAAACCTTTGTACTTACCCTTGTAAGTCAAATAGTTTGCTTCGTTTGCTGCATGTTCTTTTTGCATATAATTCAATTTAAATTCTTCTTCTTTTGGGTTTAAATACTAATATCAACAGAAAAACAAATCCGAAAAACAGGATTAAAGTACCGCTTACTTTTGTAATGTTCATTACGTATGTTTGTCCGACAGGATCATATGAATAACAGAAACGCAGAACTTTATTGAGAGTTGGCCCCGACTGGCCTTTCGAAGCTTCAACAATGGCCATTTTCCACTCGAATGGTAAAAAATACATTCCATTCAGATATCGGGTAATTTTACCTTCCTTGCTGACAACGGTTAATGAGGCTGCATGTAGAAAGTCGTTTCCTGTTTTCTTGTATTTAAAGCCAGTGGCATTTGTTGCGCGCACAATACTCGCGCTATCGCTGGTAAAAAACAACCATCCGTTTTTTGCTTCTTCCATTTTTTTCGACATCAGATTCAGGTAATTTGCCTTTTTCCTGATGCCTAAATCAATGGTTTCGCCGGGATCGAAACTAATGGTTAACACCTGGTAATCGACTCCCGGCACCAGATCCGATTTATCCATTACGCCCGCCACCGCCTCCATTAAAGGACTGCAAATTCCCGGGCAACGATAGTAAACAAAATTGATAATTGTTGGCTTGTCAATTACATCGGCTAACCAAACCTGCTGACCATTTTCGTTGATTAATAAAATGCTGTCGGGTAAAAATTCATCGAGATGTTCAACCACTCCAATTTCCACATCATCGTTACTTGCAACCGGATTTATAACATCCTGCCCAAAAACGATGGTCGAAAATAATACACACATCATTAAAAAGCTGATTTTCATGATTTTGGTTTTTATGCTTTCGCTCAAGTTTTTCATGCCCAACAAATATACCGAAAAGCTTTTTATGTTTTTCATCTTAAAAACCACAAACACCGATTAAAGTTTAATCACTATTTGTTTTCCGTTTAATTTTATTTCAAATAAAACAATCATTTTTCATTAATTTTCATTTCGACATAAGAAATTATCAATCATTTGAACAATCGGGAATTAATTAAATGTCAGTTTTCAAATGGAGAAAAGAGAAAAGAGGCTATTTTTCAAATATGTTTTATAACACAAAAAGTTGTTTTCGGCTATTTTTAACAAAGATTGAATACAAATTACTGAAGTTGGTTTTAATGTAACAACAAATTCAAAAAGCCGGTCTTTTTCAATATTCCAGGCCCTAAATGTATTTTACTTATTATATATCAATTATTTAAGTTTGATTCAATATTCCTTCAAAAATGAATATACTGTAATTAACTCATTATTAATAAATACAGTCATTATTGTCTTTTATTTGGGGGTTGGTTTAAACATTTGCAACTTTCATCAGATTACTTAAATTCGTGGCAGTAAATCAAGTTTTGTCCCGCTGTCAATTCTTCAAAAATAAAGATACAAATGGAGAGAAATACACGAAGAAATTTTATGAAAACACTGGGCGCCTCATTTGGGGTTGCGGGTGTTATAGGAAGTTCAAGCCTGTTAAATTCATGTACCAAAGTTGAAACTAATTCAGGTGATAAAATCAAACTATTAACTTCGAGTGGAGAATTGGTTGAAGTTGACAAAGCTCAGCTTAAACCTGCAGATTTACCTTCACTCACTGAAAATCAAAAGCGGGGAAGATTAGGTTTGCCGGGCAGAAGCTGGGTTATGGTTATCGACCTTTCGAAATGCCGGAATGCCCGCGAATGTATGAAAGCCTGCCAAAACCATCATCAGTTGCGGCCTGAACAACATCACATTAATGTGCTGCAAATGCAGGATGCCGAATATACAGCGCCGTATTACATGCCAAAACCGTGTCAGCATTGCGATAATCCGCCTTGTACAAAAGTTTGCCCGGTAAATGCCACCTTTAAACGCGACGACGGCATTGTTTTAATCGATAACGAAAGGTGCATCGGCTGCCGGTTTTGTATTGCAGCGTGTCCGTATTCGGCGAGGGTTTTTAACTGGTTCGAGCCACGTGATGCTGAAAAATACGAGGGCGTTACCTATAACATTGAAGCCAATGTTCCGCAAAAGAAGGGCACCATTTCAAAGTGTCTTTTCAGTGCCGACCGGTTGAGGGATGGCAAACTACCATCATGTGTTTCGGCTTGCCCCAATGGAGTTTACTGGTTTGGCGACCGCAATGAAGATGCAGTGACAAACGGAACTACAAAAGAAACTGTCAGTTTTAGCGAACTGATTGAAAAAAATGCAGCTTACACCCTGATGGAAGAGTTAGGCACCAAACCCCGTGTTTACTACCTGCCGCCAAAAGACCGTGCTTTTCCGTTTCAGGGAGAAATTGGCCATGAAAATAAATCTTAACAGAGTAAAAAACAAATCTTATGGATAAAATTGAATCTCCCGCAGAATCAAGGAAATTGTTGGACAAAATTACCCACGACTTAACACGCTCAATTGTCAAAAAAGATGAACTGACCCGGTTTTGGTTTTTCATTCTTATCATGTTTGCAGGCGTTGGACTTTGGGGCTGGATAATCCAGTTCAGAACCGGGCTGGGAGTAACCGGCATGCGCGATTATGTTTCGTGGGGAATGTACATTGCCAATTTTGTGTTTTTTGTTGCAGTCAGCCTGATTGGTTTTCTGATTAGTTCTGCCCTTCATTTGCTGAAAATAAACTGGGCGAAACCGGTTTCACGAGTTGCCGAGCAGGTAGCAATTGCTGCCGTAGCGCTTGCAGGTGTTATTATTATTATGGACATGGGGCGCCCGGACAGATTTCTGAATATCTTCCTGCATGGAAGATTTGCATCGCCAATTATCTGGGATGTCACTGTAATTACAACCTATCTCGTGATTTCGCTGCTGCTTTTTTACATTCCGCTTATTCCGGATTTGGCGCTGATGCGCGACAGAATGGGAAATGAACTTCCGAAATGGAAGCTAACATTATATACTGTTTTGGCCCTGGGATGGAAGGGAAAAGCCGAACAATACAAAATTATTTATCATGCAATGCGGGTTTTAATGTTGCTGATAATTCCGGTTGGGTTATCAATTCACACGGTTACATCGTGGTTGTTTGCAGCAACTTTGCGCTCGGGTTGGGATACCGCCATTTTAGGGCCTTATTTTGTTGCCGGAGCTTTTGTTGCCGGAACAGCCGCTGTAATTGTAGTTATGTATGTTTACCGTTTAAGGTACGGACTTAAAGATTATTTTCAGGATTTGCATTTCGATTATATGGGAAAACTCCTGGTTTTTGTATGCCTGGTTTATCTGTATTTCAATATTAACGAATATCTCGTTCCCGGTTATAAAATGAAACTGGCCGATGGCATTCATTTAAATGAATTATTTAAAGGGAATTTCTCGGGAATGTTTTGGCTCGTTCAGATTACAGGGCTTTTGCTTCCCATTGTGCTTTTACTGTTCAGTTATTTCAGGAAACCTCTGCCAATTGCAATAATTTCGCTGGCAGTAATGATTTCAGCATGGTTTAAAAGGTATATCATTGTTATTCCAACACTCGAACATCCATTTTTGCCAATACAGAACGTACCCGAACATTTCCAACACTACTCGCCAACCAGCATCGAAATAATGATAACATTATTCTCATTCTTTGCTGCGCTCACCATAATTTCTGTTTTGGCAAAACTTTTCCCGGTAATTACCATCTGGGAATATGCCGAAGATCAGGGAATCGATAAAAAATACCTTTCAGAAAAACCAAAAAACTAATTTACCATGAATAAGAAAATCAGCTTTTTGATAACAGGAATCCTGTTTTTATCGGTGCAGGGTTATGCACAGGATTGGCTGGTACCTGCTGACCAAAAGAACAAAGTAAATCCGCAGGAATATAACCTGGCCAATGTGAATAAAGGCAAGGATCTGTATCTGAAGAATTGCAAATCATGTCATGGAGATGCAGGTAAAAACAATGCTTTACCACTTGTTCCGCCGCCGGTTGACGTCACCTCGGAAAAAATGCAGAAAAACACGGAGGGTGAGTTGTATTACAAAATTACCAACGGACGCCTGGCAATGCCTCAGTTTAAAACGACTATTTCAGACGATGACCGCTGGAGAATTGTAAATTACATTTCTAATTTCAGCCCCAAAAAACAACCTTTACTTGTGGATGCTCCTCCTGTAAAAGCAAAATTGCTTGCTTCGGTAAACGAAAAGGAAAAGAAAGTTGAAGTTTTTGCTGAATATGAAAATAAAGGAATTTTCACAAAGTTGCCAAATACACCGGTTGCAATCAGTTCGAAAAAAGCCTTTGGAAATATTGAAATCGGAAAAGTACTGACCGACGAAAACGGAAGGGCAGAATTTACTGTTCCTGAAACTGTTATTGGCGACGAAGAAGGGTATGTAAATATTGTGGTTTCGCTCGATGACAGTTATGTTGTTGATATTGTGACCTTAGACAGGGCTAAAGTTGGACAACAGAAACAAGTTCAAAAACTGATTCAAAAGGGAATACTTTGGTCAACCAACGAAAATATCCAAATCTGGTTGCTTTTTTCATACATAGCGGCAGCAGGAGGAGCATGGCTAACGATTGGATACATCGTTTTTCAGATTGCAAAAATTAAAAGATTAAGTAAGGATTAATCAAAAAAGAAATAATGAATATTTTTTATCTGTTAATAGGAGTTAGTTTGTTTGCAGCGCTTATTTTTTTGGGTGCATTTATTTGGGCTGTCAAAAACGGACAGTTCGATGATAACAAAACTCCATCGATCAGAATGTTGTTCGACGATGATTCTGACAATACTGAGGAGACAGATAACAGTAAAAATCAAACGAATTAATGCGTAAAACTTATGGAAAATCAGAAATTCTATTATGACAATAAAATTGTACGGTTATTTATACTGGCCACTCTAATCTGGGGAATTGTTGGTGTTATTGTTGGTCTGCTGATTGCACTCCAACTGGCATTTCCAATCTTTAATTTAGGTCTTGAATATACTACATTCGGGCGGATGAGACCGTTACATACCAACGCCATTATTTTTGCATTTGTTGGAAATGCCATTTTTGCCGGGATTTATTATTCGTTGCAAAAACTCTTAAAAACCCGGATGTTTAATGATACGCTGAGTAAAATCAATTTCTGGGGCTGGCAAATCATTATCGTCCTGGCGGCATTGTCTTTTGTTTTCGGAATAACCACTTCGAAAGAATATGCTGAACTGGAATGGCCCATCGATATTCTGATTGCGGTTGTTTGGGTTGTTTTTGGATGGAACATGATTGGAACAATTATGGTCAGACGGGTTCAGCACATTTATGCTGCCATTTGGTGGTATCTGGCTACTTTTTTGGGAATTGCTATTTTGCATGTTGTAAACTCGTTTGCAATTCCGGTTTCGTTATTTAAAAGTTATTCGATTTACGCCGGTGCGCAGGATGCTGTTGTACAGTGGTGGTACGGTCACAATGCAGTTGCGTTTTTCCTTACAACCCCGTTTCTCGGACTAATGTACTACTATCTTCCAAAAGCCGCGAACCGCCCGATTTATTCCTATAGATTGTCAATTATCCACTTTTGGTCGCTTATATTTCTTTACATGTGGGCCGGACCGCACCATTTGTTATACCAGGCTTTACCCGAATGGGCGCAGGCGCTTGGCGTAACTTTCTCAATTATGCTAATTGCCCCGTCGTGGGGAGGCATGATAAACGGACTTTTAACTTTACGAGGAGCCTGGGACAAAGTGCGTGACAGCGCGACCCTGAAATTTATGGTAGTTGCGGTAACTGCATACGGTATGTCAACTTTCGAAGGCCCGATGATGTCGCTGAAATCAGTTAACCAGATTACACATTTCACCGATTGGACCATCGGGCACGTGCATATTGCAGCAATGGGATGGAATGGAGGATTGATATTTGGTATGTTTTACTGGCTGATTCCAAAACTTTTCAAAACTAAACTGTTTTCCGAAAAACTGGCAAATATACATTTCTGGGTTTCAACACTGGCAATTCTGCTTTACGCAATTCCGCTCTACTGGTCGGCAGTTACACAATGGTTAATGCTACGCGAATATACTCCCGAAGGATTTTTGGCATATCCTAACTTTCTGGAAACACTCACTCAAATATTGCCCATGTATTCAATCAGAATAATTGGGGGATTATTATTTATGGTTGGGTTTATCATCATGATGTTCAATCTGTTTAAAACCATGGCCGCGGGTTCTTTGGAAAACAACGAAGCTGCGGAAGCGCCGGCTTTGGTAAAACTTGGAGCGCGCAATCCGGCGCAGGAAACACCTCACCGCTGGATGGAAAGAAGAGGAATTCGTTTTACTGTTTTTACTTTTATTGCTCTGGCAATTGGAGGTGCGGTTGAAATTATTCCGATGATATTTATCAAATCGAACATTCCAACCATTGATTCTGTAAAACCCTACACACCGCTTGAGCTGGCAGGCCGGGATATTTATATTGCTGAAGGATGTTACACCTGTCACTCGCAGATGGTAAGGCCTTTCAGATGGGAAACCGACAGGTATGGCGAATATTCAAAAATTGGCGAATTTGTGTACGATTTCCCATTCCAGTGGGGGTCGCGCAGAACCGGTCCCGATTTGGCGCGCGCCGGAGTAATGGGCGGACCGATGTATAAAAACGCAGCATGGCACTATAACCATTTTATGGATCCTCAAAAAATGAACGAACAGTCGATTATGCCTAACTATGCCTGGTTTGCGAAGAAAGAAATTGATATTGATATCATTCCTAAAAAAATCAGGGTTATGCAAACTTTGGGAGTTCCTTATCCTGAAGGATTTGATAAAATTGCGGTTGACGACCTGATGAAACAGGCACAGTTGATAGTTGACGATCTGAAAGCATCGAACATTGATATTGAACCTACAAAACAAATGGTGGCGATGATTGCTTACATGCATAAATTGGGAAAAGATATTTTTCCACCACCAGCCGTAACAGCAGATTCAGCAACAGTTGCAGTTGAGCAGGATTTAAAAGAAGTAGTTTTACTTACCAGTGAAGCTGACCTTTCAGCAGCAAAAGAAATATATGTGTCGGTTTGCGCAGTATGCCACGGATTAGAAGGGAAAGGCATTCCACCTGCATTCCCAAGTTTGATTGACGGTGAATGGCTGCATGGAAACTCCCCTGCTCAGGTTTATCATTCAATTGCAGAAGGGAATATTGCAAAGGGTATGATTCCATATAAAAATATGTATTCTGAAAAACAGATTACCCAATTAACCAGTTACGTATTAGAAGTTCTGAATAAAAAATGAAGATTGTAAGCAACCTACTTGAGAATATCCAGGGAATTCAGATTTACTACATTGTGGGTCTGCTCATATTTGTTACTTTGTTTATTGTTATTTTAATCCGCACATTCAGAATGCCAAAACAGGAAGCAGAGAAAATAAAAAACTCAATATTAACTGATAATGAGACGGATGATATCATTCACCCGTAATTAAAAAAATAAAAGATATGACAACAGAAAATACACAGCACGATCCTCACGATGAACACATGACGGATCACAACTATGATGGAATCCAGGAATTGGATAACCCGCCACCACGCTGGATTATGGCGCTATTTTACATTACCATCGGGTTTTCCATAATTTATGGCGCCTACTATTTCTGGTTGAAACAGGGCGATCATCAGGATGCTGAATATGCCAGAAAATCAGAATTACATGATCAGAAATTTCAGGCTGCCAATGTTTCAACGGATGATTTGATTTTACTTACCGACGCTGCATCGCTGGAAGAGGGCAAAACCATTTACAAGGATATGAATTGTTTTGCCTGTCATGGATTGAATGGCGAAGGAAATGCCATAGGCCCAAACATGACCGATGAATACTGGCTGCATGGCTGTGATATCAAAAGCGTTTTTAATGTGATTAAAAATGGTGTCCCGGCTAAAGGGATGACGCCATATAAAGGACAACTGAGCGATGAAAAAATTCAGAAAGTCTCCAGTTATGTTCTATCAATGGTAGGCTCAAATCCTCCGAATGCAAAGGCAGCACAAGGGGAAAAATGTAAATAAAAGAAGCCCCTCCCGGCCTCCCCGAAGGGAGTAAAAGGCCTCACCCGACCTCTCCAAAGGAGAGAAGAAAGAACGTTCTGATTTACATACTTTCAATGCAATATTTACACGATTTCTCAAGATTGATTTCTATACTTTAACTTTATTACAATGCTAAAAAGTCCCCCTAGGGGGATTAGGGGGCTATAATATGTCAGAAGAACTTTCATTTCGCGACCGACCCATCAACCTGAACGAAAAGGGGGGCAGAAAATGGGTTTACGCAAAAAAACCTTCCGGAAAATGGTACACCCGCCGAACCATTTTTAGTTGGTTTATGCTGCTGTTTTTTGCTGGTGTACCGTTTATCAGGATTAACGGACATCCATTGATTTTACTGGATATTGCCAGCAGGAAATTCATCATTTTCGGTGCTATTTTCTGGGCGCAGGATACTTTCATTCTTGCTCTTTTAATGCTCTCTTTTGTGCTTTTCATTGTTTTGTTTACTGTTACTTTTGGCCGGTTGTGGTGCGGCTGGGCCTGTCCGCAAACCATTTTTCTCGAAATGGTATTCCGCAAAATAGAATACCTGATTGAAGGCGATTACAAAAAACGCCATAAACTCGACAACGGTCCCTGGACAACTGAAAAAATCATCAGGAAAACTGCAAAACACTCTGTTTTTATTTTGATTTCGCTGGCGATGACCAACACTTTTTTAATGTGGTTCATCGGTTCCGAAAAATGGCTGCAAATGATTTCAGAACCAATCAGCCAACATCTTGGCGGATTTATTATCATGTTAATTGTCTCGGCTTTTTTTTACTGGGTTTATTCGTATTTCCGAGAGCAAATCTGTACCATGGTTTGTCCTTATGGCCGGATGCAGGGGGTTTTGTTGGATTCAAAATCAATAATTGTTACTTATGACTACAAACGCGGAGAGCCGCGTGGACCAAAAAGCACCGGCGACTGTATCGACTGCCACCAGTGTATTTCGGTGTGCCCAACCGCGATTGACATCAGAAACGGCACACAGTTGGAATGTATCAACTGCACCGCCTGTATCGACCAGTGCAACAAAATTATGGAAGTTACTGGCAAGCCTTCCGGTCTTATTCGTTTCGACTCTGAAGAAGGGATTAAAAACGGGCATAAAACCATCTGGAATTCCCGTAATAAAGCTTATTCGGCAGTATTGCTAATTCTTTTTTCGTTTTTTATTTACACACTTTTATCGCGACCCGTTGTAGAAACAACCATTTTACGAACTCCCGGGTTACTATTTCAGGAAAACGACGACAACACCATTTCGAATGTTTACAACATCAAAATTGTAAATAAAACACACGATGACATGCCGCTTGAAATCAGGATTCTTTCGCATAAAGGAGAAATAAAAATGGCCGGTAGTAAAATGGATGTAAAAGATCAGGCCATGTTTGAGTCAACATTCATTTTATTTATTCCAAAAGACCAGATAAAAAGCGACAAAACGAAAGTTGAATTTGGAATTTACAGTAATAATGAACTCCTTGAAACATATAAAACTACATTTGTAGGACCATAAACTAATAAGCATGAAATTCAATTGGGGAATAGGAATATTAATCTTTCTGATTTTGTTTTTAGCAGCATGTGCGGCATTCATCATTTTTGCAATGAGTCAGGATGTTAACCTGGTTCACAAAGATTATTACGAAAAAGGGGTTGATTATACCGATAAAATGAATACAGATGCACGTTCTGTTCAGTTCAGTGATAAAATTCAAATCGACTACAACGACGAATATTTGCTTATTGATTTTGAAGAATCGCTGGTTGCAAATATTGATTCAGGCAAAGTGCTGTTATACAGACCGTCAAACAGCAAACAAGACGTTTTGTTCCCAATGACTTTTTCTAAAAACGTCATAAAAATTCCTAAAGAAAATCTGATTACCGGAAGGTATATATTAAAAATATCATGGTATTCAGAAGGCTTAAAATACGATATCGACAAACCGGTGGATATTCAATAGTTTTATTTATTTTCCATCTCTGATAAAATAAGACAATCAACTTTTTAGAGAAACAAAAATGACGATTTTACTATCAGCGTTAATACTTGGTTTAATGGGCAGTTTTCATTGTGCCGGAATGTGCGGGCCAATTGCAATTGCCTTGCCGCTTCATGGAAATACAGTTCCTCAAAAAATATTTGGAGGCACTTTATACAACATTGGCAGAACTATTACCTACGGAGTAATGGGCGCCCTTTTCGGTTTACTCGGACAAGGCATCAGCATGATTGGTTTTCAGCAAAAGATTTCTGTAATCATGGGCGTAATCATGATTATTTCGGTGCTTTTCCCTGCGTTGTTTAAAAACCAGTACCGAATGGATAAAAGCTGGTTTTCGTTGGTTGGAAAGCTTAAGAAATCTATCGGACAAATGTTTTCCATCCGCTCATTTTCAAGTTTGTTTTTTATTGGTCTGCTGAATGGGTTATTGCCCTGCGGACTTGTTTACATTGCCATTGCCGGCGCCATTGGCACAGGCGATATTGCACAAGGTACCTTTTACATGATACTTTTCGGGTTGGGCACAATTCCGATGATGCTTACCATTTCGCTGGCCGGAAACATGATGGGACTGGCGCTGCGCAACCGTATCAATAAACTTATTCCGGTTTTGGTAGTGGTAGTTGGTTTGCTTTTTATCCTCCGCGGCCTCGATTTGGGTATTCCGTTTCTTAGCCCGGAAAAACAAAAAATTGAACAGAAATTTGAGAATAGTCTGGAGAAAAATACTACCAGTTTAATTCAGGAATCAAAAGGGGATTGTTGTACAAAAAAATGAAAAATTACGAAGTAGAAACGTTAATTTAAGGCCAATTTTATAAATTCAGCCAAATAATATTTAAAAATGACCGAGGTACAACTCATACAAAAATTAACTGAACTCCGCCAGCTTCCTGCTGAAACTGAAACTGTAGAATTTAAGGAAGCAAAAAATGGATATGATTTTAATAAACTGGGTAAATACTTTTCAGCTTTGTGCAATGAGGCGAATCTCAAAAATAAGCCAGAAGCTTGGTTGGTTTTTGGAGTCGAAAATAAAAGGCGAAACATTGTGGGTTCTTCTTTTCGTCACAATAACCGTCCCTTTTTAGACAGCCTCAAAGGAGAAATAGCCAATAAAACTACCAACAGAATTACATTTATTGAAATTTACGAATTTGTTTTACCGGAAGGCCGGGTAGTAATGTTACAAATACCTGCTGCCCCAAAAGGAATTCCTGTTGCATGGGATGGACATTACTATGGCAGAGATGGAGAAGAACTTTCGCCACTCAACACTGAAGAATATGAACGCATTCGTATTCAGACCTATCAAACCGATTGGAGTGCCGTCGTTTGCCCGGATGCAGGTATTGAGGATTTAGATCCGTCAGCAATTGCAAAAGCAAGAGAAAACTACAAAAATAAATATCCGGAACAGACAGCAGAGGTTGATTACTGGAATGACCTTACATTTTTAAACAAAGCAAAAGTTACCATAAAAGGTAAAATCACCAGAACAGCTATTATTCTTTTGGGAAAGCCCGAAGCCGAACACTTTATAAATCCGGCTGAAGCAAAAATACGATGGATTTTAAAAGATAAGGACGGAAATAACAAAGACTACACGATTTTTTGCTGTCCGCTTTTATTGGGTGTTGATGAGGTTTACAAAAAAATCAGAAACTTGAAATACCGTTACATCCGTGACAATACGCTGTTCCCTGAAGAGGTGGTTCAATATGAACCTTATGTAATTCGTGAAGCCATAAACAACTGTATTGCCCATCAGGACTATTCCCAGGGAGGTCGTATTAACGTAGTAGAAAAAGACGATGAACTTATTTTTTCAAACGTGGGTAGTTTCATACCGGGCACCATAGAAAATGTAATCCGTGAAGATGCACCCGAAGAAATGTACCGTAATCCGTTTTTAGCCACGGCAATGTTTAACTTAAAAATGGTTGATACCATTGGAAGTGGTATCAGAAGAATGTTTAATTATCAGCGAATAAGATTTTTTCCTATGCCTGATTATGATTTTTCGGGTGGTAAAGTAAAAGTATCCATTACAGGTAAGGTGATTGACCTGAATTATGCAAGGATACTGGCACAAAATCCCGAACTAGGATTGGAGGAAATTGTGATGTTGGATAAAGTTCAGAAACGAAAAATACTTTTAGAAGAAGAATTAAAACTTCTGCGTCAAAAAGGATTGGTAGAAGGCAAAAAGCCCAATATTATTATATCTGCCAAAGTTGCACAATATACTGGACAAAAAGCTGCTTATACAAAGAGTAAGGCTTTTCCAAAACAGCAATATTTTGATTGGATTATCAAAGGTATCAAAGACCACGGTTATTTAAGCAGGGCAGATATTAATGCCCTTATTTGGGACAGGCTTTCTGACCTGTATAATGATAGACAAAAGGTGATAAAAATTACTAACTTGATTTCTGAGCTAAGGCGCAAAAAAATGATTTATAATTCAGGTTCAGATGCCGCTCCTAAATGGGTTATATTAAACAAATATTAGTAGTTGCTTTTATAAGAGATTTATAAGAGATTTTAGAGATTCCAGAACTTAACTAATTAATTATATGCTACTTATCTCTTATAGGTTAAAGATATTTAATAAGAGGTTCGCCATTATTTATTAGTGAAGAAGAAAATCTGATTTTTATGAACCAACAAAAAAATAATTCCTGTATCCACTGTGGCGCCGATTGCGGGAAAAACCCTGTAATCTGGGACGACAAACCATTTTGCTGCAATGGATGCAAAACCGTGTATCAACTGCTACACGAGAACAAATTATACAACTACTACAAACTCGATGAAACCCCGGGCGTTAAAGTTGAAACCACAGAATTTGGAAACAAATATGCATTTTTAGATAACGCAGAAGTAAAGGAAAAACTCATCAATTTTACTGAAGGCAGCATTTCGAAAGTGAAATTCTTTATTCCCGTTATTCACTGTGCATCATGCATCTGGCTGCTCGAAAACCTTGAAAAACTTAATAAAGGAATCAGGTACTCATTTGTCAATTTCACTAAAAAAGAGGTTGATATTACTTTCGACGAATCGGTGATTTCGCTGCGTCAACTGGTTGAACTGTTATCGTCAATTCATTATATACCCGATTTATCCCAAAGTTTATCGGACAAACCCGACGATAAACAGTCGTACAAGAAACTGCTTTACAAAATCGGGGTGGCCGGGTTTGTTTTTATCAATGTAATGACTTACAGTTTGCCCGCATATTTTAATGGTGAGCCACTGGAAGACAAATTGCAGTCGGTGCTAAGTATATTAAGCTACATTCTGGTAATTCCAGTAGTGTTTTACAGCGGCAGCGATTATTATATTTCCGCATTTAAAAACCTGATGAAAAAAAATATCAGCATCGATTTGCCCATCGCGCTTGGAATTATTGTGCTGTTTTTAGTAACCACCTGGGAAATCTTTTTTACCGGCGGTTCGGGTTATTGCGACAGTCTTTCAGGATTGATTTTTTTTCTACTTGTTGGAAAATGGTACCAAAGCAAAACATACGAAGCGCTTTCCTTTGAAAGAAATTACAAATCCTATTTCCCAATTGCAGTCACCAAAATCAACAAGCAAATTGAAGAAAGCATTTTACTCGAAAAAATTGAGGTTGACGATGAACTGATTATCAGAAACAAAGAGCTGATTCCTGCCGACTCGGTTTTGGTTGAAGGCGAAGGACAAATCGACTACAGTTTTGTTACCGGCGAATCGAACCCGGTACTCAAAAAAACCAACGATTTTATTTATGCCGGTGGCCGTCAAATGGGTGGAATCATCAAAATCAGGGTGAAAAAAGAGGTGAATCAAAGTCACCTCACCAAACTTTGGAACCAGGATAAAAGCTACGAAAAACCCACCGACTCGCTGAAAACACTATCCGACAAGTTAGGTCAACGTTTCACCATTGTCATCATCATCATTTCAATTGCCGGTTTTGCGTTTTGGTTTATGAAAGGCGATTTGCATAAAGCCATTTTTGTTTTCACTTCGGTGCTGATTATCGCTTGCCCATGTGCGCTGGCGCTTTCCATTCCGTTTACCTTCGGAAATACGATGCGCATTTTTGGACGTGCCGGATTGTATATCAAAAACACGTCGGTCATCGAAAAAATGTCGCACATTTCGGCAGTTGTTTTCGATAAAACAGGTACCCTGACCCGCCCCAATGAAACCAAAATTATTTATACAGGCGAACCTCTTTCAACCAACGAAACCGAAGCTGTTTTTTCACTGGCAAAACAATCGACACACCCGTTGAGCAGCGCAGTTGCTGATTTTTATCCTCAACTGAAATACCATCCGCCCGAACATTTTGTTGAAGTAGCTGGTCGCGGTATTTTTGGTAAAGCAAACAACCTGAACGTAAAAATGGGATCAGAAGAATATGTTTGTAATACAGTCCGAAACGGGAATCAGAAAAGCTCGGTTGTTTTTGTTTCGGTAAACGATAAAATCAAAGGATTTTATACCATCAGCAATCAATATCGGGATGGTTTTGAGCAGGTTTTGGAATCACTGAAATCGCGATTTAAACTGTACCTGATTTCCGGCGATAACGATGCCGAAGCAAAAAACCTGTCAGCGTTTTTCGAAAAAGATAAAATGCTGTTTAACCAAAAACCTGCAGACAAAGCTGAATTCATAAAAACACTGCAACAAAAAGGAGAAACCATTTTAATGACAGGCGACGGATTAAACGATGCCGGCGCACTAATGCAAGCGGATGTGGCGCTTACTGTTGCCGACAAGGTTTATCATTTTTCGCCAGCCAGCGATGCCGTTCTGGAAGCCGGACAATTTCAGCGGCTGGCTAATTTTATTCGTTTTACCAAAACCTCACTGAACATTGTTAAGCTCAGCTTTACTATTTCATTCTTTTACAATGTCATCGGAATTTCCATAGCGATCACCGGAAACCTTTCGCCGGTAATTGCTGCCATTTTAATGCCAATCAGCTCCGTTTCTGTAGTTGCTTTTGCCACATTTACAACCCGTATGGCCGGAAGGATAAAATTATAATGTATATTTTGAGCAGCTTATTCAGCGGGTGAACTTGAAGTCACCTGGTGAACTCGACACGAACTTTCACCCGATGACTTTCCGTCACCGGGTGAATAGTTTTTACATTGCAACAGAATTTATTCATCAGGTGTTCCCAAAGTATTTATTCGTTAATCGATAATCTTTTTAATTTTACCGCTCGAAAAAACAAAACATGATCAATAACAAAAAAGTGGTGGTGGTTTTACCTGCCTACAATGCTGCCAAAACATTGGAAATTACTTACAGTGAAATAGATTTCAACATTGTTGACGATGTGATTTTGGTTGATGATTTAAGCAAGGACAACACCATTGAAGTGGCAAAACAACTGGGAATTAATCACATTGTTGAACACCAGAGAAATAAGGGCTACGGCGGAAACCAGAAATCGTGCTACAACAAAGCACTCGAAATTGGCGCCGACATTGTAATTATGCTTCACCCCGATTATCAGTACACTCCAAAGTTAATTCCGGCCATGGCAAATTTACTGGCCAGCGGTTTGTACCACGTGGTTCTGGGTTCCCGCATTCTGGGCAAAGGAGCGCTGGCAGGTGGAATGCCTGTAATAAAATATATAGCCAACCGTGGGCTTACACTTTTCCAGAACATTTTAATGAATGCCAAACTATCGGAATACCACACCGGCTATCGTGCTTTTACGCGCGAAGTATTAGAGGCAGTGAATTACAATGCCAACTCCGATAATTTTGTGTTCGATAACCAAATGCTGGCACAAATCTGGTACGCCGGTTACGAAATTGCCGAAATAACCTGTCCTACCAAATATTTCGATGATGCATCAAGCATCAACCTGAAAAACAGCACAATTTATGCTTTGGGCGTGCTGAAAACATCGCTTCAGTTCAGATTGCAAAAGTGGAGTTTGGTAAAATTCAACTATTTGAAACCCATTAAAAATTTAACTTAACGAAGTTTACCTATTCTACTTTCCTGATTTTAATGGTTACAAACATTGAAAACTGGCTTGAAACCGCTGCCAAAAATTTATCAATCAATTTAAAAAAAGGGTACATAAAATCCGGAGCCAACTGTTTAAATGATACTCCTCCGCTCACCAGATACCGCAAAGGTGTATGATGCCGAAATTCAATTAATTTAAGCTCCGGTAAACTGGTTTCAAACTTGTGAATATCACGCTTAAAAACAATCCAGGGCAATGCTCCGTTTGCCCCGCTCAACGGACCTGATGCCGGAATTTTCCAATCTCCGTTCACATCAAAAGGTTCATGATGAAAGTTTTGGTAAATAAACCGGCCCCACAACGAGTTTGCCGGCTCAATCATAACCAGCATTCCGTCTTTCTTTAAAACCCTGTTTATTTCGTTAAGAAATTGTTTCGAATCAGGAATGTGATGAAAAGTGTCGATCATAAAAACAGCGCTGATTTCTTCATCCTTAAACGGCATTTCAAGAGCAGAAAATGTAAGGTCGTTGGTTGGTAATTCCAACACATCCGAACAAATAACTGTTGGTTCAATCTCTTTCAGAAATCCTCCTCCAGAGCCAAGTTCAACCATTTTCCCATCAGGTAATTGTGGCTTAACATCTGTAAATACTTTGTACCATTCATCATACAGTTTTTTCAGAAACAATTTTTCTTTGATAATTTTTTGATGAAAAATGGTTCTTTCCGGTGAATCAAGATCCAGCGGGATATCATATTTGAGATTTTTAAACATGCTTGTATAAATAATGCTGAAGGATTTAAAACTATTTAAACTTGATTTTAAATAAGGCAAACCACCACATTTTTAATAGCAGCAACCCATGTTTAAACCGCGAAATATTTGTGTCACCATAAATCCGTTCCTGATATCGGATAGGCATATCAATTATTTTCAGGTTTAATTTGTACGCGCCAAAAAGCAAATCGAAATCGCCAAACGGATCAAAATCGCCAAAATAGGAGCGGTTGGCCGCAAGTTTTAAATAATCTTTTCTGAACATGACTTTTGTTCCGCACAAGGTATCTTTTACCGGTTGTTCCAGCAGCCAGCTAAATGCCAGACTAAAAAACTTATTCCCCAATGTATTTAAAAACCGCATGGCATTTTTTTCCATCGGGTAAATAAGTCGGGTTCCGTTAATAAATCCGCCTTTATTTTGCGCGATGGCATTATAGAATTTAGGTAATTGTTCGGGTGGAACGGTTAAATCGGCATCGAGAATCATTAATATATCGCCGGTTGCAATATTATAACCGGCCCTCACCGCATCGCCCTTTCCTTTGCCCGGTTGCTGCATTATTTTAATGTCGTGGGTTTTTGAATATTTAGCTTGTATTTCCTGTATTTTCTCCCAGGTATCATCGGTAGAGTTTCCCTCAACAAAAATAATCTCGATATGTTTGCCAAAATCAGGTAATCTCAAAATTGCATTTTCAATATTCCCGCTTTCGTTACGAGCCGGTATTAATACGGTTGTTGAATACTTTCTGTTTGATTCTTGATCGTCAATCTTTAAAACGGGCTGTGCAAAAGTATATTGATTTAACGCAAACCAGTTAAAAACCGGAAGACGCGAAATGAACTTATTCAAGAATCCCGATAACAATGGCACATAAAAAGGAAAAATCATCGACGAATTTTGCTTGTAGGTTTCAAAACCTGATAAATAGAGCAGGTTTGCCAAATCTTTGGTAGAAAGCCAGCTTTGTTTTGGTCCATTTTTTTTGATTCCAATAAATTCAGCAAATTTTATTAATGGTTCCCAAAAGATATTGTAATATGTTATGATAATTTTTGTTTCCTCGTGGCAAACTTTCTTCAACTCCTCAAATACATGCTGGATATCAAGCAAATATCCCACAAGGTTTGAAAGTATGATTACATCGTATTTCTTTTCAAGTTTGATTACTTCGGCAGACATGCAAACAAATTCAATGGCGGGAAATTGTTTTTTTGCTTCATCAATCATCGTCTCGCTAAAATCAATTCCGGTTTTGTAGTTACCGTTGATTTGGGCAATTAATTCGCCGGTTCCGCATCCAATTTCAAGGACTGAGGAATCTGGCTGAACAAAGAAATTACAATATTCGGTGATGCTATCCCAATAATAATGTTTGGTTTTCCGGTATTTAATGCGTGTTTCCGCTACTTTATTAAAATATTCTTTTAGGTGTTGACTCTTAGTTTCGTAAATATTCATTTATTTTTTTTCTTTTTTAAAATAAATAGTTATGGTTTCAATATGGTTATTTATCAAGGTTGCAGGTTTTGAATGTCAAAAATTATAACATTTTGATGCTGACCAATCTTTTTTTGAATGAGAGGTGCAAGAAATTCTTTTGAAAGTAAAGTTGAGTCGTTTACAACTAAGTATTTTGCTCCTAACCCAATTCGCTGGTAAAAACCTTCAATCTTCGAAAAATCAGAGCCGTAATCCGTAAATCCTTTTCTGTTCATATAGTATAAACTTGCGTTTATAGATGGGTCCGGAACTGAAATAACTTTGTCGTTTTCTTCAATTCCCAATTCTTTGAACAAGGGTTCTATTGTTATCAACGCTTTCATATTGTTTTCATATGATCCATTCATCCAACCCAAATAACGTTCTCCCGCTCTATGTTTACATGTAATCGCATTAAACACAAAAAAAGTAATTACCAGTGAGTAAGCAATGTATTTAATCACAGGTTTCATATTATTGATTTGTTTTAGGAATATTATCCAAACCGTAACCAAAACGACAAGTAAATTAATTTGGTAATAATCATGTCCCTCAAGTACTTGAAACCAAAGCATCATTTGTGCTGTAAAACCAATTGCCATTACAACTATAAGATAACGGGAAAAAGGGTGCAGTTTTTTAATTATAACCATTAAAAATATCCAAATCCCCAATGTGGTATATTGAGTAAATGGGAGGAACATTTCTTTAAAATATATCTTATCCAAAACATCTATTATCCTATTAAACTGTTCTTGTTGCATTTTCCAAACAGGCCAAATTCCGTGATACGAAATGCTACCTTTGTGCATTGTATTAAAATGTTCGACATATAAATACCAAGAGACTACTAAAATAAAGCCGAATATAAATGGTAATATTTGTTTAAAACCAAACTTGAAAAACCGTTTGTTTTTATCCTGGAAAATGATTTCGTACAAAACCCATCCACCCAGAGCGAAAAAAGATAGGGCAGAAGTGATTTTCAATAACATTGCCAAACAAAACAAGGAAGCTGAAATCCATAAATTGACCGTTTTACGTTTATCAAAGTACCGGGAGATAAAATACCAGGCCATAAAAACAAAGGAAAGAGCCGGAACGTCAGGTAAAAAATTTGGTCCGTAATAAATTATCATTGGCGAAGTAAACAGCAACAAACTAATAAATCCAGCAAAGAACCTATTATGTACAATTCGTTGCGTAGCATGAAATAATGAAAATAAACCCAAAAACAGTATGGCTATTTGCAAAAGTTTGAAAATCCATTCGTGTTTCCCAAATAATTTCCAGACTTGTGCTACAACATAATAAATGATTGGGAATTCTCCGACAACTTTACCTGAAGTTCCATCTTCGCACAATTGATTATGCATTTCGGGCTGTAAAAATGGGACATTGTGTTGGTAATAATTTTGAGTTAAAGACAAACAATTGGTTTGCCTCCAAATATGCAGTGATTGTGGCGGATAAAAAAGTGTTTCATTTAAATTGTAATAGAAAAAAAGCGAAATAAAAACAAACACGAAAAAAGCATTCCCTGCTGCTTTTGTTTTTAGTGCATTTAGTAAAGTCATTTTAGCCTGATTATTATTTGTAAACACTTCTATAAAGTAACTAATTGTTCAAAAATACAAAGGTGGTAATTCAAAATAATTAAACCATTTTAAACTGAAAATTAGTGTGTGCAAATAAAATAAAATCTTACCATTTTATTTCTATTTTAGCGTTCTAATAAAAACTATTTGAATTCATCATTTCTCAATCCACTTTAAATATGAACAATTTTTTAAGTGCAATAAAAAAGTTTAATGCAGTTCCGCTTTATCTATTTCCGCTACTCTATTTGTTCATTGGTGTTTATTTTAAGATTTTGGTTGGAGATCTTTCACTAACATCAGTAGATCCGGATTATGTGTATTTTTTGAGTGGGGTCAGCATTTCCGAGGGTTATTTAAAGATTGGACATATCGATCACCCGGGGTCGCCGCTTCAGTATTTAATTGCCATCGTACTCAGAATTACCTATTTATTCAGAAAAGATGCCGGAATACCTTATTTGGAAGATATACTAAGTCATTCCGATTTGTATGTATCAGTAGTAAATATTACGTTAACTGTTGTTATGTCCATTTCGCTTTTAATTGCAGGCAAATATGTATTTCGTAAAACAGGATCGGTTGTATATGGAATGATAATCCAAACTGTTCCGTTTATCCCTTTTATCTGGTATCAGTTAATTGGCAGGATTGTTCCTGAATTACTTTTGCCTATTCCAATTATAGCATTATCAGCATTTCTGTTGGGACACTTTGTCGATAAAAAAGAAAAATTCGACACAAGAGATTTGATTATTTTAAGTGTTATTATGGCATTTAGCTTATCTATTAAGCTAACTATGATTTCTTTGTGGCTTATTCCAATTGTTATTGTAAAGCCGTGGCGTAGCAAGCTTTTGGTAATAGCGCTTTCCTTTTTTTTATTCCTTGTTTTTGCAATACCAGCAACAATTCAAATCGACAGATTTTGGAGTTGGATATCTAATCTTTTTGTACATAGCGGCAATTATGGAAGTGGAAGTAAAAATATTGTTGATATAATTTCATTCAAATCAAATTTTAATAAAATAACCCAGCTTTATAAGCATTTTACTTATCTTGTTGTTTTTCAATTGTTATTAATTCCTGTTTCATTTTTCTGGTTTCGAAAAAAGCAGTACGATTTCAAAAAAATCTATCTAATTGTTTCCGTATTTTTTACAATTCTGATACAGGCTTTCATTACTGCAAAACACTATGCTCCGCACTATTTTATTCCCGGTTTACTTTTGGGGCCATTACTGCTATTGCTTTCGATCGATATTATTAAAGAATATTATCCTGGTAGAGCTTTAGTGATACTTTCAAATATATTCCTTGTAATCGTAATTTATTGGCATATTAACCAGCAATTAATTAATGTAAATTATGCCTCACAAGGTGTTGGCAACCATGTTTCAGCACGGGAAGAAACACGACATTATGCTAAAACTTTTGAAAAAGAAAGTATTAAAATAATTACTTCACAAGGTTACGGATGCCCTTTGCCAGAGTATGCCATATTGTTTAGTACAGCATGGTTGGCAAATCCATTGAAACCCAGGTATAACGAAATACTTGCTCGATTATATCCAAATACATATCAATATACAACCTTTGATGACCGGTTCAGGTTTTGGGGCGAAGAATTCAATCCTCAGAAAATAATCGAGCAAAAAATCCCGGTTTACCTTTATTTGGAGTATGATACCGATGAACTTTATAATAAAACGATTGCTAAAGTTTTTGGCGATTCAACAAATTTCAGAGTGGAAAAACAACTCATATTTCATAATGAAAAAAATGGTGAAGGCCTACTTAAACTATTGATCAGCAACAAATAATCTGATAGAGTTTAATTTAACTGCTGGAAATGGATAACTGTAGGTTCTTAAATATAAATTTCTTTCTGTCTTTATTCCAAATATAAACACTGATAATGGCAGTAGGAGGCAAGGTGGCCGAAACCCTTGATTCAATTTTGCCTTTTTTCCATTCCTCTTTTGATGCAATAAAATCGATTTTTTCATAGCGCAAATGTTTCCCTTCGTTTTCTATCGACAAAACCAATAAAACTTCATCGGCTTTTATTTCTTCCAGGCCATAGTAAACAACAGAAAGTTCAAAGTTTAAAATGTCTTTTTGAAGCAATTCATTTACGTGTACTACAACAGCGTTTGCATATTCCTGGGTTTCATCCATTTTCCACACTTTTGTACCGCCAAATTCAATAATATGATCGTTGTTATTCTGATTAAAATCTAAAGTTTTAATAATTGTTTCTGATGCAGGCTCAACGTTTACCTTGGTTTTTGTTTTTTCAAACACCTGAATACTATAATCATAACCACCCAATACAACTATTTTCTCCACTGGATAGAATGATTTAATTTTTTTCAGGTATGGATCATTCTCAAGATTTTCCAACTTTACTCCACCTTCATTTGGGCCAAAATGAGCATCCCAAACCAGCAAATCGCCCCACTCCAAAGTGTTCGATGGTTGCTGTTTGTCAGCTACCCACCAATTGCATTTGGTAATATCATATGGATTGATATCCAGATAATGAATCAATAAGGGATTAAAATAAAACACCTTTTTTCCTTCTTCATTAACCCGGATAAAATCGGCACTTTTTTTAACAAGTTGCTCCGTTGGATCGGCTTTCAATAAAAGATTATTTTGAGTGAACAGCAGAACTATTTGAGCTAACGCAAATACAGCAAATATGCCGAAAGTGATATTCCTGTTTTTTACTCTTTCAGAAATAACCCCAAAAATTTTCATTCCTGTAATAGCAGCAAGCGGCAATACACCACCAATGACCCGCAACAAACCCAATGAACCGCCTGTTCCTTTCCACCACACATAACTGTGAGCCGCAAAAAAAGTAATCCAGCTACCCGCGATAAGGATAAACAAAATGGTGTTCTGACTTCGGAGTGAGAAATTTTTAATTACATCGTATCCCCAATAAATTAATCCTGCAACAATTAATATTAAAAGCGGAATTCCAAAAATAGTGTTGCTGTTCTTTACAAAATGAAAAAGACTCCCACTGCCATAAATACTTTCTCCAAGCGAATATGGCTGTTTATTGATTATCCATAATATATCGCCCAAAACAAAATATCCGATAATAGAATAAAATACAGCGCCAACTGCAAGGAAAGGGATGGAGCGGTATGAACGTTGAAGAAAAAATGCAAGCGCAAAAACAGGGAAAAGCACAAATCCTTCACTTCGAACAAACGGGATAAACGACAAAATAACAGCAGATAATATAAATCGGTTTTTTATGAATAAATAAACTGCAGCTACCAAAACCAAACTGAATAAAACCTCAGTTAAACAGCTAATTGCCAGTAAAAAATATACAGGTGCAAAAGCAATTAAAACAATCGTAATCAGTGAGCTTCCCGGAAATAACTTTTTTGCAATTTTAGCCGATAACATCAATGTAATAACTGCCACAATTAAATTAAACGCCTTGGCAACTTTATAGCTAATTAAAGCAAAAGGTGCCAGCAATGTTGTATACACCGGTTTTCCCCAGAGATCTAAAAATAATTCGGGATATCTAAAAGCATATTTTGCTATCTGGTAATGGGCAATATTATCGGCGCCACCATAACCATAAGCGCTTTCGCTGAACAAAAGAAAATAAATCTGCAATAAAACAAAAGAGGAAAAAAACAGATAAAGCAATTGTTTCTCTGATATTTTGCCCATAACCGACTAATTAAACATATTGTATTTCAAAACACACCATAACGCTCTAAAACCATCTCTCCAACCTATTTTCTTACCATCCGCATAAGTTCTACCGTAATATGAAATTCCTATTTCATAAATCCTTATGCCAGCAATCTTCGACATTTTTGCAGTTACTTCAGGTTCAAAACCAAATCTTTTTTCCTTTAAATCCAAGCTTTTAATAATGTCAGATTTAAAAAGTTTATAACACGTTTCCATGTCGGTAAGATTCAGATTGGTAAACATATTCGATATGGAAGTGAGTATTTTATTACCGATGGAATGCCAGAAAAACAAAATGCGATGCGGATTTCCACCCATAAAGCGCGAGCCGTACACCACATCTGCATTACCTTCTGCAATGGGTTTAAGCATATCGTTATATTCCCTTGGGTCGTATTCCAAATCGGCATCCTGAATGATGATGCAATCTCCCGTGGCCTCGGCAATTCCGCGGTGCAGCGCTGCTCCTTTCCCCATATTTACAGGCTGATGGAAAAGCTTCATTTCGACTTCGGGGTGATTTTTAATATAATTATCAATTACCTCACCTGAATTATCGCTGGAAAAATCGTTAACCAGGATAATTTCTTTTTCGAAACCGTAATTTAATTCCACTTTCAAAACACGGTTTAAAATTTCGTGAATGGTTTTTGCCTCGTTATAAACGGGAATTACAATTGAAAGCTTTTTATGATTTTCCATGCAAAATGACTGAATTAAAAATAATTGCGCAAATATATAATTGTTGAAAAAAACAACGTATTGAAACCAGATTTATTCTGCGTTTTTACTCCCGGTTACAATCAGATAAAGCGGTTTTAACGATTGCTCGCGGGTTTTCGGGTTTAAAAACTCAAGGTTAATCCGGTTCATCCCTCTTTGCCTGATTTGGTAAACGGTGTCGATATTGTAATTCATTTTTATGATTTCGTTATATTTAATCTCGTTTGTATAAAGCCATGTACCGGGCATTTCCATTACTTCGTGCAAATATTCCCAGTTTTTAATTTCGCCAACAGGTTGTTTCGAATAAAAAAATAATTCGTACTCTTCCAAATCGAAATTATAAAGCTGATTTTGCGGGACCTGATTTGTTTCATACAATTTTAAAACCTGTCGTGCTCCCTGGTATTCAAATAAACCTGGAATTACAATTGTATTCAGATACAGATTGAATGAACCGGCAATTACGGTGATGTAAAGTATCAAATTTTTCAAATTGAATTTTCCTGAATTTATAAATGCCTCAACCCATTTACCTGTTAAAACAGCGATTGGCGCAACTGCTATCAAAAAATAGTTGGGAGCTTTTCCTTTGGCGATGCTCAGAATTAAAAAAAGAACAAAAACACTTCCCAAAAGATAAATCCCCCAAATATTCCTGATTTTTGAATTGAACCAGCTTTTTATTTCAGTAACAAGCGCAAAAACCACAAAGACTGTCCAGGGCAAAAACGCCCACAATGCGTTGTATATATAGAAAAAATAATCGTTGCTCGAGCCGGCGTAACTACCCGAAATCCTTCCGAAATTGTTGGTAATGAAATAAAACTTCAATCCTTCGAAACCAAAACTATTGTATAAATGAATCAGCGAAGGGGAAATTACCAAAAAGGAGATTAAAATTCCTAAAAACCATTTTGGGTGAAAGAATTGTCTGAAATCTCTTTGAAAAACGAGGTAAAACAATACGGCGAAAAACGGCAAAACCGCACCAACCGGGCCTTTTGAAAGCATTGCAAGCCCGACTCCGAAGAAACCAAAAATAAAATTCGCCCGGTTTTTATTTTGAAGGTAAGCCGCCAGTTGCCACAAAGCCAGCGTAACTCCGGTTTGTAAAACCGAATCGGTATGAAAATCAAAAAAATAGAGAAAATATATTTGTGAAGTACCTGCTATTAGTGCTGCCCATTTTCCTGCTTCGTCAGAAAAAAGCTGTTTACCAAGCCGGTAAGTGAAATAAATTCCGGCAGCGCCATACAAAAACGGGAACAACTTAAATGCAAAATTGGTGTTTCCAAAAAACTGAATTCCCAAACCAGCCAGCCAGAAAAACAGGTGTGGCTTTTGGTCGTAAGGTTCGCCGTTAATTTTCAGGTTAAACCAGTCTCCCGACTCAACCATTTGATGGGAGATAGCCGCATACAATCCCGAATCGCCGGTTAAATCAATAAACAACCCAAACAGGTAAGCCAGCGCCACCAGTAAAAATGCAAATGCCCAAAATGGTTTCTCTGAAATCGTTTTCAACTTTTTGGTGTGATTAAAGACATTGACAAAATAAACGATTAAAGTTTAAAATCATTCCATAATTTTCTTCAAACCCAAAATTCTAAACCTGTCTGTTAACAGGCAGGCCCGGAACTACCAGTTAAACTTAATTGTTTGTATCAAATCGGGGTGCAAACTCAGCGGTACCGGGCTTATTCCTGCAACACTTTCAACAAGTCGTTTTTCATCTTCAGAATAATTCTTTTTCGGAAAATGAAACTCAACCACCACTTCGGCAACGCGCCGCGGATCGGATGCCATAATTTTTGTTACTTCAACCTCTGTTCCGGCAATATCAATTCCATTATCACGCGCTTTTATTCCCATAATGGTCATGATACAACTTCCCAAAGCCGTTGCCAGTAAATCGGTTGGCGAAAAATACTCGCCCTTCCCGCGGTTGTCGGTGGGTGCATCTGTTATCACTTTGTTGCCCGATTGCAGGTGTTCGTTTTCGGTGCGCAAATCGCCCAGATAAATCGTTTTAATCGTTGCCATATTCAATTGTATTAATTTTTGTCTTTGCCCAAATCTAATTACTATTTGTCTGATTTAAAAGTTCCTTCTATTTTTAGCCAAAATTCATAAAATGAACCATCCTGAAAAACGAATTGTCGATTTCATCAACCAGCACCACATTCTGACGCTCGCAACTTGTGTTGAAAATAATCCGTGGTGTGCCAACTGTTTTTATGTCTGGCTTGAAGACGAAAACTGCTTTGTTTTTACCACCGACAACGCCACAAAACATGCAAAGGATGCGTTTCAAAACCCGTCTGTTGCCGGAAGTGTTGTTTTGGAAACCAGTGTCCTGGGAAAAATCAGGGGGATTCAGTTCAGGGGAACCATGCAAATTCCGGAAAAAGAACTGGCCTCGAAAGCCAAATTTGCCTACCTTAAAAAGTTTCCGTTTGCAGCTTTGATGGATACATCGCTTTGGATTGTAAAGGTCAGTTACATCAAAATGACCGATAACCGTTTGGGTTTTGGAAAGAAACTAATTTGGGAAATCTAAAATTATTTCTATTTTCGTGTTACGAATTTAAAAATTAGTAACACAATGTCTGTTTCACGGTTTGGAGTTTCTTTGGATGAGGATTTACTAAAAGCCCTCGACGAATTTGTGGCCGACAATCAGTTTGCCAACCGTTCGCAGGCAATCCGGTATTTAATCGAAAAAAACCTGACTGAAGAAAAATGGAAATGCGACAACATTGTGGCGGGCGCTGTTGTGCTGGTTTTCAATAACCAAAAACGCGAAATCCTGAAAAGATCATCTGAAATTCAGTTTGAATACAGCGATGTAATTTTATCCGTTCAGGGATTTTATCTGAATGAGATTAATTACATGGAAATAATTGCTGTGAAAGGCCCATCGAAACGGTTAACCGAAATTTCGGAAAAACTGATTGGCATTAAGGGAATTGAACACGGCAAACTGGTAATGAGTAAGGCGCAGTAATTTTTTTGACTTGACAGTAACACGAAATAAGCAATTAGTAACACTAAAGTAATATGATGAAAATAAACATTGGTTTTTTAACAACAATTTTGAGCATCCTCTTTTTTTCAAACACAAACGCACAACTCAGTTACAACCTGTCCGACACTATTCAGATTGAAGAAGTTGTGGTAACAGGAACGCCCATAAAAGTAAACCGGAACAATGTTCCCATGTCGGTTTCGGTAGTAACCCGCGAAACCATTGAAGAGTCTAACGAATCGGCGCTGCTGCCCATTTTAAACGGACGGGTGCCGGGGCTTTTTGTTACCGAGCGTGGCGTAACCGGTTTTGGAGTGGCAGCCGGTTCTGCCGGCCAGATTTCAATTCGCGGGGTAGGCGGAAACCCGACCACAGGTGTTTTAATGTTGATCGACGGTCATCCGCAGTTTATGGGAATTATGGGGCACCCCCTCCCCGATTCGTATGTGGCTTCCGATGCCGAACGAGTTGAAGTGATTCGTGGACCTGCATCTGTTTTGTATGGTACAAACGCCATGGGCGGTGTAATCAATATCATCACCAAAAAACAAACACAGGAAGGAATTCACGGAAATGCACGTTTAAGTTATGGTTCGTACAACACCCAAAAATACATGGGTTCGGTTGGTTACAAAAAAGATAAATTCAGCGCTTTCATCTCTGGGAACCACGACCAAACCGATGGGCACCGGCCGCACTCCGACTTCAAAATAACCAACGGATACACAAAACTGGGGTACAGTTTTAACGAGCACTTTTACGCCACTGCCGATTTCAGTCTTGCTGCCTACGAAGCTGCCGATCCCGGACCCGATACCATCAACGCTAAAGTTGGCCAAACCATTGATATTACCCGTGGTTACGGTGCTTTCACCCTTCAAAACGAATTTGAAAAGGCCTCGGGGGCATTCAAGTTTTTTTACAATTTTGGAGAACACGATATTACCGATGGATTTCATTCACTCGATAATAATTTTGGCGTTAATTTTTATGAGTCGTTACATCTGTTTGAAGGCAATACAGTTACGGCAGGAATTGATTACACACAATATGGCGGAATGGCTGAAAACCTGAAAGCGATGGGAGGAAAAGGAATTGTATTTACCGATACAACTGTTACCGAGTTTGGTACCTACCTTTTTGTTCAGCAAACTTTAGCCGAAAAAATTACCCTCAATGCCGGGTTGCGTTACCAAAATCATAGCCAGTATGGCGACCAGTGGATTCCATCGGCAGGATTTGCCTGGAAACTGGGAGAATTGACCACATGGAAAGGAAATGTTTCGAAGGGGTTCAGGAGTCCAACCATTCGCGAACTGTTTTTGTGGGGGCCAAACCCAAACCTCAATCCCGAAACAATTATCAGCTACGAAACCGGTATCTCAAAATTCTTTTTCAATCAAAAAATGAATGCTGAGTTAACCGTCTATTCGCTCAGCGGCGACAACCTGATTGTTACAGTTCCCAACCAGGGTTTGCAAAATTCAGGAGAAGTGAATAACACAGGAGTTGAATTTGCCATTAATGCCGAAGCAGCTAAAAACCTCACTTTGAATGCCACTTACAGCTATATCCACATGGAAAATCCGGTTTATGCAACACCCGAACACCACATTTATTTTAATGCAAATTACAGGTTGAATAAACTTTTACTGTCGGCAAACATTCAGCAAATTTCAAATCTCGATAACGACCCAACTCCAAAAGTTAATTTGGAGAATTATACTTTACTGAATGCCAAAGCTTCATACAACCTTTTGAAAAATTTAAGTTTATATGTAAGCGCCGAGAATTTGCTGAACCAGAACTACGAGGTAATCCGGTACTACCCCATGCCCGGAACAACCGTTTTTGGCGGAGTTAATTTCAGTTTCTGAAGTGAATGATTTCGCTGGAAAAAGAGATGTCGAAACCGGCATCTCTTTTTTTATGCTCCTCCTAATAAATCATTGGTATTTTAGTAATTTTAACGGCATTCAATACAATAAAATCTAAACCAATGAAAAAAGATACCCGCCGTGAATTTATTGCAAAAAGCACAGCAGCAGTTGCAGGCGTTTCAGTTGGACTCAATGCTTTTGGATCAGAAAAAACCACCCGCATTTTTGGGTCGAATGATAAAATCCGCATGGGTTTTATCGGCATTGGTAACCGTGGCTCGCAACTACTGAACATTTTTATGCAGCAACCCGATTGTGAAGTTGCCGCCCTGTGCGATATTTACGAACCTTACACCCTGCGCGACCGGAGCAAGGTTGACCCGCGTTACCTTGAAATGATGCCGGGACAAATTCCGCCAATGGGTGAAAAGTTTCAGGTTCAGCCGAAAATTTATACCGACTACCGGAAATTACTGGAAGACAAAACCATCGATGCGGTTTGCATTGCAACGCCCGACCACTGGCATGCGTTGCAAACTATTCAGGCAATTCAGGCCGGAAAAGATGTTTATGTTGAAAAACCACTGACCCAAACCATCGTTGAAGGACGTAAAATGATTGAAACACAGGCATTCAGCAGGCAAGTTGTTGCTGTCGGACTTAACAGGCGGGGTTCTGTTGTTTACCAAAAACTGGCAAAAGCAATTCCCGAAGGAAGAATCGGTAAAGTTTCGGTGGCACGCGCTGCCAGAATCAGTAATATGTACCCCAACGGAATTGGCAAAATGAAACCCGAAATGCCGCCAAAAAATTTCGACTGGGACTTATGGCTGGGGCCGCGTGCTGCCCGGCCATATCAATATAATATTGCGCCATATATGTTTCGCTGGTGGAGTGATTTTTCATCGCAAATGGGAAATTGGGGCGTTCACTACATGGACGTAATACGCTGGATACTTGGAGAAACTGCGCCTGTGGCAATAAGCGCCCACGGTGGGAAATACGTCCTCGACCACGATGCCGACATACCCGATACCATGCAGGTTACCTTTGAATTTGCCTCGGGAGTTCTCATTAATTTCAGCATTTTCGAGGCCAGCAGCGGAAACCTTTTTCAGTTTGGCGAACTTGAATTGTGCGGTACCCAAGGAAATCTTTATGCAAACGAAAAGGGATACAAAATTTTCCCTGCCAAAAGCGGACAGTTTCAAAATTGGAAAAACCTCATCGAACCTGAAGAGTTTGAGAATCCAAACAAGGATTTGGTCGATGGAAGTTCATCGGACAGTACAACACAGTTAATCCGCAATTTCCTTGATTGTGTGAAATCTCGCAACATACCACTGTGCCCGCTGGAAGAAGGGCATCGCTCCACTTCGTTTGCTCACCTCGCCAACATTGCGCTGGTCACTGGAGAAAGATTGCATTGGGATGCTGCAAAAGAACGCTTCACCAACAGCGAAAAAGCCAACCAAATGTTGCATTACCAATACCGCAAACCCTGGAAATTGTAAAACTATGGAAAGAAGAAAATTCATTAAATCAACCGCGGCAACTGCAACAGGAATTGCACTGAGCGGAACCCTGAGTGCTTCGGTAATTTCGGCTTCAGCAAAAAAACGGCCCATTCATGTTTTTACCAAATGTCTTCAGTTTTTAAGTTACGATGAAATTGCAGCAGTGCTGGCCGAACAGGGTTTCGACGGCGCCGATTTAACGGTCAGGCCAAACGGACAGGTTTTACCCGAAAACGTGGCCACCGATTTGCCAAAGGCAATAAAAGCTATGCAAAAAGCAGGCGTTGGCTGTAATATGATTGTTACCGAAATTAATAACCCCGACGACCCGGTTTCTCAAAACATCCTGAAAACCATGGCCGATTTGGAAATTAAATATTACCGGATGGGCTATTTCAGTTTCGATCCCAAAAAAACAATCCCGCAAAACCTGGATGAACACAAAATTGCTTTCGAAAAACTGGAGAAAATTAACCGCAAATACGGTGTTCAGGGAAATTACCAAAACCACTCGGGAACCCGTGTTGGCGGACCGGTGTGGGATTTGTACCACCTGCTGAAAGACCGCGACCCGGAGTTTATAGGCGTCCAGTATGATGTTCGTCATGCCACGGTGGAAGGTGGTGTATCCTGGCCGCTGGGGATGAAACTGCTTGCGCCCTGGATAAAAACCACCGACATCAAGGATTTTGTGTGGTTTAAAGATGAGGATGGAAAATGGAAAATTAAAAATGTTCCGCTCGGCGAAGGAATGGTCGATTTTAAAACCTACTTCGAACTGTACAAATCTTTTAACGTTGAAGCGCCGGTTTCCATTCATTATGAATACGATTTGGGCGGGGCTGAACATGGAAACAAAACAACAACCATGAGTCTTGCAGAAATCAAATCTTGGCTGGGAAAGGATCTTGCTTTTTTGAAAAATCAATATGAAAAATTTGACTTATTATGAAATCAATCAACTGGACAAGAAGGGATTTTATTAAATCAACCGGTTTGGCTGGTGGAATGATGGCAGCCGTTCCTTCATTTTCGCTGAATACAGTGAATCAGAAAAAATTCAAAAACATTACCATTGAGGGAGTTAATTCCAATTTTGAGCGCGAACCACTTATTCGTCCGTTTGGTTTTAAAGGCGGATACATGACTGAAATCTGGCAAACTGCGGCTTTTCTGAAATCAGCTTCAGGAATTTCGAAAGTGGGTTTATGCTCTCAAAGTGTACTCTGGTCTGATGCATCGGTTTTCAGCAGTTCTTCTGAAAGCGGCGGAAATGCGCTGATGTTTGCCATGACCGAATACGCGCTGAAATTACTGAAGGGCCGCTCGTTTCAGTCGCCGGTTCAGATTTTGGATGAAATACTACCGGAAGTTTATGCATACGGTCAAAAAATTACCGGCAACCCTGACCTCCGGAAAACTTTTGCACTGAATGCGCTGGTTGGGGTTGACAATGCAGCATGGATGCTTTTTGCCGCCGAAAACGAAATCAAAACTTTTGATGAAATGATACCCGAAGAATATCGTCCGGCGCTTTCGCATCATCACAAAACGGTGGCCAGTATTCCACTGATGGCTTATTCTATTCCGGTTTCGGAAATTAAGCAGGCGGTTGAGGACGGTTATTTTTTCATGAAAATTAAAATCGGGCAGCCCGGAACACAGCAGGAAATGCTGGAAAAAGATATGGCCCGGCTTTCCGAAATTCATAAGTCAATCGGTGGTTACCGCACCGAACACGCTGCCAACGGAAAATTACCCTATTATTTTGATGCCAACGGCCGATACGAAAAAAAGGAAACATTGCTCAAGTTGCTCGATCATGCGCGGAAAATAGGCGCTTTCGACCAAATTGCAATTATTGAAGAACCCTTTGACGAATACGCCGAAATTGATGTTTCGGATATTCCGGTTCGTTTGGCTGCCGACGAAAGCGCCCACACCGACAAGGATGCACTTGTGCGGATTCAGATGGGCTACCGCGCCATGGCCTTGAAAGCCATCGCCAAAACCCTGAGCATGACTATGAAAATTGCAAGTGTGGCAAAACAAAACAATGTGCCTTGTTTTTGTGCCGATTTAACTGTAAATCCAATACTCATCGACTGGAATAAAAACATAGCTGCCCGCCTCGACCCTTTCCCGGGATTAGGAACAGGTTTGCTCGAAACCAACGGACACCAGAATTACAAAAACTGGTCTGAAATGGAGTCGTACCATCCTTATCAAAATGCTGAATGGCGAAAAACCAAAAAGGGAGTTTTTGAATTAGACGATGATTTTTACAAAACCAGCGGCGGTGTTTTAACCGATTCGGAGCATTATTCTAAAATGTTCAGTACGAAATAGATGTTAATTTCTTAAAAAGCAGCCAGCAGTA
>Ga0351900_1045_pt1 | contig 39027 bp, 33 predicted proteins | sample BONcelHT113001D3_FD_205827 | JGI IMG/M metagenome (GOLD analysis project Ga0351900, IMG submission 205827) | Enriched cells from coal bed in the Powder River Basin, Montana, United States - BONCAT cells T11 rep1 HSBNCT.T11.300.1.D3 ...
CGCTTGATGATTTTTGGACAAACATTTCGAAGCTGGATGATGATTTTGAACAAAATCGAATTAAGTTGGAAGCAAAAAACAAAAAATGGAGGTTTGTGGCGCGGTTCGAAAACGGAATTGCCGAAGTTGGTTTGCAGGAAGTGGATGCCAAACATCCGTTTTATGATTTGGAAGGAAGCAACAACCTGGTAATGTACACCACCGAAAGGTATCACCAGTTCCCAATGCTGATTAAAGGATATGGTGCGGGTGCATCAGTTACCGCGGCAGGTGTTTTTGCCGATTTAATTAAAGTATCGAATATATAAGGGCAAAGGGCAAAGAGCAAGGATCAAGGAATATTGAGTTGGAAGTAACCAGCAACCAGAAACAAGCAACAAGCAAAACTCAGAATAAATAATTACAGAATGAAGTATATAATTATACTCGGCGACGGAATGTCGGACGAGCCTCTTGAAAATTATGGCGGAAAAACCCCTTTGCAAATGGCACACAAGCCTCACATCGACTGGCTGGCAAAACATGGGAAATCGGGTTTGTACTCAACAGTTCCAAAAACCATGCACCCCGGAAGCGAAATTGCCAACATGGCCGTTTTGGGTTACGATGTTGAAAAAGTTTTCGAGGGCAGGGGAGTGCTTGAAGCTGCAAGCATGGGAGTTAACCTGCAACCCGGCGATTTGGCGCTTCGGTGTAATTTACTTACCATCGAAAACGAAACAATAAAAAACCATTCTGCCGGCCATATTTCCAGCCCGGAAGCTACCGAACTGATTCATTTTTTAAATGATAAACTGGGAAGTGATAACATCCGGTTTTACCCCGGGGTTTCGTACCGTCATTTATTGGTAATAAAAGAGGGGATTAAAAATTTGATTTGCACACCACCGCACGATGTTCCGGGGACACCGTTTAAAGATGTTTTAATTCAGGCAAAAACTCCTGAAGCAACTGAAACGGCGGAATTATTAAACCTGTTGATTTTGATATCACAAAAATTACTCGAAAATCATCCGGTCAATATTAAACGTAAAACGAATGGTAAAGACCCGGCAAACAGCATCTGGCCGTGGTCGCCGGGATACAAACCAGCCATGCCAACCTTAAAGGAAATGTATGGCATTGAAAAATCGGCGGTGATTTCGGCAGTGGATTTAATTCATGGAATCGGGGTTTATGCCGGAATGGAAGTGATTCATGTTGAAGGTGCCACCGGACTTTACGATACCAATTACGAAGGGAAAGCAAAAGCTGCCGTTGATGCCTTAAAAACCAGCGATTTAGTTTATCTTCACATTGAAGCCAGCGACGAAGCCGGCCACGAAGGCGATGTTGAATTGAAAACAAAAACCATTGAATACCTCGATCAGCGCGTGGTAAAATATATTTTGGAGGAAACCGGAAAGATGACAGAGAAAGTTGCAATTGCCATTTTACCCGACCATCCAACACCCTGCGCACTGAAAACACATACCCACGATCCTGTTCCGTTTACCATTTATTATCCCGGAATTGAGGCGGATGAAGTGAACGTTTATGATGAGTTCAGTGTTAAAAAAGGGGCTTTCGGAACAATACAGGGCAACCAGTTTATTAAAACATTTTTATTCGGATCGTAACCAACGTCAAATAATTTTTATGATATTTGTCATGAACTTATTATAAGATCACTAAACATTCATGGTTGTTTACTGTTTCAGATTAAATAATAATGGTTGTTTAGTATTTTTGAATTCAACAAATGCGTAAAATGTTCTGAACCGGCACATGAGATATTACAGCACAAACAAAAATACTCCCAAAGTTTCGCTGAAAGAGGCAGTTGTGAAAGGATTGGCTGCCGACAACGGACTTTATATGCCGGAATACATTAATAAATTTGAACCATCTTTTTTCGAAAATATCCAAAATCTTACATTTCAGGAAATTGCTTTAGAGGTGGCAAAAAAGTTTTTCGGCGAGGACATCGATGAGAAAAAACTAAAGGAAATTGTATTTGGCACCCTTGAATTTGATTGTCCTGTTGTTAAAGTAACCGATTCAATTTATTCGCTTGAACTTTTTCATGGGCCAACACTGGCATTCAAAGATGTGGGAGCCCGTTTTATGGCGAGATTACTAAACTATTTTTTAAGCGATCGCGAAAAACAGGTAAATGTGCTTGTAGCTACTTCGGGAGACACAGGAAGCGCGGTTGCCAACGGTTTTCTGGGTGTTGACGGCATTCATGTTTTTGTGTTGTATCCCAAAGGAAAGGTGAGCAAAATACAGGAATCGCAGTTTACCACATTGGGAAAAAACATTACAGCCCTTGAAATCGATGGTACTTTCGATGATTGCCAGCGGTTGGTAAAATCCGCTTTTTTAGATGTTGACCTGAATAAAAAACTGATTCTTACATCGGCCAATTCAATCAATGTTGCCCGTTTTTTACCACAGGCATTTTATTACTTCAATGCTTATGCACGGTTGAAAGAACAAGGTGTTTTGGAAAATAAGGAGTTGGTTTTTTCGGTGCCAAGCGGAAACCTGGGAAATATTACAGCCGGACTTTTTGCCCTCGAAATGGGATTGCCGGTGGCGAAATTTATCGCCTCAAACAATGCCAACAACGTGGTTTTTGAATATCTCGAAACCGGAAATTACGAAATCCGGTCATCGGTTGAAACAATTGCAAACGCAATGGATGTTGGGGCGCCCAGCAATTTTGCCAGGATTCTTGATTTGTATCAGCATTCGCATAAAACGATTTCAAAAATCATAAAAGGTTACTGGTATTCAGATATCGAAATCAGAAAAATTTTGAAAAGGGTTTATATTGAAAACAACTATTTGTGTGATCCTCACGGCGCTTGCGGGTTTGAAGCTTTGAAAGAAAATTTAAAGGAAAATCAGATTGGTGTTTTCCTGGAAACAGCACATCCGGCAAAATTTACCGAAACGGTCGAAGAAATAGTTGGAAAAGGAAATGTACCCATGCCAGAAAAACTAACTGCTTTTATGCAAGGCGAGAAAAAAAGCAGGTTGCTGGGCAGGGAATATTCAGAATTTCGTGATTATTTATCAGAAAAAGTCAACTGATGAATAATAAATGGTTTTTATTAAGTCAGTTTAGGTATTTATACGTATATGAAAAAATAATCAAATTTATTTGATTGACTGAAAAAAAATATAATTTTAATACTTTGTTTATCAGTTAATTTGTGGATAAAATTTAAATAATGAGACAGCTTAAAATATCAAAACAGGTTACAAATCGCGATACATTATCGCTTGATAAGTACTTGCACGAGATTGGAAAAGTTGAGTTGCTGTCTGCTGAAAAAGAAGTTGAATTAGCCAAACGCATTAAAAGTGGTGATCGTGAAGCCCTCGAAGCACTTATTAAAGGAAATCTCAGATTTGTAGTTTCGGTATCAAAACAATATCAAAACCAGGGACTTAGTTTACCCGATTTAATTAATGAAGGAAACCTTGGTTTAATAAAAGCGGCGGAACGTTTCGATGAAACCCGGGGCTTCAAATTTATTTCGTATGCAGTTTGGTGGATAAGGCAATCTATTTTGCAGGCATTGGCAGAACAAGCCAGAATCGTGCGTCTTCCATTGAACAAAATTGGTTCAATCAATAAAATCAACAAGGCTTTTAACAAACTTGAACAGAAGTTTCAACGCGAACCAACCATTGAAGAGATTGCGGCTTTAATGGAAAGCAGGCCCGAAATCATTGAAGAATCGCTTAATTTTTCAAATATTCATGTTTCGATGGATGCTCCGTTGCGCGATGAAGAAGCAAGTAACTTGTACGACGTAATGCTTAACGATGATTCTCCCGACCCGGAGGAGGAATTGATGAATGTTTCGTTGCGCAAGGAAATTGAACGCTCGTTAGCTACGCTTGGCGAACGTGAAGCGGAAATTCTCAGGTGTTACTTTGGATTGAACGGTTATCAGCCCTACACATTGGAAGAAATTGGAGAAGAATTTGGCCTTACGCGCGAACGGGTTCGGCAGATAAAGGAAAAAGCCATTAAAAAATTAAAAAATCAGTTTCGAAACAGGCTGCTTAAAGCTTATCTCGGAAAATAACAGGTTTACTGTCATGAGTCGAATTATTGCACCATCTATTTTGTCAGCAGATTTTAACAATCTTGGAAACGATATTGAAATGATTAACCGCAGCGAAGCAGGTTTTATCCATTTCGATGTAATGGACGGTGTGTTTGTTCCCAACATTTCATTTGGAATTCCGGTAATAGAACATGTAAATAAAATTGCCCGAAAACCTTTGGATGTGCATCTGATGATTGTTAATCCCGATGCATTAATTGGTTCGTTTGTAAAGGCTGGCGCCTCAATAATAACTGTTCATTATGAGGCATGTACTCATTTACACCGCACAATTCAGCACATTAAAAATCTTGGGATAAAAGCCAGTGTTTGTTTAAATCCGCACACACCAATAGCCGTTTTGGAAGATATCATTACCGAATTGGATATGGTTTTGCTCATGTCGGTTAATCCCGGTTTTGGCGGTCAGGCGTTTATCGAAAATACCTATAAAAAAGTAAGACAACTAAAATCCTTCATCGAAAAAAGTAATCCTGATTGTTTAATTGAAGTGGATGGCGGAGTTAATTACGAAACGGGTAAAAAACTTTTTGACAGTGGTGCTGATGTGTTGGTGGCGGGGAGTTTTATATTCAAATCAAATCAGCCGGAAGAAACAATACGCAACCTCAAAATATTATAATTTTTGCCGGGTTTCAATTTCACGACATAAATCCTTATTTTTCTCAATCGTCAGTTTAGGTGCATTACGCAGCATACATTCGGCTGAACAATCAGAGCAGTCGTGTTGCATGGTAAATGTTTGCTTTTTAAAATCAGGTTTATTTTGAGGACGTTTTTTTCCCTTAATTTTCCCGATTGATTTTGAAATTGCAAATGCAATTGCAGCCCCAATAATTAAAAATGTAATAATCTCCTGAATCATCTTAAACCAATAAATTACCGATATTATAAACAAAAAATGCAGCAATCCATGCCAGCGAAGTCGTGTAAAATACTGCAAATAAAGCCCATTTCCAAGATTCCGATTCATTTTTTATGGCTACCACAACGCCAATACATGGGAAATAAATCAAAATAAAAACCAGAAAAGCAAGCGCAGTAGGCGTTGTAAACACAGGCTGACCTTTATTTTTGCCCGTTTCAAACTTTTCGTTTCTCAGTTTCTGCTGAAGGTTTACCGTAGTTTCGTCGTCGCTGGTTTGATACAAAACACCCATCGTGCTGATTACTATTTCTTTTGCCGGAAGACCTGCCAGTAATGCGATACTCATTTTCCAGTCGAAACCGAGGGGGCGCATCACCGGTTCAATCACTTTTCCAAACCTTCCGAGGTAAGAATTGGTCAGTCTGTCCAGTTCCATTTGCATATTTAATTGAGTGAGGGTATTTTCCTTTTCTTCGGAAGATAACCCACTGTTTTGCTCAACTATTTGAATTTCAGTTTTGATTCCTTCGGTATTTTTTGTTTCCCGCGGGAAATATTCGAGCGCCCAAACAATGATTACCCCGATTAAAATGATGGTACCAATTTTTTTCAGGTAATGCTGGGTTTTATCCCACATGTGATACAACACATTTCTCAATGTAGGAAGCCGGTATGTTGGCAACTCCATAACAAAAGGTGTTTCCTTATTTCTGAAAAAAGTTTTATTCAGAATTTGAGCCGTTAAAAACGCGAAAAAAATGCCAACAGCATAAATGCCCATTAAATAAAATGGCTGATATTTATCGAAAAATGCTGAAATAATCAGTATATAAACCGGCAGTCGCGCGCTGCACGACATAAACGGGATGATTAACATGGTGAGAATCCTGTCGCCTTTGTTTCGCATCGAACGTGTTGCAAGAATCGCCGGAACATTACAGCCGAATCCCATGATCATGGGAATAAACGAACGTCCGTGCAGGCCGAAACGATGCATGATTTTGTCCATGATAAATGCCGCGCGTGCCATGTAACCCGTACCTTCGAGCAGCGAGATAAACAAAAACAGAATCAGGATATTGGGCAAAAACACAAGCACACTTCCAGCTCCGTTTATTATCCCGTTGACAAGTAAATCTTTTAACATTCCGTCGGTCATCAGTCCGGCAACTAAATCTCCAAATGCAACCACACCCGCATCGATCCAATCCATCGGGTAGGCACCCAACTTAAATGTTATATAAAATATCAGGAAAATAATTGACGTAAAAATCGGAAATCCCCAGATTGGGTGGGTTAAAACATTATCAATTTTTTCAGAACTGGTCTTCTCGCTTTGTTGCGGATTTCTGAAAGTTTCTTTCAGTGCCCCCGTAATAAAACTGTATTTGGCATTTGTAATTACAGTTTCGCTTTCTTCATTTTCAAGGGTCTCAATTTTATGTATTTCTTTTTGGGTACTTTTTCTGATATCCTCAAAATTGGGGTAATTCGAAAGCAAAGAAGTTACCTGTTCATCTTTCTCCAACAGTTTTATGGACAGAAACCTTGACGAAATTTTGTCGGTGATTGGCCGGTTCTCCCTTATTTTCTGACGAACAATTTTAATTGCTTCTTCCAGATCCTTGCCGTAGTTGATATGAATGTGCCTCGATATTTTATCCTTACCTTCGAAAACTTCAATTACTTTGTCAATCAGGCTTTCAAGACCGATTCCTCTGGAACTGATGGTTGGAACAAATGGGATTCCCAATAATTTTGCCAGCTCATCTTTGTCAAAAAACAGTTTCTTCTTTTCCAGTTCGTCGTACATGTTTAGCGCTGCAACAATACGCACATCCATGTCGATTAATTGTGTGGTGAGAAACAGGTTTCTTTCCAGGTTGGTTGCATCGAGCACATTAATTACAATATCGGGAGTTTGTTCATAAATAAATTCACGAACAAAAATTTCTTCTTTTGAATAAGCTGTCAGACTGTAGGTTCCGGGTAAATCATAAAAATTAAAAGTATATCCCTTTGAGTTAAATGTGGCTTTTTTTATGTCAACAGTAACACCGCTGTAGTTGCCTACCTTTTCCTTCGACCCTGAGATATAATTAAATAATGTTGTTTTTCCGCTGTTCGGATTACCAACAAGGGCAATGTTTATAATTTTTGTTCTTTCCGATTGATTGACCAAATCAATGTCACGATCAATAACTCCCTGGTAATTTTCATTGTCGTCTTTTATAAAATCGTTTACCGGAATTACTTCAATTAAATCGGCCTCCGATTTGCGCAGGGAAATATTATAATTGATTATTTTAAATTCAAACGCACCTTTGAAAGGGGCATTTTTAATTACTTTAACTTCTTTTCCTTTAATAAACCCCATTTCAGAAATTCTTTTCCGAAACGATCCGTGCCCCAGAACCTTTGTAATTACTACTGTTTCACTATGCTTAACCTCGCTTAACTTCACTTCGCCTCTTTCCTCTACCTTTAAGTATTTATACTCATTAAAAATAAGCCTCACAAATATAATCCAATTCCATTCAAATGAAATAAAATCAGAATGTTCTTTACATATTACAACAAGTGACTATTTTTGTTCGAATTATTACTGAAAATGGAAGAGAAACAATTTTATAATCAAATTCAAAGGGTACTCGATAATTTACCAGAGAACTTTAGTATTCTTGAAGAACAGATAGATATTGATATTCAGGTAAAATATTTTGAAACGGCGAATAAAATCCGCAAAAGGGCCAATGCTGAAAAATATTTTGAGAAGAGGGATGAACTGTTTCTCCCTGAAGTGGATTTGAAAAGGAAGCGCGAAATTTTACTGGTTATTGCTTCAATTGATGATGTAAAGGCTTTTCGGACACTCGAAAAATTTGTTGCTGTTGCCGAAGGGGAAATTAAGCAATGGGCAGTGTTGGCAATGCAGGAAAGCAGAATGCTGATTCAAAGTTCGTTGCTGGAGGAACAACAGGTGTTTATATCCACCGGGTTGGGCGGGAAAGGCCAAAAGCTGAGGTATTATGTGGTTTTTATCAATAAAAAGCAAAGTGATATTTTAACCGCAACCCAGCAAAAATTGTTAAAAGATGAGCTGATTTATCAAATCAATCAATATGGGGGAGAGTTTGAATCGATGGATTTTTCGGAAGGATTCTCCACTGTTTTGGTGATGTTACCTTTACAAACAGATTTAAAAAGGGTATTCAGAAATATTATTGATGAATGTAACCAATACGGTGATTTTCTGGATGATGATATGATAGTAACCAACGTTAAGGTAATGTCGCGGAACGAAATACTTGAAATGCTGAAACAAAACAGGGAAGAGGATTTTGATGATTTTGAGGAACTGGATGAATAATTTACAAAAAGTATTATATTTGCACCGCTTTTAACAAAAAAACCGGCCCTGTAGCTTAATGGATAGAGCATCTGACTACGGATCAGAAGGTTGGGGGTTCGAGTCTCTCCAGGGTCACTGAAAATCAAAGGGTTACAAATTTTGTAACTCTTTTTTTATTTTTGTACAAGCAGTGTACAAACACCATATACTTCCTGTTTGTTTATCCAATCCACACCCTCCATGCTTCAAATTGGGCACGAAAAAAAGCTGACTGGTATGACCCTTTTATTGAACTGAATGATGAGGATTTGGAAAGGATTGACCGTGATAAGCTGGAACCGATTCCCTTGAAGGATGGGTGATGGTAACTCTTGTTTTCTTCATTGATATGGGTCTATTTGAGGAACGAAAAGACAATCCGAAACAATCGTATTGATATTCAAATCCAGGTTACAGGGCTCAAGTGTTTATGAATTATCGTTGTTTATTTTGTTTGTAAATACAAATGGATTACATTTGTGATATTCTACGGTTTGTGTAGTATATTGAGTATTCATACAATGATGGTTAGCAGCAATTCATATAACTATCTCGAAGATTATTTGTTATCTGTTCGGGCAAAAGGTCGCTATTCAGTTACTTTAAAAGAATTGATTGCTGTATTTCCTGTGTCTTTAAAAGCACTGCATCAAAGTTTATTCCGGGTAAAATCAAAAAATCTTATTGCCCAAATCCGGAAAGGTTTTTATGTGATTATACCACCAGAATATTCTCAACAAGGAATGCTGCCTGTATATCTTTTTGCTGATGATTTAATGTCAAGCCTTAACCGGGATTATTACTTTGGCCTTTTTTCAGCTGCCGCTATTCATGGTGCAGGTCATCAGCAGCCTATGGGTTCGCAGATAATTACAAAAATTCCTGCGCTGAGGGATATTCGAAATAACAAGCTTAATATTAATTTTTATACCCGTAGTAAATGGAATACCGAAGGAATTATTGAAAAAAAAACTGATGCAGGTTATATCAAAGTTTCTTCTCCTGAGCTTACCGCTTTGGACTTGATTTATTACAGCGCTAAAATTGGTGGAATAAACCGGTTGCTTCCTATTCTTGAAGAGCTTTCAGAAATAATGAAACCATCAAAGCTATATAAAGAAGCACTGCTTTACGGACAAATTACAAGTGTACAAAGACTTGGTTATTTGTTCGACAAAGTATTGCAAAATTCGGTGCTGGCTGATGTATTAAAAAAGTATTTATCGAATAAGGTTTGCTATTTTACACCACTATCTATCGCTCATAAGAATAAGGAAAGTGTAACCGATAACGATTGGAAAATAATCATAAATATTGATTTAGAAAAGTGATACCACGCAGATATATAGAAGAATGGAAGGCTTTTGCCCCCTGGCCAAATGATGCGCAGGTTGAACAGGATTTAATCATTGAGCGGGCATTGGTGGAGATGTTTTCCGATGAAATTATTCGAAATAGTTTAGCATTTCGGGGAGGAACTGCTTTGCATAAAATTTTCATGAAGCCTCAAGTCCGGTATTCTGAAGATATTGACCTGGTTCAGATTTCAGCTGGCCCTATTAATCCTGTATTGATAAGAATAAGGGAGAAATTAAAATTTCTTGGACTTAAACGTTCTGTAAAGCAAAATGGAAACAACAACACCATTGTTTATCGATTTGATTCTGAAATTCCACCTGTTATTAGCCTCCGTTTAAAAATTGAGATTAACTGCCGTGAGCATTTTAATGTTTTAGGGGTAAATGAGGTTCCCTTTCATGTTGAGAATTCCTGGTTTAACGGAACGTGTAATATTATTTCGTATGAATTGGAAGAGTTACTTGGCACCAAGCTTAGGGCACTATACCAACGAAGAAAAGGACGCGATCTATTTGATTTGTACTGGGCAATTATCAATAATAATCTCGATTTTGAAAAGCTTATTCATTGTTATAATGAATACATGGAATTTGTGGTCAAACAATTGCCAACAAAGAAAATGTTTTTACTCAATATGGATGAGAAGATTATTGATCCTGAATTTACCGGAGATATTTTTGGCTTGTTACGTCCCGGAGTTCAATATGACAATAAAAAGGCGTATGAAGTTGTAAAGAGTATTATTGAAAAATTGTAAAAATAGAAATGGAGAAACTCATGGATAAACTTAGATTCTCAGGTCACGACATTTTTATTGTCAGAACCTTTTGGCCCAAAAAGGGATATGGCTTTATAAGAAACGGTGGAAATTTTAATTCTGAAGATGCAGTTATTGATTAATGGATAACAGAATCAAAATAATTAAAGAGAAATCAAATGCAACTGCCTAAATCAAATAGCCTATATGTAAATCTTTTGGCAGCTTGTTTCAATAAAACTTCTACATATAGCATGAAGTGAAACGACTAAAAAAAGAGTCCGTCCGTCAGTTGACGGATGGACTCTTTTTAAAATTCAAAAAGCAGTTGTTTGACTGTTATTGGTCGCATTCCGACCCCCTCCCCCAGTAGTTACTCTCCCTTTGCTGGTGAAGAAACATTCTCAACAGGATTGGATTTCCCCGGAAGCTTCATGTGTATGTGGCTTTGTTTTTCGGATATCTGGCTTACGCGCGGTACACCGTGGATGGTTGGTTCGATTACCCAGCCTGAGTAAAACTGGTTAGTGAGGGTATTCATCCAGGCTACTTCGCCGTACATAGAGTTTAGGGTCATGTTTACCACTGTCATTTTCGCACAGTTTACATCGTTATCGGCACCGTAGAACCGGGCATATCTGTTGAGTTTTGTCATTGTCATTAACATTCGCCCGCTTCCGCAGGCAGGGTCGGCAATGTGTTCGAGCGGGTTGATTGGGTTCATCAGTCGGGCCATCATGTCGCAGAGGTGTTGCGGTGTAAAAAACTGCCCGTTGTGGCCGTGCGAAATGTGTTCTTCGAAGTAGGCTCCCAGTAATTCAACCATTCCGGTTCCGTCGCCGGTCATCTCGATGGTTAGTGCGCCCAGTGCTTCAGAAAACCGGTAAGCTTTAGGTTTTTCATACTTGCGTATGGTGCTTAGGTATTCCTCTTCGCGCCGGCCATGTGAGAAAGCACAAACCAGCAATGTAAGGAAATCGGAAAAAACGGCCTGCACAACATGGCGGCGTGCAAGCTGTTCCATCAGTTGTTCGAATGTTGCGCGTTGCTGTTTCATGGCTTCAGAATTCGAAGGTTTCAGCAACGGGATTGTTTTCGTCGGACTGCACAACTGTTTCAGAAGTTTCGTGCGGAGTAATTCCCAGAATGTAATCGGTAGCCAATTGAGCATAACTGGCCGCCTGGAGTAAAAACTTTTTATCGTTTTTGAGTTTCTGCAACCAGCTTTGAATGTAGGCTGCCGAGTTGTCGATGGTTTCGTTTTCGATACCGCAGATACCACAGAGGTAAGCGGCGCCCATATCCGCTACAAGTTCTTCCTGCTTATCCGAAAGTTAAGATAACCAGGATTATCCTAACTCTAATATTATCCAAAATTAAATGGAATATTCAATGGAATAGAGCTTCTTAACTACTAAAAAGTTAGGATAATATTTTGCCTTTTATGCTTATACTGTTCTCGAGCACTAACGCTCACAAATAACATATGGATATTAAAAAATTGAAGAAAACGTATCCAAAGCTTCTGGAATATATGTAGGCTAATGGATTCGGCAAGGTTGCCATTGACTCCGTGAAGGTCAGACTCAGACTTTTGTTTGAGCATGAGGGAGAGTATGAATCTTACGCAGATTTTTACTCTAATTTCATTTCCAAGGAAGGTATGGAAGGAAGTACCAAAAGACTTTGTTATTATCGCACATCAGTGCGTACTATTCAATGGTTTGATGAGTTCGATCATTTCCCCAACAGACTCAAATTCGCACCTACTGGGTACAGAGAAACCAGTTATGGCCATCTAAATCTGTATTTCAAGGGTATAGTTGACAATTACGTGCAAGTAGCGAACAGGACAAGTAAGCACCCCAAGACCATTAGGGTAGAAGCGAATGCGGTATCCTCTTTCTTGTTTCATTTGCAGCAAAATGGGGCCATTGATTTATGTGGCATCACGGAATCCATGATACTATCCTTTTTCTATGACGGATGCAGGCAGCTAAGAGGTTGCTCCTATAGGGTCACTAAAACAAAATTTGCATTGAATTGAAAACGAGTACTTTAAAGGTGCTCGTTTTTCATGTGCGCCGTGCATGCTTATCATTTTGAAGGTGAAAGTCCTTTATGGGGGTAGGTAGTTACCAACCATTAGCCAATAGCAAGGGTGTCCATTGTGAGGTGGAATCTGAAGGAAGCTGGCGGCAAAGTTCTGAACCGAGGAACACGAACCACATCAGGCATTTCCAACCGGACGAGTTTGCATGACAAAACGAAGTCCAATAACTACCCGGAAGTTGGAGGTGTAAATGTGGCGGTTACATGGGACGAAGGAGGATAAGCTTACCACGGGAGGCCTGACGGACGTGCGGAAACGGAGTATGAAGTACGGCTAACAATTACCGTCAGGAGTCAGCAGAGGCCGAAGTACCCGGTTACGGGATGACAGGGGAAGGGCCGAACTTTAAGAGGTGAGTATCAAAAGAAGGTTACCGTATGAATGGGAGACAGCAGAAAACAGGACAAGACACCTACCGGCAGAGGGATAGAGCGGCACTCGAAGAGCAAGCCGGAGGGCAGACATTCCTATGGATGACCGAAAAAGGAGACACCAACATGGATGGACAATGTCAGGGGTTGTTAGAGTTCATCTTGTCACCCGCCAATCTGAACGAAGCATACAAACAAGTAAAGCGGAATAAAGGGAGAGGCGGGGTTGACGGGATGCAGGTGGAAGAACTGTTAAACTACCTGCAAACCCGGAAAGATGAATTGATAACGACACTGCACGAGGGGAACTACAAGCCGCAGCCAGCGAGAAGGGCAGAGATACCCAAAGAGAATGGTAAGAAGCGGCTTCTGGGCATTCCCACAGTAGTTGACAGAGTAGTCCAGCAAGCGATTGCGCAGCAATTATCACCGGTTTACGAGCGGCAGTTTTCGGCGTCGAGTTACGGATTCCGCCCCCGGCGGAGCGCCCACCAAGCCGTACAGCAATGCCAGAAGTATTCCAACGAGGGATACCGATACGTTGTTGACATGGATTTGGAAAAGTTCTTCGACACGGTATGCCAAAGTAAACTGGTTGAGGTACTGTCACGAACGGTCAGAGATGGGAGGGTTATATCACTCATCCATAAATACCTACGGGCAGGGGTTATGATAGATGGTCGATATGAAGAAACACCCACGGGAGTTCCACAGGGAGGCAACCTAAGCCCTCTGTTGAGCAATGTAATGCTCAACGAGTTGGACAAGGAGCTTGAACGCCGGGGACATCGCTTTGTAAGATATGCCGATGATACTATGATATTTTGCCGCACCAGGCGTTCCGCCCAAAGGGTAATGGCAAGTATCACCAGATACATCGAAGAAGTTTTATATCTGAAAGTGAACCGGGAGAAAACAGTAGTATCGCACATCAAAGGCGTAAAGTTTTTGGGCTATGGATTTTACTTTAACGAAAAAGGATGTTGCATCCGCACCCACAGCAAGAGCATCGCAAAGATGAAAGCCAAAATCAGGGAGCTGACATCACGCAGCAATGGTTGGGGCAATGAGAGGAGGAAGGAGGCCTTACGCCAATACATAACTGGATGGCTAAACTACTTTTGCCTTGCGGATATGAAAAATTTGCTTGAGAGGATTGACGAGTGGTTCAGGCGAAGGTTAAGGTCTGTGATATGGAAACAATGGAAACGTATCAAGACGAAACTGCGAAACCTGATAAAACTTGGCATTCCACAACAAAAGGCATGGGAATATGCAAACACAAGGAAAGGGTTTTGGCGCACAGCCAAGAGCCCAATCCTGCAAGTAAGTATATCCAATAACCGGCTGCGTCAGGCAGGTTATATCTTTTTTTCGGATTACTACAAAACTGTTCATCATGTAAATTAAAGAACCGCCGTGTACCGAACGGTACGCACGGTGGTGTGAGAGGTCGGAAAATAAAGTAGGAGGAAAACCTATTTTATTTTCCTCCTACTCGATTTCCAAGGAAGGTATGGAAGGAAGTACCAAAAGACTTTGTTATTATCGCACATCAGTGCGTACTATTCAATGGTTTGATGAGTTCGATCATTTCCCCAACAGACTCAAATTCGCACCTACTGGGTACAGAGAAACCAGTTATGGCCATCTAAATCTGTATTTCAAGGGTATAGTTGACAATTACGTGCAAGTAGCGAACAGGACAAGTAAGCACCCCAAGACCATTAGGGTAGAAGCGAATGCGGTATCCTCTTTCTTGTTTCATTTGCAGCAAAATGGGGCCATTGATTTATGTGGCATCACGGAATCCATGATACTATCCTTTTTCTATGACGGATGCAGGCAGCTAAGAGGTTGCTCCTATAGGGTCACTAAAACAAATTACATTGAATTGAAAACGAGTACTTTAAAGGTGCTCGTTTTTCTTTTTAGTCAACCAATCAAAAATAAGGTGTTTTCCAAATTGTTTTTTATTCCAAAATTTGCAACTTTGATATGAGATAAGTTGGGCGTAAGAGTGGAAAGGGCTGCCGCCGCTCCTTCGGGGGTCTGTATTAGAAGTTGCCCGTCCTCACGTTCAACTTGTTTTCTCCACTTTCCTCCTGCATACAAATAATCTATTAATAGCGGGTAGTCTTTTTTGGTGGGTCATTCTTGTCCTTCCTTAAATAAGGTGTCAGGCATATCCCCTCCGGCTCTTTCCTTAGTACCGGAAGTCCTAAAAGTGTTTCCTTTTTCTTTTTCATTTGGTTGAACATTACTTCATTGATAGTTAGATTTACTGTTTCCGTATTCTTTGATTCTTTCAGTTGTTCTGCCCTTTTATATTTACTGTATTCATTTTACTGCCTTTGTTGCAGCTAACCGGGATGTTTTTAATTTGTAATATCCCTTCCTGAATTTGTTCGTTTTTGGGTTTAACACTTTTACAAACACATTATTTCGTTTTTTCTTGACATCGTTTGCAAGAATCCGGTTGACTTTGCTCTTTAGTTTATCAAAGTCAGTTTCGCTCATATCAGAAAAAAGGTTGTTGTTGAGGTTATGAATGTGCCTGGCAATGTGTTTGACGTGCAACCCGTCGCGTTTTGCCTTTTTGTCGGACAAGATTTGATATATTGAAACTTTAAGGTTCATAAGATATTTATCTGGTTTTCCCTTTACCCGGTTTGATTCTGAGTTTGCCTTTTGTATTACTTTTTTAAACGCGAATGGCTAAATTGTATCCCAATGTTATTCACTCACTTTTTTAAGAATTTATAACCATTTAAAATTTAATTTATGTATGCAAGTATAAAATAAAAAAGTCGCAAATTGAATGTTGCGACTTTTTTAACGAACTGATTTTGAAAAATCAAAACACAATTATTGAATCTGTTTTAACAAATCTTTATCAATGTTATCGATTAGCAGTTCGCGTTTATTAGCGTCGAATTTTGAAAAACCGCGATCGAAAATGGTGTATTCCGGAACTTTAACAGCGCTTTTCATTGCAATTACTTCAACTCCGGTAATTTCCTTTAGGGTTGCTTTTAACAAAGCCTCGGTCTTATCGCCCAGCGGAATTGGAGAAAACAGATCATCTTTAACCTCAACATCTGGTTTAAATCCATTTTTAAAATCGGTTACGCCAAGCGAATTGGCATATTTTAAAATGATTGGCTGAACGGCCCAGTTATCAAAATCTTTGTATTCACTTTCTTTATCGTAAAAATCTTCGGGTTTCAAAGTAATTGAGGCTGTGTATTTTCCATAAGTAGTTTCACCCAAAGTTCTGACATTCATGTAAGGTTTTAAACCAGTAATGGTTAATTCTGATGCTGATGCTGTACCAGGCCCTGTTAAAACATGCAATTTTGTCAATCCCATTTTTAAGGGTACTGCTTTTACAAAATTAATTCCCAACTGATTCTGATTATTTCTATCCTGCCAGTACTTCTGGTATTTGTCGTTCCATTGAAAATTCACCAGTCTTTTTTCAGCATTTACATCGGCAACAGGCGCCAGCGAACTGCAAAGATGCTGGGCTGCAACGGTTGTACCGCCGGGATTATAGCGCAAATCCAAAACCAAATCGGTAACCTGGTTGTCAAGAAAATACTGAAGCGCTGCATCAAGACTTGAATTGTAATTGCTGATAAACTGAGCATAAAACAGATACCCTATTTTGCGGCCCCCATGCTCAATGATTTTGGTAAACTGCACGGGGTCGAGATTGAGTTCCAGTGCAACCATGCTTCCGTTTTTAACATTTGTAATACCTGCATTTCCATATTGGCCGAAAGTAAATGTCAGATTATCGCTGTTTAGTAAATTAAGGTAATTACTATCAGTAATTGGAGCGCCATTCATTTCAAAAATCAGGTCGCCTCTTTTTGCACCAGCTTTGTCAGCGGGTGTGCCGGGATAAACAAATTCAACCAGTGCAAAAATGTTCTTTGTATCCGAAAATCTGCCAAATGCCAGCGACCATCCATACGATGTTTCCTTTCCTTCGAAACTGTCTTCCAGCTTTTTTACGTCATCGGAAACAAACGACCATTTGTCTTCAGTAACTAATAATTTTTTGAAATATGCTTTTGAGTCAAATTCATATCGGATATCAACAGACGGAACTTCTTTGTACCAGAAATAAACGTCTGTCATTACTGCTTCAATAAACTCGTTTATCTTTATTGTCAGAGCAGGGGCTTTTAGTTTTTCAGGTTCCGGATCGGGTTCCGGCACAGGATCGTCGCAACTAACTGCTAATCCTGATAAAAGAACAATCAGGAATAAAAATTTTATCAATGTATTCATTTTGTTTTCTGAACTAATCATGGTTTTAACTTTTTAAACGTTACAAAATTAAATTCTTTTTACACAATTCATTCCTTTGGATATTCAATTCTGATGTGATAAATATTAATTAACTTATTTAACAAAGTTTCTTTAATAATGTTAACGTCGCTAAATGTCAAAAGTGAATTATCGAGTTGATTTGACTTTATTTTGTCGTCTATCATTTTGTTTATCAGTTCTTTAAAATTTAAATAGGTTTTTTCTTTCAAACTGCGCGAGGCTGCCTCAATTCCATCAATCAGCATTACCACGGTTGCTTCTTTCGATTTTGGCAGCGGCCCGGGGTAAATAAACGATTCTTCAGGAGTAATCTTGTTCGGGTTATCCTGTTTATGTTTCAGGAAAAAATAATTGGCTTTTGTGGTGCCGTGATGCGTGGCAATAAATTCAATAACAGGTTCCGGAAGTTTATATTTGCGCGCCATTGTTACTCCGTTTTTAACGTGGTCGATAACCAGTTCGGCGCTTTTGACATAATTTAAATCATCATGCGGGTTCATTCCAATAGCCTGATTTTCGATAAAAAAGTTGGGGCGCGAAATTTTGCCAATGTCGTGATACAAAGCACCGGCCCGCACCAGAAAAGGATTTCCCCCAATTTTCAAAATAACTTCTTCTGCGAGGTTGGCAATCAGCAGCGAGTGCTGAAAAGTTCCGGGCGCTTCTTCTGCCAGCTTTCGCAAAAGAGGTTGGTTGCTGTCCGACAGTTCAATTAATGTTACATCGGAAATAAACCCAAACAGTTTTTCGAATATGTAAACCATCGGATAAACCAACAAAATAAAAACGCTGCTCATGGCAAACCATTTCATCATGTTGTAATTGAAATTCAGAATTGACCCTTCGAAAATGAGGTTTAAGGCCGAGTAAACAAACCAGTAGGTAAACATTACCAGCAACATAGCCTTTACAAGGTGTACCCTGCGGTGCATTTTATTCAGGCTGAAAACAGCAACAACACCCGCTGAAAACTGCACCAGGATATATTCGTAATTATTTGGGGCATAAAATCCAATGATAAGGGTAATTACAAAAAGCATGAATATTGCCGTTCTGGAGTCGAAGAATGTTCGGACTATGATTGGGAAAACTGCCAGCGGCACCAGGTAAATATGCAAACCTGGAAAACGGTTGATAAAATAGGAAACCGCAATCATACTCACCATAAACATCAACAAAAATGCAAGTTTTCTGTGTTGGGTTAAAATGTCGTGGCGATAAATAAAAATAAATGTGAAAACAAGCGCCAGCATTGCCAGAATGAAAAATATCTTACCCAGGGCGCTCATGTAAGATTTCATTCCCTTACTGCTTTCTTTTTGATAGCTGGCTTTTAATGATTCGAGCATCTGAAACCTGGTTTGGTCAACAATTTCACCCTGCAGAATAATTCGTTCGCCAACCTGCACCATTCCACGTGTTTGCGAAATGTTGGCTGTTCGTTCTGCAATTTCCTTGTCGGTAGTGGCTTTGTCGAATTCAAGATTTGCAGTTATGTATTTTTCAGGCAAAATATTTCTCAACAAGTTTTTTTGTTCAGCACTTATTTTCTCAAGTTCGTTTATAATATCGTTTATCTTGTTGTAGGCCGATTTTTCAGAGTATAATTGTCCCGTTGGGAAAGTTGTAACAATTGGTCCGGTACGTTTTTTTATTTCCGTTTTACCGGCTAATTCTTCATACGATTCAATTGAACGCTGCAATATTCCTGTCTCATAAATTTCTGTCAGTGTTTTTTTGATTGTGTTGTAAATCTTTCTTTTCTCCGGATTACTGCCCTCTGAGATATTTAAATCATTGGCCAGTTTCGATGTGTTTCTTCTTAAAACTGTAGTGTCATATTGAAAATAAGGTATAACCGATTTAACAAGTTCAGTTTTTTCGGTTTGAATTTCAGCATCCGATTTTAAAATGGCAAAATCGAAAGGGGCTGCCAGATTTTCATGCGGCCAGGGAAAACCTTTTTGATATTCATATTTGAATTTGGGTTCGCCGGGGAGAATTAAATAGAGCAAAACAGCGCTTAAGCCAAATACCAAAACCCAATATAAAATCAGAGCGTAATTATTTATTTCTTTTTGGAAATCATTCATAAACAAAATTCATTAAAGTAATTTTTTCATAGATTTGTGTAAACTCAGTTTAAAAAAGAACAATTCTTTAAAAAAAATAAAATTAAGAAATAATTTGAATGAATTACGGCATTTCCAACCTCAGTATTATACCTGTCAGAAAAGAACCGTCGGAACGAAGTGAAATGGTAACCCAGATTTTATTTGGCGAGTATTTTGAAATGCGCGAACAAATGGTAGGCTGGACCAATGTTAAGCTTGAATACGACGGTTACGAAGGCTGGGTTGACACGAAAATGATAACGCCAATACCTGAACGGACGATGAATAAAATTGAGAAAAATGCGATCGCGGTAACCACCGATATAATTACGATTGTGCCGGTTAATGCCGAGCAAAATTTAATGCTGGTTGCCGGAAGCACATTGCCCGGGTGGAGGCCTTATCTGAAAAGTTTCTCGGTTGGCAAAGAAACCTATCCCTCAACAGGAGAAGTGTGCTACGGGGAAATCGATAATCCGCGTGAAATGGCAATTAAACAGGCGTTGAAATATTTTAATGCGCCTTATTTGTGGGGTGGAAGAACTCCGTTTGGAATTGATTGCAGCGGGTTTACACAGATTATTTACAAGATGATTGGTATTAAACTTCCGCGCGATGCCGGCGAACAGGTAAAAATTGGAACTGCCATGAGTTTTGTGGATGAAGCTGAACCAGGCGATTTGGCCTTTTTCGATAATGAGGAAGGGAAAATTGTACATGTTGGAATTATCTGGAAACGGAATAAAATTATTCACGCTTCGGGTAAAGTCCGCATAGACAATGTTGACCAGTTTGGGATTTTTAATGTTGATACACAGCGTTACACGCACCAAATGCGGGTAATGAAAAAAATAATAAAGCCCAATGGAACGAATTAAATTGCTCATTTACTTTATAATATTTGTCATCGCAATTCTTTTGGTGATTAAATACTGGAAAACCGGAAGAAGGAGCTGAAAATATGTACACCTACAATTATCCGCGTGCCGCACTTACTGTCGATGCCATTGTTTATGTAAAAATGGGTGGTTCAGCTTCTGTTTTATTAATCGAACGAGGCCACGAACCCTTTAAAAACAAATGGGCGCTACCCGGTGGATTTATCGAAATGGATGAAACCCTCGAAACGGCCTGCAAACGCGAATTGCTGGAAGAAACAGGTTTAATTGTGGATAAAATGACACAATTTAAAACTTACGACGCCATCAACCGCGACCCGCGCCACCGAACCATTTCAGTGATTTATTTTGCAGAACTGAATGAAAAACAACCTGTAAAAGGGGGGGACGATGCATCAAAGGCAGAATGGTTCCCGGCTACAGATTTACCTGAGTTGGCCTTCGACCACAGGCAAATACTGAATGAGTTTTTTGATAAAATTAAAAAAGAACGCTGATAACACAGATTTAACTGATTTACATTGCTTACAGTTTGAATCAGTAATATCAGTGTCACCAGTGTGCCACTTTACCACACTTTGAACTTTGAACTTTAAACTTTGAACTTTGAACTCTGAACTCCAAACTATCTTTCCCTATATTTGTTGCCTCAATTAAAAATTGAATATGCACGAAATACTTTTCTGGATTATTATTGGAATTATCGTTGTCGATTTTATATTCGAAAAATACCTCGATTACCTGAATACCAAAACCATGAGCGATGTTTTGCCAGATGAGTTGAAGGGTATTTACGATGAGGAAAAATACAAAAAGCAACAGGCATACCAATGCGAAAATCAGCGTTTTGGATTGCTCACCAGCAGTTTCAGTTTTGCTTTAACACTTGCCATGTTTTTATTTTACGGATTTGCTTATGTCGATAACCTGGCCTGGGGTTTTACAGCAAATTCTATTATTGCGGCATTGTTTTTCTTTGGGCTGATTATGTTTGCCTCCGATTTGCTGAGTATGCCTTTTTCGGTTTACGACACTTTTGTGATTGAGGAGAAATATGGTTTCAATAAAACTACCCCAAAAACTTTTGTGCTTGATACCATCAAAGGCTGGCTGCTGGGCGCACTAATTGGTGGCGGTTTGCTGGCGCTTATTATTTTGATTTATCAGAAAACGCAAAATATGTTCTGGATTTATGCCTGGATTCTGGTTTCGGCTTTTACCATTTTTATGGCTATGTTTTATTCAAATCTTATTGTGCCGCTTTTTAACAAACAAACTCCGCTCGAAGAGGGTGAACTGCGAGATGCAATAAAGAAATTTGCGGATAAAGTGGGTTTCAAACTCGATAATATTTTTGTGATAAACGGCTCCAAACGTTCAACAAAAGCCAACGCTTATTTTACTGGTTTTGGGGCCAAAAAGCGCATTGTTTTGTACGATACGCTCATTAACGACATGGAAACCGATGAACTTGTGGCTGTTTTGGCGCACGAAATCGGTCATTACAAAAAGAAACATGTCATTCAGGGATTGATGATTTCCCTCATTCAAACCGGAATAGTACTGTTCATTTTTTCGTTGCTCATCAATAATGCAAACCTGAGCAAGGCGCTGGGCGTCGAAGTTCCTAATTTTCACATCGGATTGGTAGCTTTTGGAATTTTGTATTCACCGGTTTCGTTTGTTCTCGGAATTTTCATGAATCTCCTTTCCCGAAAAAATGAATACCAGGCCGATGAATTTGCAGCGGTTCATTTCAAACCTGAAGCACTGGCTTCGGCATTAAAAAAACTTTCAGTGAAAAATCTGAGTAATTTAACCTCGCATAAAACCTATGTATTTTTTCATTATTCGCATCCGACTTTATTGCAACGATTAAAGCATTTAAAATCTTTTGAAAGAGATTCAGAATAAAAATTAATTATTACAACTTCGGATCACCAGCTTCCGACTTCGGACTCCGGTCTTCCGACTATTTTTAAAATATGAAAGCAGAAATTATTACCATTGGCGACGAAATCCTGATTGGTCAGATTATAGATACAAACTCGGCATGGATTGCTGAACAGTTTAACCTGAATGGCATTGAAATTTACCAGATTACCTCGGTTCACGATAATCACGAACATATTTTGGAAGCACTGAAAAAGGCAGAAGAAAAAGTGGATTTGGTTATTATGACCGGCGGTTTGGGACCTACAAAAGACGATATTACCAAAAATACACTTTGCGAATATTTCAATACAAAACTGGTTTTTCACCAGCCAACTTTTGAACATATTAAAACCCGGTTTACAAAACTCAATATCGATGTCAACAAACTGAACCGCGATCAGGCGCTGGTACCCGAAAGTTGTACCGTTTTATTTAACAAAGCCGGCACAGCGCCCGGATTGTGGTTCGAAAAGAATGATACATTTTTTGTATCGGTACCCGGAGTTCCGTTCGAAATGAAATATCTCGTTGAAGAGGAGATACTTCCCAGATTGCGGGTGAGTGGAAAAGCCAAAGCCATTTATCACAAAACAGTTTTAACACAAGGAATTCCCGAGTCGATGCTGGCAATGAAACTGGAACAATGGGAAGACTCGCTCCCTGGTAATGTCAAACTGGCTTATCTTCCCAGCCCGATGGCGGTTCGCTTGCGTTTGTCGGCTATCGGAAACAATGAAAATATTTTGAGGGAACAGGTGGAAGCAGAAATAACAAAACTTCAAAAAATCATTCCGGATCAAATTTTCGGTTTCAACAACGAAACCATGGCCGAAGTTATTGGCCGGATGTTAAAACTGAACGGAAAAACACTTGCAGTAGCCGAAAGCTGCACCGGTGGGTACATTTCGCATTTAATAACTTCGGTTCCGGGTTGTTCTGCTTTTTATAACGGGTCGGTTACAGCATATTCAAACCTGATTAAAGAAAATATACTGGGGGTAAATCCGGAAACTATTTTCGATTTTGGCGCTGTCAGCGAGCAGGTTGCCAAAGAAATGGCAGTTGGCGTAAGAAAGGTTTTTAATTCTGATTTTGCATTGGCTACAACCGGTATTGCCGGACCTGACGGTGGAACAGAGGAAAAACCAGTGGGAACTGTTTGGATTGCAGTAGCCTCTGAAAATGATGTAATTGCGCTAAAATTTATTTTTGGCGATAACAGGGAAAGAAACATTTCCCGCTCATCGCAAACAGCGCTTCAAATTTTAAGAAGATTGATTTTGAAGAAACTATAAAATAATTTTCTGGAAAAGGGTTTTCAGATTATTAACACATACATTCCCATAACCACCCGACAATCATTAACTTTGCAAAAATTTTAGTCATGAAAAAGGTAAGTTTAATCATCATAATTGTTATTGTTGTTATTGCTGGGATTCTGGTTTCTGTCCCTTTTTTTTTCAGGAAAACACTGTTGGAAAAAACAAAAACGGCCATCAATAAACAGGTGAATGCCGAAGTTGAATTTGAAGGTTTTAAACTTTCGTTGTTCCGAAGTTTTCCAAAGGTTACGCTTGAATTAAAAAATGTTACTATTACAGGTAAAGGCGAATTTCAGCCTGATACATTGCTGACCATTGCAAATGCAAGGGCAAAAATGAGTTTAAGATCGTTGTTCAAAAAATCGGGAAGGAGTATTGAAGAAATCAATCTTGTTCAACCAAAACTGAATTTAATTGTCGGAAAAACCGGAAATGTGAATTGGGACATAATGGCTGAATCCGGCGATGAATCAAATATTTCTGACACTTCCCGGCCCGGAATGCAGGAAGATGCATTTGCCCTGCAACTGGATAAAATTGAAATTAAAAACGGAACAGTTTTATATAATGACCGCGAAACATATATGTTTCAGTTTTTCGACAACGTGAATCTTGATATAAAAGGGAAAATGTACGGAACATCAACTGAATTGCTGGTTGAAGGAAAGGTCGATCGCTTCTCGGTCGATTATAAAGGGGTGAAGTACATTTCAAATTTAACGCTCGAAACCACTTCGCTGCTCAATGTCGATTATGACAAAATGGATATTACAATCAAAGAGAACGAACTTCTGGTGAACCGTTTGCCGATGGAGGTTACCGGTTTAATACAAATACCGTCAGACAGTGCTTTTTATGACCTAACACTGAAAACCAAAGATTCAGGGTTTGAGAACTTTCTGGCTCTGGTGCCGCCAGGTTACGAAGAATACTTGAAAAAAATTAAAACCAGTGGCTCCGCCTCAATTTCGGGTACAATTAAAGGTTTGTATTTTGAAGAGATTTACCCGGCTTTCGATTTGAAAATTGATGTAGCCGATGGCAATTTTAAATACGTCGATCTCCCCGAAGAAATTAAAAATATCAGGGCTGATATCTCTGTCAGTAAACCACAAGGTATTTTAGATTTAGCAGAGGTACATATTAAAACTGCCCATTTGGAGATTAAAAATAATCCTGTCGATTTAACACTCCTGATCAAAAATCTGGTTTCCGATCCCTGGTTCGATGGGGCATTTGTGGGCACAATCAATTTCGACCAGTTGAAAAATGCACTTCCGCTTGACAGTGTGAATATTTCGGGTTCGATAGATGCCAATCTGTTTGTAAAAGGAAATTATTCTTCCATCGAAAAAGAACAGTATGATAAGATTAATTCTGATGGGATTGTGTTGCTTGATAACTTCTTATTTGATTCCCCTGATTTTACCCAAAAAATTTTGGTGCCAAGTGGTAAACTCGATTTCTCGCCTCAAAATGTAACCCTTTCGCAATTGAATGTGAAAGTGGGGCAGAGCGATTTTAATTTAACCGGCAAAGTGTATAACTACCTGAATTACATATTTAAAGATGGTATTTTGAAGGGCGATATGCAACTTGCATCGTCATTCGTAAATATAAACGAACTGTTACGTTTGCAAAAAAAGAATGTAAATCCTGCCAACACAAATAAAAATGTTGCGGAACCATCGGCTGGTTCAAATGCTGCAGCAGATCAGGAAAAGCTGGTTTTCGATATTCCCAAAAACATCGATTTTACTTTCAGGTCGAATATCGATAAAGCTGTTTTCGATAAACTTCCGTTGTCGGAAATTACCGGTTTAATCACAGCGAAAAACGGCAAACTGATATTGAATGGACTGAATATGAATACACTCGGTGGCGGAATGAAACTTAATGGTTCGTATGAAAATACTGCACAAAATCAGCCGCTGGTCGATTTCGGGTTCGAAATTATAAAATTTGATATTCCGATTGCATTTCAGTCTTTAACAGGATTTCAGAAAATGGTACCCATCGCCGGGCAAAGTCAGGGTAAAATCAGTACGAATCTGAAAATGAAAGGCCAGTTAACACCGTATTTTAAAATTATACCCGCATCCGTTGATGGCTCGGGAATATTCAACACCGAAAACCTTCGAATAATCAATTCTGCCGTTTTCAATCAACTGAAAGGAATTTTGCTCCCTGAGAAATTGCAAAATGTGGAAATTGAAGATTTTAAAGCCAATTTCACGATAGACAACGGCAATATCGACCTAAAACCGTTTAAAACAAACGTTGCGGGACAGGAAACAACCGTTTTGGGAACTTTAAGCGCCGAAAATATACTCAACATGCGTCTCGATTTCAAAGTGAACCGCGATGCATTTGGAACTGATATTCAAAATGTTTTAAGTGTTATTCCCGGAAATAAAAATATTACTGTTGTTCCTGCCGGAGTAAATATCAGTGGCCCGGTCAACAAACCTGAGGTTAAAGTCGATTTGTCAGAAACACGCAAAACTATTACCAATGCCGCGAAAGAAGGACTGCAGGATTCGGCGAAAAAGTTAGGTAAAGAACTCCAAAAGCTTTTTGGGAAATAAAAATTCCTGGAACAAAGCAGTTTTTCTCCTATGTTTTCATGTCAGGTTTTTGGAATTTAATTACTACTTTGCACCTGATTGAAAGTCAACAAAACCAATTTTTATAATGAAAGTTTTCAATGCAAAATAAAGTAGTTGTAATTACCGGAGCGTCATCGGGAATTGGAAAAGCGCTGGCCGAAAAATATGCATCCGAAGGTTGGAACCTTGCGCTTGCCGCCCGCCGGATTGAGCGTTTACAGGAGCTTGAAAAACAATTTCCACAGATTGAGATACTTACGGTAAAAACTGATGTTACCATAGAATCGGATTGTAAAAATCTGATTGACAAAACTCTCGATAAATTTGGCCGGATAGATATCTTAATCAATAATGCCGGTATTTCCATGCGCGCTGTACTCGAAAATCTGGATTTGGAAGTCATCAGAAAGGTAATGGATGTCAACTTTTGGGGAACAGTTTATTGCACCAAATACGCTTTACCATATTTACTAAAATCAAAAGGTTCGTTGGTAGGGGTTATTTCGGTTGGCGGTTATGTAGGTTTGCCGGGCCGTTCGGGTTATTCCGCTTCAAAATTTGCCATGCGCGGTTTCCTCGATTCAGTGAGGATTGAAAACCGGAGATCGGGATTGCATGTATTAATCGCAGCCCCGGGTTTTACCACTTCCGAGATACGCAAACATGCGCTGGTGGCCGACGGCAGCCAGCAGGGAGAAACACCCCGCGACGAAAACAAAATGATGTCGGCTGAAGAATGCGCCCGTCATATTTACAGGGCAGTGAAAAGAAGGCAGCGTAAAGTTATTCTTACTTTTTTAGAGGGAAAAGCCACTGTACTTATGGCTAAATTGTGGGCCGATTTGGTTGACGGTTTTATTTACAGAACCTTTGCCAAAGAACCCGACTCTCCGCTTAAATAAGTACAATTACATTTTAACTTTATAATATTGAACACTTTAATTAATTTAATAGTTTAACAATTTAACATTTTAGCAATTTATCAGTTTTATAATTTAACCAATTGTAATCATGGAAGAATTATCAGTAGGATCAAGAGTTGATCATCCGCGTTACGGCGAAGGTATTGTGAGTAAAAACAATTTAACCGCGTACGAAATCTTTTTTGAACGTGGCGGAAAAATGGAGATTACCAAGAGAAATACGGATTTAACCGTTTTAACAAAAAATGAAGATGCCCCTAAAAGCGGGATTTCAATTCACGAAGTAGAAAAGGTGATGAGTTATGTTTTGGATAAATACGCATCACTAAACGAAGTGGTACCACTTGGCGAAAAATGGGTGGGAGGAACAATGTTGTTGCAACCGGCCAATAAAAGTTTACTGCCAAAGGAAATTCCAATTGAAGTATTCTTTCACAAAATAGTAATGCTTCGCGACAGGCTGCGGGTTTTGGAGCAAAACATCAACAGCCACAGTGTGTTAACCGATGAGGAAAAAGTTGATTTACAGCAGTACATCACAAGGATTTACGGGTCGCTAACCACTTTTAATATTTTATTCAACGATAAGGAACACTATTTTGTGGGCGCTAAAACGAAATAAAAAAAATATGAAAACTTTATCCTTTTTACTTACTTTAATTCTTGCTTCAGCTTCCCTTTTTGCTCAAGACAAAACCCTGAAAGTTTGGCCCAACGGTGCGCCAAACGACAATGGAATGAAGGAACCCGAGGAGAAATTCGAAGGCCAGCGTGTTCGAAAAGTTTCTGAGGCCGAAATGTATGTTTATCTGCCTGAAAAAGAAAAAAATACAGGCGCTGCGGTTGTGATTTGTCCTGGTGGCGGTTACTGGATTGAAGCGATGGACCACGAAGGATATGAAATGGCAGAGTGGCTGCAATCGAAGGGAATCGCGGGAATTGTTCTAAAGTACAGGCTTCCGTATGGTCATCACGAAATTCCTTCGGGCGATGCACGCCAAACCATGCGGATTGTGCGGATGAACGCAAAAGAGTGGGGGATCGACCCCAATAAAATCGGAATTGCAGGTTCTTCAGCCGGCGGGCATCTGGCTTCAACTGTTGGAACGGTTTTCGACAAAGGAAATGAAAACAGTACGAATCCGGTTGAACGAATGAGTTGCCGCCCCGATTTTATGCTGCTGCTTTATCCGGTAATCAGTTTTAACGAGGCAGTTGGCCACATGGGATCGCGGAAAAATCTGATTGGCGAGGGAAACGACTGGAAACTGGCAAAACAATATTCAAACGAACTAAATGTAACTGCCGAAACACCGCCCACATTTTTAATTCTTGCCGACGACGATAAAACCGTAATACCGCAAAATTCGGTAGATTTTTACCTGGCTTTAAAAAAGTACAGTATTCCTGCTGAAATGCATATTTTTCAGGAAGGTGGACACGGATTTGGGATGACAAAAAAGAATCTGCCGGTTGACCAGTGGCCCGATTTGTTTTACAACTGGCTGAAAGCCATGAAATTCATCAACTAAATGCAAAAAACACATCCGTTTAATGTTTTAAAGTTTTGCCCGAAATGTGGTTCGCAGGATTTTAAGATTGCAGGCGAACGCTCACTTAAATGCCAGTCGTGCGGATTTCATTTTTATGTTAATGCTTCGGCCGCAGTGGCAGCGCTGGTTACCGATGGAAATGGCAGGCTGATGCTTGTTACACGCGGTGTTGAGCCCAATTACGGAAAACTGGATTTGCCCGGAGGTTTTGTCGATCACAATGAATCGGTTGAGGATGCTGTAAAACGTGAACTTTACGAAGAGTTGGGAATGAAAGTGATGTCGTTAAAATACATCAGTTCTGCTCCAAACGAATATATTTTTTCAGGGTTCAGTGTTTTTACAATCGATATGGCTTTCGAAGTAATTCCTGAATCCACTGATAATTTCAATCCGATGGATGATATTCTTGATTATCAGTTTTATGCTGAAGGTGAATTCAATTACGATGATATTCCTGCTCCTTCGATTAAACAGTTTGTAATTAATTTTTTCAAAAAATGAATGTTATTCAACAACGGTTAGCCGCACTCCGCGCTGAAATTCAAAAACTGGATTTGGATGCCTGGTTTATTTCGGGAACCGATCCACATTCAAGCGAATATTTGCCTTCGAAATGGAAAACCCGCGAATTTATCACAGGTTTTACAGGTTCTTACGGGACGGTTGTTGTTGCCAAAACCGAAGCAGGTTTATGGACTGATACCCGCTATTTTATTCAGGCGGAGGAACAGTTGAAGGGAACAGGAGTTACAATGTACAAACTTCGTGTGCCTGATGCTATTTCACCCGAATTATGGTTGACTGATAAATTGAAATCAGAAAGCCGGGTTGGAATTGATGCCCAAACGATATCTGTTTCAGGTTACAGAAATTTACAGAGAACACTTGCTAAAAAAGGGATTGAGCTGGTTAATACCCCCGATTTGTTTGATGCAATCTGGGAAAACCGGCCCCAAATTCCTCGGGATAAAATATTTGAACTGGAAACCGTTTTTGCCGGTATTTCGCGGATTGAAAAACAAATACAATTGTCATCAAAGTTAAATCAGTTCAATGCTGATCTTCTGGTGGTTTCAATGCTCGACGAACTGGCCTGGCTAAATAATTTGCGCGGTTCAGACATCAGTTATAATCCCGTTTTTGTTGGTTTTGGACTGGTTGGTAAAGACGGGAATTATCTCTTTGTAAATCAATCAAAAATTCCTGTCGATTTGTTAAAAGTTCTCGAAAAGGACGGAATTTGCATTGAAGAATATGAATCATTTTACTCATTTATTTCCACAGTAAAAAACAAACGAATACTGCTCGATCCGGCAACGGCAAATTATTCAATTTATAATTCGTTGACCAAAAACAACGAAATAATTGAAGCAGCCTCACCAGTTTCGCTGGCAAAAGCAATAAAAAACAACACCGAGTTAAATGGCTTTCGCGAGGCGATGAAAAAAGACGGTGTGGCTTTGGTTGAATTTCTTTTTTGGTTAAAATCGAATATTGGCAAAGCAAAAATCACCGAATACGAAATCGGGAGAAAACTGGCTGAATTCCGTTCAAAACAAAGCAATTTTATGGGGGAAAGTTTTCCTCCGATTGTAGGATACAAAAGCCACGGTGCAATTGTGCATTTAAATGTTGGTATTGATGATGCGTTTCCGGTTGAGGTTGAGGGAATTCTGCTTTTTGATTCAGGCGGACAATATTTGGATGGAACTACAGATATTACGCGAACAGTTGCTCTCGGCCAGGTTACTGAACAGCAAAAAAAAGATTTTACGCTGGTTCTGAAGGGAATGATTTCACTTACTTTAGCCGAATTTCCGTTAGGCACAAAAGGTTGTCACCTCGATATCCTTGCACGAAAACCGCTTTGGGAAAATGGTATGAATTACGGACACGGCACGGGTCATGGAGTGGGGCATTTTCTGAATGTGCACGAGGGGCCGATGGCAATCAGGCAGGAATTCAACGAACACAGGATTGAACCGGGAATGGTAATGTCGAACGAACCGGCGTTTTACCGAGAAGGGCAATACGGAATCAGAACCGAAAATATGATGGTTTGTGTGGAAAAGCAACTTACAGATTTTGGACAGTTTCTGAGTTTTGAGACATTAACAATTTGCCCGATTGATACCACTTTAATAAAACCTGATTTGTTAAACTCAATAGAAATAAACTGGATAAATGAATATCATCAGAGGGTAAACGTTTTATTAAAACCATTGCTGAATGAAGAGTTGCATGATTTTTTGGACGGATTGACCGCAGAAATTAAATGATTCAGCAGGGTACCGTAAAATAAAATTTGCTGCCTTGTCCTTTTTGCGTTTCAAGCCAGATTTCGCCTCCGTTTTTTTCTACAAAATCTTTACAAAGGATAAGACCTAATCCTTTAAACGCTTTGGCATTTCCATTTATTTTTTTCTTGCTGCCTTTGTTAAAAAGGTCAAGAATGTGAGGTTTGTCAATTCCTGAGCCATTGTCGGAAATACAAAAAGTGCAAAAGTCTTTATCTTCTTTGGCTGAGATATCAATACTTCCGCCAGGCTGTGTATTATTTACAGCATTTGAAATTAAATTTCTGAATACCGTGGCAATCATATTTTCATCAGTATTAACTTTCAGTTTGTCGTCAATTTTATTCTTGACAGCAATTCCCTTTACCAAAGCATTGTTTTCGGCCACTCTGATGGTATTGTCCACAACATTGTGAATTCTGACTTCGTTAACCGTAACTTCCAGTTTTTCTTTTTGAGATTTTGCCCAGTCAAGCAGACTTTCAAGCAGTTTGTAGGTATCGTCCGATGTTTTATGAATGTCGCCAATCAGTTCAAGTTTGTCCCTGTCAGTAAGATTTTTCCAATTTTCGAGAAGGATTTCGGAAATACCAAGCAAGGCATTGAAAGGGCTTTTTAAATCGTGAGCGATAATGGATAGAAAACTGTCTTTTGCCAAATTTGCATCAATCAGTTTTTGCAGGCGTTCGTTCACTTTTTCCTCAACCTTTTCGTTAAAACTCAAAGTATGCCTGGTTTTTTTAATTACAGGTTTCAGGTTTGAATAGGCCTGCGAAGCTAATTTCAGGGCAATAGTTAATTCGTTTGCAGTCCATGGCTTGCTTAAAAACTGCAATGTCCGGTTGTTTACTATAAATTTTCTGATTTGCAAAAGATCATGGTTTTCGGCAATTACCAGTTTAATTGCTGTCGGGCATTGCTGATTGATGTTGCTTATGAAACGAATGGTTTCAAAGCTTGAATTGTTAATGTTAATAACAAATAATTTAGGTTCCTGATTGGAGTTATTCAATTTTAATGAATCGATCAAAGCATCTTTCAGTTGAAAACCTGAATAGTTAACATTTATTCCAAAGTAATTGTGCAATTCGTGCAGTAAGATGTCCAGATCATCTTTTAATTGCGCGAAGCAAACAACAGCGGGTTTGTTCATTAGGGTAAAATTTAATGGTTCCTTCGCAAATTTAAAATTTTATTTTAAAAAACATAAGTTAAATCATTTTTAACCTGATTTTAAATTTACTGAAAGGGGTAAAAAGAAGAATTATATTAATTACATAAGTTAAAATTATGATGCAGCTTCCCCAAAAGTCATTGTAAAAATCTTTAATTATTTTTCCGCTCAGCGCCATTATTCCACCAGTAATAATTACTGTTAAAACCATTTTTTTGTTCACTTTTAAATTTAGTAATCCTGCCAAAGTTGGCACAACAAAAGCTCCCGAAAAAAAGGTGAGGGCAAAAAGCAGTGTTTGAATAATTGAAGTAATAAAAAGTGCAATTGCAATGCTCATCATTCCAATGATGATAATATATATATGTGTAAATGACAATGCTTTTTTGTGTTCCAGGCTACCCGTGGTCAGTTCGCTGAGTATCATCGAAGAAGTGAGAAGTGTTGTATCGGCCGAAGACATGACGGCTGAAAGCAACGCGGCGGTAAATAATCCGTAAGCCCAGGCAGGCAAGAGGTTTCCGGCAAATACAACTATGCCCTGATTTGCACTATTTGCTGAATAGATACCCAGCCAGGTCAATACAAACGAAACAGGGATAAGTATCAAGGCAACAAGCAGAATGCTCCGGGTAGCTGTTTTTTCATTTTTAGCGCAAAATACCCGGGAATAAATATCAGGCCCAACAATAAAAGTTACTGAATAGGTAAGTATCAATATCACCAAATCGAACACAGTAAATGAGTTGTTAAAAAGCGATGAAAATTTTAAGCTTTCAACCGGATGGGATGTCCCGCTTTTCAAAGAAAAAAACAGCAAAACAACAAGTCCGGCAAGAATGATTACCGACTGAATTGCATCTGTTTTCAAAATACTGATTTGTCCGCCTGCCAGGGTGTAAAGCACAAATATCAACCCAGAGACAATCGCAGCCAGTTTGTAATTAATAAAACCAAGTCCGCTTAAAATACTGGCGGCTGCAATAATTTGTGCGGCAACAATTCCAATCCAAGCAACCGGGATAATTACCGATGAAATGATTTCAGCCTTTTTGCCGTAAAATTTTCCCAGTAATTCGGGTAAAGTAAAATGGCCAAAACGGCTTACATATTTCGAAATTGGCACCAGCAAAAACAATCCGAGGGTTGCACTTCCTAAAAACCAAAGTGCAGCCCACCCGATTTTCTGGCTTAATTCAATTGTTCCCAAAATGGCCGAACCGCCTAAAATAGTGGCGAGTAAACTTCCTGAAACCGGAATTAATCCTGCCTTTTTTCCTGAGATATAATAATCTGCCGGAGTTTTAATCTTGAAATAAGAATAAACCCCAACAGCCAAAACAACCAGAAAATAAACTACTATTACAAATTTTACCTGCATATTCAGGTCGTAAATATCGGAAAATCTGTTTCAATATTGTAATTTCGTCAACTGGTGAAAACATTTAAAATAAATCAACTATCAATCCATTGTTTCAGGTCATGAAAAAATTCTTATTTATTTCGGTGTTCTCTTTTGTTTTCTTATCCGTTTTATATGCTGAAAATGATAAAAAACCAAATGTGCTTTTTATTGCAGTCGATGATTTAAGACCCGAGCTGGGATGTTACGGACAAACACATATTAAATCTCCCAATATTGATAAACTGGCCGAATCAGGATTGACCTTTAACCGCGCCTACTGCAACATTCCTGTTTGCGGGGCATCACGCGCCAGTATTCTTTCCGGAATCAGGCCCAACCGCAACCGCTTTTTAAATTACGATTGCCGCCTCGATAAAGATGTTCCGGGCGCTGTAAGTTTGCCCATGCATTTTAAAAACAATGGCTACACAACTGTTTCACTGGGTAAAATTTTTCACCATATCGACGATGGAAAAGGAAGCTGGTCGCAAACCCCGTGGTTTCCACAAGGCGACTGGAAAGGCTGGCAGGCTTATGTTTTACCCGAATCGCACAGGCAAATTGAAGATCGTGCATCCGGTGGCGGAATAAACGGGCCTTCGTTTGAAGCGCCTGACGCACCCGACCATATTTATCCTGATGGAATGATTGCCGATGAAGCTGTTCGTCAACTCAGGGATTTTAAAAAGTCTGAATATCCGTTTTTTCTTGCCGTTGGATTTTTGAAGCCGCATTTACCATTTAATGCACCCAAAAAATATTGGGATTTATATGATTTTAATTCGATAAAACTCCCGGAGAATATGCAAAAACCCAAAGATGCCCCCGACGATTGTATGCACAACTTTGGCGAATTGCGCAATTACACCGATGTTCCGGATAACGGACCAATGGAAGAGGAGTTTATGCGAAAACTGATACATGGATATTATGCTTGTGTAAGTTACACGGATGCCCAGATTGGAAAAGTTTTAAATGAACTGGAAAAACTGGGACTGGCCGAAAATACAATCGTCATTTTGTGGGGTGATCACGGCTGGCATTTGGGCGAACACGATTTATGGTGCAAACACTGTAATTTTGAAAAAGTGTTGCGCACCCCGGTTCTTTTAAAAGCTCCCGGAAAACCAAGAAATATTAAAACTGATGCGCTGATCGAGTATGTTGATGTTTATCCGACTCTGTGTGAGTTGGCCGGTTTGAGCAAACCCTTTCATTTGCAGGGGAAAAGTTTTGTGCCCCTTGCCGAAAATCCTAATCTGACTTGGAAAACAGAAGTTTACTGTCGCTGGATTCGTGGTGAAACCGTGGTAACTCAAACACATACTTACACGGAGTGGCTTGGCGACAGGGACGGGAATGCCTATTCAAGAATGATGTATGATTTAAAAAACGATCCGGAAGAAACCGTAAATATTTCAGAAAAACCGGAAAATAAAATGCTGGTGCAGCAACTTTCAGAGAAACTGAAAAAACACATTTCGGAGCGGGATCGGTTAACTATTCCATAAAAAATTGAATTGAAATGAAATATCATCTGAAAATTTTTGTTTTGTTGCTGAGCCTGTTTTACACAACGTCGTGTGAAAAAAAAGAGCAACTACCAAATATTGTTCTGATTATGGCTGACGATATGGGGTACGAATGCCTGGGATGTTACGGCAGTACAGAATACATTACACCAAATCTCGACAGACTGGCCGCTGAAGGAATTCGGTTTGATCATTGTTATTCTCAGCCGCTATGCACCCCGTCGCGGGTAAAAATAATGACAGGGCAGTATAATTTCAGAAATTACGAAGATTTTGGCTATCTCAACCCAAACCAAAAAACCTTTGCAAACCTGCTAAAGGATGCCGGTTACGCTACATGTATAGCAGGGAAATGGCAACTTAACGGATTAAACCGCAATAATCCCGGGAATCAGGATGTAAACCGTCCTTATCATTTTGGTTTCGATGAGTATTGTTTATGGCAGTTGCACCATCGAAAAAATGACGGGGAACGATTTGCAAATGCTTTGATTACGCAAAATGGCATTGATTTGCCTCGGACCGAAAACAGTTACGGCCCGCAGGTTTTTGCCGATTACATTTGCGATTTTATTGGCAGAAATGCAGGAAAACCTTTTCTTGTATATTATCCAATGGTTTTGGTACACGACCCGTTTGTACCGACTCCTGATTCTCCTGAATGGATTGATTCTGCACGGAGATATGAAAATGACACTGCTTATTTTTCTGATATGGTGGCATACACTGATAGAATTATTGGTCAACTTGAGGCTAAACTGCGTGAAACAGGAGTTTGGGATAATACCCTTTTTATTTTTACCGGTGACAACGGAACAGGCAGAACTGTGTTTTCATCAACGGTTTCCGGAGTTGTGCAGGGTGGGAAAGGTTTAACAATCAACACAGGAAGCCGGGTGCCCTTAATTGTTTCGTGGCCAGCGAAGATGAAAGGAAAACGGGTGTCAGAGGCAATGGTTTCATTTGCCGATTTTTTTCCGACTTTATGCGAGATCGCCGGAATAAATCCTGAATTGTATGCAAATGATGGTAAAAGTCTGGCGCCGGTTATTTTTGGGGAAAAGGAAAAAATACAGGATGAAATTTTTATTCATTATTCACCCAGGTGGGGAAACAATGGCCACAATCGCTGGGTAATGAAACAGGATTATAAATTGTACCGTGATGGCAGATTTTATAATACCGCAACCGATCCGGAGGAAGAAAATCCGCTTACAAATTTTTCAGAAGAAGAAAAGATGCTGAAAGAACATTTTCAGCAAATTTTAAATGAAAAGGAAAATCTGGTTCCATTCCACAAGAACGATACATCATTTAATTTAAACAATTGAAAGGCGCGGTTTTAATATTCATATCGATTTTGTTTTGCATTTTTATGTCAGGTGCTCAGGAAATTACTGCTCCTGATTTTACCTGGGGGAATGCATCATATTTCAATATAAATGTGGGTGAAACTATTTTTTATAATGAAACCGAAATCAAACTGCTTCGTCTCGAAAACCATTTCAATCGGATAAAAATCGGGAATGACACGATTTGTATTAAAGTCAGCCGGCGAACTCTTCCGGAGCAAGTGGGTAAACTGCGTGTTTTTGTGGCCGACAATAAAAATGTAAAGGCGCTTTGTGCTGAAAGTGAATTACATGGCCTGTTGAAAAAAGATGCACTGATTTGTTTGTCGAATGCTGATTTACCCTTACTCGACCCCAATAAATATTTTTTCCCGGTCAGTTTCAATAATGGTTTTAAGTGGAGTGGAGAAGAGGACAGTTACATGTTTTCATTTTTCAATTCAGCGGAGCGTAATATGCATAAAACAAATGCTAATCCTGGAATAGACTTCGATTTGCACGATGCCCGCGGCATTGAAAAACACTGGATTTCAGCCGTTGAAAACAGCACCGTGGTTTGGGTTGAAAATAAAAATCAGGATAAATCAGGAAGGGAAGCCTGTGTTTTACTTCAAAGTGAATCGCAACCGGGTATTTTTTACGCATACCATCATTTAAACAATAAAAAGCTGGAAGTCAAAAAAGGACAAAAACTCCTGCGCGGTGAAATTATAGGGACCATTTGGGGCGACGAAACCTGGGGACACCTTACTTTTTCGGTGATCAAATCGGACACTGTTCCCACATTCCGGGATTTTGAAAAAAATGTGTTGAACTGTTTCCCTCAAATTTTTGAGTTGTATTATAAAAATCTGGCCGGGTTTCCAAGGAATTTCACCAAAGGCAGGATTTTTTTTGGCAGAAACCGGTCTCAAAACGGAAACCAAAAAAATACGCTGAGTTGGGAACCTTATTCTGGTAAAGGCTGGCAACCCGGAAAATGGAACACTGCCGATAAAGTTGATTGGGTTGCAAAAGGAAATGAAGGAAATGTGAGGCTTCGAAAAATTTTGTTTGAGGGGGCAAAAGCGAAAAGTACAAATCCTGAAAATTGGTTCGATTATCAAATTAATGTTCATAACGGCGCTTACCGGATTCGGGCAAAACTGGGCGATTTGGTTTTACCATCGTGGCAAAAAATTGACTTTGAAGGTGTAAATGCCGGAACTTTTTCACTCGCGGACGGCGAACAAAAATGGACAAACGAACGGATTGTAAAAGTTACCGATGGAAAACTGACCATCCGTATTTACGTTGACGAAAACAACGAAAAAGTGGCCGGAATCAGTGAAATTGTTTTCCAGCGGGCAAATTAGTTTAATCATTTTAGGCCGCGAATACCCGAATATTCATTAGCGTATTCGCGGCAAAGATTTATATTCAGAAGTAAAATTCCTTCCCCGTTTTTATCTGTTCAATTTTAAACGCATCATAAAAAGCAGAAAGCGCAGGTAATTCTGTGCAATGCGATGGAAATAACTTTTCAATATTGTTATTTTTGAAATATTCAATGGTTTCCAGCGTTTGCCGGTTTTGATGTTTCAGGTGAAAACCTCCAATTACAGCTTTGATTTTTAATATTCCGGTAATTTTTTTTGCCTGTTCACTTATATTGCAAATGCCCGAATGCGAGCAGCCGGTAATTACAACCAGTTCGTTGTTTACAACAGCAACCAGCGCTGAATCGTCGGGAACAAAATCATCATCACCGTTTTCAAATTCGAAGGAAGTTTCCTGGCTCTCAAAATCGTTCAGACGTGGAATTTCGCCCAGGAAAAAGAGATTGGTTGAGATTTGATGGTGATTGATTGTTTCAGTCAAATCGAATTTTTCCTGGATTTCTTCTTTTGAAAGACTCAATCCAACAGGGCGGCGGTCGCTTTTTCCAAATCGTTTTGAAAATGCAGTGGGGTGGGTAATCAGTTTTTTATTTTCAATGAATCTTAAACCATCTCCGTGGTCCCAATGCCCGTGACTAAGAACAACTTTCTCAACTTCATTTTCAATATCGATTCCCAGCTTTTGGGCATTTTTCAGAAATACATCGGAATGCCCGGTATCGAAAAGAATCTTTTCTCTATCAATTTCAATGAGGTATGAAAGTCCGTGTTCAGCCAGGAATTTTCCACCGGCCACATTTTCGGTTAAAATGGTAATTTTCATTAATTCTTTATTATTCAAAACTGTGATTGTGATGATGATTGTGGTGATGATTGTGATGATGATCATGAGAATGATGATCATGATTACAATTGTTTTCAGATAAAACAAGGGTTTTGGTTAATAAACTGTTGGCCAGTAAAACAGTTTCCTTTTTAGGTGCTCCTTTGTGAACATTAATTTGAAAGTGTTCCAGAATTTTTACAGCTCTGTCGCCAATTCCGCCAGCAATTACATCTGAAACACCGTTTGCAACAAGCCATTTAGGTAGCACTCCGGGTTCGTGGGGTGGCGGAACTATTTCCGTATGTGTTGTTATTTGATTGTCAACTGTTTCGTAAATTTCAAAAAATTTACATTGGCCAAAATGTCCATCC